>Ga0255058_10000005_pt1 | contig 118663 bp, 92 predicted proteins | sample Cases_109_9_MG_FD_188637 | JGI IMG/M metagenome (GOLD analysis project Ga0255058, IMG submission 188637) | Seawater microbial communities from Amundsen Gulf, Northwest Territories, Canada - Cases_109_9 | ecosystem: Environmental > Aquatic > Marine > Gulf | place: Canada: Northwest Territories...
CGTGGGTGCGCAGCGGGTGCGTGTAACTTTGCCTTGTGCGAACATCAGAGCTTGCCGCGAAACGGATCGCGCCCGAGTTGGTTGCTCGGTCGGTCATAGATGCGCGTCACCGTCACGGACTTGTGCCGAAGGTGCCGGGAGATCGCCGACTCTTCGACGCCGAGCGAGTAGAGCGAAGTCGCGCATCCGGCGCGGAGTGAGTGAGTCGAAAACGAGCCTTCGAGATCTGCTTTCTTCGCGACGCGTTTCACGAGCAGATCGAGCGTCCGAAGGCTCATCGGCTCCGGGTAGATGACCTCGCCGCGCATCTTCGGAAAAAGGGGACTGTCCCCCTTTTGCCTTTCGTCGGTTGCCGCAAGCCAGTCCTCGACCGCACGCAACGCGCAAAGCGATCGAGCTTCACGAGCGCCGACGGTGAGCGTTGCTCCCTTCGCTTCCTGATCGGTCTTCGACTCATGCACAGTGAGAGTAAGCGCACGCTCTTTGAGCTTCTTCGACCACTCGATCGAAACGTGTTCGCGGCGGAGCTTGTGAATCTCGACACGACGCAAACCAAAGTTGATCCAAACCGCGAAGAGAGCCGCGTCTCGGAGCTTATGAATCGTGTCGCGAGGCTCGAAGAGTTCCATCACTTGCAAGACGTGATCAAGCTCTAGCGCCTTCGCTCGCTTCGGTTGGTGCTTCTGTTTCTTGCGCAAGTAACTCAGCTCATCGCGAACGCGCTCGCTCCGTGTCGGTTTCTTGTGACCGAACCTCGCGTGCATCGTTCCGATGGCAGCGGCGGCTCTGCCGATCGTTGTGATCGCTTTGCTGCGCTTGTCGAGATCAAGAATGTAATCGACCACGAGCGCCGGAGTCGCCGGAGCAAACGAAGCTTCGATCTCCGATGCTCGTGCAATCGCGTCGGCGTCGTCTCTCGGTTCGAGCAGAATCCCGACAACGGTTCCGCGCTCTGCGCACCATTCAACGAATCGTTGCCAGTCGCGTTGATAGCCGATGCGTGTGTTTGCCGCTTGCACGGACCAACTGCGCGCCCTGCTTTCGGGCGTTGCTTCGCTCTTGCCCCGCTCGTCGGCTTCCCGAGCTTCTCGATCGTCGAGCGCTTTGCCGACCGCACTTGTCACTAGGTTGTGAACAAGGTCCAACTGCGCCCGCTGGCGGTCGGGCACCGTGGCGAGCGGCTCGACGATCTCGGCACGGACGATTTCCGCGCCGGTCCCTTCCTTTTTCATGGCTCCTTCCCCTTCCCGTGTTCGCACAACGAATGCTTATGCTTCGTTACGCTACGGTACCACGACGCAATACTAACGACAACGAGCGAATACACTGGTATTGAGGCATGACGCCCGCAACGGGAAAAGAGGCTACAGTCCGGGTCGTGGAAGTTGTGACCCTCAGATTGCCGCCCGCGATGATCAAAGAGCTGGACGCGCTTACCAAGCGAATGAAGAAGCTCCCGACTCACGACCCGGAAACGCTCTCCCGGGCGGACGTGATCCGCATCGCGCTTCGGCGAGGGATTCGCGAGCTGCAAAAGGACGTAGCGAAGGGCGAGAAGTAGCGTTCCTCGGGCGCAAACTCTGCGCTAGGGCTCGGCCTTGGCGCGTGCCCGAATCCGTCGTTCGCATTGGCGAACCGGTTCGCTGCCGCGTAGCCTCCAACCTCTCAAGGCAGCTCGTCAAAGTAGTCGTTATCGACTTGAGCGATCTTGAGCGGTCGATGCGTCACCCCAACGCCATGATCGATCATCAGGCGAGCCAACTGCGAGCCGTTCACTAGGACAATACTATCTGACACTTGATTGGCGTAGTCCCTAGCCTCTCTCGAAAACGCGCTAGTGGTAATGAACACGCCCTTCTTCGCTCGCTTGCCAGCGAGTGCTCCGAAGAAACCTTGAATCTCAGGACGACCCACGGTGTTCTGCCATCGCTTCGCCTGGACGTAAACCTTCTCCAAACCCAGGCGATCAAGGGAGATGATTCCGTCGATGCCTCCGTCGCTCGAACCCCCGACCTGCTGCAAGTCAACTCTGCTCGTTCCGTATCCAAGCGCGTGAAGCAGATCAAGAACAAGGTGTTCAAAGAACGTCGGGCTTGATTGACCGACCATGTCGAGCAGGTCACTCGCAAGACTGTCGTTGAGTTCAGCGACCGCCTGCTCGATTCGTTCGTCGGGGCTCGCTCCCTCGCCTGCGGCTTGCGGCGGTGTGGTTGGCTCCGGTGAGTCAGGGTCGGTCAATCGGGAGTCAGGCGGCACCTTAGCGATCTTCTCGATCTCCGCCTGACTTATGGCATTGGGATGATCGGCGAGGAACGCTCTCCCGGCATCGGTGAGTTGCCACGTTCCGCGCTTTTGACTCTCGGACAGACCGGCTCGTTTAAGGCGATCGTGAGCCCATCCGATGCGGTTCTGATGGACGGGCTGGCGCCGACTTGGAAGGAGTTGTGCTCGCTCGTCATCGGTCAAGTCAACCGCGTCAGCGAGAGCGGCGTAAACCTCGGAAGTTCCCACGCCTTGAGGCTTGCTGCCTAGGAATCGAAGCAGCGGTTCGATGAACTGGTCGTAAGTCGGGATTGCCATGCGCGGCGATAGACTAACCGGGACTGCGATGGGTTGGGAACTCTTTTTTGGCGCGAAAACCGGCGCAAACTCTGCGTTAGGAGGCGGTACCGCCGCGTGGTACGCGGGCGAGTGAAGGAGAGCGCTATGCGGAAACTTGTTTTGGTGATGGGGCTCGCGTTGGTGGGTTTCGCGTGCGCCGACAGTGTCGGACAAATGCTCGTTGACGCGGGCACGTCCATGCAGGATGGCTCGGTGCCCGATGCGGGTGCGCAGGACGAGGCCGTGACATGCAATAAGAGCGAGACCCGGGACATTGACGGTGGGCGCCGAACGTGGCGCTGGGCCGAGTTCAACGTCGACCCCGGCGTGACGGAGGTTACCGTCTGCCGAGACCTCGAAGGCGAAAGCGATCCGCCTTACCTCGGGCGAAACGACTGCTTCCGGAGAAAGGCTACCTGGTTTCAAGGCACGTCCATCGGTTTCGTGAACTGCGGCGGACGCATCACTCCCGACACCGGGGAACCGATCGATTTCGGCGATCCCATCTCGATCACCGTGCACCGGTGAGGCGCGCCAGACACTAGGCAACGCGGCGGCGCCGACGGTAGCTCACCACGGGCGCAGCAGGCTCGCTTTTCACGGCTTCGAAGAGCGCGCTAAAGTCGAGCTGTATTGCATCGTCCGCCACGTCATCACGCGTCCGTCCTTTGTTCGCATGATGCGACGGAAAATCTAACGCTGCGCGTTCGCGGTCGATGTCTTCGACGCTCTCCGCGATGAGCCCAAACAAAGCGCGTTCGTAGTCGATGCCGAGCTTGAAGGCTTGCGCGTCGAGCCAAGCGAGGCCGAACCATGAAGAGGGTCCTCGTGTTGCTCTTGGTATGGACAGGCTGTGCGCACCGAAGCGTCGTTGCCGAGCCTCCGGCCACAGAGCCAGACGTGTCGGCGTGGACCGATCAAATCGGTTCGATCCTCACGCCTGCGCGCGCGTGCGTCGCAAAGCACCCGGAGCCCGGCGCCACGATTGTAGGCGTACGCACGCTCGCGACCGGAGAGACGTCCATCATGACGCGGTCCGAAACGGAGGGCGTCGTCGCGTGCGTCCACGACGGGCGCGCCGTCGTCTATCAGGCAAGGGTCGAGCTCGCCGATGAAGAGGTGAACCAGCTTCCGTTCGTGACGCTCGAAGGCGGTGCGCCCCCGGTGAACGGGATGTGTCTCTCGGTGCGGGAGCTCTACTGGGGGAGCCGGTTCGTTGGATGGGCCGCGGAGCCGACGTGCGCACGGAAAGAGGCGAAGCATGGCCCGCACTAACGACCGCATGCGACCGACCTTGCCCCGATGCGTTGGGGCGCTGCTCGTGGCGTGGTCCGTCACCGCCACCGCGGGCGTCCGGGCGCAGGGCGTCGGGGAGGTCGTGGTCATCCCGGCGATCGTTGGCGAAGCGGATGAAGCGCAGGACTTGTTCGAGAGAAGCGCCGCGATCCGCAAAGGCGCAGACCCAAACGTTCGAAGCACGGCAGCGACCACGCAGTCAGTCGCCCGCAAAGCGAGCGTTCCGCCGAGGCAGCTCTTGCCCGAAGAGCTTGAGCGCTGGTTCTCGCACCAGGAAAAGGCGCGAAAGCAGCTGACGCTCTCGAACTACACGCGCGCCGCCGTGTCGCTTCAAGCCGTGCAGGACATCAGCCAAGAAGCGATTGAAGCGCTCAACCGTGAAGCGAGCCGGGCACGCAAGGTGCTCGACACGTGCCTCTATTTGGTCCGGAGTCTTTGGGAGACCGGTGAAACAGAACGCGCGGAGGAGCAGGCGCGCGCGTGTCGGCAGCTCGTGCCGTCCATCGAACCGACGCTGGGGCTCCACACCCCCGATGTGCGGGGCGTGCTTCAGCGGGTCGACGAGGCCCGGCGACAAGAGGCGGCCGTGCGGCTCACGGTCGAGTCGCCTCGAAGTGGGTGTCTAGTGAGGCTCAATGGCCTTCATCTCGGCGAGACGCCCTTCTCGATGGGGGACCTTATCCCAGGAGAGTATCGCGTGCAGGTCGAGTGCGAAGAAAATAGCCCGGGCCGTGTCCATCGAGCCAACCTCGAGCGGGACGAGACGGTGTCCATCGACCCGACGTTGGACGCCGCGCTCGCGCTCGAGCCTGAGGTGCACCTCGCGTACGTGTCCGACGAGGTGATGGCAAGGCATGCGGGCAATCATGGGCGATGGTTTGCACGAATGCTCGGCGTTCAGACGGTGCTCTTGGTAGAGGCGGAGCGCGTGGTGCGGGTCGATCGCGACGCGGGCGTCGTCGGCGCGGTCGAAGCCAAAGACGACGAGGATGCCCGGTTGGCCGCGGTGACGCTTCTTGCGTACGAAGTTGCGGACTCCGGGGGGGCGAACAGCCGGGTCGGCAGACGCGGCGCGGCGCTTCGCGATGATGGACGGACGCGGAGAGTGTTCGGCGGAGTCCAGGCAGCCGTCGGCGTCGCGGGCGTGGTGACGGGAGCGGGGCTTTACGCGTGGCGGGTCAAGCTTGGGAACAGGTTTCAGGGAACCGAGCCCGGCACCCCGGAGTTCGCGGACGCACGGCACGCGTGGGAGGACGCGCGGCTCGGCGTGCTGGTGGCCGCGCCGCTCGGAAGTGTGCTAGCAGCAAGCGGCTTTGCGTTTGCGTACAAACCGAGGGCTTCGGTGCCTTGGTGGGCCTGGACCGCGGGCGGCATCGGTGCCGGTTTGCTGGGGTGGGGCATTACGTCGATGGCGATCGCCGATCGGTGCCCGGCAGACGTCGTGACGACGCCTGCGTGTGTCCCGGGTCAGCAGGATATCGATCGCGGCGTCCTGCTCCTGAGCATGGGGGTTCCGATGGTTTTCATACCGGCGTGGGCGCTTGGGCGGCGCGCGGACGTCCGAGTGTCCGCAAACGGGGCAGGTCTTGCGGTGAAAGGAACGTTCTGATGAGAGGTACGCAGAGGTGGAGCACAGTGGTGGCGGCCGGGTTTTTCGTCGGCGGATGTGGCGGCGGTGATTGCCCGGCCGGGAGTCTCCGAGTGGAGAACCAGTGCGCGCAGATCGAAGACGCCAACTGCGCCGAGCCTGTGGCGCTCTACCGGGACGTGGACGGAGACGGCTTTGGCGATTCTTCCGAGGTCACGGCAGGCTGCTCGAAGACCGGGTTCGTGCCTCGGGGCGACGACTGCGACGACACCGTCGCGTCGATCCACCCGGAGGCGCCCGAGCAATGTAACGACGTGGACGACGATTGCGACGGCGTGGTCGACGACGATCCGCAGACCCTCGCGTGGTTTGCGGACCTCGACGGCGATGGATTCGGCGACGAGGCTCCGGTGATCGAGTCGTGTCTTCAACCCGAGGGATATGTGCCGAATGCACTCGATTGCGACGACGGGAACGATGCAGTGAGTCCAATTGCGCAAGAGGAGTGTAACGGTCTTGACGAGGATTGCAGTGGGGTGGCCGATGACGGGCCGCTCATGGAGTGTGCGGTCGGCGAATCGGTCGAATGCACGACGGAGTGCGGAGGTATCGCGCTGACCTTGTGTGGCAACGAGTGTCGCATTGATAGCTGCCCGCCACCGGCCGAGTCGTGCAACTTCGTGGACGACGATTGCGATGGCGCGATCGATAACGGGGTGAGCTCGTTGGTGGATCTTGGGTCAGCTGACTTGCCGTTTTTCGCACCGAGTGAGTTTGTGCACGCGGTGAAAGCGGTGTCGACGAGCAACGGGATCGTGGCCTTCGCGTTGGTAAGGAGTCTGAGTCCGAGCCACTACAGGCTCTATGGATATCGGCTGTCGGACGACGGTCAGCTGGTGGAGGGTCCGGTGCCGTCGTTGACGCGCACTTTTAAGACAGGGTTCGCCTCGGGACCGCTCGATGTCGCGGTCGTCGGGAATGTGGCGTTTGTGGCGATGCCCCCGAATGAGCAGGAGCCGACCTTCGGAGCAGGGCCGGAGCTCGTGCGGGTGAGTTTGGTCGATTTGCGCGAGGTGGACTCCGTCGGTGCGCCGTTTGGGCTCGGTCTTGTGGTGTGGGAGTCTCAATGTATCGCGGCCACCGAGACGGCGATCGCTTGGGGTCACCGCTTCACCGGCATCGGCGGCCCTTCGAGTCAAATGTTGGTGCAGTTCTACGGTTCATCAATGGAGCTCGGTGAAGGGTTCCAACTTAAGGGCCCGAACGGTAGCGGCAGCGAGGTCCCGCAATGCGCGTTGGCGGCCGCGTCAGGGTCGCATGCCGGGCAGTGGGTGGTGGCCTATGACGCGACGCCATACGTAGAGGTGGCCGTAGTCGATGAGGAGCAGGGACTGGTGCCCGGGATGTCAGCAAGCGTCAACCGTGGGTCGATCGATCTCGACCTTTCGATGCTGCGCGATGCCTTCGGCGAGTTTGTCGTGGTCGGCGAAAAGGATTCGTGGAGCGTTTGGCGGTATGCGCTGGGCGTCGAACTGGAGGAGGTGGATAGACGTATCGGTTTCGGACAAGGGGGCCGCAGGGGCGATGCAACGTACGGGCGTCGGGTCGCCGCGGCCGATGGCAGATTGGTACTCGCAGGAGGCAGGCTCGATGTCGTCGAGCGTCAGAGCTTGCAGATCGTGCAGAACCTGCTGCCCGCCGTTGCAGACGCGGTCGTGGAGCATCACGGGCGCGTGTTCGTGGTGGGCGCCGACAGAGATGCGGGCGAGATGCGGTTCTACGAGATTGGGTGTGCACCATGACTCGCGCGGGGTGGGCACTGGTTCTGGTCACGACGTGGACGCTTGGCACGGGCACCGCCGAGGCGGAGCCGGCACGCGCAGTTGGCGTGGTGGTCGTCGAAGGGGAGGGTGCCGAGGCGCGCGAAGCGGTGGCCGGCGTCCTCGAAGAGCTTCGGGCAGCCGGCCTTTCTGTCCAGAAAGCCACGAACTGCGAAGCGCGGGACGATGGGTGCTTGCGGACTTGGCTTCAGAACGAAGGCATTCCGATGGGAGCCTACGTTTCGGTGTGGGACCGGTCACCCACCCGTGAGCGGGCGGTGGTGGCGATTGGGCTCGTCGACCCGACGATGCCTGCGCCGTTCGATCAGGTGTTCGCTGAGCGCACGTGCGAGGCGCTGCCGTGCCGTGAGGCGGTCAGGGAAGCCGTGCAAGAAGTCTTGGCGGGATGGCCCGAGCGAAAAGGAACGGAAGTGGCGATGGTCGGCGCACCGACAGGCGCGGTGGTGTTTGATAACGGCCAGCTCCTCGGGCGGCTCCCCCTTTCGGTTCGGTTGCCGCGCGGAGAGCATGTGATGCGCGTCGTCGCCGAAGGCTACGAACCCGAGGAGCTGGCCCTCGTGAGCGGTGGAGTGGAGGCGCAGCGCTTCGAGCTGCGCCTGTCGAAGAAGGAAGGGACCGAATCGCCCGAGACCCGAAGGGTGCGCAAACCGTGGATGGTTGCGATCGGCTCGGTGTTGGCGGTAGCCGGGGTGACCATGGTGGGAGTCGGGGCGAGCCGGTTTGGCGATCGCTGCGCCAGTGGAAGCCCGTGCACCGAGTTCACGACCAGCACCCGAGGAGCGGGCGCGTTGGTGGGAGTCGGTGCGGTGGTGCTCGGTGGTGGAATCGGGCTATTGGTGAGCGGGCTTAGGAAGGAGAAACGATGATGACTCGGGCGTTGATGGTGATCGCGTTGGCGACGCTTCTTGGAGGCGCGGATTGCGCGCGCAAGACCGTGAGCTGTCCCGAGGGAACAGCGATCCTCGATTTTGAGAGCGGGGGACGAGAGTGCGTGCCCTTCGATCCCGATGGTGGACTCGGCGGGACTGGCGGGATGGGGAACCCGGAATGCCAGGATGACCTTGATTGCCCGTTCGAGGAGGCGTCCCGATGTGATCCAAGCTCTGGGACGTGCGAACCGTGTCTGCAAGACGTCGATTGCGCGGGCATCGACGGGTTGCCGCGATGCGACGCAGCGGAAGGGCTTTGCGTGCAATGCGCGCCAGCGACGGAGGCGATGGACTGCGGAGAGCGGAGTTGTGACCCGGTCACGCGAGAGTGTAGCGACATCGTTCGCGGCTCGCGCGCAGAGTGCGAGGCGTGCGTGTCGGACAGCGACTGCATGGACGAGTTCATGTGCGTGCCGATGCAGTTTGGAAACGTGCCGCTTCGTGGGGGCTTCTGTCTCCGGAGTGCTGGCACGGGACAATGCGCGCAACCGTTTGCGTTTCCCCTGCCAGAAGCACGGGAAAGCTTGTCGGGTGCGGCGCCCACCCTCTACTGCGGAGTGAATGAAGAGCTTACGAGCTGTGACGCGGTGCGGGCCCTGGTGAACAACGAGCCCTGCGAGGACGACTTTGATTGCCCGACCGCCGGAGGGATTTGTCGGGAACTCGGGGAGGCCGGTTTCAGTTGCACGTACGCATGTGGTCACGCAACCGAGTGCACAGAAACTGGAATTCCTTCTACCTGCGGTGACGCCGATGGCACCGCCGAGGAGGACTACTGTGGGGGTTAAGGGAATGCGCTGCGGTGTTGGTTAGGTCGAAGAAAGAGAAGGTTTCCGAGGGCCATGCGCCGAGGGCATCAAGGAGTCCAGCATCGATCGACCACTACCGAGTCGTCCGACGCATCGGCGTCGGCGGAGCCGGAGAGACGTTTGAAGTCCTTTGGTTCGGCGACGACGGCATCGAAGGTAGGGGGTGCCTCAAGTGGTTGCACGCGCACCGTGCCGAAAACCCCCAGAGCCGGGAGCTGTTCGGCCGTGAAGCGCGCATTGCGGGGCGACTTCAGCATGCGAACTTGGTGGACATCCTAGATCACAACCTTGAGGCCGATCGGCCCTACGTCGTGTTCGCGTTCGTGGACGGTGTGGACCTACGGGTGTTGCAAAAAGAGGGCAGGTTGACGCCCGAGCAGATCTTGTGGATCGGCAACCGAGTCTCAGCGGCCCTTCAGTACGCGCATTGCTTCACCGACGGGGAGATTCGAGGCGTCTTGCATCGAGATGTGACGCCCGGGAACATTTTGGTGAGCGTCGAGGGTGTCGTGAAGCTCGCCGACTTCGGCTTGGCACGCGTCCGGACCCACGGAACGGCCTCTCTGACGGTCGAGGGGGAGGTGAAGGGAACGCTTCCTTATCTTGCGCCGGAGTTGATTGTCGGGGGTAGGGCGAGCGAGCAGAGCGACATCTACGGGCTTGGTGCGGTGCTCTATGAGCTCGCGCTCGGACAGCCGCCCTTCGTGGGGGCGAACTCCTACGCGCTGATCAAGAAGATTTGTGAAGGCCACTTGGATGGGCCGCCGCTCCGGGAGGCGGCGAAAGCGTTCCCACCTGAATTTCATGCGTTGGTGGAGGCGATGCTGGCGCGCCGCCCCGAAGACCGACCGGAGAGCGCGCTCGAGGTTCAGCTCCGGCTCGAGGCGTGTGGCGCGAGTCGGCGCGAGCGTCGCCGCTTGGGCGCGGCGGTGCGACAGATCCAAGGGGACCTCCAAACCAGCACGGCCGCGCAGGTCGCGCCCGATGCGCGTGACGTCGAGCACAAACCGGAACCCAGCCCACGGACGGGCACTCGGCGCAAGAAAAGACGTCGTCGGATGGTGCTGCTCGGCGCGGTTGCGCTGGTGAGCATGGTCGGGCTCGCGGGGATCGTGATGGGGCGTGGGGGTGCCATAGAGAAGCCAAACGAGGTCGACGGCAGGACGCCCGACCACACGGGGGCTCTGGCGGCGCCTGAGCGTGGCGCCCTTTCAGCACAGCCCGAGGAGCAGGTGGGGACGGAGTTCGGCCGAGTCGATGTGGCGAAGCCCACCACGGCTCCGGCCGGAGTGGCAGCGGTGACCGGTCTGGTAGTGGGGACGCCGGAGGCCGGAGACAGTCTGGGCAGTGCGCCCGAAGTGCGCACAAAACCCGAACGCGCGCTCTTGCGAGTGTTGGCGGACCCGTGGGGCAACGTCTGGATCGACGATCAGAAGGTCGGCCGCGCCCCGGTTCGGCGCTCGGTGCGACCGGGCACGCACAAGGTGCAAATCGGGGATGAGTATCCCGAGGCACCGAAGTACGTGAAGGTCGGGCCGGGGGAAAGCAGGAAGATTACCCTTCGAAAGGCGGAGATCGAGTGACGGAGCGTGCCAAGTACAAGATCGGTCGGAGGCTCGGCCAGGGCGGAATGGCCGAGACTTTTGAAGCGACGCGCGCGCACGCGAACGGTCACGGGTTTCGGGTCGCGTTGAAGCAGGTGCTCCCTGAGCTGCTCGGGCGCTCGGAAGACAAGGAAAAGGAATTCCTGCAACGCTTTTCGCAAGAAGCGCGGATTGGGGCCAAGCTCGAGCACCCGAACATCGTGCGGGTGGTGGACACCGGGATTCTCGGAGGTCGCCCCTACCTCGCGATGGAGCTGGTGGACGGCGTGCCCCTTGCGCGGTTGCTCAACGTCTGCGGGCGGCAAGAGCGGCTGTTGCCGTCGTTCGTGGTGATGCACATTGTGTGCGATGTGGCGGCGGCGCTCGAGTACGCGCATCGACACGAGATCCTTCATCGTGATGTAACGCCCGGCAACGTTCTTCTAAGCAAGACGGGCGAGTGCAAGCTAAGCGATTTCGGGATCGGGCGGGTGTTGGGCGACGACTTGGGCCTTACGCGGACACGGGCCTTCATGGGGAAGGTCCCCTACGTCGCCCCCGAAGTCTTTCACGGCAGGGCAGATGCCTTGAGCGATATCTATTCTCTGGGGGTCACGATGACGGAGGCCGCCATCGGGAAGAGGCTCTTTCCGTCGCCTACCATCGAGGAGGGAATGGCGGATCGGAGTCGCACCGATGTGAAGGAGGTGATCACCGCGTCGCGGGACGACCTGCCGGAGGGGTTCGCACAGATGATGGCGCGCCTTACGTCTCACGACCGCAACGAGCGTCCCAATGCGGAAGAAGTTCTCGACGCGTTCGAAGAGATCGTGGGGCGCACCACCACGACCGCCGAGCATGAGCTCGGCCGTCTCGTGTCAGAAGCGGCGCAACGCAAGGCGGCCAAGCCACCTGAGGAGGATACCAAGGAGTCTAGGAGCAAGGCGGTGCCCCCAACCGTGCGCATTCCGAAGACGCCGTTGACGCAAACGCCAGTGGAGAGCACGGCGTCGGTCATGAACGCCGGGGAGGAGCTCGTCCACGGCATCGTGAAGCGCGTGACCGCAGGATTGGACTTCTCGACCGACGCCCGTGATGAGTTCATCGCGGAGGGGCGTCTCGGGTTGCTCGAAGCGCATCGGGAGTTTGATCGGAGCCATCCATCTGCCGCCAACTTCCTGACGTTCGCGTTCCCGCGGGTTCAGCGGAGGGTACAAGAAGCGTTTGCGGCCCTAGGGGGCGTTCCACGCGGGGTGTACCGCGCGGCGAAGAAGAACGCCGCGATTGCGCGAAAGCAAGCGAACGCCGCGGGGGAGGTGCACACCGAGGACTACGTGGGGCACAGGGTTGAGGAAGGAGCGGACCAGCTTCACATCGACCCATTCACGGCGATTGCCGAGCGCCTCGAAAAGAACGCAGTGCGGGCAGCGATAGAGCGCCTGCCTGACGCGGGGCAACGCGACGTGCTGCGCCTGATCTATGTGGATGGTTTGGCGCAGAGTGACGTCTGCGACTTGCTCAAACGGGACAAGACCCGCGTCTCACGCATTCACAAAGCGGGGGTTGAGACGGTGCAAAAGCTGCTGCTCTTGGGAAGCGCCCTCGAAAAGGAACACGTCGCGCAGAGCGTCGCGCGTCTCGCCGAGCCGCGTCACCGTCACGTCTTGCGGACGCTCTACAGGGATCGACCCGACTACCCGAGTGCCAGAGCCACATTCGGGGTCACAGCGAAGGAGTTCGAGCGACTTCATCAGGCCGCCCTTGCGGCCCTCGTCGAGTGCCTTGCCCCAGCACTCTCAAAGATACCGAACCAGGACGCCCAAGTGCCCAAGTCCTAGACGCATGTGGATGCTCGCCTGGGGCGGACCGTTGCGCGATGACAACTGCGGCGACAAAGCACGAGCAAGAATATTGCTCCGACGACTAAGGTGGCAACGGTATCAGGGGCACCATTCATATCGCTCAGGTACAAAGCAACGGGTAGCAGCGGTAGGGTAATCTAGGTAGACCGCGACCACCGATCCCCGACGACCGCCCAAATCCCAAGTACCGTAACCGGCACCATGATGGTTCGGCCCATACCGTGCAGCCTGTCGGCCATCGGGACCAAGAACTCTCTGTAGCACTCGGCGCATGGGGTGCCGGCGATGTCAACGGACATGGCCCGCGCCGCGCCGCCAGGCATGATCTCGAGCAAACTGAGTGACACCGCGGCGACCAGAATCGCAGCCGGCACCCGAACCCACCGCCACCGCAACCCGGCGAGCGGGATGAGGCCCAGCGCACAAACCGCCAATGCGAGTAGATCCATCGCGCTGAAACAACGCGGTGACGGGTCGTGGCATTCCCACTCGTGCCACGTGCGCTGGAAGTGGGTCCAGGTGCCTGGTGCCCACGTCTATGCGTCCGATCGTTTGGTTTCGCGGGAGGGCTCTACGACCGCAACACGAAACTTGTACGGTCGAACTTGTTCTCGTCGGTGGTAATATCCCCCGGTCTGCCTGGGTCTGACAGCCCTGCCATTCTAAGTGGTGGAGCGTCGTTTCGGAGTAAGTCTTGGAATCTGGCGATACTGGCGATGAATACATTTACCGGCAGCCCCGTTGGGTGGTGGCCCTCTGGATCGCGCTGGGTTTCGCGCCCCCAATGCTATCCATCGCATACGTGGCGGCCGAGGACGGCCCCCAACCCCTCGTGGTCATCGGTGGAGCGGTGTTCCTGCTGGAGGCTTGCGCAGTCGCATGGTTTCTTTCCAAGATCCGAATCAGCATCGACCGCCAACGTATACGATGGCCCATGGTCAGATACGAGCTGCGCTGGGACGAGGTAGAGGAGAGCACCCTCGCCAGCTTCCTCGGCGTCGAGTACGTTCGCATTCGCCGCAAGAACGGGACGGTACTTCGGATTACCCTGAGTCGCCCTGGTGGAGGCGGGTTCAGAGAACAGCTCCTTCTGCGCCTCGGACTCCTAGGCCCGCGCGAGTCCCCACAATAAGCACGGCCGATTCCGAATATGAAACAACCCCACGTTGACCTGCAGGAGCGTCGCTTGCCACGAACACCTTGCGAACCAGCGCCTTCTCTCACAGATGCCGCCCAGTCGCGGCCCCTACCGCATGCCATACAAGGTGAGGACCGCTGCCCAGCCACTTGGCAGCATGGTCAAGGGAAACAAGCCACTGTGAATGCGGCCGATTGCTGTGGGCAAGCCTCGGCTCACTCCACCACCTCATCACACCCTGACGCGTCACACTCGAGCGAGATGATCAGCGTCTCCACTCCCTCCTGCTCGAAGTAGTACGACGAATCCTCGAGCGATTTGATATCGTATTTGTCGCCCGCGACTTCGATATGAAAGGTGCCGTTGACCGAAACCTGGGTGGTATCCTTGCAACTCGGATCATTGTCGTCGCACTCGTCAAACTCGTGGGGCGGCGGATCGCTTGCTCGGCGCTTTCCCGCGCTCGTTTGGAGGATGATGGGCACGTTGTTGCTCTCAAGCGTCGCAAGCGTCCGGTTGTGCGGGTGACCGTGGTTGTTTTTCATCCCGACGGAGATGATGGCGATCTTCGGTTGGATCGCTTTGATGAAGTCGTTTTCGGTGGCGTTCGCGGCGCCGTGGTGGCCCACCTGCAGAATCTCCACCTCTATACCGTCCGCCTCCATCTTTTCGCCCAACTTTTGCTCGAGCGGGGCGTTTTCGAGTGCGTTCGGCTGGTTTGGATTGGACGGCTGCCCGATGAGATCGCCCGTCACCAAGAAATCAAACCCCGCGAGGTTCGACACGAGTACGGCCACGGACATTTCGTTTTTGCTGTCGGCGTTCTCGATCGCTCCGGTGGTTCCGAGCACGTGTCCGCCGCCCGCCACAATCGTGGCAGTGTAGTTACCTCCGAGGTTGAAGGTTTTGCCGAGGTTGTTGCCGTTCATCACTTCCACGTGCTCAGGTTCGCCGGTTCCGCCGGTCAGTTCTGCAACGCAGTGATCCCACTCTTTTTCTGTGTCGGTGATCTCGGGGCTTGGGCCTGGATCCACGATGGCGACCGTCGGAAAGAAGGATCGAGCATCACATTCGACCTCGCCATTGACCTGGTCCGTCGTCCACAAAACCGATTTCCCGCTGGCGGTGACTGCCCCTCCAACATGGTCTTCGTCGTAGTGAGTCGCAACAAACACATCAAGCTCTGTGACTCCAGCATGCTCGAGCAAAGGCTCGACCGCTCGAGTGCTCGTACCCCGCCCCGCATCGATGAGCATGGCAAACCGCTCCGCGTTGACATCGGGACCCACGATCAAGGTCGCGTCCCCTTGGCCGACGTCGATCGCATAGATGTCTAGCTCGACGTCGCCCGGATCAATGGCAGCCATGGCTATCCCTTCGACGGGAAGTTCAGCGGCAGCGGTCGCTTCCACCTCTTGACCTGACGTGGCCTCTTGCTCGGACGCCTCTTCGGCGCCTCTGCTGCAGCCCGTGAGCGTCGCAAGGGCGACAAGGAAAACGAACGTTGCTCGCTTCATAGACCACCTCCCACGCGGACGGTATCGCGGATGGTTGGGTGATGGGAAGTGGCGTTGTGGTGAGGGAAAATGGGGGTACCAAATGCTCCGGCGGCTGAGTTGGCGGATCGACTCGGGACACATGTCCCGAACTTGCACCGCGCAGATGAGCTGTTGACGCACGTGCGTCGCGCCTGGGGGGCGCTGTGTGTGATTCGAATCCTCTCGAGGCTGTCTTTCGTCTGGGAGGCGCGTCATCTCGGTCGCTGTGTCGACCCGCTGAAGCTTGCGCCTGCCCGGACGCCCCCGGAGCTCGACGACGCCTGGGCCTGTTGACGTCGCTCGCGTAGGAACGCCGAGCCAGGACACGGTTACGCGCGCGGCCCCACATTCGAGGGTATCGGCTACGCGAGTAGATGCTCAGAGTGACCGTCAAGATGCGTTGACCTCACTAATCGACCGTGCAAGTAACGACTTTTCCAGGCCGATTTTGCACGGGGTCCAATATGACAATTCCATTGTTTGTTGGTTGTTTCTGGTCGTTTGGATCGAAGCTCGGAGGCCTTGTCGAATGTCCACGCCGCACGTGCAGCCCGCAGTCCCCGCAACTCGCAGTGTCGTCGACAGCATTTGGGCTTTCAACGATTGGTACATGCACCGGATCCCAGGTGGTGCAGGCCTCACGCGCCCACGCCAGGCGATCAACCTGCATAAGCTTTCCGTTGCCCCACTCACGCTCGCGCTCATGTTCGCCTATGAGAATTGGACCATGGCGGCCTGGCTGTACCTGGCGCTGCACGGCGTCTATGGAATGCTTTGGTGCGCCAAGGATGTCGCATTCGGCGATTCGATCTGGAGGCGCGAAGCGTCGGTGAGTTCTTTCGTCGCCACTCTCATCTACCCGCTAGGTTTGTACTATCTGCCGGTGCTGCTCATCCTGACCCCACTCGGCGAGTCCATTCCGGGTGGCTGGGGAACCAGCGAGACCTTACCCGTCGGGTTGCCGGCGCAGCGGTTGCCATTTACGGGCTGGGCGCGTTCTTCCACTTCGTGAGCGACGCCCAGAAGTACTTCGTCCTGCGTCACGAGAGGCCGCGGCGCCTGATCACCAACGGGATGTTCGCTCTCACCCGCAACCCCAACTATTTAGGTGAAGTGCTCATGTACGCTGGGTTCAACTTGCTGGCTCAACACTGGGTACCATGGGTGGCATGCGGGGTCGTCTGGGCGCAGGTGTTCGTCGTCAACATGCTGCGCAAAGAGGCTTCGATGTCGCGCTATCCTGAGCACGCCACCTGGGTTGCGCAAACAGGTTTCTTGTTTCCCAGCTTGCCCACGCTGTTCCGCCGCTTGGTCTACGTGTTCCGCACACCCGAGTAACCCACGATCGGCAGGGCAAGTATGCCCCGCCAGCGCAGATCCAAGTACCTGGGAGCCGCTGGGTCAGTGGCCCGCCCATCTGTGCACCATCTGGGAATATCCGAGCGGGCATTTATCCCCGCAACTCTTGCAAGAGGCAAGGATGAAGATCACTCTCCGGCGGGGAGCCACATGAACCTGGGTAATGACGATCGCCTAGTCGATATGACGGTATCCGACCTTCGCGCGTTGTTGCCGCGCGTCCCGCCCGACCGCAGGGTGTTCCACACGCTTCAGGGGCTGACGGGCCTCCGAGTAGGGGAGGTGGCCGGCCTTCGATGGCAGGACTACGACGCCGGCGCGAAGCCGCTCAAAGTGATGAAGTATAGTCAAATGAGGGAGCCCTTTCGCGGAGGTCGACCTAGACTCCGTCCGGATGGGTGGCCGTATCTGAGGGCGTGACCGCCGGACTATCTTCTTGAATGGGCGGAGACGCCGGGAGCAAGCGATGGAAGCCAATGCCAAGATCTACGTCACCGCCGCCGGTGGCCCAGAAAAATTGCAGCTGATCCACGGACCGATCCCGGTGCCCGGCGCAGGCGAACTGCTGCTGCGAGTAGAAGCGGTCGGCGTCGCTTTTGCCGATGTGGTCATGCGGCTTGGTTTGTATCCCGGCGTCAGAATCCCGTTCACGCCGGGCTATGAGGTGGTTGGCCGCGTCGTTTCGGGCGAGGGCTTCCCGCCGCACACGCGAGTGGCGGCGCTGACGGTCACGGGCGGCTATGCGCGGTACGTGGTCACCGCCGCTGCCGATTGCGTGGTGGTTCCCGATGCGCTGACCAGTCCGGAGGCAGCAAGCCTCGTGCTCAACGGCCTCACCGCGCTTCAGATGCTGACGCGCTGTGTTGCGCGGCCCTCGGTCAAGAAGATGCTGGTGTGGGGAGCCGCCGGCGGCGTCGGCTCGCTGCTGCTCGAACTCGGGCGGCATTTCGGCATCGAAACCTACGGGGTCTCCAGTAAGGGCCGCCAGGGTCAGGTTGCGAAACTTGGCGGCATCCCCATCGATCGCACCCATGGCGACGTGGCGGAAGCCGTCAAGCGCGCGTCGAGCGGCGGAGTCGACGTCGTATTCGACGGCGTCGGCGGGCCGGTTGCGGCAACCTCATTCGACGCGCTGCGGCCGGGCGGGCTGGTGGTGCTGTTCGGCTTCCAGTCGGGCCTCGAGGGTGGTAAACGCAACTTCATCAAGATTGCGCGCAATCTGCTGACTGCTCCGATCAAGAGTGCACAATCGATTTTCAGCTCAGGGCGCGGCCTGCGTGGTTACCTCGTTACGGAGTGGAAGACCACGCACCCTGATTTCTACCGGGCCGATCTTGCCGAGGTTCTCACGCTGGCCGCCCAAGGAAAGATCACCCCGTTAATCGACCGGGAGTTACCGCTCGACGAGGCTGCTGAGGCGCACCGCTTGATCGGCGAGGGACGCAATCTGGGAAAGATCATACTTTGTCCTTGAACTGACGGCACACCGCAGCGCCCTGCGGCCACGTCCGAGTGCTCGGCGTTGCAAGAGCCCAGACAACCGGTTGGACCGGATGCGACTCGCCCCGCCGTACAAAGCGCGCATTTTCTGATAGAGGTATTCGTCTAGCCGCTCGTCCCCAGGCGGGGGTCAATCGAACACGGGAGCCAAGCGCCAATGTTCTGCTACCGTCGTGTGATCGATGACGCGATCCCTGACCCGAATAATCGGACGCGACAAGGAGCTCGGCGCCCTTCTACAGTTGCTCGAAGTCGGTCCGCTGGTGACGATCACCGGCACCGGAGGCGTGGGCAAAAGTTGTCTGGCCATGGAAGCCGCGGCTGTGTGGGCTCAGCGTACGCAAGGCGCTATGCACGTCACCGATTTGTCCGAGCAGACGCAGGGCGAGTTGGTGCCAGCGGCAGTGTCCGCGGCGTTGGGCCTTCCCTCGCTCGACGAGCTGGACAAGCACCCCATCGGTCCTGCGCTGCTCGTGCTCGACAACTGCGAACATCTTCGCGCGGCCGTTGCAAGTGTCGCCACCACAGTCGTCGACTCCTGTCCCGATGTGCGGGTCGTCGCGACCGGGCGGGAGGCGCTCGGTGCCGTCGTGGAGCGTCTGCTGCTCCTCGAACCGCTGGCCATTCTACCCGGCACATCGCTCGAAGCGGCGCTCCAGTCCCCCGCCGTCGAGCTGTTCCTCAGCCGTGTTCGCGACCAAGGCATCGACCTCCCCTTGGAAGAGAAAGATGCAGAGGTCTTGCTCTCGCTTTGTCGCCGCCTAGACGGCCTGCCGCTCGCCATTGAGCTCGCCGCTTCGAGAATACGTTCCATGACGGCAGAAGATATTCTCGGCGGACTCGATGACCGGCTGCGAATGTTGGCTCGGCGTAAGAGTCAGAGTCCCGAGCGACACAACGCCCTCCGCACCACCATCGACTGGTCGTACGAAATGATCGAGCCCACCGAGGTACGCGTATTCGAGCGCGTGGGCGTGTTTCCCGGTGAGTTTGACAAAGAGGCAGCACGCTTTGCCTGCGCCGATCTCGATCTGGATGCCCACACCCTCTTGGATACGCTCGACAGTCTCGTCGATCGCTCGCTGCTCGTGCCTCGACCTCTCGCGGGCGTGATGCGCTACGCACTGCTCGAAAGCTTGCGTGAGTACGCTGCCGAGAAACTCGCCGAACGGGGAGAGCTTCTCGACACCCGCGAACGCTTCGTCGGCTACATGGTTGCTCGGTGCCAGGACCTTCTCGAAACGGCGATGCGAGCCTGGCCTGCGAAGATGTCCGCCTCACTGACCGCCGACTTTGCCAACCTTCGCGGAGCGATTCACTGGTGTCTCGAAGCCGACGCGAGTCCAGATCGCGCGTACTCGCTCGCATCGGCCTTGGCCGTTGTCGCACAGGAGGGCCATTCCGCCGAGATCGCGGAGCTCGGTAAGCAAATCCTCCAGAGGTGGCCGGACCGCAGCCACGAGTTCTGGAGTCACGTCAACGCGGCCGTCGCGACCGGCCATCTCGTCGGCGGAAAGCTCGACGAGGCTCGCGCAGCAGCGATGGGGGGTCTCGAAGGCGAAGACCAAGAGGCGGGACGCATGGGCGCGATCGCGTGCCTCCGTGTCTTGGCGATCGCCGACCTGTACAGCGGAGAGCTGGACTCTTCGTGTCGTCGAGTCGACGAGGCCCTCGAAATCGCCGCCGAGCAGTTCCTCCCACAACGTTGTGAACTGCTGAGCCAAAAGGCCCGAATTGTCGGCCTCGGGAAATCGCCCAGCGAGGGGATTCCGATTACCGAAGAGAACCGGGCATTGGCGGAGCGCCTGGACAGCCCACATATGCTCTGCCTAAACGATTTGGTCGCCGGGTGGCTTCATCTTTTCACCTTGCCGGCTCTGGCGCGCTCGTACTTGGAGCGTTCCCTGGAGGTCGCTCGCCAGGCACATCAGCTGAGTGTGGTTTCGAACTCGGTCGTCGGCCTTGCGGTCATTACTGCGTTCGACGGGAACCGAGCTCGCGCCTCGGAGCTCTTCGGCGAAGCGCTCGACTACCTAGAGCAGAACCGTGATCTGCCCCAGATTCTGGGCGCAGTGCGATGGATCGCGCTCTGGCTGGCGCAGTGGGGGCGCAGGGGCGGAGCGACGCGCCTCTTCGCCGCCGTCGAGGCGCACCCCGGCGCCCCGGCCATCACGCCCCCGGAGCGTGCTTTCTTCGGAGCCGTCCAGTCGTCGCTGCAAGAGGAAATAGATGATCTCGATGTCGCGCGGGCCGAAGCGGCAGGTTGGGACGTACGCAACACGCTCCGGTTCGCCCGACGCGAGCTTCGCGCCTTGCTGCACACTGCGGAAACGGAAGCGAATGGGGCCAGCCCGTCGCGCGACCGCGCGCAACGCGAACCCAGCCCCCAAGATGCGGGAGTCTTTCGGCACGAAGGAGAGCTCTGGACGCTATCGTACGAAGGAAAGACAGTTCACGTGCGCCACCTCAAGGGGCTGAGCGACATCGCGTTTCTTTTGGCTCGACCGGAGCACGAGGTGCACTGCCTCGACCTCGCGGGTCGCCCAGCCGAGCAAAGCGCCGCGCCCGTGCTCGATGCGCGAGCGCGCCGCGAATACGAGCAGCGCATTCAAGGGCTACAAGAGGAGCTCGCCGAGGCCGAAGCCCACAACGACTTCGGACGGGCCGAAAAAGCAGGCGCCGAGCTCGATGCGCTCACCGAACAGCTCGCAGCAGCCTTCGGACTGGGCGGAAGGGAGCGCGCACTCGGCAGCTCTGCCGAGCGAGCGCGTTCGACGGTGGGCTGGCGAATCCGAAGCGCCCTCAAGAGAATCGAAAACGCGCATCCGCGATTGGGTAAGCATCTTCGGACGTCCGTGCAAACGGGAACCTACCTCACGTACTCTCCGCCCTCTCCGCTCGAGTGGACGCTCTGAACCGGTCTCGCACGATGTTTCAGGCGACCTTCATGCGGCGCGCTTTCCGGCCCTCATCCGACTGACCGTCGCTTCGAGGAACGACCATCGTTTCGGCCTTCTCGCCGAGGAACGGGCCAAACGGCGGCAATTCTTCCCGAGTCAAGACGAGCTCGAGCACGCCTGGCCCATGGACGTGGCCGGTCTCGTATTCCGCAAGACGGTCGATGAGCTCGGCCTTGGTGTGGACACGAGCCGACCAGAGGGTCTCGCGGGGGCCGAGGCCGCGGGCAACCGCCGCAGCATCGATGGCCGAATAGCGGGAGCACTCGACGCGACCCTCGAACAGGAGCTGCTGTCGACTGACGCACATGCCGTGGGCGTTGTTGTTGAACACCACGAAGAGGATCGGAAGCTGTCGTTCGATGGCGGTGTGCACCTCGAGCCCGAGCATGAGGAACGCCCCGTCACCGCATACGACGATCGTTCGGCCGTCTTCGTCGCCGAGTTGCGCTCCGATCGACCCAGCGATCGCGTAGCCCATGCCGCCCATCCCGAGCGCAATGGTCGCGGTGAGGTCTTCGGGAATGTTCATCCCGTGAAGCGCCGCAACCGCACAGTTCCCCGCGTCGAAGAGCAAGTGCCCTCGCCTTGGCAGATGTTTTTCCAGCACCTCCACGGCCTCGCTCTGCCGGAGCCCACCGACAAACGCGCTGGACTCTTCATTCAACGGCGGCGCGACTACCGGCCGGTAGCGGGTCAGCGCATGACCCTCCGCAGGACCGCGATGAAACGGTTCCTCCTCGATGAGAGCAAGAAGCCGCTCGAACACCTCACCGGCGTCGGCCTCGACGATGAGCGACTCCGCGACCGCGCCGCGAAACTCCGCGGCATCGATGTTCACCGCGGCGAAACGGCAACGCTCGATCGCCGGCCCGAGTGGCTGACGCACCATGACGTTCAAGCCCGTCCCCACTGCGACGACGAGATCGGCGGTCGTGTTGAGGTAGTCGTGCGCGGAGGGATGACCTGCAGCGCCGACGATCCCAAGGAACAGCGGATCGTCGTGCGGGAAGCTCCCCGGGCTGGCCATCGTCGTGGCCACAGGAATCCCCGCCCTGTGGGCGAACGCTCGCACCGCAACCGGGTTGGGGCTGCGCTCCACGCCAGTTCCGAGCAACAGCACGGGGTTCTGAGCATCCCGAATGCTCTCGAAGAGCTCGCGCACTTCGCCCGGCGCGACCGAGGGAGAGGACCTCAGCGACGTGAGCAGCCCCCCGAGGTCCGCAGGGCGGGGGCCAACTTGCATCTCGTAGACGTCCCGCGGCAACAAGAGCACTGCGGGCCCAGGCCGCCCCGACTGCGCCGCCACCGCAGCCTCGCGAAGCGACGGCCAGAAGCTCTCGGCAGAGTCGACCTTGCGGACGTACTTGGCCGTCGATGCAAACAGCGCTTCGGCGTCGACACTGCGGCCGATCCCCGAGGAGTCTTGGAACGCGCCTCGTCCCTCGAGCGCCATCGGCGGCTGACCGATGAGCGCTAGCACTGGCACCGACTCCGCGTAAGACTCGGCGAGGCCGACCGCGAGGTTCATCATCCCGCCGCCCGAAGTCGCCAGGCACACTCCGAGCGTACGGTGGGTGCGCGCACGGGAATCGGCCATGAAGGCCGCTCCAACCTCCGACTTCGCCAGCACGGATTCGATGCGACCCTGACCCAGCCGATGAATCGCGTCGTGCAGGTGCTCGACGTTGGCACCCGACACACCAAAGACATAGCGTGTGTCCCAGTCGCGCAGCGTCTTGACCAGTGCGTCTGCGAGCTTCATGCGGCTACCTTCCGTTCCACTCGACGATCGCCGCGCCGGCGTAGTCTCCGGCGTGCGAGAAGCCGCCGATCGCAATGTGGGAGCCGGGCTCCAAGCGGTCGCTGTGCAATGCCGCCTCGAGACAGATCGGCATGGCTGCTCCAAACAGATTGCCGTGCTCCTCGAACGTGTTCAGGTGACGCTCCTCGGGTACGCCGAGGGCCTCGCGCCAATTTCGAAGGAAGGTGCGGTTCGGCTGATTGGTGATCAGAAGATCGATCTCATCCGGGGAAATCTCGGCTTCGGTGCAGGCCTCTCGGATGATCTCTGGGACGAGCGTGTTTCCCCGTTGCACGACCGCCACAATCCGTTCCGGGTTGAAGTCGACGTAGAGCGGGGCCTCCCGCGCTTCCCACCACTTCTTGCCATCGTCACTTCGGCAGCGCATGTCGTCCGCGTACTCACCGTTGCTGCGGGTGACAATCGACCGAACCGGATTCTCCCCACTGGCCACGAGGTACGCCACGCCGCACCCATCGCCCGGGATCGCAGCCTGCGGACGCTTGCGCGTCTCGGGGTGCGCAAAGATTCGCCCCCCGGTGTGTTGGACGTTGCAGATCAAAGCGGACCGGGCCTTGCTCGTGGCCATCAGGGCGCGCGCGAGCGAAAGCATGAACACGAACGAAACGCAGCCGGTGTTTGCGAGGTCGTAGATCCACATCGGATTGCAGCCGAGAACGCGGCTCAGTGACGCTCCCGAACCCGTGAACAAGTTGTCGTGAAAGGGCGCGTTGGTGAGGATGATGTCGATGTCGCGAGCAGGATCGATGCCGATGCGATCGACCAGTCTCGCCGTGGCCTTCTCGATCATCCCGACAACCGTCTCGTCCGCGCCCACGTGGTGGCGGAGGCGCGGCCCTCTGAACATGTCGTGCGCGACGGCCTCCGCGTTCGGGTTGAAGAACGCAGGGTCCACCACGTTGGCCGGCATGTAGCTCGCCGCGTCGATCAGGCTGATGTCGGTCATCGATTTGGTTCGGGGATGATCGGAAGGCCGTTGGCGTGGCGGTGTTCGAGGATCGCCTTCAGGTTCTGCATCTCGACGTGATGGCCGGCGTAGAAGAAGGGCCAAAAGTCACCAACCCAGACCGGGCGATCTTTGGGTGCAGCCTCGGGGAACGGATTCTGTTCGTAGTAGGGATGCTTGCAGTTCGTCCAAGTCACGACGGATCCGGAGCGCTTCAAGACGAGCTCAGCCGGGACCACTCGCATCAGGTAGATCATCCAGAGCTCGTCGCCCTGGTCCCACGCGCAGTGGTAGTCGACCGTCATCGCCCCTTCGTGGGCAACCGCTCGTGTGAAGATCTTCGTGTTGCCCCCGCCCACACGATCGTACGAGATGAACAGGTCCGGCGTTTCAGTGGGCTCGAAGTCGCGGAGACTGTACGTCCACTCGGCGAGCGTCGTCGGGTCTGCGAGGTAACGGAACACGTCTGCAGGGGGGCAGTCGATGTATTCCTCGAGGGTGCAGTACTTGCCGTAGATCTGCTCGTGTGGGTAAGCGGGCTTGGTCAGCTCGGCGGCTGCCAGCTGCAGCTCGGGCAAGGCGAGGTTTTCAATGCGGCGAACGCCAGGAATGTCGGTCAGGTTGGAAAGGGTCATGATCGTCTCGTTTCGGTACGAACGCGTGCGGGTCTTGCCCGAGATCCGCGCTCCGGTTAGGGGTTGAAAGAATGCGGACTCGAGGGGTCGTCCTGGGTAACCAAGTTCCGCCGTGTGCAGACTCAGTCTCTCTGCGTGCAAGGCCATCTTCTCTCGCTGACCCTAGGGGGCGGGAGGAGAGACCTCCCAGCGTGAGGAAGACTGGCAGAGCCTTCCCAACATCGTGAGTTTCAACGACCGTGAAAAGGTGCAGAGACGGCCGTCGCTGCTCAGGGCCGCCTGAGGCATCGCCGCAAACCGCACACTGCGATAACCGGCCGGCCAATTTGCGAAATGTCTAACCATCGGTGCCCGAGCGGTATACGTAACCGCTTGGCATCGGCCCCCCGCGCGCGACGCGGACGGTTGACGGGACTTCGGCAAGCACCGTCACGACCAAGCTGAGCGCCGCGATCGCCAAACCGATCTGACCGGCCAATCGGTCCCAGGGCATGCAGGCGAGCGCGACGATCACGGCGATCGCCGTGGCAAGGTAGCCGCCGTACGACATCGCAAGAAACTGCTGTCGGGTGCTCTTGACGGTGTCGAAGAAGAACAGAAAAGGATTGCTCAGACGATCGGTGTAGTAAATTGTGCCCCCGCTGAGCTTCGCGCCGAGGGCGTGGCCCCACTCGTGGAAGAGAAACCCCACGACGCCGGTCATCAGTCCGGTGAGAATCGCGAGAACAGTCGCGGCAGGGCCGATGAAGACGCCTCGGGTTTCGAGCATCCAGAGCGCGAGGGTGAGCGCCAGGATGAGCAGATCACGCAGGAGACGGCGGTGCGCAGTGGGCACGACGACAGAGCTCAGCATCAGTAGGGGTACTCCTCCACATCGGGATGTAAGTGTTGTCCTAGAAGACGTCGACCGACTGTCGGCCCACGCCGGCATGATCGCCGAGAGCGGCTATGAAGTCCCGCGAAGAAGCCATCGACGAGGTCCAAGTCTCCCATGGGCTTCCCAGCGGGTAGGCCAAGTTTCGCGAACAAACCGGCCGTGTTGGCTCCCAGGGCGATGCCCATGGCATCTGCCGCTAGCTCTTCTGGTGCGAGCCTGTAGACACCAGCTACCTTCTTGACGAACGCGTTGAGCTGGGAATCGGGTGGCTTCTTCTTCAACCAACGGCGGGTCCCTGAACATGTCGTGCGCGGCGGCCTGCCCTTCTCGTAGAAGAACATATCGTCCACCACGTTGGGCGGCATGTAGCTCGCCGCGTCGATCAGGCTGATGTCGGTCATCGATTTGGTTCGGGGATGATCGGAAGGCCGTTGGCGTGGCGGTGTTCGAGGATGGCCTTCAGGTTCTGCATCTCGATGTGATGGCCGGCGTAGAAGAAGGGCCACATGTCACCGACCCAGACCGGGCGACCTTCGGGCGTAGCTTCGGGGAACGGATTCTGTTCGTAGTAGGGATGCTTGCAGTTCGTCCAAGTCACGACGGATCCGGAGCGCTTCAAGACGAGCTCCGCCGGGACCACTCGCATCAGGTAGATCATCCAGAGCTCGTCGCCCTGGTCCCACGCGCAGTGATAATCGACGGTCATCGCCCCTTCGTGAGCCACCGCTCGCGTGAAAATTTTGGTGTCACCGCCGCCGACGCGATCGTACGAGACGAAGAGGTCCGGCGTTTCGGTGGGCTCGAAGTCGCGCAGACTGTACGTCCAGTCGGCGAGCGTCGTCGGGTCGGCGAGGTAGCGAAACACGTCTGCAGGGGGGCAGTCGATGTACTCCTCGAGAGTGCAGTAGTTCCCGTAGATCTGCTCGTGTGGGTAAGCGGGCTTGGTCAGCTCGGCGGCTGCCAGCTGCAACTCAGGTAGGGGGATGTTTTCGACGCGGCGAACGCCAGGAATGTCGGCCACGTTGGAAGGGGTCATGGTCGTCTCGTTTCGGTGGGAACGTGTGCAGGCTCGGCCCAGGATCCGCGCTCGGTTAGGGGGGTGCAAAAATGTGCTCCGGCATGGCGGCGCATCGGGTGCGGAGCAAGGAGCTCCTCTGCAGCGAGGACCTCCTCGCAAATGATGTCGAACGCCTCTGCGATGCGGGGGTCGCTGCCCACGCAGAAGCGAATGAAGGGTTGCCCGCGATCGACGTCGGCGGGTAAGGCGCCGAACAGTCCCGCCCCGGGCGTCACGAGAACGCCACGGTCCCGAAGGCGCCTTACCAGCGCGTCTGAATCGAGGACGGGGGTCTGCAGGCAACCGTAGAAACCAGCATCAGTGAGGTGAAGGCGGCTTCGTTGTGACGACATGAGAGCCGCCCTGACGGCGTCGCGGCGCCTGGCGAGTCCGGAGCGGATCTCTGCGGCGATCGCCGGCTGGTGCAGGTAACGCCTGAGGGCGCGTTCGCCGACGGTCGCGACGAGGGAGCTCACCCCAACCGATGTGCGACCCATTGAGGCGCGTACCTTCGCGAGCCGCGGACCGGAAGCCTTCGCGTAGCCAAGCCTCAACCCCGGTCCTCCAAAGCGCTTGGAAAGCGAGTCGACCACCACAACGTCGGCCCCTTCCACGTCGCCGTCGGTGCGAGCGCCCGTGAATCGGTAGAGGTCGTCGACGACGAGAAGTGCACCGTTGCGTGCGGCAAGCGTGCGCAGGCGCTCCCACTCGGCCGTAGCGGCCACCACCCCGCCGGGATTGCTCGGCAGGCAAACGATGATCGCGGCGCACCGGCCCACCTTTGGAAGCTGCGCTTCAAGGGAGTCGTTGAACTCGCTCAGCCCGCGACCGACCGGCCACAGAAGTGGAACTGGCAGGCAACCGACACGTGCGATCGCGAGCCGGTAGTCGAAGCCAGGTACTGCGAAGATCACAGGACTACCGGCAGGTAGCGTTGCCAGCGCGTGTCCAATCGCATCGAGCGCTCCGTGCGTCGCGACAAAGTGCCGCGGGTCGGCCGGAGCGCCGCGCTCGCTCTCCCAAAGCTCAGCCAGTGCTTCGAGCAAACCAAGGGGCCCCTGGGTCCCGGGGTACCCGTCGAGCCCACGAAGAAGACCGGCACCGTCGGCCTCTAGCCCCTTCCACAGGTTTGTCAGCGCGGGGAAGCCGCGAAGCGAGCCGAGGGCAAGGTCGATGACACTCGGGTCCGGGGTGCGACCGTGCCGACCAAACACCCGACTCGCCGGGTCGTCCTGCGGACCCACAACCGACGTCCGCCCTCTCAGTGTCTCTTTGGACAGAACACTTCCCCCTCGCTCACCGCACTGGGGCGGGAGGAGAGGCCTCCCAGCGCGAGGAAGGCTGGGAGGGTCTCCCTAACATTCCAATATCGTTGTCGTTTCACAGGGGCACGGGCCCGAGTAAGGCGCTTTCTGAGCGACACCCCACGGGGCATGGCTGCCACTTCTTTGTGAGCCGGACGAACGGCGCTGGCACTCAGACCATGACATCGACGTGACGATGACAACGTGCTCATGACCCGTCCCTGCTATGGCGACATCCGCACCAGCAACCTGGACGATTGTCTCACGGCAGCCCACCAACGCGCCTGGTCGTCACCCATCTAAGTCGATTTCGCCAGCAACTAGCGGGAATGTCCCGTTAGCGCTTCCACTTGAGGAGCAGGTCGACCAGCTGACGTTGACGCCCGGTGTAAGGCGGATAGAAGAGAGGCAGCAGCGAAACGCGCGGGTTGGTGAAGACCGGCCGCATCTTGCTGAATTCAGCGAAGCCCTCATAGCCGTGGTACTGCCCCATGCCGCTTGCTCCGACGCCGCCAAACGGTTGGTCGTGCTGGGCAATATGGATGATGCAATTGTTGATGGTGACTCCGCCGGATATGGTGCGGTACAGAAGTTTCTCTTTCCGTGCGTGATCGTTGGTAAACGCGTAGAGGGCCAGCGGTCGGTCCCTGGTCGTCACGTACGCGATCACTTCGTCGAGGCTTTTGTACGTCATGACGGGGAGAAGCGGGCCGAAGATCTCCTCTTGCATAATCGTCATGTCGTCGGTCACGCCGAGGACGAGGTGCGGCGGGATCTTCCGCAGCACGTCGTTGAAGGAAGCGCCTGGCACGAGCGAAACGGGCTTCGCGCCCTTGGCCACAGCGTCGTCGAGCGTCGTCCGCAGCCGCCGGTATGACTTCTCGTCTATGATCGATGTGTAGGCGGGATCGTTCGTGTCCGGGTACCGTTCGGCAAGGATGCGCTCGGCTGCAGCTACGAACCGCTCCTGCGCGCCCTCAGGAAGGAAGAGATAGTCCGGCGCCAGGCAGGTCTGCCCGGCGTTGATGAACTTCGCATAGAGGATCCGCGCGGCGGCCTCCTCGAGGTCGAAGTCTTCACAGACAATGGTAGGCGACTTCCCACCGAGCTCCAGAGTGACCGGCGTCAGGTTCTCGGCGGCCGACCGCATGACGGTGCGCCCGGCGTCGGCCGAGCCCGTGAAGATGGTATGGTCGAAGGGTAGCGTGGTGAAGTTCCGCCCGCGGATGCCTGGCAGGATCGCGACGGTGTCTTCTGGATACACCTCGCTGAACTTCTCATGAAGCAGGCGGCACAGAGTCTGGGAGTTGCTTGCCATCTTGATCATGGCTCGGTTGCCCGCGGCCAGGACGCTGATGAGCGGGCTCAACGTCAGGAAGAGCGGGTAGTTCCAGGGCGAGACGACGCCCACCATCCCCTTAGGGTGCGGAATGAGCCGGTTGGATCCAGTCGCGAACAGCATCGAGGTGTGCCGACGCTGCGGCTGCATCCACTTGGGGAGCTTCTTCACGGTGTGGCGGATCCCGTCCACGCACGGGAAGATCTCGAGTATCTTCGACTCCTCGGTACTGCGATGTCCGAAGTCCTGGCGGATGGCGTCGGCGATCGCCTCGGCGTTGTCCAACAAGATCCGCTCGAGCGCGCGCAGGCGCTCCCTGCGTTCCTCGAGGCTTGGATAAGGATCGCAGAGGTAGGCATCATGTTGGAGTTTGAAGATGCGCTGCGCCTCGTTCTCGACGACGTCGATGTCCCGGCGTTGAGCAGTTTGAGCCATGGGGTTCCTTCATGTTGATGGGGTTGAGATGCGCACTCTGCTGCGCCCGGAGACCCAGGACAAGCGGAGCGTCCGGCGCGAAGTCGAGCGGGGTAGCCGTTCCAAGCTGCAAAGCCGGCGTCGTCAGTCCCCCGATTCGTCTGACCAGCGCTGCATGGCCTCAAAGAGGATGGTGGCAAACTCAAAGGTGGAGTCACGTTCGCCCCAGAGGGACTTGCCTAGGTCCCCCAACGCTTGCTTCAGGAGAAGCGACGAAAAGAGCTGCATCATCATCGCGCGTACGGGAGCCGCCGGCGGGATTGGTGCCGGCGCGTTCTCGCGCAGAAACGTTTCGACTTGATCGACCAGCGCCGTCACCGGTTCCGCCGCAGCCTGCCGGCCAACACTCGTGGCCTCCAGCATTTCACCGACAACGACTCCAAACAGTCTGCGATTCTCCAGAACGAACGCGCTCAGCCGTTGGGGAATCCGCTGAACGCCTTCTTGGATCGGAGGCTGTTCGGCGACGGCGGCTTGTCCGACTTCGAGAAGCCCTTGATAGAGCCGTCGGACGACCTCTGCGTACAAGGTTTCCTTCGATTTGAAATAGTAGAAGAGCGCCGGACGCTCCACCCCGACCGCGCGCGCGATTTCCGTGAGCTGCGTTCGGTGGAACCCATGCTCGGCGAAAAGCCTCTTTGCTTCTTGCAGGATCCGCTCACGCGTCTCCTCCTGACCTTCGATTTTCTTTGGTCGTCCCATTTTGGTTAACCTGCGTCGCCCGGCGTGCTGGGTCGTCGTCTGACAATAGCTCCGTTTCCCGGTTGCTTCCTCTATTTACCTGGGGTAAGTAATGGATCCAGTTTATTTACGTTGCGAAAATTCCCCCCCAACTGCCGAATCATAAGCCGCTATGACCGGTAGCAGCACTAGAGCTAGCACCAGACGCCGTCGATGTGGTTGCGCACGCTGAGGTTGGAGCCACGAGGCTCAGCTTCTCTCCCGTCGAAGCCGACAGACCGGTGTTGCGCATGTTGGTGGAATCATTCGTCTTGGGCCTCTGGCGGGTCGTGGAGGAATCGGCCAGCGAGTCCATTGTCGCCGTTCGAGTCGCCGTGCGCCCCCTTCGACAATCGAGTCGCAGGAGGCAATTTGGGGATCTCCCTCCTGCCGCGGCCAAGTCCGACGAGCCCGAGCCGCGGCCAAGTCCGACGAGCCCGAGCTCGGCCAGACTGGGCCTGAGTTCGTGGCGGTGGTCGCGGAGCAAGTCTGCCTCGCCATCCAACGACATGAGCGCCCAAGCTGTGCTTTCGTCGCGAAGAGAGTGGCGCTCAGCGAGCGCACTTTGCAGCGCAAGCTCAAGAGGGAGGGGATCAACCTTCGAGCGGTCGTCGATGGCGTCCGGAGAGAGCTGGCACTCAAACTATTGACCGACCCTGAGCTCTCGGTCGCGCAGGTAGCGGAGGCAGTCGGTTTCCGCGAAGCGACGAGCCTTGTACGGGCTCTTCGTCGCTGGACCGGTGAGTCCCCGACAGGCTACCGCCTCCGACATCTCAAGGAGCTCGGCTCGAACGATTGAGCCCGACCCGGGGATTTTCCTTACGATTTTCGAGCAATTCTTTTTTTGCTTGCCCATTTTATTTACGCAGCGTAAATTTCTCTCCCACGCGGCAGAAGAGGTAAGGTCCATTGCAACACGCAATCCAGCAAGCATCGAGCACGCCTTCGGCACAGTCGGACGCACCGCAACCGAACAGGACGGTGAAAGGGAGGCTCTCTCCCATCCCGGTCGAGAGTCGGATGCGAGGCCCGATCACGAAATTGCTGCTCCGCAGGACCCTCTTGATCTGGCTTACCGTGCAACTCGTGGGCCTAGCGATCGTCCTGACGGACACGCCCGCGCCGTGGAAGGCCTTCGGACTGGGCCTGATGTTTCCGGGTGCCGGGTTTTTGTACGCCGGGCACTTCATCCATTTTGCTGTGAGCTTCGTGAGCTTCTTGGTCGTTGCGGCGACCGTGATCATCGGGAACCTGCTGATGCCTCTGTTGATGTGGGGCGGGTACGCGGTCTGGGCAGCGACACACACCCACCACCCAACATGGGAGCCGGCACTGTGGTTGGTTCCAAGCGCCGTGGTTTTGTTGTCGATCACTGCCACCGTTGCGGCTCGTCGGAGTGCCGCGCGCACGCGTGCACGGGCAGAGAAGCGGAATCAACACCTAGCTCGCGTGGAAACTAGCTATGTCCGTTCGGCGCCGGCCGCTTTGGCTCCTGAGCTTTCCCAAGCTGACTTTGGTCACGTGCGATACGTCCTTGATCGAGCTCTGCAGCCCATAGACCAGTTCAACGGTTTCGACATCATCGATCAATTTCAAATGGCCGGGCTACGCTATCAACTCACCTACTCTCAGCTTGCGCTGGCCTACTACCAGTACTCCCACGCGCCGGCCTTTCGAGGCTATCTTTTGGAAGGCCAGCAAAACACGCTCAAGCGGATGCAAGACAAGCGAGTGTGGAGCTATTGGCGGTACGAGAATCTCTGGGGCAACCTCAGGTACGATCCCGATCCCATTGGCTTCGACAACGTCATGTACTCCGGTTACTTCGGCACGATGCTTGGCACATACGCCACCGTGACCGGCGATCGCTCCTACAACGACGCTGGGTCCATCTCGCTGCGATGGAATGACAAGAAAAGCTACACCTATGGCTTTCGTTCCCTCGCTGAGATCCTCTACCAACAGCACCGGGACTCACCGGAGAACTTCATCGCTTGTGAGCCGGGGTGGTGTTACCCGATCTGCAACAGCTTCAGCATGAACGCTCTATTGTACAGCGATCGGCTCAACGGGACCGATTACGCAGAAAGGATCCTTCCTCTGTTTGAGAACGCGCTCGTTCACGAGTTCATGACGCCAGACGGTCGCTTTCTCAACGCCCGCCACCGAATCACGGGCCTTGCCTTCCCGGTGCCCACCTCGATCGTTGACGATGGGTTTTGCGCAGTGAGCTATCACCCCATTCTTCCGGAGCTCGCGGAGCGGTCCTGGGAGATCATCCGGGACACGTGCCTCAGCTTTGCCGGTGACGGAACTCCGTCGTTCGATGTGGGCTCTATCAAGTTCGACGTGGGCAACTACCGGTTTTCAGCGCTCTGCCCGTTGGTGTCGGCGCTGATGGCTGCCAAAGAGATGGGCGATCAGGAAGCGTCCGATGCGCTCGAATACATCATCCGAGAGCAATTTCCACCAACCGTCAAAGAAGGCGAGCTCAACTACCCAGACGGCTCGGTTTCGACCAACTTGATGCTAGCGATGGCCCGCCTGATGCGGCCGGGCGTGTTCCACGACTTGGCCCGCGTCGGCATGCCGGAAGGTTGGCTCGAGGGTCCGGTCTTGCTCGAAGCTGCGTTCCCGGACGTGTTCGTCGCGCGCGCCGTTGCCGACGGCGGTGCGCTCGATTTGGTTCTCTTGCCAGGTGAAGGTTCGGGGAATCAGAAGCTCAAGCTTGGCTCGTTGATGCCCAACAAGAAGTATCGTGTGACGGGCAACCACGCGGCCGAGCTTGCAGCGGGTGCGGACGGAACGGCGGAGTTCGTGCTACCCATTTCAGGTCGGACAACGATTCGAATTCAGCCAGCGGCATGAGAGGGTCGAGATCGGAAAGGAGTTGAGGGTATGACATGCTGTGTTGTAGGAGCGATCGTCTTTGGTCTCGTGCTCAGAGCTATCGCTTTCCTTCGGGGTACTGGGGGTTCCAGCTCACGAGAGTGGGCGAGACCGACGCGGGAAGTATCCGTCGCACCCGTTGGTCCGCCAGTGCTGCAGACACGGTCGCTCGAAGGCTTCACGCCGACGGCCGCAGTAGGTCACGACAGTGGTGCGAGTACGCTCACAGGAGTTACAATAAGTGGTGCGCTGGGGTGACAACATCCGACGGCTGTCCGCATCTACCCTAGACACCCACCGCTACGTGGATCGGTTTGTGGCTCATGGCGCACCGGTGTCGTTCCGGGAGCTCTGCGCAGAGGTCTTGAGCCTCCAGACTCGCTACCTGGTCCTCGATCTCGACGGCACGGTGCACTTGGGTCGCAACCTCGGTGAGTTGTTGGGCTGGGAGCTCACCGCACATCAGATCTACGGGCCGCGAGCAATCGAGCGCCTCGAGCCCCATCGACGCAGCGCCCGCTGGCTTCTCGACTGGCGCAATCCTCGGCGACTCGCCGCTTACGTCGCCCAGGCGGCAAAGGTCTGGGGCGGGCCCGGAGCTCACTACTTCCTTTGGGGCAAAGTCGCTTCCCACTCGCGCTCCTTGCGAAGGGTCGGCTTCCGGAGATTCCATGCGGATCCGATTCGTGCTGTTCAGCCAAGGCTGCAAACGACGCTGATGAAGGAGCTCCGGTCCACCCCGAGCGAGATACTGCCGATGTCGTTGGAGCGAATCTGGCGGCGTCACGCTGGTGACCAGGTGATAGAGTTCGACGACATCCGCTGGATCCGTCGGAAGTTCCCGCGGATTGAAATCATCCTTTCTAGCCCCTCCCCGAAGCCCGTCGTCGCGTTTGTAGGCGAGCGGCTCGGCATTGAGAACCTGCACTACTCGACGCCGGACCGCATCAACTCTGGCGAAGCCAAAATTGCTGCTCTAAAGGAAGCTTTCAAAAACGTCGGCGATCCCGACGTTGAGATCGTGGGGATGAGCGACACCTCTCATGGCGAAGACCATTGTTGGGCGCACCACTTCATGAAGGTGGCTGACATCAATAGCCCAACTCCCTTCCCCACCATCGTGCCGCTCGACTCCCCTCTCGTGGAAGTTCACTCAGCTGTCATCCTGACACGCCACGAGCTCGAGCAGCGCACCTCCGATCCGTGCTATGTCGATCCGAGGCGGAAACGGGGGATTGGCCAGCGGCGACGTGAGCTCACGCACGTGGAATTGTCCAGGGTCAACGACGGTTTGCTCGACCGAGTCAACGCGCTCGTTCGCGGGGCGGCGCAGTTCGTCAACCCGGACGAGTTCGCCTACCAACTCAGCGTGCTGAAGGAATCGTCGAGGGCGCTCGTGGCGTGACGAGCCGCCATCGCTTCACTCCTGAATTGGGGGTACGGTGTCGGCTTGGAGCGTAATCGTCCGATCGCCCGAACGGATCACGATGTCCAGAGCGGCTGCGCTTGAGAAAGCCTCCAGCGTTTCGTCACTGGCTTCAGCCGAATCCAATCCGATTCCGTTGACCTCGAGCAGTACATCGCCCACTTCGATCCCGAGTTGTTCGTAGAAGCTTCCCTCGCCCAGCCACACCACTCGGAGCCCGCCGGCTTCTCCATCGAGAGCCGGTTCGGGAGCAAAGCGAATCTGAGTGACCAGGGCCGCGTCGTCACGTTCGCCAAATTCCGCCGCGACGACCGCCCCCACAAGGTCATCTACATTCACTTGTCCTCCGTCGAGCTCCGCGAGGAGACGCTTCCAGTCGTTGGAGCGTTCTTTCGGTTCGAGGGGACGCCCCTCGCGTTCTTGGTCGAGGTGGAGTGTCAAGCTTCGCTTTGGGCTGACAAGTGTAACCGTTCGCGCCTCGATCTCGTCGACCGTGAAACCTTCGGCCACGGCGACTTTGTCTCCGAGGCGCGTGACCAGTCGTCGACCAGACGCCACATCCTCCAAAGTTGCGCGCGAGCGAGTAGAGTCGGTCGACGCGGAAGTGGCCAGAAGTCGGACTCCGGGGGACTCCGGCGGCAAGGCCTTTGTTCCGGTGGTCGCGGTGCGCGGCAGACGCGGCGGTGCTGTCGAATGTGCGTCCTTTAATAGCTGTTCGGGTGGGGTGGCCACTCGCTGGTTTGCACCGGTTAGCCTGTTGTAAGCGAATATGCTCGCCGCACATACAATCAACGCGGCCGCACCAAAGTGCCATAATTTCAAATCCTTATCCGCCACTGTTCTTTCCTCGAGTGCCCACCTCGTAGACGCCGGCCGGGCACGGGTATCATAGAGGTTTCCGGGGCAGCCCGACCTGTCCCCAGTGACACAAATGGATGTCTCGATCCCCTCCGGCCCAGCGTTTCATGATATTGTGCCGAACTCCTCATGATATCGCGAAGCAAGATGGACGGTGACGGTCTGCCCGACAGCGCTCCGCGCGACTCGAGCCAGGCGGGAACGCGTGAAACCCAGGTGGCCGGGGTTGTTACGCGAGTGATCCTTATTGGCCTCGAGCGACTCGACGTCGACATCGAAGCTGTCTGCGCGCCTTTTCGCCAGGATCCGACCACGCTGATGGAACCAACCGCGCAGGTACCCAGAGGAGTCGCATGGGGGCTCCTGGCTCGGGCGGCACACCTCTCCGGGGACCCGTCGATCGGTCTCAGGCTTGCGCAGACGGTGCCTGCGGTTGCCGCGGGAGGCATCCTCGCCGAGCTCGCGATCACGGCTCGAACGACGGGGGACGCGCTCGATCGGTTCGCTCGCTTCCACAAGGTCCTCTTTAGTGGGCTTGACGTCTCCGTGCACGTCAACGACGAGGCGAGCGTCGATCTTTTTCCGACCGAAACTGACGAAGCGCGGTTGCGTCCTGCGATGGAGTTCCTCATGGGAGTCCTGTGGCGAGTTTTGAAGGAATCCGCAAGACAGCCGATTGTTGCAACTCGAGTTGTCTTTCGCCATTCACCGCCCGCCGTGGCCGAGCCGTACGAAACCTTCTTTGGGTGTCCCGTGCATTTCGGGGGAGCGCGCTATAGTCTGACACTGCCTTCTGCCCATCTTGCCCACGAGGTTGTGGGCGCGGACCCGCTTGTTGCCAGCAAGCTCGAGGAGTTTGCAGAAAGGGAGCTCCGCAAGCAATCGCCTGAGTTTCCGGCTTCGGTCGCCGAGAATATCCGCGACGCCTTGGAACGAGGGGAGCACGCGGATTGCATGCTCATCGCGATCGCGAAGCACGTGGGGGTAAGCGAACGGACGCTGCAGCGCAAGCTAAGGGACGACGGGTTGAGCTTCCGAGGTCTCGTCGATGAGGTGCGGCGAAAGCTGGCCCTTGGACTCTTGGCTTCCCCTGAGCTGACGATCTCGGAGGTTGCTGCGGCCGCCGGATTTGACGAACCGACCAGCCTCACCAGAGCTGTCCATCGCTGGACTGGACAGAGCCCGTCGGAATACCGCGACCGATATTTGACGCACGGACCCTGACCGGGAGGCGTTATCATAGGCATCTCCGCGAGGCCGGCGAATCGGGGGTGACGCTTGGTGGCTCCGCCCTCGGACTTCGCGATCCAGGTCGAAGGGGTAAGCCTCAACCAGCGGGACTGGGAACGTGGCACGTTCCGACAGCATTTTGTCGCGGCGGGGCTAACCCCGCGAGCCTGAGGGATGGGACCCTCAGCGTTCCCTGTGTTCCGCATCCCCGGACACTGACTGAAGGAGAACGGTATGGACTCCCATCGCTATATAAGGAACGTTGCGACGCGACTGAAGTCAGGGAGTAGGCGCGCGATGCGAAACGGCCGCTTCGTGAAGATCTCGGCTGGAAGTCTCGTGGGTCTGCTCGGCCTCGCGGTGGTCGCAAACGCGGTCACCGAGGGCGCCGTGACAGACCTGGGGCTCTCGGCTGTCTACGGGCAGACGCCATGGCCGTCCTTGCACCGGGACACGCGGAACTCGGACTTCATCCCGTTCGTTACGCCAACCCGTACGCGGGTGAAGTGGACGGCTCTGGACCGCAAGGGGTTCATCCCCGGGGCGGCCACGCCCTTCCCGCCGTCGGTCGGCGTGGACGGGAGCATCTACATCACCTCGGCGCGCGGGTTCGGCTTCAGCCATATGCACGCATTGGATCCCGAGACCGGCAAGGTCAGGTGGAAGACCCCTCGTTGGTTCGGTTTCAACAATCCCTTCGCCTTCGGCGGCGATACTGACTTGCATATCATCAGGGACGACAGCGCCCTCGACCACGGGGCGATCGCCGGCACACCGACGCACGATGCGGACGGCAACGTCTTTTTGGCCGATCAGGATCAGTTCTGGTCCTGGGACTCGGAAGGCAATGTGCGGTGGGTGACCGACATCCTGGAGTTGGGGGCATCTTTTCCCTGGTTGAGCGCGGTGATCCATCCGACGACCGGCTACATCGGCGGTATCACGGCGGACGGGGTCGTGATGTTCTTCAACCGCGACGACGGCTCATTGGCAGTCCCGATTCTAGAGCTTCCGGGTGCGGCGGGGCCTGCCTGTCCGCAGGGCGCATGGGCGCTCATTTGGGCGGGCGGCGAGGTCGCGTTCGACATCCGGCGCCTCGTCTTCTGCGTCGCGTTCGGCTTTGATGTGGAGGTGGCCAACACGCCGGCGATCGACCCGGTGACCGGTCGCATCTTCATGAACGCCGCCGGCGCGACACCGGAGGAGGCCGTGCTGTATGCCATCGATCTCGTGAACGACGTCGACGGACCACACTGGGAGATCGCCTGGACCGCTTTGGCGGGCGTAGGGCCGAGCGGGGCGAGTCCCACGATCTCGTTCGATGGCACCCAGGTCTTCACGACCGAAGGCTCCGGACGAACCGTGTCCTTCGACACGCAGACCGGCGAACCTGTATTCGCGACCGCGGGAGGCGAGCCGGCCTTCTCTCCGACGACCGCTCCGGATGGAACGATCTACGCGGGCTCCGGTTGTGGTCTCCTCGCCCTCAACCCCGACGGGACGACCCAATACTGCGTGAGCCCGCAGGCGGTCGCGCAGAGCCTGTTACCCGAGCTGGATCCTTTCTCGGTCACCATACCGGACATCCCGGGACTGGGACTGGGTGAGATCACCCTCTCGTCAGATGGGGTTCCGATCGCGGCGCTGACCTCGGTCTCCGAGGTGACGCCGGACAGGATCGTGACCGGTCTGTCGCTCGGATACCGGCTCAACGGCACCGAGCCTCTCCTCGGTAGAGCCATACCCTTGCCGCACATCGACGTGCTGGTCGCCATGGACCGGAAGACTGGGGAGGTGATCCCCGAATCCGTGACGATCGTCCCAGATGGGATAGAGGGGTTCAGCATCCCGAGCAACGACGGTCTGATCGCTTTGAACCAGAATGCGCTGCTCCACACGTTGTGCACATATGTCCTCAGCGTCTTCCTTCCACCCGAGTATCGTTGTCCGGGGCTTCCAAAGGCTGGAATCGTCGGCGTGGAGGCGGTGTCATTCCGCGAGTTTAGCGTTCAGCAGATCGAGATCGTGAGGGAATACATCGCCACCGTGAGTCCAGAGCTGCCAGGCGGAGACGTTCAGCGGGCCTTCGACCTCGTTCGGCGGGGACCGGAGCAGCTTGGCGCCGCCGTTGACTCGATCGACCGGGCTCGCAAGGAGATCAAAAAACGAAACGCAAAACGGGCCAAGAACCACGTCCTGCTTGCGCAGCGAGAGGTGGATGCCGCCAGGGATCTCCTCGACCAGGAGCCGGACCCGTCCTTCGAGGACCAGGAAGAGGCGCGAGCGCTCCTCGAGAGTGCCGACACTCGCCTCGCGAACGCGCTTAGCGAGCTAGGTCCCTGAGACATCTTTGGGCCTCGGGACCACACACGAAAGACAAGAGACTACACAAATGAGGGACCGTCGGGCGAACTCGGAGGTACGGATGTGCCGAGCTCGCTCGTGGCAAGGCTAAGAGGGTCCAATGCGTCAAACGCCACGTCTTGCAGGGTTCGTGATTCTATCGACGATGTTTCAGGTCGGCTGCAGCGACGACGGCGGAGCACCACTCCCTGAAGTCGACACGGCCGGCTTGTGCGTCACCCCGTTGGCGCCGGACGAGCCGCTTTGCAGCACCGCGTTCGGTGATGTGACGTGGCCTGGCTCGCATCGGTCGAGCTACGCGCAGGGCTCCTCGGGCCTTCGGGGTCCGTCGGCCGACGCTTCCGTCACCACCGAACATCTCAGCGATGTGCTCGGCCTGCCCATCATCATGGCCTTCGGGCCTCCCTACGACGATGGCGGAATCGCGGTGTGGTCGACGGCGGTTGGGCTGCAGAACGCCATTTTCAAGATCGACCACGAGCGGTTCGAGATCATCGATACCTATGTGCCCGGCGAGCGCGAGGAGAATGCGCCGGCGGTCCCGCTCGGCGTTAGCGGAACGTATACAGCCGTAGACGCGAGCAATCGGTTTATCGTCGGTCGCACGCGGTTTGTTTCCTTTTACGGAGACAGCGTTGAGGGCGACCGATTCTCTCCGATCGCGCTCAAGAAGCGCATCTTCATGCCCGACGAGGTGTTTTGTAACGAAGACGACATCATCGCCGGCATGACGCTGACCTACGACGGGTATCTCGTATTCGCTACCGAGTTGGGAAACGTATTCGTCATTCCTGCCGATGCAGAGGAGGGCGACCTGGGCGAGGTTCCCTTTGCGTCATGGGTCGCCAACTGCGGAGCCACCGATCCCAGTGAGGCCGAGATCGTGTCCAATAGCGTTGCCGCAGACGAAAACGGGGGGATCTATGTCGTGACGAGCGCTGCGATGTACCGGTTTCAATGGGACGGGGAAGAGCTCGTCCAGTCGTGGCGCGCTGAGTATGAGAGCTCCGCGATGCAGAACCCGATTCGCATTGGGCCTGGATCTGGCTCCACACCGAGCTTGATGGGCACGCGGGTTAGCGACGATCGGTTCGTGGTGATCACCGATGGTCGGGAGCTGATCCACCTGGTCTTGTTTTGGCGGGATGAGATCCCGACCGACTGGGAGGCGATCGCCCCAGGCAAAGATCCGAGGATCGCATGCGAAGTGCCGATCCGTTTTGGCGTTCCTTCCGCCACCGCTTCGGCGTCGGAGCAATCTGTCTTGGTTCGGGGCCATAGTGCGATCGTCGTAAATGACCTGTTGACCGATCCAACGGTGATTCCCGGTGGTGGCCCTGCGCAGAGCGCAGTCGCTGCCCTTGAAGGCGGCATTCCCGAAAAAGCGCCGTTTGGTTTGGAGCGCGTCGACTGGGACCCAGAAGCGAAGGCATGCGTTTCTGTCTGGGCCAACCCAGACATCAGTATTCCCAATGGCATCCCATCCATGAGTGCGGTCACGGGACTGATCTACGGACTCGGCCAACGAAATGGTCAGTTTGGGCTCGAAGGCGTCGACTTTGAAAACGGCGAAGTGCGTCTCTGGGCTCCCGCGGGCGCGGGCGTCTGCGACCAGGAACGAATCGCGCCAGTTATGTTTCTACCAGGGGTGAGTGATGTGCTCGAAGCGGTTCCGAACTCCTGCGAGAACTCGGCCTATGCTGCAACGACCGTGGGACCCGATGGGATGATCTACACGGGCACGTTCTTTGGTGTAACGCGCTACGTGCCCGACCTCGTCGAGCAACTCGACCCGAGCGCACGGGCAGCAGCTGGCATCGACCAGGCACTCGACTTGCTCCTTCGGGCCGAAGCCGGTGCGGGTTCAGGCGCGATCAGCGTGCGCGACCTGCTGCGGCGCGCGTTTTTGCAGCTTTCGGAGACGAGCGAGTCGGCGATGGACGGCGGGCTCGGCGAAATCAATACTGCGGCTCGCGATGCGCAGCGGTCGGTCGCGGCGGCGATCGATGCGCTTGATCTGGGCGCGAGCATTGAGAGCGACGTGGCCGCCGCCCGTACACGGTTGATGGAGGCCCAATGAGATTGAAGGACAAGATCATAGTGATTACGGGCGCGTCGAGCGGCATCGGCGAGGAAACGGCGAAGGCAATGGCTCGGCGCGGTGCGCGGGTCGTACTCATCGCTCGGGGCCAAGAAGCGCTGGAGCACGTCGCCGCGGACATCGCCTCGCAAGGAGGCCAAGCGCACGTGGTTCCCGCCGACGTGGGCGACCCGGAAGCGGTGCGCAAGGCGGCAGGACACACCCTCGCCGAAGTCGGCGCACCCGATGTGCTTGTCAACAATGCCGGAGCCGGCCGATTTCTATTCATCGACGAAACTTCCCCGGAGGAGATGGAGTCGATGATGCGCGTTCCGACGTTGGCAGCCTTCTTTGTGACCAAAGCGTTTCTTCCCGCGATGATCCAACAGGGAACAGGACGTATCCTCAACATCAACACGCCGGTTGCGCTCTCGCCGTGGCCTGGGGCTTTGGGGTATGCCACGGCGCGGTGGGCGCTTCGTGGGTTCAGCGAGGCGCTGCGAGCGGATCTACACGGGACCGGCCTTCGGGTGACGACGGTCTACCCGGGCAAAGTGAAGACACCCTACTTCGAGCGCAATCCGGGTGCGGAGGACCGCATCCCAGGCATCTCCAAGTTCGTTCCGACGCTCACCTCTGCACGAACAGGCGAGTGGATCGCAAAGGTTGCTGAGCGTGGTCCGCGCGACGCGTATTCTCCCTTCGCGCTGAGAGTGATCGCTTGGCTGTCGCAACACTTCCCTCGGGCTACCGCCTGGCTCATCACGCGAACTGGGGCGAATCGAGAGGTCATGACGGGAGCGCAGGAGGACACTGGTGGCGGCAACAAAGTATGACTGGATCGTGGTGGGCTCGGGGTTTGGTGGGAGCGTTTCGGCCTACCGCCTCGCCAAGAAAGGGTACAGCGTTCTGGTCATTGAGAAGGGACGCCGATTTTCACTTGAGGACTTCCCAAAAACGAACTGGGACCTAAAAAGGTGGCTTTGGAATCCTGCGCTCGGCTTCAAGGGCTTCTTCCAAATGACGTTCCTGCGACACCTCACCGTCTTCCACGGCGTAGGTGTGGGCGGGGGTTCTCTCGCGTACGCCAACACTTTGCCGACCCCCACGACGGACTTCTTCGCTGCGAAATCGTGGCGGCACCTTGCCGATTGGCAGAGCGAGCTTGCGCCCCACTACGAGACTGCCAAACGAATGCTCGGTGCAACAACCAATCCCGTTATGACGATCGGCGACCATGCATTGAGGAAAGTCGCGGCAGACATCGGACGAGAAGAGCATTTTCACCCAACCGAAGTCGGGGTGTTCTTCGGCGAATCCAACAAGAACGTCCCAGACCCCTACTTCGACGGTGAAGGCCCGGATCGGGTAGGGTGCACGTTCTGCGGATCCTGCATGACCGGGTGCCGAGTCGGGGCCAAGAACACCCTCGACCGCAACTACTTGTACCTTGCCGAGGCGAACGGTGCGCAAGTGCTTGCCGAAACTGAAGTGACTGCCGTTCGCCCACAAGCGGGGGGCGGGTACCGCATAGAAACCGACGCATCATCGAGCAGCGATCAACCGATCGCCTTTTCAGCTGACCGTGTCGTCCTCGCAGGCGGCGTGCTCGGGACCGTTCCGCTGCTTCTGAAGATGAAAGAGGATCCAAACGGATTGCCCGCGCTCTCGCCTCGGGTTGGCGACTGTGTGCGGTCGAATAGCGAGGTTCTGTTCAACGTAGTTTCGTCCAGGAAGGATCAAGACTTCTCGAAAGGCATTGCGATCACCTCGATCCTACACACGGATGAACACAGTCATATCGAGCCTGTTCGTTATGGTGCTGGCTCTGGATTCTTCCGGACACTGCTCGCGCCTCACAGCCCGGGCTCGATCTTCATCGCCCGTCTCTTCGGTGCACTTCGTGCGTTTCTGCGTCACCCGATTCGCTGGATGCGCGCGCTCACCGTTCGCGACTTCGCGCGTCAATCCCAGATCCTGCTCTACATGAGAACCCTCGAAGGCACGCTTCGCCTCTCCCTCGGGAGGGGTTGGCGAAATGGCTTCCGGCGGGGGCTCGTCAGCAACGTTGACGACGCCAGTCAAGCCCCGTCCGCCTTCATCGATGAAGCGACCGATCTAGCCAATCGATTCGCCGATGAAGTCGACGGCGTGCCGGCCACCTTGCTGACCGAAACGTTGCTCGGGGTGCCTTCTACCGCGCATATCTTGGGTGGCGCACCGATGGGGGACTCACCAGAAACCGGCGTCATCAACGCCGAGCACGAGGTCTTCAACTATCCAGGGCTTTACGTCATCGACGGCTCGGCGATCTCCGCGAATCCCGGCGTGAACCCCGCCCTGACGATTACCGCGCTCGCAGAGCGCGCGATGGAGCTCATTCCCGCCAAGGGCGCATGAAGCCCGCCAAGGACCCATGAAGCCTGCGCAGACCTAGGCGGCGTGCGCTAAGGAAGCATTCGATGCGATCGCAGCACCGAATCGGTGCGCGGTCACGCGAATTGCCCTTTTTAGGTTGACGATTCGACGGTCCAATGACCCCTCGGCAAGGCCGAACACCGCACTCACAAGAAGCTCCGCATGGGTGGGCGCGCAGGAACGTGACTGCTCCGGGTAAAGCTTGAGGAGAAGTTGCTCCATCTGATCGCGGAACTCCTCGACAAATGCCATGCAGCGGAGACCAAGCGGAGACGTTGGATCCCATCGGCTGCGGAGAAATACCTCGGCGACCGCGCGGTCCTGTACGAGAGAACGAGTGCTTCTTGTCAGCACGTCGGCCAGGGTATCGACCGCCCTATTGGAATGGGAATCACCCGGGTCCGGCAGGTCGAACGCGCCTGCCAACTCATCCGTAATCCAATCGCCTACCTGCCCCAGCGCGTCTTCCATGTTCTTGAAGTGCACATAGAAAGTGGGTTGTGCGATGCCCGCACGATAGGTGACTCGCGTCGTGGTCAGCGCAGCAGGCCCCTGCGCGTGGATTATTTCGACCACCGCCCGTAGGAGTCGGCGACGCGTTCGTTCCTTTTTGAGTTGACGAGCCATAGTATGCACCTTCCTTGTTGTTGTGAGGGGTGTTTGGTCAAGAACCGCTGGGAAAGCTCACCGGTTGTCCGGTAATGCCGGTCCCTTCTCCAACGCAATCGTCCGGGACCGCAAGCGTCTCGAGGATCGGCACGTTCGTGATCAGTAAATCGAAACCCGCATCGTCGAGACCGAAGTCGACCCACTCCGAGGTACCGTCGTGTATTACGGGCACGGTGATCGGTTCGAGCTCAAACGTAAACGGCCCTGGGCGGCCGTTGTTGTCCGGATCGGCGGTGAGATCGATGTCGGTAGGAGTGTTCGGCAGCCTGGTCGAGATGCCCGCGGGCGACGCGGCACCCGTCACTGTGGTCGTGATGTCGGCCGACTCGATCGTGACACTGGTAGCACCAAGCGAGTTCACCAGTTCGACCGTGTCTTCGTCGAGCGTCGCGCTTCCCGAAACCGTCGTGTCGATGGTGGCGCCCGTGGTAAACTCCTCTGCGAGCTCGACGTTTAGGATGAGCGGTAGCGTCAGCGCCACGAAGTCGACGTCGCAGGTGGCGTCGTACACGGAAAAGCCCTTGGTACTATCCGTGGCACCGGTTCCACCCGTTCCAGCGTTGCTGGCAGCGCCTCCGGTCCCAGCGTTGCCATCCGCATCACCAGTGCCACCCATCCCGCCCACTGGACCGGAGGAACTATCCCCACAGGCGGCCACAGCGATCAACGAGGATATCGTCAACGACATCAATAACGAATCTATTGTCACTCTCATGAGTAGGTCCTTCCTTTTGATTTCAACGGCCCTTGTGGGCCGTTGCGAACTATTTGCGGTAGCGAACCTGAACAAACCCGGCCAAACTGAGGAGCTGGTAGTCGCCGGAGCACCCTGCCCGCACGATCTGGTCACGGGAGCAGAGCCTCACGACCTCTGCTGGGTTCGAGCCGGGAACCGTGGCCGGTTGGCCGTCTTGGCCGCTGAGGTTGCGGTTTGCGAATCCAAACACTGCGCCGATGTCGAAATCGACTCGCTTCCAGTGAAAACCAAGGCCGCCCCCAATACGCACCTCGAGCCCCGGCGGGGGCGCGAGGTACAACGCCCATTGGTCCGGCGTTGCGGACCTTCCCATGTTGAGACCGCTTCGAAGGTCGATTAGGTTGTTCAACTTGTACTCGACTCCCAATCGTCCGCTGAGGGCGTTCCGCCAACCCAGGGGCACGACGATGGTGCCGACGGGATCGAGCTCAATCCTCAGCTCCTCGTTTCCGTGCCTCTGTGCTCCATGGAACTGAGCTCGAAACTCGAAGGCCAGGAGCAAGTGGTCAGTCGGCCAATACGCGAGGCCCAACTGAATCGCGTGGGGAACAACCCACTCGGCCACTACGTCTGGAGAAATGGGCCTTCCCGCCAGCTCCAAGTTCCCAGATCCCGTGAGGTGAATCTTGGAGTACATTCGGTAGCTCGCGCCAAGCCAGACCTTTTTGACCGGCCGATACGACAGCCCGATCCGTGGCGATGGAAAACCTACGCCTCCGAGGGCAGCGTCCAAACGCGTGTAGGCGATCGCGTCGCTACCCGGTGGATTGAAGACCGGCGCCAAGTTGTGATAGATGTCGAGGTTAACCCTTGCGAAGGGCAACCGAAGGGCAAGCCCGAGATTCCACTTCTTGGCTTTGTCTAGCCGGATGCCGATGCCCCAAGCCGCCTCGGCGACGACCAAGCTCGCGTCGAGGTCTTGTGGTGCTGCGTTGGAGGGCTCACCGTCGAGGAAAGTCACTCTAGCGTACGATGCAGCGGCCACCGTCTCGATGTAGAAGCCGCCCCCGAACACCACTCTGGGCGCAATTCTTCCGGCCAAGAAAAGCGCCCCGAGTGGAGCGAACTGGCTATCCTTGACGCTGCTGTTCGGACCCTGCAAAGGCGACTTGGTCGAGATCCAGAGGGCAGCCAGCCCGACACTCGCGTCGAATTTGCCGAGTTCTGCAAGCAATGCCGGGTTGATCGCCAATGCGGCAGGACGGTCGAGGTAGCTCGCGCCCGTTTGGCCCAGGCTCGCGCTCCTCGCATCATACGCGGTCGGCTCCGGGTTGGCGCGAACGGTCGAGCTGAGCAGCGCCCCGAATAGGAGGGTTGTCACTACGCTGGCAGCGCGGCGCGCGCCAGGAACGATATTGCGGTCGTTTGACCGCGCACAAAAGGTGGAATCCCCATCCTCCAAGGCGGGAATTTAGACTGATGAGTCAGTCACTGCAACCCCAAAAATTGTTCGTGTTGCGACAGGCCATAGAATCTCGGACCCGCTTGACAGATCAGCAGAATTGGCTGATTTTTCAGGATAAATTGAGCGATCTGTCCGACTTTAAACCCCTGGGGCCGTCGGCCTCTAGGTCCCTCCCATCGCCGTTCTGGACCACATAGATACTGACTGCCAGTTAGGGACGACGTCCTAGCTCACGCTGAAGACTCGGTTGCCACGCCACCGTCCATCGAACGCTCTACGGTCCCAATGCCCAGCAGAACCCGGGCGATCAGCAGAACCTCGCGCTTGTGTGTGTCGAATTGATCCGGGGAGAGCAAGTCATACGGAAGTCGCTTTGTTATCGCGGGCAGTGCGGCCACATAGAACATCGTTCCGCCCGAGAGGACACTCAGTATATGAAAGAAGTCCGAGCCGAGCGGCGGCCGAATCTCACCCGTACGAATGCCTTCATCGTACATTGCCTGGAGAAGGTCGATGATTGGCGCCGCGTCGGACAGGAGGCGCTCCTTCCGCTCAGGATCGGATGTACCTACCAGCCGTAAGGCGATTTGTGCGAAAGAAGGGCGGCGCGCGATATGGTCCAGCGCGACCGAGATCATTTCTTCGAAGCGCTCTGCGAGCGGGCGACTTCCAACTACCGCGCGCCGCAAGTCGTTCATCATGTCACCGATCGCGGTGCGGATGACAGCATCATAGAGCTGCTCTTTGCTTTGGAAGTGGTACAAGACTGCTGACCTGCCGATCCCGACTTCGAGGCCGATGTCCTCGAGTCGCGTATCGGCGTAGCCGAGGCGGGCGAATTGTTCTTCCGCCGCGGCCAAAATCGCTTGCCGCGTCGCCTGGGCTTTTTGCGTTCTCATATCTGCAACCATCGAAACTCCTCGGCTTGCGCCCGAACGACAGGCAAATCATCGGCGGGAAGCCGCTAGGTCCAGGGTAGACTGGGCAGTCAGTTCACACAACCCGCAAAATCGTTGGAATTCATGGCAAATCGGGGGTGACCGACTCGAGAGAGTCAGCCTGGAGTCAGAGAACGCACCGACGCTTCCGATTGAGGTCGTCGTGGTTTGAGCCGCGGCGCAGCTCGTCAATCATTTGTGCGTGCTTGATCGCGAGGCCGAGCTGGTCGGCAATCGCTGCAAAGAGCCGGATGTCGAGGTCGCAGAACGTTTTAGACGCTGCTCAAGCTCGACCGATTTCGCTGCGAGCGCGCCCTTGAGAACGAGTTCTTCGCGCGTGTCTTGAAGCTCCTGGACCAGCTCGATCATCTGCACTTCCAGCGAGGTGACATTTGCGAGCACCCGGTTGACGGCTTTGGCGATGTGACCGACCTCATCATCGCCGAGATCCGGAAGCCGTATCAGGCCGCCGTCCTGCGCTTGCCCGCTCGAGAACGCGCACCACGCGTTCCATCCGATGGGCTAGGGTAAACTCAACGTAGAAGGCTGTGAGCACTCCACCGATTGCGATAGCGACCCCCGACGTGACCGCGAACACCGACCAAGGCACCAAAATCCCACCAACCTGGAGGGACGATTTCGCAAAGAAAGCCAGCGCCGTGATCAAAATGGCGGCTTTCAGACCTGCCTGAACGGAGAGTCTGGGTCGCGGCGAGCAGAGCATCTTTTCTTTGCACGCGACGGGTCGCGTTGGGCGAGTCAACCCCGGCCCCCATCAGGGATTGAGTTCAACACCAACCCGAAGTTCAAAGGAGTAGTTGTCCTTGAAGTAGTTGTCGATCGAAGACAAGAAGAGGCGAGTAGCTCCCGCCGGCACGATACGTCCACCGAATCGGCGATCTCGAAGTCCTGTGGGATGTCGGCGCGTCTCAACTACCACAGAGTTCGAGGCGTCCTAACATCATTGCCGGCATCAATCGCGCCCGGAACTCGGTTGGTGGCTCCGAAGATGCTTGGGTTCGGTCGGAGCATATCGCCCGCGCTGAAGACCGCTGAAATTCGATTCGCGTCCCACACGACGCGTTGCTTCTTGAACATCCCCTTGGGTCGAAGCCGCAGTGTGTCTCCTGGTTGCGCTCCCAGCTGTGCGAGGTCGATGACTGCAGGGGGCTGTGCTTTGTCCGCTACCGTTCTCATGTATGTTCCTTTCGAGTTGACGACATAGTCCAGCTCGCGTCCCTGCAGCGCCCATTTGGCTTCGCAGGCGGCGGCGACAGGTAAGGTCTCAAACCGATTGTAAACTGCCTAGCAGGTCAGTCATTGTCCACACCCCTACCTAGGGAGTGCGCCGGTGCTTTAAGGTGACTATGAGTCAAGTTATCCCTTATTTACGGCTCATTGGTCGTCCATCTAAATAATACTATTGCTTTTACGATCCAGCTCGATCTAGTCTTCGCCGACTGACTTATCAGTTGAAAACAGCGGGGAGAAGAGTGGCAAAAGGTAGGGCGGAGATGCGGTGTTGGAAGCCGGCACGCGCCGCGCGCTGGGGTAGCGTCGCACTCGGGTGCCGCGACAGCACAGAGGTCGGGGGGCTGAATAGTAGTTTGCGGGGTGTCGAACGAGGATTGGCCGTCGACACGCTTCCACTGGAGATGCCCTGCGCCGAGAACTCAAGACTTCGAGCCCTTTCAGTTTCAAAGATCACTTCCTGTGACGTCCCGGTGCGTCACACAGGACAGAAGAACGGGCGGGGCCCCACACACGTGTGGGGCCCCTTTTTTTTTCGGGCCAGCTCCCGCCCGTACTTCCAGTCCAGGGAATCGACATCCCGATTCCGTGCATCCCGGGCAAGTGTGATGGCACGTCAAACGATCCGGTGTGCACCGACGTCTCGCCATGAGTCAGAGCCCAAACAATTAGCCCTGAGGACAGCGTTTTGTCTGAAGGTGAAAGGAAGAGAGAGACATGAGCTGGTGGAAACAAATATGGTTCGCGCTCTGGTGTACCGGCGCGATTGGGTGTGGCGACGTCGGAACCGATTCGGAATCGATCAGTAGCGCGAAGAATGCCGAGCAGGTCTATCTGATCGATGCGAGAAGCACGTATCTACGGACGGTGTTCGATTCGCCTCGGACCCCCACAGTGATCGCCCTAGCCGACATCGGTGCGTCGGCTGGGGACACCCTTCGGCTTCAACGCCAAGGCGCGTTCAAGAAGACGTTGTTCAGCTCGATGACCGGCGACGGCATGGCGGCGGTTTTTAGCGAAAGCGACAGGCTGCGCAGCCCTCGGAATCGACGGAGGGTCGCGCATGCCATCGACGCGGGGATCGATGTACGGACACCCCGGACCTTCTTCTTCCGAAAGAAGACGGATATTGATCAGGACTTCGAAGTCCCCGACTCGGTCGACGTCATCGTTCCGTCCGGCGCGAGCCATCTCTTCATCACGGCGATCGACGACTACTTCGGCGACAACATGTCGATTGATTTCGCGGTCGTCGTGGAGGTCATCACCGATGGCAATCTCTGCGAAGGGGTTGATTGTAGTGATGACAACGCGTGCACCGACGATAGCTGCGACCCACTCAACGGTTCGTGCGACAACATCCCGGTTCCGGACGGCATCGACTGCGACTTTGGCGGGCTTCCAGGCGTTTGCGGCGGTGGCGTGTGCCAAGACGCGATGCTGTGCGACGGTGTGGACTGCAATGACGACAACGCGTGCACTGACGATGGCTGCAACCCGCTCAACGGTCAGTGCGACAACACGGCGGTGCCGGACGGCACCGAGTGCGACGCCGACGGTTCCCCAGGGCTTTGCATGAGCGGCGTGTGCGAGGGCGCCGATCTGTGTGACCGCGTGGACTGTGACGACAGCAACGAATGTACCGACGATGTGTGCGATCCGGCCGACGGTCAGTGCGGGAGCACGCCGGTGCAAGACGGGACCGCGTGCAACTTCGGGGGTCTTCCGGGGCTTTGCATGGGTGGCCTCTGTCAAGACGCGATGCTTTGTCAGGGCGTCGTGTGTGACGACGGCAACCCGTGCACCGACGATGGCTGCGACCCGCTCAATGGTCAGTGTGGGAGCACGCCGGTGCCCGATGGCACGGGCTGCGACTTCGGTGGGCTTCCGGGCATCTGCGGCGGTGGCGTCTGCCAAGATGCGATGCTGTGTCAGGGCGTCAACTGCGATGACAACAACGAGTGCACCGACGATAGCTGCGACCCGCTCAACGGGCAGTGCGGCAACGACGCAGTCCCCGATGGCACCGCCTGCGACTTTGGCGGGCTACCCGGGCTGTGCGGCGGTGGCGTGTGCCAAGACGCGATGCTGTGTCAGGGCGTCAACTGCGATGACAACAACGACTGTACCGACGATAGCTGCGACCCGCTCAACGGGCAGTGCGGCAACGATCCGGTCCCCGATGGGACCGGGTGTAACTTCGGCGGTCTTCCGGGGCTCTGCATGATCGGAGCCTGTGAGGACGCGATGCTCTGTCAGGGCGTCAACTGCGATGACAGCAACGAGTGCACCGACGATACCTGCGATCCGCAAGATGGTTCATGCGGGAGCACCAACGTGCCCGACGGCACCGCGTGCGACTTTGGCGGGCTACCCGGGCTGTGCGGCGGGGGCGTGTGCCAAGACGCGATGCTCTGTCAGGGTGTCAACTGCGACGACAGCAACGAGTGCACCGACGATGCATGCGATCCGCTCAACGGTCAGTGCGGCAACGATCCGGTCCCCGATGGTACCGGGTGTAACTTCGGCGGGCTTCCAGGGCTTTGCATGAGCGGAGTCTGCGAAGACGCGATGCTGTGTCAGGGAGTCAACTGTGACGACAGCAACGAGTGCACCGACGATAGCTGCGACCCGCAAGATGGCTCGTGCGGAAGCACCCCGGTTCCGGACGGCACCGCGTGCGACTTCGGTGGGCTTCCGGGCATCTGCGGCGGCGGTGTCTGCCAAGATGCGATGCTGTGTCAGGGCGTTGACTGCGATGACAGCAACGAGTGCACCGACGATGCATGCAACCCGCTCAACGGCCAGTGCGGCAACACACCGCTTCCGGACGGCACCGCGTGCGACTTCGGCGGGCTTCCCGGGCTTTGCAACGGCGGTGCCTGTGAAGACGCGATGCTGTGTCAGGGCGTCGTCTGCGACGACAGCAACGCGTGCACCGACGATGCGTGCGATCCGCAAGATGGCTCGTGCGGAAGCACCAACGTGGCTGACGGCACCGCGTGTGACTTCGGTGGGCTTCCGGGCATCTGCGGCGGTGGCGTGTGTCAAGACGCGATGCTCTGTCAGGGCGTCAACTGCGACGATAGCGAGCAGTGCACCGACGATGCATGCAACCCACTCAACGGCCAGTGCGGCAACGATCCGGTCCCCGATGGCACCGCGTGCGACTTCGGCGGGCAGCCGGGGCTTTGCATGAGCGGTGCCTGTGAAGACGCGATGCTCTGCCAGGGCGTCGTCTGCGACGACAACAACCCATGCACCGACGATGCGTGCGATCCGCAAGATGGGTTGTGTGACAGCACTCCGGTCGTGGACGGTACCTCCTGCAACTTCGGTGGGCTTCCAGGTCTGTGCATGGCCGGCGTCTGCGAAGACGCGATGCTGTGCCAGGGGGTCAACTGCGACGACAGCAATCAGTGCACCGACGATGCGTGCGATCCGCAAGATGGTCTGTGCGACAACACGCCGGTTGCAGACGGGACGTCGTGCAACTTTGGCGGGCTGCCGGGGCTTTGCATGGCGGGTGTCTGTGAAGACGCGATGCTGTGTCAGGGCGTCGTCTGTGACGATACGAACGACTGCACCGCCGATACGTGCGACCCGCAAGATGGTCTGTGCGACTTCACAGCCGAGCCTTCGGGCACGGCGTGTAATGCTAGCGGTGGTCCAGGGTCCGGCACCTGCGACGGTGCCGGCACCTGCAACGCCAATCCCGCCTGCGGGGACGGCAACCTCGACCCGAACGAGCTGTGCGATGATGGCGACACGAACAACGGCGACGGCTGTGCGGCCGACTGTACATGGGAGCCGATCGATGCGATCTTCAACGTTTGCTGCAACATCAACGCGCCCATTAACCTCGGTCTTACCGACGTCTCCGTGGATGCGACTGCCCTTCCAGTGACGCAGGTCGTCGCAGGGCAGATGGCCAGCCTGTCGTTTGACGGAACGGTCGATACGTCGGGCATTCCCGTCGGGATCGATGCGACGCTGGTCCAGCCGTCGACATTCACGCTTGCGGGTGTGGTGGGGAGCTCGACGACCCAACAGTTCCTGATCCCCACTCCGCAGAACTTCAACCCCCAGAGTAACCCGATCGTCCAACTGGGCATGCACCAGCTGACGGCGGACATCGATCCGGGGGCCAACCAGGTGTGTATCGACGTCACCGACACCGTGATCACCGCCACGATCTTTGGCTCAACCAACACGTACGCCTGCACGCCAGGGACGTGCGCAGGCGCAGCGAACACTCCGGTGTGTGTGGGCGTCTCGCCCTAGGCAGCGCGTAGAACCATAGGTCCGACGCGAGGGGGCCGGGATTTCTCGGCCCCCTCGTCCGACGATCTGAAGCAACCCATCACTCGTAATCAAGGGACTAACATGTTGAACAACAATTCTTACACTGCCGGCGCGTGCGCTTCGCAGCCTCGCGCCCACCGAGGCCTTCTATTCGCCTTTTGCCTTCTCTTCGCAGCTGCGTGTGGTGATAGCGGCGAGCGTATCGGCGGCGACGCTGGAAACGGGGGTTCCGGCGGTAGCGACGGAGCTGAATGCGGAAACAGTAACGCAGACGGGACCGAGCAATGCGACGACGGCAACACGGTAGATGAGGATGACTGCACGAACGCTTGTCAGGACGCCGCTTGCGGCGACGGCTTCGTGTGGACTGACGGGAGTGGCGCCGAGGAGTGCGATGATGCGGGCGAGTCGGAGACTTGCGACGACGATTGCACGATCGCGGAGTGCGGCGACGGCGTCCTCGATCCTGGAGAGCTCTGCGATGATGGCAACACGAGTGCTGGAGATGGATGCGACGCTTCGTGCAGCTTCGAGCCGGGGACGGCGGAACTCGCCATCTGTTGCACCATCACGGATCCGATCGACGTCGGTATGGTCGACGCCTCGGTTGAGGCGACGGCGATTCCGACAACCGGTCTTGTCCCGGGTGAGTCGGGCGTCGTGGAGCTGCGCGGGGCAGTGGACCTCACCGGGGCGATTCCAGCGGCCATCGCTGCCATGCTCATCGATCCGTCGAACTTCACGCTAACCGGGGTCGAAGGAACTTCCTCTTCCGCCACCCTCGACCTTCCCACTCCACAATCCTTCAACACGGGGGACGACCCACTGCTGATTGACGTCGGCGTCCACGAGCTGACCGTCGAGATCGACTCTGAGGCCACACAACTCTGTTTCGACCTGACCGCCGCTACCGTCACCGCGGAAACGTTCGGAACCGAGGTTCCCATTCCCTGTACGCCGGGGCGGTGCGACGGCGCATCCAACCCCCCGGTTTGTCTCCCGGTTTCACAGTGACCAAAAGCCGATGACCATCCGAGGAAAGTGAGGACCGTATGAACGCCAGGAAGACGATGAGATCCGAGGGCCTGGCGCTTGCTGGCGCTCTGGTCCTCCTTTCTCTCGGCGCGCCCGGCTGCGAAGAAAAAGCGTCGATTCAGATAACGTCGCCCAGCCACGGCGCGTTCGTCAATGAGGATTCCATCGTCGTGACCGGCACGACCACCGCCGACCCTGCGCTGCATACGGTTAAGGTGAACGGGGCGCAGACCATCCTGGGGCCGAACGGCAGTTGGTCGGCGACCGTGTCGCTCGACCGCGATGCGATCTTCAACAACGGGCTCGTGACGCTCGAGGATGCCACCGGTGAAACCGCTCGGTCCAGCATTGCGGTCCTTGTCGGGGGCTCCGTGCTGGACGGCGATCTTTCGCCCGAGGCGATTGCGGTTCGCGTTAACGAATCCGCATTCGATTCGCTGGGGATCGCGGTCGAAGACATCATCGATTTGGATCTGGGAGACGTGTTGCCCGTGGGTCACGTGCTCATCAATGACTGTTTCGTTCGCGGTCTCTTTGGCATCTGCATCGGGAGTGCGCGGGTGAGCATCATCAATCCGCCTCCCACCTACGACACATTCGACATTGCGTTCGATTCTCAGGCGCAGCAGGTTGCGGCGAGCATCGATCTGACGGGTATCCGAGCCGGCGTGTTCATCGACGGGAGTGGCGTCGTCCCAAACTGCACGATGAACGTCTGGGGTGCTCAGGCGACGGTCGACACTCAGTTGGCTCTGCATCCCCACGCCGTCGACGCCACGAAGATTGACGTCGAGCAAACCTCGAACGCCACGATCGTTTTGGACGATTTGCAACACCAGTTCACCGGCGGTCTCTGCACGGCGCCGATCATCGGGCAGATCATTCAAGCCTTCGCGCCGGACATCCAACAGACCGCTGAGGAGGGTACCCGAAATTCGCTGAACACGACCGACGGTGCTGGCAATACACCGATCGCGCATGCTGCCGAGATCGCGCTCGCCGGGCTTGACATTACGGGTCCGCTAGGGTCCTCGTTGGCGGCCGACGTCGTTGCGCCGTTCTTCGAGATCGCCGAAGACGAGGGCGGACTCACGTTTGGGTCGGACGTTTCTTTGACGGCCGCGTGCAGTCCGCCGACCGGGGCTCCCGATCTCGTGGCGTCATATAGCTCGCCGTCGGCGTTTCCAGCCTTTGGACCGACGACGCCCGACGGCGGTGTCGAGTACGACGCCGGGTTCTGTATTTCAACCGCCGGCTTCAACCAGTTGCTTCGGGCCCAAACCGAGTGCGGGCTATTTCAAGCCAGCGTGACCAGCCTGGACTTGGGGGGAGGCCCGTTGCCGCTCACAGCAGGGGTCGTCTCCGCCCTCTTGCCGTCGTTCGGCGGGCTGCCCCCCGCGCTTCCGCTACGGATCGACCTGCAGCCGACGCTCGCGCCAGTCTTCACTGGGAATCCAGGGCCGAATGGAGAGATGGCGGAAGTACGGATCGGCTACCTATTGGTGCGCATCTTGGCCGACGACGGCAGTGAGCTCGTCTTCCTGGAAGCGGCGGCCGGAACGACACTGGGCGTGGACGTCGATTTCGATGAGGCCGACAACGCGTTGCGCTTCGTGGTGGTGCCACCGGCCACGCCGGAGATCAGCGCGGTGGTGACGAGCAATCTCGTCGGTGCAAGCGAGACGCAGCTCACGGCGATTCTGCCTGCCGTCTTCTCGTTGCTGCTCCCGAGCTTGCAAGACTCGCTTCAGGCGTTCCCAGTTCCGAGTTTCACGGATTTCCAGCTCGATGTCGTCGAGCTGGCCCGCAGCGGCGAGTTCCTATCGATCTTCGGGACACTGAGCGGGGCCGCCGCGTCGAACTGAACAGTCACCGGTCGGGGATCACGTCCGAGCCCCGAGTCGACACAAGGAGTGTATTGATGAAACGTTGGATCTGGATAGGAAGGGGCCGGGAGTCTACTCGCTGGTCCCTTCGTGCGGAGGACTTATTTGCATTTCGTTTGACCAGGGGGATCCTTTGAACATTGCAGAGCAGGTTACGAGCGTCATTGCCGTCCACTTCGATCTCGACGCGAGCTCGATCTCTGAGAGCGCGAGTTTCGTCGACGACCTTGGAGCAGACTCACTTGGGATCACCGAACTAACGCTGGTTTTCGAGGAGGAGTTCAAAATCGAAATCGACGACGACGAGATGGGTGATGTCCAGACTGTCGGTGATGCAATCGCCTATATCCGCGAGCGGGCGACTCGGTAGCGGCGCTTGAGGCCTGTTCCTGATATTCGAGGCGCCGGTTGCGGCGACGGTTCTGGACCGTGGTTGACCGCCGACCTCACGTCGCCTGGGCCGACGATCTCGACTTTCAGATCGCCGCGAGCGTCGATCCATGGGCGCCCGTGCTGCTCGGAACGATCCAGCCCTTGGGACGCGGCGCGGAGGTTACGGCGACGATGGGCGTGCGAAGAGAGCTGCGTGATTTCACGCGCTTCATGAACGGCATGCTCCTGGTCCGAGCTCTGCGTCTCCTGCGGACGATCCGCTACTCGACGAATGCGCTTCTTTCGTCGAAGGAGACTAGCCGCTCTCAGTCAGCGGGTCGCCGGTGTCGGCGGCCAGCTTCAGCGTTTGATCGGGCCTTCATCCATGGTTCGCGCAACGCGAGCGTGATTTCGGCCGGCGGCCTTGGCTTCGTAGAGAGCCTGGTCCGCCGCCTCAATCAGCTCGTCGAGGCTGTCGCCGTGTACGTCATGCGTTGCGACTCCCAAGCTGATGGTTACTCGCAGGCCCTCGACACCCGGGACACGCATGGATGCCACAGCACCGCAACAACGTTCGGCTGCTTTGCGGGCGTCGTTGAGGTCTGCGCCGGGAAGCAACACGACGAACTCTTCGCCACCAAATCGTCCCATCACGTCTCCGCTTCGAAGGGTCGACTCCACGGCCTTGGTAGCGGCTTTCAAAACCAGGTCTCCGACTGCATGACCGTACATGTCGTTGATCGTTTTGAAGCGATCGAGGTCGAACACGACGACGGATAAGGACGAAGCGGACGTTCGGGCCTTCGTCACCGCCCGGTGCATCAACACGGTCGCGAAACGACGGGTGTACGCACCGGTGAGCGAATCGAGCTGCGCCGCTCGGTGTAACCGTCGGTCGTCGTGGCGCCATACGCCGAACATACGAACACCGATGAGCAACATGGGAAGGTAGACCATTGCGCTTGCCGCGGTTCGTCGCAACACTTCAGCTGAAGGATCATCGGTCGTCAGCGACGATTGGAACAGGGGCCCAAATGGCATGAGGTTCGCGTCGCTGAGAAAGTGGATTCCCAATAGTGAGACCAACCACCCAACAAGCCCCGACCACAACAGAAGAGGGGGGACGAGCACTACTCCCAGAAGCAGCGTCGACAACATCAGAATACCCGCCGGGGCGCTAAACGGACCCATGGCGTAGAAGAGCGCAGCGTTCGTAACGGCATGGAGGTGCGCGGTCACAGAGAGGATCCAGCGAGCATGCTGCTGGCGCGGTGCAGCCCAAAGCCACGTTGCGGTATACAGCGCCACCCAAAAGGCAATGGCTCCGAGGGCGATTTGGGCGGTCCTTCTCACTGCCTCCTCAGGAGCATCGTAAACAAAGGGCAAACCGTCGAAAGCCACCAGAACGACGCCGGCGCCAACCATCATCGTGATCGTCAACGCTTGAATGTAAAGCGCCCGCCCACGCGCATCCCAACTAAAGGGCGAGCCGGTAGGGAGCAGTGAGCTTCTGCCCGAGGGGAAATTTGACGAGTGACCCGAGAACAGGCTTTGAAACGATTTCATGCGGTGCCAACCCGAAACATTTGGGCCGTTGGACGAGCGAAATGGTGAACGACTGGATTGCATGACGCAAGCGTTTGCTTTCGCTGGACGCCTTCGCAGGTGACCAAAGCGCCGGACCGCTACTGCGCTGCGGTCGGCATTGCGGACAAAGGGACCCACGGCTTTCGGCGCTACTTCATCACGTATGCTCGCGCCAACGGTGCCAGCCCCGACGTGCTTGAGCGCCTCACGCACAACCGGCGCGGCGAGATCATCGACGCGTACACGAGCTTCGAGTGGCCGACACTTGTATCAGGGGCTCTTCCGAAAACGGCAGCCGGACATCGCCAGGGATTATGGCCGCATTTGCCAGGAAGAACTCCTCACGCCGGAGCACATCATCAGCTCCGCCACCAGGGACGCCGGCGGCTCACGGATGGCCCAGACAATTTTGGCGCGCTCAAACGAGCGCATCGACACCAACCTCAAGCTCATCCTGCCTCTCCCCTCAGTCGAGGCCACCGAAGAGATGCTGGACAAAGCCAAGCACCATCTCTTGGCCAAGGTCGCGAAGGCTTTCTGGCAGGAGCGCTGACGTGGGAGTCAGCGTCCGACAATCACGGCTGGAAAAACCCAAGATGCGGGAAGCTGCAAGAAGCGGCGAATTGGGCAATAAACAGCTAAAATTCGTTATCCGATCGGTTGCCCTTGAAGTCATCAACAATACCGGAGTCGGTCAGATCTTTCTGTTTGCAATGACTGACCTGTCAGTCTAGTTTCCGGCATCTGGAGTTTCGGGTGTCTCCCTCGTTCATCGGTTCAAAGACAGCGATCCTATTACTAGCGATCACTTCCAGGCTTGGTTGCACGAAGTTCATTGCCAACTCCTCGAGCGGCCTATTTCGGCGCGCACAACCGGCAATCGAGCAACACTGGGACTACGAAATGGCGGGAAGCGCCGCACCGGTGGGCATCATCCAACTCGAAGGAATTCTTCACATTGTCCCTAAGAACAGCGAGCTTCTGATCCTGACAATCGGCGCGTACCTCGGGTATGCCCTTGGCTGGGTCGAAGACGAGCTGGAGCAAGCAGATGCGGCAGACGACTTCGACAGGGTCCTTCATCTTCGCTCACGCGCGCGAGGGATGTATACGCGGGCGTGGGAGCTTGGCCGGCGCCTGTTGAACGTGCATGCGAAAGGCTTCGACGCGGCAGCAGCGGGGGGCGTCGACTCCCTGTCGCAATGGCTCGAAGACAACTTCCACGAGGAAGACGACGCAGAAGTGCTTCTTCTCGCTGCGCAGGCCTGGGCACAGCACATTATCTTCAATGCACACGACATCACCCTGATCACGGACATCCCTCTGGCGAAAGTCATGCTCGAGCGTTCGGTCGAGCTCGGTCCGGAGTTCTACTTCATGCAAGGCAAAGTCGTGTTGGCAGTGGTCGCCTCTCAAGAGCTGCCGCCCGACATGGATAAATCCAAAGCGCTGTTTGAGGAAGTGCTAGCAGGGACCGAACGCCATTCGCTGATCGTTCAGGTCACTATGGCGCGGTTCTACGCTGTTGCGGACGGTGACTACGAGCTGTTTAGGGACCTGCTGCAAGAAGTGATCGACGCGGGTGACGTGTTGCCTGAAGCGCGACTGATGAACGTAATCGCCCGTCGGCGGGCGGAACGCTATTTGAGTCGGGCGCCTTACTTCTTCAGTGAGCTTGTAGAATCTTCGTTCGAGGGGTCGTGATGAATAGAAAAGCGGTCGTTTGCTTGTGGGTGTTCGTGCTGTTGTCTGCTGTCGTTCCGGGGTCTTCACCGGCTCGGGTAGCCGCCGAATCGAAAACAGTGTTTCGCTTCGCGACGCTCATTCCGCAAGGCACACCCTATATGGACCTGTTCCGGAAGTGGAACCGGCAGATTGAGGAGGTGACGAACAACCAAGTTGAGTTTCGCTTCTACAACGGAGGCAGCCAGGGCGATGAGCGCGACTTTATCCGCAAGATGCGCGTGGGGCAGCTTGACGGAGCCGCGCTGTCTAACATTGGCCTGGGCATACTCGTGCGGCCAGTGCTAGTCCTCGCCGCCCCAGGGCTCATGACGGATTACGACCAGCTCGCTTCCGTGCGAGCGCACATGGATGAGCGTTTCGCCGCGCTGTTTGAACAAGCCGGATTTAAACTCGTCGCTTGGGGCGATGCCGGTAAGGCGCGGGTTTTTTCTACCCAACATATCATCAAGCCCACCGACATGAAGGCCGCCCGACCGTGGGTTTGGCGGGATGACCCGATATTCACCGAGTTCTTGCGTGTCGTTGGCGCCAACCTGGTGCGACTTGGGCTTCCTGAGGTCTACCCGGGCTTGCAGACGCGGATGATCGATACGGTTCCGGCTTCTGCAGTCGCGACGATCGCGCTTCAGTGGTTTACGCGTCTGAAATACGTGTCCAAGCAGAATTTCGGAATCCTGGTTGGAGCCATGGTCGTCAAAAAGGAGAAGTTAGATGCTCTTCCTCCGGAACACCAGCAGGTGATCATGGAAATCGTCGAGGAGGGATCGCAAACACTCGACAGGCTTGTGAGACGTGACGATCGACGTGCCTATCAGTCCTTGGTGCAGCGTGGACTCCTACAAGAAGTCGACACGAGCCCACACCAGGCGGAGTGGCATACGGCCTTTAGAGAGACCCGGACGAGGTTAGCCGGTCGCGTCTACAGCAAACAACTGCTCCAAGAAGTACAGAACGCAGCAGCTTCCGGGCAGTTTTAGACCCATTTAGTTGAAAAAAAACCATGACGCACACGAAACGCATCTACGAGGACATCGTCAAGAACGCCGTTGCGCCAAGGCGTCTTGAGACGGACGAGGACACGATGGCTCGGCACTTCACAGAACCCTTAGACCAACGACGTAGGTGCACATGAGCGACTATTGGCCGCCACTTGAAGACATGCAATTCGTGCTCGCCGAGCTCGTCGATCTGGGAGAGCTTTGCACGCTGCCAAACTGGGACCACGCTGACCCAGACGACGTCCGAGGCCTCCTCGAGGAATGGGGGAGGTTCGTTCGGCAGGAGGTCGCCCCCACGAATCGGCTTGCCGACCGCACGGGATGCGCGCTGCGCAATGGCGAAGTCGCTGTACCCGAAGTTTTGCGAGGCGCGTACGAGCAGCTCGCCACGGGGGGTTGGTTCGGTGTTCCGTTTCCGAGCGAGCTCGGTGGTGGACAGTTGCCGTGGGCGGTATGGGCGGCCACGCAAGAGTTGGCTCTGTCGGCCAACGCCTCGCTTTCCCTTCTGATCGGTCTGACCCAGGGTGGGATCGAGTTACTCCTCGAACACGGAACGGAGGAGGACATCCAGCGATACGTCCCGAACCTCGTGTCCGGTCGCTGGTCCGCCACGATGTGCCTCACCGAGCCGCATGCGGGATCGGATATCGGTCTTTTGCGAATGAAAGCCGAGCGATGCGCCGACGGCACGTATCGGCTCACTGGCACCAAAATCTTCATTACGTTCGGTGAGCACGACCTCACTGAAAACATCATCCATTTGGTGCTCGCCCGTATCCCGGGCTCTCCTGCGGGATCCAAGGGCCTCGGCCTATTCCTGGTTCCCAAGTTTCTAGTCGACGAGGAGGGTAAGCTCGGCCCCCGCAACGACGTTCGCTGCGTCTCGATCGAGGACAAGCTTGGAATCCACGCAAGTCCCACCTGCGTTCTGTCGTTTGGCGACTCGGGCGAAGGCGCCGTCGGCTATTTGATCGGCAAAGAGGGCGAAGGCGTTCGTCAGATGTTCACGATGATGAATAGCGCACGAATCGCCATCGGCATCTCCGGCCTGGCCATCGCGGAGCGCGCATATCAGAAGGCTGTTCGATACGCATTAGAGCGGCGACAAGGCCGATCGTTGCGTGCCACCAACGGGAGCGATCCCGTGGCGATCATCGAACACCCCGATGTTCGTCGGATGCTGCTCACCATGCGATCTCAGATCGAAGCGATGCGCGCATTGCTCTACTTCACCGCGGGCTGCGAGGACCGTAGCCGCTTTCACACAGACGCTGAGGTCCGCCGACGCAACAAACGACGATTGGCGTTGCTCACTCCCATTGCGAAGGCGTGGTGCACGGACGTGGGACACCACGTGACCTCGATGGCGCTGCAAGTCTTCGGAGGAGCCGGCTACATTGAGGAGACCGGCATCGCACAGCTCTTCCGCGATTCGCGGATCGGCTCCATCTATGAGGGCACCAATGGGATCCAAGCACTCGACCTCCTAGCTCGAAAGCTTCCGATGGACGGTGGTGCGCCAATACGCGAACTCATGGACGATCTGCGCCAAACGCTGCGCCGGCTTTCCGAGCGGGAGCGAACAGACGACAGCTGTCCGTTTGGAGCGATGCGCCGAGAGTTGCAACACGGGGTTGAGGCGCTGAACAAAGCGACCGGTTGGCTCTTCGAGAACGGTCTGCGCGATCTGGAAGGCGCGGCCGCCGGGGCTGTCTCCTACCAAAACATGCTGGGCACAATTCTAGGCGCCCAACTGTTGGCGGAGTCGGCGATGATCGCCGCCGATCGGCTAGAAACCGAACAGCCAGAGGAGGCTTCCAGGTTCCTCCAAGCGAAGATCGTAACCGCTCGGTTCTATGCGGAGCATCTGCTTCCCGCCGCCTCGGCGCTCGTCGGACCTGTCACTCGCGGGAAGGAAACGCTGTTCTCGATGCCCGATGATGCGTGGTGAGGCTGAGCGCTTGAGCGACTACGTCCGTTGCCTCTCTAGCGCGCTCGTCGCCATCGGGGTTGGCGCGGTGGCCACGTTGGGTATCACCGCGCCGGTGAGCGCGGGTGGTTACGAGTTTCCGGGCGATGGCGCGCGAGCGATTGGGCGCGGTGGTGCGTTTGCCGCGAAGGCGGACGGCCCGATGGCGATTGTCGTGAACCCCGCGGCTCTGGCGTCCTTGCCAGGCACGCAGCTGTGGCTCTCGGGTCACTTCCTGTTTGCAAAGGACTGCTTCGATCGGAACGTGGCTGACGAGGCCGCTGACGGCACACCCACCGCGCCCGCCTGGGATCCGGGCTGGGGGACCAATCCGAGCAGCCCCGATCCCGGCGGTGCGATCGACTACACGAAGACCTGAAGCAACCGATTCACTGCCATCCCGGCACTCGCAGTGTCGTGGAGGATCTCGAGCAAAGTCGGCATGGGATTGGGGTTGATGCCGCCGAACTCGGAAAGGCAGCAACGGTGGGGTGACTCGTCTTATTGCGATCCGCTACTTCTTCAAGAGCTGGGGCGGCCGCAAGGCGCCATAGCTCGAACACCAGATCCCGCCTAAACGAGGCCGCCATCGTACGCAAGTGGGATATGTGTGGTCCTCGAGAAGCTCAGGGTGCCGGAGACCCAGCGTGGCCTCCTGATCCCGTCGCCCCGCACCGCGACCCGAGGCTTAGCTCGTGAGTGAAACCGATGGTCCGTGGTCGCCGAATAGTCGGCGTGCCAGCTCTCCGAGCCAGCGCCCCTTGGGCGAATCCTCGAGGCGGAGCTGTCCATCATGGGCCCCCGCCAGCAACCGCTCCACCTCGAGACCGGCCGCACGGTGTTCCTCGAGCACACGGAAGAAGGTGGCGTGACCCGGCGCCGCGCCGGTCTGCTTGACCCAGGCGTCGACCTTCGCGGCGAAGGCCGGATCCCCCTCGAAGGGCACCTCCTCGTCGGGGCGGGGCCCGAGGCCGTTGATGGCGCCGACGACGCGATCGATGCGCTCCTTGTAGGGGACGCCGCTTAGCTCCTCGGGGAGGATTGGGCGCCCCAGGTAGTACTCCTGCGAGCCCATTCCGGTCGGAAACTCGAGGCGCTCCTCAAGGGGTTCGACCGGCAGGCCTCCCACGAAGCGAACGGGCACGATCGGTACGCCGGCCTCGACCGCCATGTCGACGAAGACTCCGCTCATCTTGCTGACGGGCTCTCGACAGCTCAGGGAGCGGGTACCCTCCACGTGGACCATCAGGCTCTTGGCTTCGCCCTCGATCCCCGCCCTCAGCTGGGCCACGATGCGGGGGAGTGAGGAGGGATCCTGACGATCGAAGTAGGCGATGACGCCGGGATCTTCGACTCCCGGGTAGGTGAAGCAATGCTGGGTGAGTTTGCCCAGCCACGTCTGCTTGTGTTCCACCTTGGCGAGCGTGAGCGTCGGGAGGCCGTTCAGCGCCGAGGCGATGATCGAGAAGAGAAACGACTCGATGCCGACCTGGTGATTCGCCAGATAAAGCACGGGCTTGCCAGCCAACGGCGCCATGGCGTCCCCGTCCTCGACGTGGACGGCGCGCACGAAGCGCTCGAGGAGGCCGTAGTAGAGATCCTCGACCGGCCATTGACCGATTCCGAACCAGGCGCTCCAGAAGTCGCGGACGAGGGAGATGTCGAGCACGGGATCGCCCTCGTCGCGGACGACGCGATCCTCGCCCTCGTCGCCGATCGCGAGGGGAATGCGCGTCAGGGGTTCGGCGGCCGTGATGGCTCCCCCCTCCACTACACGCACCGCGGAGGGATGCACCCCGGCTCGCTGCGCGACGTGATCTTTGACAACGATCTCGCCGACTGCATCCTCCCGACGAAGGGCATAGGCAGTGGCGAGCGTGCCTGGGAGCCAATCACTGGCCTTCATCTCAGCCGCGCTGAGGCGCGTCTCGCCATCGCCGAGGCGGGAGAGGGCGAGGCCCTCGACGTGCTTGCGGTCGCGGAGGAAGTCGCGGCGATGGGCGGGCTCCGCTGATCCGATCGGCCCCTTGGGGAGGAGGACGTCCACCAGTCGAAGGTTCGCCCAGAGGCGATCGCCGGCCCAGAGCTGGACGCGGAAGGCGGGGAAGCGAGGGTCACCGTCGAAGCCATCGAAGCGTGCCTCCACCCGGACGTCGCCCGACGTCGGCGGAGAACCCTCGAAGGCCGCTTCAGGGATGCGATAGGGGTAGGCGACTAGGTCGTCGGCGATCAGGCTCGACCAGAGGTGGAGTCTGTCGTGGGGGATGGCATGGGTGCATGCGTCCAACAGGCCCTGGTTGAGCGTGCCGTGGGGGACGCTGCCAGCGCCCGCGTCGAGGAGTGCTCGCGCGCCGTTCGTTCCCATCGTGAAATGCTTCAAGTAGTGGAAGGCCGGCCCGTGGAAGAGGACTCCCGAGCTGTAGGGATCATCGACCTCTTGTCCGCCCTCGAGGGGCGGTAGGTCGCGACCGAGTGTCGACGTCCAGTCATCTCCGCGACGGTGCACACGCCCCTTCGCTACCGCTTCGAAACGGGAGAGGCGCGGGTTGCGTGCCTCTCGGAAGAATCGAAGCTCGGCGTCGATACCGCCCTCGACGATTTTTGTGTCCGTCTCGAGACGCGTCGGCCCGGCGATGGGGAGCCATCGCTGGACCTGTACATCGGTCAGACCGACGATATCCGACGTACCGGACCCCGTGGAGCCCGCCAGCCGGTCGACCATCGACATGAGGGGAAGCGCGGGCACCGTCCATGTTGGACGGTGGTCGCCGAGCCAGGTATCGCGCTTCGGATCCAAGAGCTCCTCGCCCTCGTTCGGGCCCCCGCTTTTTGCGGGGCCGTCAAAAGGGGCGAGGCCACCCGAGACGATGCGCATGCCGAGCCCCTTGGCCTCGTAGATGCGCTTGCCGTCGACCCAGAGCGACGCGTCGCAGAGCGCATAGACACCGCGCTCATCCGTGCCTGTCTCGATGATCTCGACCGTGCTCGAGATTAGCTTGTTCTTGGGCACGACCTGACCGCGGTACTTCCAGGCATGGGGCCGCGCGATGGCGATAGGCTCGAAGCGGGCATCGTCTATGCCTTCCGCCATGCCCGTGTGGATCATGTGAAACTGAAGGAGCTGGAGCATCGCCTCGATGCCCAGCGATCCGGGCTGCACCGGATCCTGGAAGAAGTGAGCCTTGAAGAACCACTCGGCGGGATCGACATCCTTCTCGGCGCGAAGGAAGCCGAGCCCCTTATGTCCGCCGGTCGCATCGAACGCCGTGACGCGATCGATCATCAGGAGCATGGGTTCGGCGAGGCTGAGCGTGCCGCTGCAGTACCGCTCGGGACGCTGCGTGAGGTCGACCAGGAAGTCGGACTCTCCCTCGATCTGCGCTCGATAGGTGTCGTCGATCGGAAGGCCAATCTGATTGGCCAGGGCTTCGGCTGGGAAGAAACCGAAGACGGTCTCGAGCTCGCAGGCGAGCTCATCGTCGCAGTAGCACTTCACCTCGAAGGACTCGATGATCATGCCGGCCGATTGGGAGATGTTGGTGATCTCCACCTCAGTGCGGAAGACGCCGTCCGAGGGAAAGACCTCACGGTGGATGGTGGCCTTGCCATCGAGGTTGCGGAAGGAGAGATCTTTGTCGGCCGTCAGGGCGCTGCCCACGTAGCTGGCCAACCAACCGCATGGCTGGAGCGCCGCCTCGAGGAAGACGCAGAAGGGCATCGTGGGCACCCCGTTTTCGCGGAAGTACCACTCCTCTATGGAGGGGACGTCGTATTCGATGACGATTTTCGTACCGGCCTCGACCACGCCGATGGCCCCCCCGGTATGCGTGACGCGGCTCATGAAGTGGTAGGGCGGACCAGGGAGGCGAGCGACACGGCGGGTGCCGTCAAAGACCTCGTACATCGGGCCGAAAGCATCGCTCGGCTTGCCCCAAGCGCAGGCGACGAGGGAGGCGTAGCCGAACTGGAAGTCGCCAGCGGATGCGACCGGCTTGGACTCCTCGTGGTTGGCGCGGATTTTGGGCATGGAGGTCAGCGGCCAATCGGGGACCATCCGCAGCCCCATCCGGCGCGCGTGGAAAGCGCCGAGACCGTCGACCGTGCAAAGGAGGTCGGCGTAGAGCATGGGGATAGGCCCCTCATGGACCTCCTCGACGAAGATCTCGTAGATGAGCTCCTTGGAGCTGGGTGTTACCTGACCACGACAGAGGAGCTGGTATTTCTCTTCCGGAATCGGCTCGAAGCGCCAGCCATCCTTCTCGAGGGTGTAGCCGAGGCCGGCCACGTAGAAGGACATCATCTGCAGGCAGCCTTCGAACATCAGGGTGCCGGGCATACAGGGGTCGTTTTTGAAGTGTCCGTCGAAGAACCAATCGTCGGGGTGGATCGCGGTGACGGCCTTCATGTAACCGCGGCCCCACGGACCGCCGTTGGGATCGAAGTCGGTGATCTTCTCGAGGAATAGGAGGTCACCCGATTGAATCTTCGGCGTGCGACTATGCGTCTGGCCGAACTCGAAGCCCGGGCCGAAGCAGCCGTGGACATCAGTGTCGGAGAAAGCGCGGATCTGCTTGTGGGTGAAGCTCGATCGCGTGCACTCGACGGCGGGCGCGTCGACGCGGGCGTCGGCGATGATCTCCTGCTCCTCCGGCTTCCAGAGGATGCCGGCTGATTCCTCGAGCTCCTCCTTCGTGAAGAAGCCTGCCTGCCCACCGCGCACGGAGAGGACCGGCTCGTCGTCGATGTGGCAGTCGTAGTGGAAGAAGAAAAGGCGGGTGTCGCCCTGGTTGGCGTGGCCGTCGACATGAATGTCGTAGCGGAGGGTTTCGCCGGGGCGGGGGAGCGAGCGATGGTAGGTGAGCTCGCAACCGAGGAGCCGGTAGGCACGCTCGCCCTGGTTCAGGAAGTCGGCGCCGAGATAACTGATCAGGAAGAGGTCGGCCTGACCGGACTCGATCATGATGCCGGCGGGCATGTAGCCCGCGTTCAGGAACCAGTCATCTTCACGGACGTCGGTTTCGGTCCAGACCGTACCCTTCTTCATGGAACCGGGCTCGGCGTCGATGCCGATGACGCGCGTCGCCAGGAGGAGGGGCGGCTGGGGCATGCGGACCTGCACGGCGTACGAGTCCTGCTCCTCGAAGAGCGGGCCGAAGATCTCCGAGATGCGGCCCCCCGCGTGAATCTCAAGCGCTGCCCGATCGAAGGTCGGACCCGTGGGTGCCGGACCTGCGGTAGAAGACTTGGACGTTCGACCCGGAGCCACAACCGGCGGCCGAAGGCGACCAGGATCAGGACCGGGGGCGAGCGCGGGTGCGGGTGCGGGAACGGGTACGTGGGCGGGTACGAGCGCGGGAGCGGGTACGGGTACGGGTGCGTGAGCGGGTACGAGCGCGGGCCCGGGTACGAGCGCGGGCCCGGGAACCACACCGGCCCCCGCCTGCATCAAACCGAAGAGCGCGTTCTGGCGCATCGCCAAGAACTGCTGATGCATCGCGCTCTGCTGCGCGATGAAATCCTGGTGCAGCTGTCCAAGCTGCCGCTGGTACGCGGCCAAGCGGGAGTAGAGGCCGGTGCCCACGGGGGTTGGGGCGGTGACAGCGACAGGGACAGCGACCGCGGTCTCAGATTGAGCACTACCTAGGATCGGGGGGAGGGGGGGAGCGGGATCCATTCCTTGTATCTCCTCGGCGCCCGCCGCGATTGCTGCGGGGGGCACCTCTGGTCGCGGCAGATGAGCCGGGAAGCTGAGGTTGCGCCCACCCTCTCGGGCAAGCGCTGGGGTAGGCGAGTCGGGATGGTTCCGGACGAATAGGGTGCTGTGCTGGCCCTCCATCGCTTCGACGTCGACGCGCACCAGGCGGCTCGGGGCCTCCCATGGCGCGCCGTCACCAGGGCGACGGCCTAGGCCACAACTCAGTGCGGCGGCGGCGATGTGGAGGAGCCCGGAGGCGGCGTGGGCATGCCCGAAAAGAGGAGCCAGGGAGGACACGTTCTCATCCAACCCGAGCGCAATCGCGTCGGCTCCCTCGACAGGTTCTCCAATGACGGCGAGAACGGGATCCCCATCGCGATGGGCGTCCTCGAGGCGTTTCACAACGAGCACGATCGCCGCGTCACCGGGGACACGTCTGTTTTCCGGGAGAAGCGCTTCAGTGGCACGCCGATGGACCGGCTCGCACGAGAGGTCGGTGGCGCCCACCACGGCTGCGTCGAGCTCGCGATGACGAAGAGCACGGATGGCGAACTCGAGCGCGCGCACTCCGGAGAGCTCTTCGGCGGCAAAGGTAAAAGAGGGGCCGCCGATATCGAACTGGCTGTTCAGGCGGTTGGCCGGAATATTCGGCATCGTCCCGAGCACGCCCTCCGAACGCAGGAGAGGTACGACGCCTTCGCGGGCCGCTTGCAACCAGGTATCATCGAGCCCCAGTGCGCTGGCCCATTCGGCGAGACGCCAGCGCGCCCCATACCGCGCGACCTCCGCGTCGCATTGGGTGCCGATCAGGATGCCCGTCGTCTCGGCAGGGAGGTCGAGACCCTCGGCGGCTTCGCGGGCGGCGGCGAGGATCATCGTCTGCTGACCGAGCGCTTGCTGCAGATCCTTCGGCGGAAAACGCAGTCCGGAGAGATCGAGCTCGACCGTCTCGGCAGACGCGCCGCCCTCTCCATGAATCAGACTGCCAGCGCCAAGGAGAGCATCGGCAAAATCAGCAGCTGACCGGCCGTCGCCGACCCGCGCGCCAACGGCGACGATTGCGATGTCCGAGGTTGGCGGCGCATTCACGGCCGGGGTTTCGATGCTCTGCCCCTTCCACTCTTCGACGATGAGGTGGGCGTTGTTGCCTCCGAAGCCGAACGCGCTGACGACAGCCTTGCGGGGCCCTTCCGATTCCCACGCCTCGGCGGCCTGAAGCACGCGGAATGGAGAGCCCTCGAAAACCGGGTGCAGCTCGTCGATCTTTGGCGTCGGCGGGCGAACACCATGGCGCATCGCTCCGAGGACTTTCATCAGTCCTGCGACACCGGCCGCCGTGATCAAGTGGCCCATATTGGCTTTCAACGAGCCCATCGGGACATTCGAGAGGCCGGAATAGACCTCGGTCATCGAGCGGATCTCGGTGGCGTCTCCGACGGGCGTGCCGGTGGCGTGGCATTCGACCAGCGAGATCTCCGCGGGTTCGACACCCGACATCTCGTAGGCCGCTCGGATCGCGCGCACCTGGCCGACCTCGGAGGGGGCGAGCATGCCGCGGCCGCGCCCGTCGTTCGAAAGGCCGATGCCGCGGATCACGCCGTGAATGCGATCACCGTCGCGGACCGCGTCGGCGAGACGCTTGAGAGCGACGAAGCCTGCGCCCTCGGCGGGAAGGAGACCGTCCGCATCGGCGTTAAAGGGCCGACTCTCGCCCGTCTTGCTGAGCGCGTTCAATGCGCAGAAGCCAACGTGAATGAACAGGTCGTCGGCGCGGTTCACCGCCCCGGCGAGCATCACATCGGCGTCGCGATCATGAAGCTTGTCGCAGGCGGCTTTGATCGCATAGAGCGACGACGCGCAGGCCGCATCGAGGGCGTATGCACCCGCGCCTAGGCCAAGCGCTTGCGCCAGAAGATGCGCGGGCAGCCCCGACATGAAGCGGTTGCGTGGATCGACGTCCGGCACACCCGCGCGCTCGGCCAGCTCCTCGAACCATACCCTCTCGGCATAGTGGGACATCGAAGAGGAGGGGAAGGAGAGGTTGCCGAGGATGGCTCCTACGCGGCTTACGTCGCCTGAGAAGGAGGCGTCTCGAAGAGCCTCTCGCGCCGTGTGCAGCACCCACTGGAAGAGGGGATCGAGGCGATGGATTTCGTCGGCGGAAAGCGCAAAGCCAGTCGGATCGAAGAGCTCGTCGAAGCCCTCCACGTAGCCTCCACGATCGGACCAGGCGCGATCGGCCGAGTCGCTCGGGTCGAGCGTGAGGATGCGCTCCGGGGCGATCCCCCAGCGCCCGGCGGGTGCTGAAGTGAGCAGATCACCCCCCTCGTAGACGGCCTGCCAGAGGGCATTGGGCCCGAGAGCTCCAGGCAGGACACAGGCCTGCCCCACGATAGCGATCGGTTCGAAGGACATGTTCGGCATGTCAGGCCCCGGCGCGCAGAGCGTCGGACGAAGAACGCGAGCCCGGCAGGACGTGGGTCGTCACCCCCGCGAGCTCGGCGACGATCCCGCCGTCGGCGTCGACGAAGGCGACGTCGCAGACCGCCTTGTCGCCGGTGGCCTTCTTGCAGACGAGCACACAACGGAGCTCCCCCTCGGGCAGACCCGAGCGGTAGATCCGCAAATGGTCCACGCTCGTCGGCAGCGAAGCGCCGCCAAGCGTATGCTTCGTCCAGAGGACCGCCAGCTGCAGGCCGCCGTCGAGTAGGGCCGGGTCGGTCTGCCAGCTTTGGCCGTGCCAGCCAAGGGTGGTCGCGCCCACCAGCTCCGCGGCGATGCCGTCCGTGGAGATACCCTCGAGCTGCCGGATCGCCTGGAATTCGGGACCGTGGAAGAGAACGCCGCCGTAGACCTCGCCTCCGTATGCTTCGAGGGAGCCGATGGAGGGCATGACGCTCTTGGGCTCGGCCGGCGCGGGCGAGAGTGAGGCAGTCGCGCTGTAGTGCTTGACGTCACCGGGACCGATCAGCTCGAGGGCGAGCTCGACCCCGCTCCCGTTGGAAAATTGTCGCGAGCGAATGCGGAAGACCTTGCCGGTCTTGTCGAAGTCCGGCAGGCGCACGCCCTTGAGGACCTTCACGTCTGAACAGCCGATGAAGCTGAGGTCCGGGCGACGCGCGCGGGCCGCACGGGCAAACCACTCTAGGACGAGAACGATCGGCACGACAGTCTCGCCGTTGACCCGATGACCGTCCAGGTAGGGATAGGACGCGCGGTCGACGAGGACCTCGTGCACTGTCGTTTCGTCGCGACCCTCGGAGAGCAGCGCCCCCGGGCGAGGCTCGCCGCCAAGGCAGATTTCCGTCTGCTCGGGGGCGGCGCGAGTGAGTTCATCGACCAACATCTGGGCGCCGGTGGCGAGGGGAATGAGCGGCACGCCAAGAGCCTCGAAGCGAGCCTTGAGCGCGGGCGTGACCATGCCGCCCTCCCAGGGGCCCCAGTTCAGCGACTTCACGATCAGTTTGCCACCGCGTCGCTTGCGTTCAGCGGCGGCGACCTTGTTGAGGACCTCGTTGGCCATCGCGTAGTCGCATTGACCCTGGTTACCGCAGCGGGCGGCCACCGAGGAGAACAGGCAGAGGACCTCGAGGTCGTCGTCGCGGGTCACCGAGAGGAGCGAGCAGAGGCCGTCGACCTTGGTGTCGAAGACGAGGTCGAATTGATCCTCGGTCTTCTCCGCGATCAGCTTGTCGGCCAGGAGGCCAGCGCCGTGAACGATGCCCGTGACCGGACCCCACTCGGCTCGGACGGGCTCGAGGCCCGCGCGAATCGCATCGGTGTCCTTCACGTCGGCGGCGACGTAGCGGGCATCGCCGCCGGCTGCCTTGATCGCCGCAACGGTGGCGCGCACTTCGCGGTTCGCGAGTATATGGCTGACGCGCTTGCCGAGCTCGGCAGGCTTGATCGCCTCGCCGGCTGCCTTGGCTTCGGACAGAAGAGCCTGCTTCAGAGCAGCGTCGCCCTCCACGTCCGCAATCGAGGCAGGCTCGTCCTGCAGTGGCGTACGGCCTAGGAGCACGAAACGAGCGCCCGTCTTCCCGGCGAGTGCGATCAGGGTCGCCGCCGTTACGCCGCGGGCACCGCCCGAGGCTAGGATCACCGACTTCTGGTTCACGACTGCCGCACCGGCCGTCACGTCCTGATCAAAACTCTCGAGCGTGGTCCGCGTGCCGTCGGCTAGAAGACCGGCCTCGACTTCATCCCCGCCGGCGAGGAGCTCCTCGACGATCGCTGCGGCGACGTCCTTGGCCCCTCGATCACCGCGCTCGATGTCGATGGCGCGGAGACTGGCCTGGGGCCACTCCTGCGCGGCGGTCTTGACCAGGCCCGAGAGGCCGCCGAGCCAGGCCCGCGTCGACCCGGAGACTCCAAAATCGCCGCCCGTATCTTGCACGGTCACGAAGACTCCGCCCCTATCGGCGAACCGGGCCGCAACCGATTTGGCAGCGAGGAAGGCCTCACGATTGACCGCCTTGGCGTGATCGATGTCGGCAGCCTCGCGAAGCCCGCCCAGGAAGAGGACAGCGTCGGCATCGGAGGTGACTTTACTCACGACTTCGGCGGCAACGCCGCGATCCGCAAGCTGGGTGGCGACCAGCGGCGCGATGCCGCTTCCGTCATCGGTGACGACCACCTTCTGCGCCGAGCACAGACCGGAGAGAGCAAACCCAAGCGCTGGCGCATCGACGACGCGGAGCGGGTAGCGACCGACTTTCGGACTCGCGATCTCTGCTACAGGAGCGCTTGCGGGCCTCGACGCGACCGACGTCGGCGCGCCGCCCATCTGCGCGTTCATGTAGTCGACGATCTGAGCGAGTGTGCGGAGCTGCGCCATCTCACCTGCGTCGACCTCGGGAAGCGACGGCGCCTTCTCGTACATCGTCGAGAGGATCTCCACCCGCTTGATCGAGTCGACGCCCAGGTCCGCTTCAAGATCCATCTCGAGGTTCAGCATGTCGGCGGGGTAGCCGGTCTTCTCGGCGACGACTTCGAGCATCAAGCCCTTTAGGTCGACACCAGGAGCCGCCGGGGCCGCGGAAGCCGGTGCACCCGCGGACATCTGCGCGTTCATGTAGTCGACGATCTGAGCGAGCGTGCGGAGCTGCGCCATCTCACCTGCGTCGACCTCGGGAAGCGACGGCGCCTTCTCGTACATCGTCGAGAGGATCTCGACGCGCTTGATCGAATCGACGCCGAGGTCGGCTTCGAGATCCATCTCGAGATTGAGCATGTCGGCGGGGTAGCCGGTCTTTTCGGCGACGACGTCGAGCATGAGGGCTTGGAGATCGACGTCGGGAGCCGCTGACACTGACACTGGCACTGACGCTGCCACTGGCGCCGGCACTGGCGCTGGCACTGCCACTGGCGTCGGCACTGGCGCCGGCACTGGCGCTGCCACTGGCGCTGGCACTGACACTGACACTGGAACCGCCGCGGTCGCACCGGGCTGCATTGCCATCGTAGCCAGGCCGAAGACGCTTGCCTCGGCGGACTTCAGGAAGGCGGTGTGGGCCTCGGCCATCGAGCGCTGGTAGGCCGCGTGCGCTGACGCCGTCTGCTCCTGAGCGGACTGGTAGGCGGCGAGCCACTCGGCCCCGACGGCAGGGCCATGCAGCGGAGAAGGCGCCGGCGCTGCCACTGGCGCGGACGCTAGCGCTGGCGCGGACGCTGGCACTGACGCTGGCACTGACGCAGACACTGGCACCGCTCGCTTTGGATTTGGCTTCGGCAACGCCGCTGCACCGCCGGGCGGGGGATAGAGTTTGCCGTAGTTCGTTCCATTCAGCTTCAGAAGGAGCTTCGGCTTGGTCGTCGTGCGGGGATCTTCGTTCTCGGGGTAATCTTCCCAGAGCGACGCGAGCTGCAGAGGCAGGCCGGCGACCGCAAGGCGGCCGAGGCCGTGATGAAGGCTGGTGATGCCGTCGCGACCGCGGCGGTCGAGATTGATGGCCCGATGGGGACGCCCCTCGAGGATGCGGCCGACCAGGCCCGTGAGGACCGATCCGGGGCCCACCTCAATGAAGGTACGAACGCCCTGCGCGTACATCGCCTCGATCTGCTCGACGAAGCGCACAGAGCTCGCGATCTGCTCGCCGAGGATGGTGCGGATGGCAGCCGGCTCGCGTGGATAAGGAGCGGCGGCCGCGTTGCTGTAGACCGTCACGTTCGGCGAGGCGAAGTCGATGCTGTCGAGGAAGCCCTTGAAGGGAGCAACCGACGGACTCACGACGTGGGAGTGAAACGCGGTCGCGACCACGAGCCGCTGGGACTCGATGCTGGTTTCGTTTAGCTTGACCTCAAGCCGATCGATGGCGTCAGTGGGGCCGGAGAGGACGACCTGCTCGGGGCTGTTGTGGTTCGCTACCACGACGTCAAGCTTCCACTCGTCGAGCAGGGGATGGAGATCTTCGATCTTCGCCGAGACTGCCGTCATGGAGCCCGGCGTCTGGGCCGCGTCCCCCATGAGCTCACCGCGCTTGCGCGCCACGCGGAGCATGTCGTCGGCGCTGAACACGCCCGCGGCGTGAAGGGCGGTGACCTCGCCGAAACTATGACCGCCGACCGCGGCGGGCTTCAATCCGACGTTCCGAACGACCTGAAGGAGAGCGAGACTTGCCGCGCCGATGGCAGGCTGAGCCCACTCGGTCGCCCTCAGACGATCGGTCTGAGCCTCCTTGGCTTCGTCGTCGAAAGTCGACCTTGGGAAGACGACATCATGAAGCTTCGCGTCCCTGGCAAGGCCGAGGCCGGCGGCGGCGTCCCACGCGGCGCGCGCGTCGTCGTGGTGCATCGCCACCCCGGCGCCCATATCGATGTACTGACTTCCCTGGCCGGGGAAGAGGAAGGCCACCTCTCCCTCGTGGGCGCCCGTATCAAAGTGAATCCCGAAGGGCGTGCTGAAGGCCTCGCCCTTCTTTACCTGCTCGGCCGCCTTGGCGAGCTTTTCGACGAGGTCCGCCTCGTCCTCGGCGACGGTGGCCAGGCGCGTAGACTTGGAGGCGTCGAAGCTTTTCTGCGTGCGCCGCGCGAGGTAGGCGAGCATCCCCGGCTCGCCTGCTTCCTTGGCGAGGGAGGCTGCCTCTGCGGCGACGGCCGCGGGCGAGTCCCCGGTGATCAGGACGAGCTCGCTGGGCATGGAGCGGAGGCGCTGCGCCTTCTTGGCCGGGCCCGAATACTCCTCGAGGGCGATATGGAAGTTGCTACCGCCGAAGCCGAAGGAGCTGACGCCGGCACGGCGCGGATACGCCTCGTCGCGGATCCAGGGGCGGGCGCGGGTCGTCAGGTTGAAGGGGCTCTTCTCGATCTCGAGCGTCGGGTTGGGCGCATCGACCTTGATGGTCGGGGGCAACACCTTGTGGTGAAGCGCGAAGATGGCCTTGACCAGACCGGCGGCCCCGGCCGCGGACTTGGTGTGCCCGATCTGCGACTTGACCGAACCGAGGCTGCACCACTGTCGATCTTCGCGACCGGACTCGTCGAAGACCATGCGCAGACCCTCGAACTCGGCGGCGTCGCCGGCCTTGGTACCGGTGCCATGCGCTTCCAGGAGCTCGACCGTATCGGGCCCGAAGCCGGCCTGCTCGTAGGCGCGGCGCACGGCATGGGCTTGTCCGTCGGCGACCGGTGCGTAGACACTCTTGGCACGACCGTCGGATGAGGAGCCGACGCCCTGGACGACTGCGTAGACCTGATCGCCGTCACGCTCGGCGTCCTCGAGACGCTTCAGGGCGACCATGCCGAGGCCCTCGCCCATCATCGTGCCGTCGGCCTTGTCGGAGAAAGGTCGGCAATCGCCCGTGGCCGAAAGGGCCGGGGTCTTGCTGAAGCACATGTACATGAAGACGTCGTTCATCGTGTCGGCGCCGCCGCAGATCACCACGTCTGACTGACCCAAATGAAGCTCGTTCACGCCCATCGAGAGGGCGGAAAAGGTCGACGCGCAGGCGGCGTCGGTGACACAGTTCGTGCCGCCGAGGTCGAGGCGATTGGCGATCCGGCCGGCGACGACATTGCCGAGGAGGCCGGGGAATGTGCTCTCCTGCCACTCCACGTAGTTGGAGGCGATCTTGTCGCAGGCGGCCTGGACCTCGTCCTCCGGAAGGCCCGCGTCGCGTAGGCCCTTCACCCATACGGGGCGCTGAAGCCGGCTGACCATCGAGCCGAGGAGCTCCTGAGAAGAGGTGACGCCGAGGATCACGCTCATGCGCGACTTGTCCATCGACTCGAACTGATTCTTGAAGGCGTCCTCGAGGACCTGGCGTGCGACGATGAGCGCCAGAAGTTGGTTGGTGTCGGTCGCCGGCACGATCGACGGCGGGATGCCCCAAGAGAGCGGATCGAAGTCGATGTCCGGCAGGAAGGCGCCACGCTTGGCGTAGGTCTTGTCTTGCGCCGTGGGATCGGGATCGTAGTAATCCTCGATCAGCCAGTGTGACGCGGGTATGTCACTCATCAGGTCGGTGCCCCGAACGATATCCTTCCAGAAGCCAGTCGCGTTGACCGAGCCGGGAAAGAGGGCACTGACGCCGACGACGGCGATGGGGCTTCGCTTCGAGTTCATCATCTTCAGTTCTCGCTCAGGGGACGCGGAGGATAGTGGAAGGCTGCAGGAGGAACCGGGACACCATAGGATCGGAGCTGCTGCGCGCGCGTGACGACGGCGGCTCCTTCGAGGAGATTGCGGGCGATCTGAACTGCCTTGCGGCTCTCGGGCGCCTCGAGGAACGAGCCCTTCACCCAGTCGTTGAAGGCGCCCATCGCGGGGCCGCACCAGATCTGGTAGTCCATCCGCCGCACGGGATCGCCGGCGATGGCCCAGCGACTCGAGAGGCCGAGATACCAGCGGCAGACCAGGGCCATCCGATGCTTGGGATCACGCTCAGCGCGCTCGACCTCATGGGTGTCGCGCTTCAAGAAGAACTCGCGCGTGCCGGCCCAGATTTCGTCGCAAGTGGCGCCGAGGACGTTCCGCTCGAGCTTCGTGCGAACGTCGTCGGGCATGAACTCGATACCGTCGTAGGCGACGTAGTGGTCGTAGAGCTGCTGGGCGCGGACAGCGAACATGGTGCCGCGTTTCAACACCTGCACCTTTACGCCAAGCTCGAACATGTCGGCGGCCGGCGCCATCATCACGTCGCCCATGTCGGCCTGTGCGAGGAGCTTTCGACCTTCGTCAGAGAGCCCGGACTCGACGGCACCCTGGTTCACCGAGCCGGTGAGGACGTAGGCCGCGCCGAGCGAGAAGGCCGCGGCGACGGCCGAGGGCGTGCCGATCCCACCACCGGCGCCGATGCGGATCGGTCGCGCGTATCCATGTTTGCGCGTCATCGCGTCGCGGAGATCGAGGACGACGGGGAAGACGGCGGTAAGCGTCTGGTTGTCGGTGTGGCCACCGGAGTCGGCTTCGACCGTATAGTCCTCGGCGACGGGGACGTGGGCCGCGAGGCTCGCCTCGTCGGCCGTGAGCATGCCTTGGCCTACGAGCTGGTCGAGGATCTCCTTCGGCGCGGGGGCCATGAAGCGGCGGGCCACCTCCGGGCGGGAGATCTTGGCGAAGACATAGTTCTTGCGCTGGATGTTGCCGCTAGCGTCGATGCTCAGGCCGGTGGATGCGTAGCGAACGATGGCTGGTGTCAGGCCCATGTAGGCCGAAGCCGAGACTCGCCGGACGTCGCGCTGGATATAAAGGTCGGCTATGGCGGCCTCGAGATCCGGCTCGTTTGGCGAGTGGATCAAGTTGGAACCCCAGGAATAGCGATGGCCGAGGGTCGCCTGGAGCTCGTCGAGGGCCGCGCTCACGCGGTCACGCGTGAGTCCAGCGGCGCCAAAGAAGCTGAGCATCCCGGCCTGAGCCATCGCGATCACGAGCTCGGTCGTCGCGATGCCGTTGGCCATCGCTCCAGCCACATAAGGGAAGCGGACCTGGTGCACCTCGTTAAAAGACCGATCGCCGAGCCACTCGGGATAGAGCGCGGGGAGGCTACCCATCAGCGCGAGGGTGGGATGGCCATTGGCGGCGGAGGCCGGGATGATCTGGCCCTCGACCGCGACGCCGAGGCGACCGCCCCCCAGGTCGCGGACAACGTGCATGGGCCTGCGCACTTCGTGGATTACGTCCACGAGGGGTTGAGGATCGAACGCCGGCGCCCTGGGACCGCTAGCCCAGACGCCGATGGAGGAGAGGTCGGCAGCCATCATGGAGACTTAAAAGGGTAAACAACCGAACGCACCATAGCGTCTCCGGGGGAGGGCATTTGTAATGGTTCTGTCATTTCGGAATCCCGTTCGTTGACATGACGTTAACGTGACGACGTGAAACATGCTGCTTCTGTTAAACGGTCAGCTGCTGGCGGCGCCGATGCCACTATCAATTACAGTGAGCAGGGGAGCGCAAACGGCTTGCCCGAAGCGGCCTTCTTTATGTGCTAGTCCACGGGTATCGGACCGCAGAGCTTCCAGCCGATGGGGATCCGGACAAGCGCAAGCCGCTTCGCGCTGCCTTGGACCGACGAGCAATGAGCAACCTGACATTCAAGCGAATCGCAATCATCAATCGCGGTGAGCCCGCGATGCGATTCATCATCGCCGCCCGGGAATACGAGCAGGAGCAGGACGACCCTCTGCACACGATCGCGCTTTACACCGACCCCGACCGCCGGGCGATGTTCGTGCGTGAGGCGGATGAAGCCTACTCGCTCGGGCCGGCGACCTACACGACCGACGACGGCCAGCGCAAGTCGAGTTACCTCGACTACGAGCGCCTAGAGCGGGCCCTCGTCGAGACGCGGGCCGAGGCGGCCTGGCCTGGATGGGGTTTCGTCGCCGAGCAACCCGCGTTCGTCGACATGTGCGACCGGCTCGGCATCGTGTTCATCGGACCCACGGGCGACATGATGCGCGAGCTCGGCGACAAGATCACCGCCAAGCAGGCGGCCGAGCGGGCTGAAGTTCCGGTAGCCCCGTGGAGCGGCGGCGCAGTGGAGACCCTGGCCGATGCGCACAAGCACGCCGACCGCCTCGGCTACCCGCTCATGGTCAAAGCGACCGCGGGCGGTGGGGGCCGCGGGATTCGCCGTGTCCGGAGTGAGTCCGAGCTCGCTGATGCCTTCAATATCGCACGCTCGGAGGCGGAGAAGGGGTTCGGAGACGATACGGTGTTCCTCGAGAAGATGGTGGCGGGCGCGCGTCACGTCGAGGTTCAGGTCATCGCGGACCACTATGGAACCACCTGGGCGTTGGGCGTGCGTGACTGCACGATTCAGCGGCGCAATCAGAAAATCCTAGAAGAGACTCCGTCGCCGGCGCTGACCGTGGGTCAGCAGCGCGAGCTCGAGCAAGCCGCTATCCGGCTGACCAAGGCGCTCGGTTATCGAAACGCGGGCACGGTCGAGTTTCTCTATCACGAACCGACGCAACAGTTCTCATTCATGGAGGTCAACGCGCGGTTGCAGGTCGAGCACCCGGTCTCCGAGATGACTACGGGCGTGGACCTGGTCAAGATGCAGATCCACGTCGCCCGAGGTGGGCGATTGGATCCCGAGCCACCAGCACAGCGCGGACACGCGATCGAAGTGCGCCTGAACGCCGAAGATCCGGAGGGCAACTTCGCGCCATCGCCCGGTGTCGTCGAGCAACTTCGGCTGGCCGGTGGCCCGGGTCTGCGCGTCGATACCGGCATCGCGGAAGGCGACGTGATCCCCGCGGACTTTGATTCAATGATCGCGAAGCTGATCGCCCAAGGGCGTACGCGCGAAGAGGCGATGGCGCGACTGCGTCGCGCGCTCCTCGAGAGCGAGGTCGTGATCCGGGGTGGCACTTCCAACAAGGGCTTCTTGCTCGGGCTGATCGACAATCCGGCGGTCCGCGCTAACGAAGTCGACGTTGACTGGGTCGACCGGCTAGTCGCCGAGGGTAGGCACATGCCCCGCGAGGGAGCCGAGATCGCGCTCCTCCAAGCAGCGATCGAGACGCACGACGCCGAGCTCGATGTCGAGCGCGCCCAGTTCTACACGGCCGCCGCACGCGGACGCCCGGCGGCTGAAGACATATCCGGCCAGGCAATGGAGTTGACTTACGCGGGGAACACGTACGAGGTGGGCGTCTTCCGTCTAGGCCCACAGCGCTACCGCATCGACGTCGACGAACAGCGGATCGAGGTCGTGGTCGAACGTTTTGAAGGAGCAGAGCGAAGGCTGCGGGTTGGCAACCAACACTTCCGAATCCACTCCGTCGACCAAGGTCTCAGTGTGCTGGTGGACGTGGACGGCGTGCCGCACCGCATCTCGCGCGATCGTGGCGGTCTCATTCGCGCGCCATCGCCGGCGGTAGTGGTCAACGTGCTCGTCAACGAAGGCCAAGAGGTCGACGTTGGAGACGGTCTCGTCGTCCTCGAGGCCATGAAGATGGAGATGGTCATCGGGGCCCAGTTCGCGGGCAAGGTCCGCGAGGTGATGGTTATGAACAACGTGCAGCTTGCTGTCGGCGCGCCGATGTTGCTCATCGAGCCAAGTGGCGGGGAGGGCGAATCTACGAGCGGCGAGCGGCTGGACTTCTCCGGTATCGTGGGCCACCCGGTTTCGGTTTGGTCACGCAACCACAATCTGGCCGAGCTCCGGCGCCTGGTAATGGGCTACGATGCCCAGAGCGACGAGCTCTCGCGCGAGATGGCAGAAGGCGAGAGCCGCGGCTCGGACGCGGCGCCGGATGATCCTGCGCTCATTGCCCTCGAAGACGCGATCCTCAACACCTTCGTCGACCTATGCTCCTTGTTCAGGCGCCGATCCCGGGACGAGGATGCGCCGGAGGAGTTCGGCAAGTACACCGCGGAAGAGTATCTGTTCACCTTCCTGCGCGACCTCGTCGTTCGTCGAGAAGAGGAGCTTCCGGCGTCGTTTCTCACCAAGCTTCGCCGAGCGGTCGCTCACTATGGACTGGACGACCTCGAGCGGGGCCCCGAGCTGCAAGAGGTACTGTTTCGGATCTGCAAGGGGAACAAGCGCATCGACGAGCAGATCGCCCCGGTCCTCAGCTTGCTACAGAGCCGACTCGACAACGTGGGCGTGCTTCGCGAGGTCATCGGCGACGGCTTCCTAGAGCTGCTCTCTCGGATGATCATCGAGACCCAGGATCGCTACCCCGGGATTCACGATCTCGCGCGCGAGCTTCAATATCACTACTTCGAGCGGCCAACTCAGGAGCGGGTGACGAAAGAGGCCCTCGCAAAGGCGGATGCCATCCTGTCGGCGCTCGCCTCGGATCCATACGGAGCGGACCGAGCTGCTCGGATCGCCGAGCTCGTTGCAGTCCCGCACCCGCTCAAAGGGTTTCTGTCGCGGCGGCTAGAGCACGCAAGCCACGACGAGCGGTTGATCATGCTCGAGACCTTGGCGCGCAGGTACTACAAGATATGCGATCTGAAGGACTTCCAGGTCGATTCCGACGACGGGTTTGACGTCGCGAAGTGTTGGTATGAGTACGAAGGAAAGAAGATCCATCTCATCGCGACGCACGTCGGTGGCCAGGAGCTGTCTCGCGCGATCGTGTCCCTAAAGCGCCACATCGAGGCGGTGCCTTCGAGCGACGATGTGGTCGTGGACTTCTACGTGTGGCACCAGGGCGAGCTCCAGGCCCCGGAGAAGACCTCCAAGGGGATCCAGTTGATGTTGGAAGCCGTCAAGTTCAGTCGACCGATCCGACGCGTCATCGTCTCGCTCACCGGTAGTGAAACCGGTCTCGGAGCCGGTGGGCTGCAAGGCTTCACCTTCCGCATGCGCAAGGATGGGTTCCACGAGGAGCTCAGCTACCGCGGGATGCATCCGATGTTGGGAAAGCGTCTGTTCTTGTGGCGCTTGAAAGACTTGGACACAGAGCGCGTGCCGTCGGCGGAGGGTGTCTACCTGTATCGCGTGACCGGCAAGGACGAGCGGCTGATCTGTCTGGCGGAGGTTCGTGACCTCACCGCGGTGCGCGACGCTTCCGGTCGCGTGGTCGCGCTTCCGAGCTTCGAGCAAACGCTGTCGAAGTGCTTGGTCGCGATTCGCCGTGAGCAGAGCAGCAGGGTGTCGGGGAATCGGTTCCAGTGGAACCGGGTCCACCTGTTTATCTGGCCGCCGCTGGACTTCAGCCAGGACGAGATCAACACCATCATTCACAAGCTCGCCCCGGAGACGACTGGGCTCGGCCTCGAGCGGATCGTCGTCCAGGGCGATTTTCGCAATCAAGCTACCGGCGAGCTCGAGCCAAAGCTGCTCGACGTCTCCAATCGTGGCCGCCGAGGGCTACTCGTTCAGCTGCGCGATCTGCCGACCTATCCGATGAGGCCGCGGAGCGCGTGCGAGCAGAATGTCGTTCGACTGCGTCAACGTGGGCTCATGCACCCGTACGAGATCATCGCCATGGTCACACCCGGGGAGGACAGCGACGTTCAGTCTGATTTCCCGCGCGGCGAGTTTCAGGAATACGACCTCGATGATGCCGATCAGCTCGTCCCCGTCGACCGCCCGCCCGGAAACAACACGGCCAACATCATCGTCGGTTTGCTCACCAACTTCACCGACAAATACCCGGAGGGAATGACCCGGGTTGCACTTTTCGGTGATCCGAGTCGGGGCATGGGTGCCCTCGCCGAACCCGAATGCCGGCGCATCATGACGGGCCTCGACCTTGCCGAGAAGATGCAAATCCCGGTGGAGTGGTACGCGGTTTCGGCTGGCGCCAAGATCTCGATGGAAAGCGGCACGGAGAACATGGACTGGATCTCGGACGTCTTGCGGCGACTGATCGAGTTCACCCAGGCAGGCTCCGAGGTCAATGTCGTCGTCTGCGGCGTCAACGTCGGCGCCCAGCCGTACTGGAACGCCGAAGCGACGATGCTGATGCACACCAAGGGGATCCTCGTCATGATCCCCGAGAGCGCGATGGTACTCACCGGAAAGCAGGCGCTCGACTACTCCGGAGGCGTGTCGGCCGAAGACAACGCGGGGATCGGCGGTTACGACCGGATCATGGGGCCGAACGGCCAGGCGCAATACGCCGCACGCGACTTGACAGATGCGTGCCACACCCTCCTTCGGCACTACGATCACACCTACGTGATGCCGGGCGAGCGTTTCCCTCGGCGGGCGGCGACGACCGATCCGATCGAGCGCGACGTCTGCAGCTCGCCGCACGGCAACGTGGGCGTGTCGACGTTCGCCACAGTTGGCGAGGCATTCGATCCGGAAACCAATCCTGGTCGCAAGCGGCCGTTCGACATTCGGAAGGTGATGCGCGCAGCAACCGATCAGGATCACGAGGTCCTCGAGCGCTGGTACGGGATGCGGGACGCGGAGACGGCAGTGGTGTGGGACGCTCACATCGGTGGCTACCCAGTCTGTCTGGTCGGGATCGAATCGCAGCCCGTGTCGCGCCTCGGGTTCGTGCCGGCAGATGGTCCGACGGGGTGGACCGCGGGGACACTATTCCCGATGTCCTCCAAGAAGGTGGCTCGCGCGATCAACGCAGCGAGCGATAACCGTCCGTTGGTGGTGCTCGCAAACCTTTCCGGGTTCGACGGCTCTCCCGAGTCGATGAGGTTGCTTCAGCTGGAGTACGGCGCCGAGATCGGCCGCGCGGTCGTCAACTTCAAGGGGCCGATCGTGTTCCTGGTGATCTCACGCTACCACGGCGGCGCATTTGTCGTGTTCTCGAACAAGCTGAACCCATCTCTCGAGGTATCGGCTCTCGAGGACACCTACGCATCGGTGATCGGCGGCGCGCCCGCGGCGGCCGTGGTATTCGCGGGTGACGTTCGAAAACGAACCCGGTCGGACGAGCGGATCGGCGCACTCCAGCAGGAGCTCGATCAGGCTGAGGGCGCGGACCGGGTGGCGCTGCGCGATCGTCTCAACAAGATGAAGAAGGTCGTCCAATCGGAGAAACTGCGCGAGCTCGCTCAAGAGTTCGACGGCGTACACAGCGTGCATCGCGCCCTCGAAGTCGGCTCTGTCCACCGGATCATCCCCGCAATCTCGCTACGCCCCTACCTGGTGGATGCGATCGAGCGCGGGATCGAGCGAGAGCTGTCCAACGGATGAAAATACGCTGGCGGTTGGCACTGGGTGATACCATTGGTGTCGAACGTGTCGGGACGACCCTCGCACCCGCGTCTTGGCTGTCCTTCGTCGGTCCCGTGCTACGATACGCGATGCCACGCATCGACACTTTGTCGCTTGACGTTTGCGGACTCATCGCGTGATCGAAGTGCCGAACAAGACGGGATCTACCGGGGGTGCGGTCGACGCCGAGAAACTTTTCAGCAGAGACTTGCGCACCTATCGGGCGATGCTTTTGGCCCGGCGAGTCGATGAGGCGGAGGCGCAGTTCATCCGCAATCGTCAGGCGTTTTTTCACGTGTCGGGTGCAGGCCATGAGGCCAGCGCCGTGCTGGCTGAGCTGCTATCCCCATCCGATTGGCTGCACCTGCACTACCGCGACAAAGCCCTGATGCTTGCGCGCGGGATCCCGCCCGTGATGTTCCTTCACAGTCTGTTGTGCAGCGCCGAGTCACATTCCGCAGGGCGGCAAATGAGTGCGCACATGAGTGATCCGGCGCTTCACATCTTGAGTCTCGTCGGGCCCGTCGGAAACAACGCACTACAAGCGGTGGGGGTTGCAGCCGAGGTAAGTGCACCGGTCGACAGCCCGATCGTTGTCTGCTCCGTCGGCGATGGGACGAGTCAACAGGGTGAGTTCATGGAAGCGGTGGCTGAAGCGGTCCGTGAGCAGCTGCCGGTTCTGTTTGTCATAGAGGACAACGCATACGCCATCTCGACCGAAACCTCGCGAAAGACATGGTACAGCCTTCGTGATGGGGATCCGGACGAGTTCTATGGCCTTCCGATCCATCGCATCGACGGTCGAAGCCCCGAACGTTGTGGGGAGCCACTGCAAGCATGTGTCACCCAGCTGCGTTCTGGTTGCGGGCCGGCACTGGTCGTGATGTCTGTCGACCGGCTCAGCAGCCACACCAACGCAGACGATGAGCACGTCTACCGCTCGCATGGCGAGCTCGGGCGCGTCCGCGAAGAAGGAGATCCGCTGGTCAACTTTCGCCGTCACCTGCTGGCTTCGGGTGTGTCGGTCGCGCGGCTCGACGCGCTCGAACGAGAGACGGCAGCAGCCGTCGAGGACGCAAGAGAGTCGGTATTGCGGGCAACCGCCCCGAGCACGAACGTAGCGCTCATCGATGCTCCTTGTGACAAGCCCGAAGCTCGAGGGCGCGGCGAGCCCGTCGCCACGATGTCGCGGGCCATACGCGACGTGCTCGGCCATCACCTGATGAGTGACCCCCGAGTCACCCTGTTCGGACAAGACATCGAGGACCCCAAGGGCGACGTCTTCGGTGTCACCAAGGGCCTCTCCAACGAGTTCAAGGGGCGCGTCGTCAACTCGCCGCTCTCCGAGTCAACGATTGTCGGAAAAGCGATCGGGCGTGCGTTGGCCGGCGGTCGTCCGGTGGCCTGTATTCAGTTCGCGGATTTCCTGCCGCTTGCCTTCAACCAGATCATTTCGGAGCTCGGCAGCATGGTCTGGCGAACCAATGGGGGATGGAATTGCCCGGTGATCATCATGGCCCCGTGCGGCGGTTACCGCCCCGGCTTAGGGCCCTTCCACGCGCAGACCATGGAGTCCATCCTCAGCCACGTTCCCGACGTTCAGGTGGTCATGCCGTCGAACGCAACGGACGCGGCGGGTCTACTGAACGCGGCGTTTGAGTCACCACGGCCGACCATCTTTCTGTATCCGAAGGTGTGTTTGAACGACCGAGATAGGACAACGCCTGCAGATGTCAGCGCGCAGTTTGTCCCCCTGGGTCGCAGCCGCCATCTGTGCCGCGGGGACGACCTGTCGATCGTGACGTACGGCGGTACGACGTACCAGTGCATCCAAGCCGCCGAAGCACTCGAAGAGCACGGCGTCGGCGTCGACTTGATCGACCTTCGCTCCATCAAGCCCTGGGACACGCATGCGGTGATCGAGTCGGCGAAGCGAACCGGGCGACTGATCGTGGTGCACGAGGACAACGGCTCTTGCTCCGTTGCAAGCGAGATCGTGGCGACGGTGACGGAGTCGATCACGACCCCAATCCAGGTCCGGCGGGTGACTCGATCCGACACGTACATTCCCTGTGACTTTGGGAGCCAGCTCGAAGTGCTGCCTTCGTTCAAACGCGTGCTCGAAACGGCGACCGATCTGTTGGGCATGGAAGTCGGCTGGCTCTCCGAGTCGTGTCCGGACGGCTCCGTGATCAACATCGAGGCACAGGGCGGTAGCCCGGCAGATCAAGCAGTCACCCTGATCGAATGGCGGGTCAAGCCGGGCGAAGTGGTCCGTGACGGCCAGGTTTTGGTCGAGCTCGAGGCCGACAAGGCCATGTTCGAATATTCCTCGCCATACGATGCGATGGTCGAGGAACTGCTCGTCGAACCCGGGGTCGAGGTCGGTGTCGGAACGCCGATCCTTCGGTTACGGCTGATCGACCCGGAGCGCCTCCGACGAGTCACCATTCGCGAAGAGTCCGGAAGGCCCGTGCTCAAGGGACGGCCGACACCAGCCAAGATGGTTCGGCAAGCGTTCGCTCCCGCCACGGTGGCGATGACCATGCCCGTCTCTGTCGAGGGAGAACGGGTGCTGACCAACGAGCAGATCGTAAACGGGTTCTCGGAACGCAGCGCAGAGGAGATTTTTCGTCTGACGGGGATCCACTCACGCCGTTGGGTCGGCGCAACGCAAACCGCGCTGACCTTGGCCGTAGACGCCTGTGATCTCGCGCTCCGTCGAGAAGGCCTGACGATTTCCGATATTAATGCCCTCGTGGTCAGCACGACGACACCCCTGAGCATGACTCCCTCGATGGCGTGTCTGGTGCTTGGAGAGCTATCGAGCGGCGAGCACGAGATTCCGGCTCATGACGTCTCCGCAGCATGTACGGGGTATCTGTATGCGCTGGCGGCTGGCTACGACTTCATTCAAGGGCGCCAAGACGCCCGCGTACTAGTGGTCACAACCGAAGTGTTGTCACCGCTCCTGGACCCCAACGATTTCGACACGGCGATCCTTTTCGCAGACGCAGCCACCGCCACTATCCTCGGTGGCTCACCAGGCCAAGGCAAACACCTCGGCCAACTGCACAGGCCGTTGCTCTTTTCCAGGCCTGATACGCAAGGTGCCCTGCGCGTGGGCTTCCGCGACCGACGCGCCAGTCAACGAAGCAACGGGAACGGCCAGCCAAAGCATCCCGCCCTAGTCGTCGAGATGGACCACGGTAAGCGCGTCTTCGCGCAAGCCGTCCGTTCGATGGACCGCGCCCTGGCACGCGCCTCCGACGCGGCGGGCTACGCCCCTTCCGACCTGAGTATCGTCGTGCCCCACCAGGCCAATGGGCGCATCATCGACGCCGTGTCTGGGAAGCTCGGTTCGGATTGTCAGGTGATCAATGCCATCGCACAAAGCGGCAACACTTCCTCATCGAGCATCCCACTCGCGATGCGCGAGATGCATGTCGACGACGCAGCGACCATCGGTTTGTGTGCCTTCGGCGGAGGCTTCACTTACGGCGCCGCGATCATCGAAGCGCGACGTTGACAGCCGGTCGAGCCGACAGGCTCCTGCTTCCACCATCGCTCCGCTACTTCTTCAAGGGTCGAGGCCGATGCAAGGGGCCGTAAGCCGGCGTGAGAACCCATTCGTTGACCTGACGTTGACATGGCGCTGTGAAACCCGGTGACATCGTGTGACGAACCGTGAACACGGCGATGCGGGTAAGTTCCTGTCTTCTTTGAGGTTTCTAAGTCATTCCAATGTGTTGTGGTCGACTGCGGAAACCGGCATTTGTGGGCTCATAACCCGAAGGTCGTCGGTGTACTCGCCCACTGCGTACGACGGGCCGTTGAAGGTTTGTTCAGCCACCCGCGCAATTCCTGCGGAGCCTTCATCGCGACGCATGTCTTGCGCGCCAGGCGCGAGGTAAGAGTTACGTATGGACACCGCTCCCAAATCGGTGTTCTCTCTAGGATCTCATGGGTGTCGTAGCGCGACGGCACGGCAGCCCGTCGCAGACGAACAGATGCGTAACAGCGATAGCAAGACCATCGATCTTCGTGCCCAGCTCGGCAAGGCACTCCAAGCTACTCGGTTCACCCAAGCGCTCGACCTCTATGAGCTGATCGAGAAACGGAAGCCGGATGAGCCCCGGTGGGCGCACCGCAAAGGTGATCTGTTGCGTCGGATGGGACGTGGTGCCGACGCCGTGATTGCTTACGAGCGCGCTGTGCACCTCTATTCCGCCAGGGGCTTTGACGCTCGCGCCACCGCTACAGCGAAGCTAGTGTTGGCGATCGACCCAAGCAAAGGGGAGGTGCTCGGGTGGGCGGGTTCCGAAGCCGCACGCAGATTCGAGCAACAGAGCCGCAACGCGATCCAGCTGACATACTGAGGAAGATGCTGGTCGACGAGTTCTTTCCCGTCTATGACGTTTCAGACGCCGTCGCCAAGGTTGTTCAAGCGGAGGTCGCGACGACCTGGGACGCTCTGATGGAGGTCGACTTGCTCGAGGTGGGTCGAACGCGACCCATCGTTGGCTTCTTGGGCGCGCTCCGCGCATTGTCCAGAGGGCGTTCGTGAGCCAGAAGCTGCTCTCGTTTATTTCGAAGGAAACCAAAGACGACCTGGTTGTTCTGAAGGAGCTGATTGAATCCGGAAAGGTCACACCGGTCATCGACAGGCGTTACACGTTGAGTGCGGTCCCTGAGGCATCGGTCGCGGGGAGCGTTTGTCCCTCATCTCTTGCAGCGAACAATTGCACGACGAGCGCAGCCGCGGCGAACCCCGCGATCGGCAGAACCTGGGCTTGGCTGAAACCGAATAGTGCCTCGGTCGGGGCGCAGAAGTAACGCGGGAGGATGAAACCCCCGAGCCCGCCGAGGGCGCCGACGATGCCCCCGACCGCGCCCACTTCGCTCGGGTAGAAGTCGGGGATGTAGCGATAGGTCGCCGCCATGCCTGCGCCCATTGCGATGGCGGCGATGAAGATGAGCGTCGCGGTGACGAAGAGTGGGAGCCGCATGGAGACCGGCAGCAGGCACGTGGCGATCGTGAGGAGGGAGACCATCAAGACGCGGCGCGCCCCATGGGTGTCAGCCCATTTGCCGCCGGGAATCCGCGCCAGGCTCGCAGTGAACGTGAAGGTCGTCGCGATGATCCCCGCATTGGTCAAGGAAAGGCCGAATCCGTCGACGTAGATATCGGTGACGAGCAGCGTGGTGGCCACGAACACACCGAATGTGGCCATGTAGTAAACGCCGAATCTCCAGGCTCGCGTGTCTTTGAGCGGAGCGAGGAGTGCTCGGAAGGTCGGCGCGGCGCCCTGGCGTGGGGCGTTGCGCATCAGAGCGAAATAGAGGACAGCGACAGCGATCAACGCGAACGCGTAGATACGAAACGTGCTCCGCCAGCCGAACTCGGCGAGCAAGAAGGGCATTCCGAAAGTCGTCATCGCAGTACCGACGTTGCCGGCACCGAAGATCCCGAGCGCGAATCCGCGCTTGTCAGGAGGCGTCCACGAGGATACCGACTGCACGCCGACCGCGAAACTCGTTCCGACCAGGCCCATGAGAAGCGCGCTGATCGCAAGCTCGGTTGCGTCCTGACTGAAGCTGAGTCCAAGCGTGCCTAGAGCGGAAACGAGGATCACGGCGGGGAAGACGAACCGCGCGCCGAGTCGATCCGCAAGAATCCCGACAGGCACGCGTACGATTGAGCCCAGGAGAATCGGCGCGGCCTTCAAGCGCTTGGCTGTAGCAAGTGGGATGTCGAGGTCTTCAGCGATCGTCGCTGAGGAGGGCCCGAGCATGACCCACATCGCGAAGCACAAGGCGAACGCCACCGTGTTGAAGAAGATCTGTTCTTTGGGCAAACGCTGAGTCACCGCCTCTTTGTGGATATGCGGAGTCTACTTTTCCGATGCGTTTCGGCATCGTGTGCCCCTGGTTACTTTTCTCGGACCCGCCAACGATGTACGAATCAACGTAAGTGGACCCACTGAGGAGACAATACAAGCATCCCGCATAGTTAGCGCGCTGCGTCATTGAATATTTCGTAATGATTTCAAACAGGTATCTAGAAAAGTAGCCTTGACCACTCCTCTTCTGTGCCTACCGTGAACGCCGTGATGGAGCCGAAGGGGGAACGGAAATGAGTGACGAAGCAGGTTCGGACACACGCCGTTTGATCGTCGTTGGGAACGGAATGGTGGGGTGGAAGTTCTGTGATCTCGTGACCCAATACGACACGAGCGGTCGATATGAGGTGCTCGTCTTTGGGGATGAGCCTCGGCCCGCCTACGACCGCGTCCAGCTGACCCAGTACTTCGAGCACCGCTCAGCCGACGAGCTCACCCTGGCCTCCTGCGACTGGTACGAAGAACGAGGAATCGAGCTTCGCACGTCAGAGCGTATCGCCAAGATCGATCGCACAAAAAAGCGCATCGAGACGGACCGCGGCAACGCGTTTGAATACGACGAGCTCGTCTTCGCAACTGGTTCGCTCCCGTTTGTCCCGAACATTCCCGGGGTCGACCTTCCGGGTGTGTTCGTCTATCGAACGATCGAAGATCTCGAGAAGATCCTGGACTACGCATCGCGGGCCCAGAGCTGCGCCGTCCTCGGTGGCGGCCTGCTTGGGCTCGAGGCGGCGCGCGCCGTCCAAGAGTGTGGTCTCAAGACACATGTGGTGGAGCTCGCGCCGCGGCTGATGCCACGCCAGCTCGACGACACGGGCGCACGATTGCTTCGTCGGGCCATCGAAGACCTCGGCGTGTCGGTGCACCTGAACCGATGCAGCGCCGCGATCGGGGGAGATAGGAAAGTCACGGGGCTCAGGTTCGATGATGACACCGAGCTTGCGATCGATATGGTCGTGATCAGCGCAGGGATTCGTCCACGAGACGAGCTCGGTCGAGATGCGGAGCTCTCGGTCGGCGAGCGCGGTGGGATCGTCGTGGACGATCATCTGCAGACGAGCGAGCCGGCGATCTCTGCGATCGGCGAGGTGGCACTGCATCGCGGTGTGATCTACGGCCTGGTCGCGCCGGGCTACGAGATGGCGGACGTGCTCGCCAAGCGACTCACCGGACAGGAGGCGTCGTTCGAATCAGCCGACCTGAGCGCCAAGCTCAAGCTCATGGGGGTCGACGTGGCGAGCTTTGGCGATCACTTCGCGGATCGCGACCCCGAGGCGAAGACGATCGTCTATCAGGATTTGGTGAAGGGCATCTACAAGAAACTCGTGCTCAGCCCGTGCGGGGGCTTCCTCTTGGGCGGCATGTTGGTGGGAGACGCCTCGGAGTACGGGCAACTGCTCCACTACGCACGCTCGGGCGCGGAACTTCCCAAGGACCCGGAAGCGTTGATCGTGGGGACGCGCTCCGAAGGGGGTGCGAGCGGTGGTGTGACCGCGCTCCCCGACGAGGTCCAGGTGTGCTCCTGCAACAACGTGAGCAAGGGAGAAATCTGCGCGAAGATTCGAAGCGACGAGCTCACCACGATCGGCGACGTCAAGGCCTGCACGAGCGCGGGAACGGGCTGTGGTGGTTGTGTCCCGATGGTGACCGACCTGCTCGACGCGGAGCTCGCCTCGCAGGGCAAGTCGGTACGTCGACGCCTGTGCGAGCACTTCGACTACACGCGACAGGAGCTCTTCGATCTGATTCGACTCAAAGAGATTCGAAGCTTTTCAGAGCTTCTCGCGAGCTACGGCTCCGGCGCAGGGTGCGAGATCTGCAAGCCGACCGCTGCCTCGTGTTTCGCCAGTCTCTACAACGACATGATCCTGAAGGACAACGCCACGCTTCAGGACACCAACGACAGATTCCTCGCGAATATCCAGCGGAAGGGGCTCTACTCGGTGATCCCTCGCGTGCCTGGAGGCGAGATCACCCCCGACAAGCTCATCGTGCTCGGTGAGGTAGCCAAGAAATACGGGCTGTACACGAAGATCACGGGTGGTCAGCGGGTGGACTTGTTTGGCGCGAGGCTCAACCAGCTCCCGGACATCTGGGAGGAGTTGGTCGCGGCGGGCTTCGAGAGCGGGCATGCCTACGCGAAGGGGCTTCGCACCGTCAAGAGCTGCGTTGGTTCGACCTGGTGTCGCTACGGGGTCAACGACTCGGTGAGTCTCGCGATCCGAATCGAAGAGCGGTACCGCGGCATCCGCTCACCTCACAAGATCAAGAGCGCCGTCAGCGGATGCGTCCGCGAGTGCGCCGAAGCGCAAAGCAAGGACTTCGGAATCATTGCGACCGAGAACGGTTGGAACCTCTACGTGTGCGGCAACGGCGGCGCCAAGCCGCGCCACGCGGACCTCTTGGCCGGGGACCTCGACGAGGAAACGCTCATCCGATACATCGATCGGTTTCTCATCTACTATATCCGCACCGCGGACAAGCTCACGCGAACCTCGACTTGGTTGGAGAAGCTCGAAGGGGGAATCGAGCACATTCGCAAGGTCGTCGTCGAGGACAGCTTGGGTGTAGGCGAGGAGCTCGAGGCGGCGATGCAGGAGCTGGTCGACCGCTACCAATGCGAGTGGGCGGCCGTCGTCAACGACCCTGAGCAGCGCGCGGCCTTCAAGCACTTTACAAATGCGGACGAGGCTGACGACACGGTTTTCCAGATCGAGCAACGCGGTCAACGGCGCCCAGCCGATTGGGCGAAGGAGCCCCACCCGCTGCCGGCCAAGACCCACCTTCCGGTGCTCGAGACCCAGTGGATACGCGTTGGCCGAGTGGACGACTTCCCCGCAGACGGCGGCGCCACGATCAAACACGGCAAGACGCAGATCGCCGTGTTCAACTTCACGGCTCGTGGCGAATGGTACGCGAGCCAGAACATGTGCCCACACATGCAGGACATGGTGCTGTCTCGCGGGATCCTCGGCGACGCGGCGAGCGAGCCCAAGGTCGCTTGCCCGATGCACAAGAAGAACTTCTCGCTCCGTACGGGCAAGTGCCTGACCGACGACGAGCACGCGATTCACACCTTCCCGGTTCGTGTGGAAGACGGTGAAGTCTACGTGGAGCTTCCCCCGAGCCAAGAGCTTGAGCCGTACGTTTGCCCAAACCGAGCCGGCTGGGCGGCAGAGGCGGCAGAATGAGCGCCAGCACGAGCTCCATTCGGCTGCCGGTACTCGATTCCGCAGTCACCAAGACGCGCGAAGAAGAAACGCTGCTCAAGCAGATGCTTCGCGAGCAGCATGACCTGACGGCCGTGGAACGCTTCTCTCAGTTCCACGATGCGGTCGAAACGCCACTTCAGGAGAAGTACTACCAGAGCTTGATCCCTGCGTCGCCCCCCGGCCCTGGACAACAGTACGCCTTCCAAGTCGATCTCGACCGCTGCTCGGGCTGCAAGGCATGCGTGACCGCCTGTCACAATCTCAATGGCCTCGACGACGGTGAAACCTGGCGCTCGGTTGGTCTACTTCACGGTGGAACCGTCGAGTCGCCGGTCCAGCGAACGGTGACCACTACATGCCACCATTGCCTCGACCCCGCGTGCATGAACGGTTGCCCGGTCAACGCATACGACAAAGATCCCGAGACGGGGATCGTCAAGCACATCGATGACCAGTGCATCGGCTGCCAGTATTGCGTCTTCACGTGCCCGTACGAAGTACCTCAGTTCAGCAAGGCGCGCGGCATCGTTCGCAAGTGCGACATGTGCAGCGACCGGCTTGCCGAAGGTGAGGCGCCCGCCTGCGTCCAAGCGTGCCCGACCGAAGCGATCTCGATCGCGATCGTCGACGAGGACCATGTACTAGAAGCAGCGCAGGTCGATGCTTTCCTTCCGGGCGCGCCCGCTCCTTCGATCACAGCGCCGACCACCGTCTACAAGACGAGCTCGGCATTGCCGCAGAATGTGATGCCTGCGGACTTCTACAGGGTCCACCCAGCCCACCAACACTTGCCGCTCGTGTGGATGCTGGTTTTGACGCAGCTGTCGGTTGGCGCGCTGCTGATAGACCAGATCTTGAGTCTCCTTCCTGACACCGGCCTCTTGTCTGTCGTTCGTCCGTACCACGCGATCGTCGCGCTCGGCCTCGGCATCGTGGCCCTCGTGGCAAGCACGTCACATCTCGGGCGCCCGCAGTACGCGTGGCGGGTCTTTCTTGGAATCCGAACTTCCTGGCTGAGCCGAGAAATTCTGGCATTCGGAGCTTTTGCGGGAGCCGCAGCGCTCTACGCGGGCATGCTTTGGCTCGCAGACGGAACGTTGGTTTCACCGTCGATGGCGAACGTGCTCGCGGGTCGCGCCCCCGTGGCTGGAGTTGCGACCGCACTGGTGGGGTTGGGCGCAGTGTTCTGCTCGGCGATGCTCTATCACGTCACGCGACGTCACTGGTGGCACTTCAGTCGAACCGGCTTCAAGTTCTTCATGACTGCGGCAGTGCTCGGCATCTCGTTGACGATCGTGATCTTCTGGGTCGTGGCGGTGAGCCTCGGTGGCACGATACCGAAAGTGCTCATCGATGGTACCAGCACCGCTGGTGTCATCTTGATGGCTGTCACGACCACGAAGTTGGCGGGCGAGTCGCTGGTGTTCCTCCACCTCAAAGACAAGAAGCAGGGTGACTTGAAGCGTTCCGCTCTGCTGCTCCGGGGTGACCTCTTACCACTCACGTTCTTTCGGTACGCGGCGGGCGGGCTCGGAGGGATCTTGATTCCCCTGTTCTTGCTGGTGCCCGCCAGCGCCGATTCACCCATCGCGACCCTCGTCGGCGCGGCGCTGGCTTTTGGGCTGGTGTTCGTTGGCGAGATCGTCGAGCGCAGGACCTTCTTCGCAGCCATGAGCGCGCCGCGGATGCCTGGAGGGATGCCCTGATGGTGATCCCCAAGACCGTCAGACTGCTCGAGCGTGCAAAGAAGATCGTGCGCGACCACGAAGGCCCGCTCACCCGGGACCTCTTGCGAAGCCCCGGAGGCTATGGGCTCGGGCAGGTGCCCACGCGACTGAAACCGGACTCGACCACCTCGATGGTGTGCGGGTATTGCTCAACCGGATGCAGTCTCACCGTCCACATCAAGGACGGTTCGGCAGTGAACCTTTCGCCATCGACCGAGTACCCGGTGAACCTCGGGATGGCGTGCCCCAAGGGATGGGAGGCCCTCGCTCCTTTGAAGGCGAACGACCGCGCGGTGACTCCGATGGTCCGCGAAGGCGGGAAGCTTCGTCCGACCGACTGGCCGCGAGCGCTCGCGACGTTTACCGATCGGATGAAGGCGATTCAGAGGAAGCACGGAAAGGAATCGATCGCTTTCCTGGGCACGGGTCAAATCCCCTTCGAAGAGATGGCGCTCTTGGGCTCGCTTGCGAAGTTCGGAATGGGCATGCTGCACGGCGACGGGAATACCCGTCAATGCATGGCAACTGCCGTAACTGCCTACAAGCAGGCTTTCGGCTTTGACGCACCTCCGTACACCTATGAAGACTTCGAGATGTCCGACGTGATCTTCTTCATCGGTTCCAATCCATGCATCGCTCACCCGATCATGTGGGAACGCGTCTGCAAGAATCCAAACGATCCGACCATCGTCGTCATCGATCCTCGCCGCACGGAAACCGCGCAGCAGGCCGACCAGCACGTTCCCCTCAACCCGAAATCGGACTTGTACCTGCTATACGGAATCGCCCACGTCTTGATCAAGAACGGATGGATCGATCGGGAGTACGTGGCAGCGCACACCGAAGGGTTCGAGGAGCTCTCGGCGCACGTCGAGGCCTACCGCCCCGACTTCGTGGCCCGTCGCGTCGGTATCCCCCCCGAGCGGATCGAGGCGCTCGCGAAGCTGATTCACGAAGGAGAACGTGTCTCGTTCTGGTGGACGATGGGGGTCAACCAAAGCCACGAGGGCGTCCGCACCGCACAGGCGATCATCAACGTCGCTCTCTTGACGGGCAACCTCGGCCGTGCCGGCACAGGCGCCAACTCGATCACGGGACAGTGCAACGCGATGGGGTCGCGGCTGTTCAGCAACACGACGAACCTCCTCGGTGGACACGCATTCGAGAACTCCGAGCACCGCGGAAAGATCGCGGACATCTTGGACATCGACGTCGAACGGATCCCGTCCAAGCCGAGCTGGGCCTACGACCAGATCATGGAGGGCGTCCTTCGCGGCGACATCAAAGGCCTATGGGTGATTGGAACGAACACCGCCCACTCGTGGATCAATCAGGGAGACGCTCATGAGATTCTCGAGCAGCTCGACTTCCTCGTGGTGCAGGACATGTACCACACGACCGAAACCGCTCGATTCGCAGACCTGGTTCTGCCAGCGGCGGGATGGGGAGAAAAGGAAGGGTGCTTCATCAACTCCGAGCGTCGCATCGGCATCACCAAGCAGGTTTCGCGGGCGCCCGGGGGGGCGCTGTCTGATTTTCGCATCTTCAAGTTACTCGCCAACACCTGGGGCTGCGGCGAGATGTTTCGAAAGTGGAAGTCGCCCGAGGACACCTTTCAGATCCTGAAAGAATGCACTCGAGGTATGCCTTGCGACATCACGGGGATCCGCGACTACCGGATGATCGACGAGCTCGGCGGGATCCAGTGGCCTCTCCCAAGCGGGGAATCGGTCGAAAAGGGAAGCCAGCGGCGCTTGTTCGAAGATGGCGTCTTCTACAGACACAACGGCAAGGCCAAGCTCTGGGTCGACGAACCTACCCCGGTCGCAGAGGCACCCGACGACGCGTATCCCTTCGTGCTGCTCACAGGCCGGGGAAGCTCGAGTCAGTGGCACACGCAAACGCGCACCGGAAAGTCGGACGTTCTGAAAACACTCTACCCTTCTGATCCGTACCTCGAGATCAGCCCACCCGATGCCCGACAGCTAGGAATCGCGGCCAATGATTGGATCATTGTCCGTTCCCGTCGCGGTCACACGAGGGCGCGGGCGTTTGTGACTCATATCGTTCGTCCGGGGCAAGTCTTCATGCCCATGCATTTCGCGTCGACCAATCAGCTCACTTTCCCGTCCTTCGACCCGCACTCGCGCCAACCGTCGTACAAGGCATGTGCGGTCACGGTGGAAAAGTGGCAGTCGACTTCCAGCGCCATTTGAGCGGCCGAAACGCATAAGTAGACTTGAAGAAGCTAGCTATTATCGCGCTGGAAATCCCTCGGAAACGTTGATGCGTCAAGAATAGAACGTGGGAGTTGCTTGGAATCGAGTGAGGGAAACGCTGACGATGTTTCAGCGGGATACGGTTCGTCGGACCACTGCGACGTTGCGCGATGTCGACGTCGTATTCGTCGACGAGGGGTGGGACATCTATCTGCGGGGCCCCCGCGGTCGCGCCACACGAGGTCGCCAACGGGTGTGCCGCGTCGATAGAGACCGTGACGTCTTGGAATTGACCGCCGCACTGGTGCAGCTCCTTCGAGATGAGGCACGAGCCAGCGAAGCTCCGGCCGGTTTCGCCAAAAGGGTCGGCGTAGACTACGTGCGGGAACGCATCGTAAAGGACGTCGCTGGCCGGAACATCCTCTTTGCGAGGTACATGCGAACGGAGCGCAGAAACCTTCGTCCTGGGGGGGTTCCCGTGGCTGGCCCAGCTCCTTGAGTGGGCAGCAGTCCGCATCCTAGAGCCCGCGACCCTGATGATTGGGGCCCAAACGCCATGAGCGCCACGACCGAGGTTTCTCACTCGGGCCGAACATGGCATGCTCCCGCTCGCCTCGGCTACGCTCACGGAATCGATGCAGCTCACCCTCTTCACGGACTACGCACTCCGCATGCTGATGTACCTCGGCCTATCGGGCGACGACCGTCTCATTCCGATTCAGGAGGTATCGGAGGGCTGCGATGTGTCCCACCACTACATGCTCAAGGTCGCCAACGAGCTCACCCATCTAGGGTGGGTCAAGTCGACCCGTGGACGCGGGGGCGGCGTCCGCCTCGCGATCAAGCCATCGGATCTGACTGTCGGCGATTTGGTTCGGCACACCGAACCCGATCGCGGCGTGCTCGACTGCGTCAGCTCGGAGGATGCCGACTGCCCACTCGTCCCGTCGTGCCAACTACGCGAAGTGCTCGGGGAGGCCGAGGAGGAGTTCTACCGCGTGCTCGACCAGTACACCCTGGCAGACATTATCGCGCGCAAAGAACGACTCACACCCCTACTGGGCCTTTCGCGGCTGACTTCAAACACCGTTCTTCGGGCCCGAGGACGAGAGCGAATCCGGCCTTAACCGGATGAGGGCCTTCCGTCGCATTGGAAGCATTGCCCATAGGACCGTCAGCAGTGCTTCAGGCTCTAGGGCTTCCATTTGAGAGCTTGAAGCCCTTGCGATGCCAGCCGACCACGGTCTGGGGCTTCACGATGACCAGGGCGTTGTGCCAGTCTGGCCACAGACGCGAGAGCGCGACCCAGAATGCGCGGTCCGCTTTGGTCAGCGTGGGGCGTTTGCCCGCGCGGGGCCGCTCAGGCTATGGGAATGAACCCGCTGCGCCCCCGGAGAACATCTGGGCATGCCGGTTACTACGCGCGCACGCGAGACAGAGGGAGGCTGAGAGGGGTCTGAGGCACGAGCCCCCAAAAATTGCCCTGAGATCTATGGATAAGCTCCGAGTGGCGCACCGTAACCTCTCCCTATGAGCTCGTAGTCGCCTAGGTGCGATGCTACCCGTGGCCGCAACGGTGAGTCAGGAGAAACAGTTCGCCTCGACCGAGGCCGTCTCTTGTGGACAAGCTTCGGCTTCTTCTTCGGCGTCTGCGCCGCACGAAACATCCGCACCGCCCATGCAGACGATAAAGTCGATGAAGCTCTGCGTGCACACAGTGCCACGATCTTCGAGGAAAATCTCCGCGCGCGAGATGAATTCAATCTGACATGCTGCGATCGCTGGAAGGTAGCAACGTTCCTCGTCACAAGAGCCGGCCTCGGCAAGGCAGTTGAACTGCGCGACTTGCGCGTTGAAGCACGCTTCGGGGTCTTCGCTGAACCGTGCCGACTCCAAGCTATCGAATCGTAGGTAGAACTCGCATTCCGACTGGGAGTAGTCGCCGCACTCTGTCACCTCGCAAAGGCGCAGCACCGGATCGGACAGGGCAGTGATATCGAACTCCTCGCCAAGGCCGACAAGTGAGTCCCCCGACGACCCGTCACAGGACGCCAGCATGAAGACCGCCGTGAACGTCGAGATCACGGAACGGGAAGCAAAGAAAGCCCGAATGATCATGTCCAGGACAATAGGGGGCCGGGGCGCATCGAAACAAGGAGCCAGCGGGCTAGCTCTGGCGCAGAATCTTCGCGCAAGAAAAGCTCGAACTCGTCGACGTTGGGCATGGGTCGCTGTTCACGTCAGAGCGAGTTCAACGGCAAATCCGTCCCTCGCATCGAGAGTGCCGTCTTGCGTTGTGCCGCACTTTGTCGCTTTGCCGTCAACGCGATTCGCGAATGGCTCGACGCCCGACAAGGGTAGGGCGGACATCGACCGCGAGGCGCTTGGTCTGTGTCACCGGCTCGTCTCCGCCGAACTCGGCATCGGCATCTGCCGTGACGACCGCGGGCCTTGCCGACCGGTGGAGCTTCCTTGCGGCATCCGGGCTCACCCGCTCGAGCACGTCCACGTGCTCCGGGGCGATCCCCATCACGACTTTGGCCATAGCCGCCGCCCGAGCCTCGAAGCCCTGATGCGCGTAGAGGTCGGCCGCACGCTCGTATGCCTCGACGGCCTCTTGACGCCGTCCTAGGCGCTTCAGCAGATCGCCTTTGCGGTGGGGCCAGCGCGGTTCGTTCGGCTCGACGACCTGAAGCGCCTCGTAGTAGCTGAGGGCTTCGCCGCGGCGCTCCTTGCGGAGGGCTTGGTTCAGCTTGTCTCGAAGCTTCCGGCTATGACTATCCGGCACGGCCCGCAACCTTATACCTTTTAGGCCATCCTCTAAAGCGGTGGGACGTTCCGTAGTCGCTGCTATTCCTCCCCACCGCCAAACCGCATGAGTCTTTTCGTCCGCCTCCGCAGCATAGACCGAACCCGTCACACGGCGCACGCTGCGCCCCACCACGACTCTTCATCATCGTCATCCTTCATCACAACCGGCCGTAGGCGGCGGACTTTCTTTCGTTAACTCGTAGGTTCGCCGTCCTTGTTACATGGAAGGTTCGTCGACGCGAGTTTGTGTCAACCCGATAGCCTCATCGGTATGGACTCGGGCAGCAGTTCCTCGTACGGGCCTTCTCCAAACCGCCGTTTGTTCTTACTGTCCACACGACGACTCCGGAGATCCTCATGAGCGACACCCAGTCCGCACCGACCCACGAAGCTTCAGCTACAGCCGACTCCCAAGTTCGATAATCCCCGCCCAGGAGACGAATTTCGATTCAAATCATGGGTGAATTCGCCCCCACACGCTTCGGCGCTTTAGTCTAATCCTTGCGGCACATGAGTGGACTGGGCTATGGAGGTGTCGCGTTGGTCACTCACGATCGACGCAAGGGGATTGGGCAAGCAGGGTCGGCATGCTGACACGATGACTGTGTCGGCCGGCTGATTTGGGTTTGCACGTGCGTGATCCGAAATGGAGGAACTGTGAAGTCTAAGCAATCGATTCTGGCCCTGGTGGTCGCGCTTTCGGTCACAACCGGAATGCTCGGCTGTCAAAAAGACGACACCGCCGTCAAAGCGCTACAGGAGCTGACGGCACAACAGTCCGAAAACGTGAAGCAGCAGAACGAAGAGCTCACCAGCCTCGTAGAGCAAATCGAAACGTGTCAAGCCGATCTGGCCAAGGCCAAGGGCGAGGCCGCGGTGATCAAATCCAAGGACGTGAGCTTCGAAGTCCCCACGCTGGCCGGAGAAGCGAGCGTAGAGTCGCTGGAGGCCCTGAAAACGGCAATCGCAGAGACGATCGAAAAGCAGGAAGCGCAGCTCGCCGAGCTCAAGGCGTCTCACGATGCATGCATGAGTGACTTGACAGCCGCCACGGAGGCGGCGGAAGCCGAAGCGGCGGAAGCCGAAGCAGCGGCGGCAGCGGAAGTGGAAGCCGCGGCAAAGGCTGCCGAAGATGCCAAGGCTGCAGCGGCTCGACGGGCGAAGAAAAAGAAGCCAACGGCAGTCAAAGAAGCCGAAGCGGCCGGCGAGCCGACCAAAGGCGTCCGAAGCCGTTACTGAAACCAGTGGAATCGACGAAAGTTAGTTAAATGAAAAAAGCATATTTGGTGGTTGCATTGGCTGCGGTTGTCGCCGTGGGTTGTGGAGAGACCGACTCGGGCACTGGTGGCTCTGGCGGAAGCGGCGGGGCCGGTGGCGAAGGTGGAAGCGGGGGCGTGATCGGCCCCATGACGTGGACGACCCCGGGGCTCACGATCGTGGGCGATGACTGCGATTTCTTCGTGGATGAGGCGTTGATCTTCGAGATCACGATCGAGGGGAGCACGGTTATCATGGTAGACGCCGACCCGAACAGCTCGCTCATGGCCTCGACCGACACCTACAGCCCGGAGGACGACGAAGTCTTGCTGACGGGGAGCCAAATCAATGAGAATTTCCCCCCCTGCAAGGTCGACCTTCTTGACGCGTTCGCGCTCACGCTCGACGATCCCAATGTGAGCCTCGACGAGAACGAGACGGTCCAGGTCACCTGGGACCATGCGGAAGAAGATGTCAGCGACACCGTCGGTGACTGCGAGGGCGAGTGGTTTGTTCCTCTGCCATGCGCTGGCGAGGCGACCTTTACGCTGACCCAGCAACTCGAGGCGCCCTAGTCAGGACGTCACTCGCGCCGAAGCCGCCACTGAGCTGCGGCGGGCCCAAAGCCCGTCGCAAGGCGGCCGAACGACTCGACCGATATCCAGGCCGTGCCCTCGACTTCGTAAGGGATCACGAACTCGGGCATCTGTGCTTGTTTGATTCGCTCGAGCTGGTCCTTTCCGAGCTTGCGAATGAGATCGATCATTTGCACTGGATCGAGCCCAAGCCGGACCACCATAGGCACGCGGTCATTCGCCGGGATGGTGCGCACGCGCAGGTCGCTAAAGCGACGCTCGCCTAGGGCGGTCGCGATCAAGAACCCCATCGCGGCGTTGGCGAAGTCGTCGATGTCGCGGATTTCGGGCTCATCCGAGGTGCAGGCATTCGCGTCTTGCTCACAGTGATTTGGGTCCTCGCAGAAGCTCACGCAGACCGTGCCCAGGTTTCGCGCGTCTTGCGCCTCCGGAAAGGCAGTGAACGCAAACAGCGCTTGCACCAAAGGAAGCGGCACCTTGTTAGGGTTCTCGAGCTCGAGCTCGACATCGAAGGCAAAGTTCATGTCCTCGGTGGCAGGTACCGGGCCAAAAGCGCGGCAGATCAGCGGGCCGAGATACTGCGCGCAGTAGTAGCTTGCTAGCTCACCGTTTGACGGCATCTCCACCAAGCTCACGGCAGCGATTGAAACCTTGGGCGGCCTGATGTCGAGCCCTACCGACTCGCTGCCGGAAATACCCAGGGTGGCGCATCCGGAAAGCGCGGTGATCGACAGCACGACGACGTAGATTGCTTTCTGCATGCCGCGCTATCTACACGAAGCCGAGGGGCGATTCCAGCGTTTCCGCCCAACGGAGACGCTTCGCAAGGTCACAGAACCGGAACGCAGAGGCGTTCGCCGTGGATGATCTCACAACCGAAACCACCAAAGACGTCGCAATCGGCGTCGACTTCGCAGCGCTCGACACAGATCCGAGATGTCACCGGGCCGCCGAGTAGCACGTGGTCGATGCAGGCACCTGGAAGTAGGTTGAACTCGGACACTGGGCAGTCGATGTCGTCAAAGCAATCGACTGTGCAGATCGCATTCACGTAATCGGTGTAAGGGTCGGCCGGCAGGGCAAGCTCTTCGCAGAACCTGTCCGCAAAGCAATCATTGTCGCTGTAGCAGGCCTCATAGGTGATCGACTTCGGGGCAGGGTCGTAGACATCCTCGTAGTCACCACTGAAAATACAGCCCGACAGCCCCGTGGCAATGACCGTAAGCAATAACCAAGCAAACCGCTGACTCCTAGTAAAAACCATGATGCAAGTCCTCTCTTGCGGGGGTAGACGCCCGACTCCGCCACCCGATTCAAAAAGGGGACAGTCCCCTTTTTCCGGGGGTTACTTGACCCGTCTGAATAAACCGGACTCGCCGGCGCGTCTCAGGGGGGTCATGAAACATCAACACTCGATGGAAACAGTCAATCGCACCAAGCTCGGGGCTCACATCCCAGTTCCCCTCGCGTTCTTGGCGCTGTTGCTCCTGGGCTCGATTCCGAAAACCGCACTCGGTCAGGACTCGGTCGTCTACCACAGCCCTAACACCCAACCCGACGACTACGTCATCGTCGAACCGATCGAGGGCGAGACGACGATCATCATCCAGGAACCCGAGCCGTCGTGGGTGATCGTCCAAGCCGCTCCCCCAGCAGCCAGGCTCGAGGTGTGTCCCCCCGTCCCTTACGCTAGCGCCATTTGGGTGAAGGGGTACTGGTGGTGGAGCGGGATCAGCTACGCGTGGATCAGTGGCCACTATGTACGACCCATCCGCGGCTACCACTTCGTTGCACCGCGCTGGGTGTCTTATGGCGGGTATCGCTACCACATTCGCGGGCACTATCGGCCCCACGGTGCCACCGTTCGGCACCAGCCTTATCACCACTATCGTCGTGTCGGGTACTACGGGCATGGTTACGGACGGGACGCGCATCACTCCCGAAACCGCCGGCCCACGACGTATCGGGATCACGACCGCGGCCACAGTACCCACCACCGAGGAGACCATGCCCATCATCGCGGCCAGGACCGAGGACGCAGCGCCCACGACCGCCACCAGAGCACCCCTCACCGCAGCTCGACTTCGCATCGTAAGAATCCCCACGGCCGCCCGGGGCATCGCACGTCTCCCCAGCACCGCAGCACGGCCGATCGGAGCTACATTTCCTCAAGTCGGCCCTCGGTTCACCGCCCGAGCTCGGGTCGTCAGCAAGGATCCAGCCGGACCGTTCGTCATGGCAGCGGCTCGCCGAGCAGTCGCGCTGCCGCGGTGACACGTGGGCCAAACCGAAGCGCGCCGCGACGCACGACGGCACCCACGAGGTCGGCTAAGTCTTCGCGCAGCGCATCTGTGAGCCGAGGCCGAAGTGATACGCGCCACCGTGCCGGCAGCGCGCGAACGCGGCAGTGACATCTTAAGAGCGCCACGGGGTAAGGCGCTTTTGACTGAGGTTGCCCCACGCGGGGCTTGACGCGGAGTTCCCGCTCGGCACCTGGTGGGTGGTCCGCTAGGCCGGGGCGACGGCGGTGACCTAGCACCACGCACAACTTACCCAACACCTTGAGGCGCCGGAGCCGAGTTGCATCGTTGCGCCCAGCAATGTGGCTATTCCCGAACAAAACCGAAGCCACCATCTCCTGGCTCATCAAAGACTGGTCCTAGTCACGATGAAAAACCGTTCGCAAGAATCTCGCGTTTAGCGTTCCCTTGAGTAGGCTCAGCGAACCAAAGGGGGTGAGCGTGGGCGCAGATACAAAGCGGATGGAAATCTTTCTCGTGCCGGGGTTTCTCGGTTTCGAGACTCTTGGGGAACTAGACTACTTCCTAGAAGTTGAACCACTGCTGCAGAAGAAGCTCGGCGCGCTCGGCATCGAAGCCACCGTGCATGCCACGCAAACGCTGCCGGCGGGGTCGCTCCGACGCCGCGCCATGAAGTTGGCCGAAGAAGTGGCCATGCGGCACTCGCCCGACGCGGACTCGGTTCACTTCGTGGGCCATAGCACTGGGGGGCTCGACATCCGCGTGATGCTTTCCCCCGGAAGCTCGCTCGACAGTGGCAGCGACCTCGCGACCTCGATGAGCGAGGCGGAGTACGCCAACTTCGTGGACGCGAAAGAGAAAACCAAAACCGCCATGAGCCTGGCCACTCCGCACCATGGCACGCCCATCGCGGACATCGCGATGCGCCTGGCGTTTGATCGTGTCTTGCGCGGAGCAGACGCTGTATTGGCCAACGGCCTCGCAAGGAATCTGGTCAGTCACGGGCTGCGCGCTGCGGGCATGGCTGCCTCTCTCGTCGAGCGGCTCCCCGGAAATTGGTCATTTCTCGACTGGGTGGGCTCCGAGGTTCTCGCCGAGCACCCGGACGACGTGCTCAAATACCTCACGCAAGTCGGGTCGGACGTGGGTGCGCTGCGCAATCTCACGCACGAGTGCATGGACCTCGCCCGCGCCCTCCTCGTCGACAGGCCCGGGGTCGAGTACGGGTCGGTCGTGACCGCAACGAGGTCCCCGCGGGGGCCGATCGCAACAGACGACCTTCTACTCTACGTCAACACCCTGCTTTTCCGACGCGCCTGGTCTGCGGCCGCCGATGCGGATCCGAATTACCCTTATCCCGACCGTCTTAGCGAGCTCCGCGATCGCTATGCGAACGATCTGGAGTCGGAGCTCGACGTAGGACAGCTCGACATCGACGGACAGACCAACGACGGCGTCGTGCCAAGTGCGAGCCAGATCTATGGACGGGTCGTGGGCGTTTTCGCTTCGGACCACCTCGACTGCGTTGGGCACTACCCTCGCACGCTCGAGGACGGGACGCACGTCAGCGGCTGGGTGCGTTCGGGCGCGAGCTTCAATGAGGCGCGGTTCGAGCTGCTGTGGGGCCGCATCGCGGGCTTCGCTGCGATTTCTGCGCGCGCGAAGAAAGGCGCGGGAAGCCGCGGAGCGCGACGGCGCAGCACTGCGGCGGGCTCAGCGTCCGCAAAGCCGTAGCCCGCTAAAGGACACGATCGAGGTAGCCCCTCAGGCTCTCCCGGTCGCGGCTCCGATATCGGTGGCCGCGCTCCCACTCATCTCAGCCTAGGGGTGGCTTGACGTTCTTATCCGACCAGTTTGTGAGGTATCTTCCAATTTGAACGTGGCTCAAACGCTGTTTTCAGCCCTGATTGTGTGCCTCGGAGTGTTTGTGTCCGTGGAAGTCGTCGGGCAGACGCCTGCACCCGGGTCGCGCGGCACGATCTTGATCAAGAACGCTCGCGTCGTGGATGGACTCGGGTCGCCGCCAGCTGAGGGTCACGACGTCAAGGTAGTCGACGGGATCATCGTCGAGATCGGCCCGAATCTTGAGAACCCGGAGTCCCTTCCAACCCTGGACGCGAAGGGACTGACACTCCTGCCCGGACTGATCGATTGTCATACGCATTTGCGTGCCGTGCCCGGGGCCGTCTTCAGGCAGGACACCCTGGCTCAAATGAGAGCCCAGCAAGAGATCCAACTCCGCGCGTACGTCGCCGCGGGGGTGACGACCGTCTTGGACACCAATCCTAATCCAGCCACGAACTCGTGACCCGAAGGTCCTCGGTTCAAACCGCACGAGCTATGATTCGTCTTGCTCCAACAGCCATTTTGCGAGAGCAATCGCGCGCACGTCGGCACTTGGATCGTCAACGACCTCAAGTGCGAGGACGCGAAGCCAGTTTGGGGCACGGTGCCCCAAACCGGGGCTTAGTTGCACCGAATCGGACGCTCTTGGACCATCCTGTTTCGATGAATTCGTCTGAAAAGACGGCGATTTCGATCGACGACGGTCGCCCTCCGGAGGCAGAAGTCGGGGGTTCGAATCCCTTCGCGTCTGCCGGTAAATCCTTGGGTGAGATGATTTGCAGCTGATCGCCAGTCGCCTCGGTGACGGATTCGGTGACGGGAAAGCGATCTTCGAACAGTCGATCGGCGGCCCGTTTGCCGGGGTCGATGTAGCGCGCCGTCGTCGCTGCGCTCTTGTGTCCTAGCATGTACGTGATGCCTGAAACCTGCTGCGACTTGTCGGCCCCGTCCGTCGCTGCGGCGTGGCGGAAGTCGCGGGCATCGATGTACTTGCAAGCGCGCTCGCTGAGCCCAACCTGGTCAGCCACCTTGCGCGCTGCTTTACGAAGCGGCTTCAGGTAGTCGAACTTCCCGAAGATCAGGCCCTCTCCGATCTCGGCGCATCGCGCATCGAGCCGTACACACGTCTCGTCGGTGAGTCGCAACTCACGCCCCACGTTCTCTTTGTCGATCTCTTTGGTGACCGTCAGCGACTTCGACGGCTTGCCGGGGTAGTAGTGCTCGGGGCATCGCAGCCGCTGCATTCCGACTTCTCGGATCCCAGACTCCCAGTGTACGCGCATCTTCGTTTTGATTGGCTTGTGTCCACGGGGCGTACGCTCAGGCAACGCGGCGATGATGGCTTCGACCTGGTAGTCGTAAACCTGAATCAAAGGGCGATCGATCGCCGCCTTGCCCGGGGCCTTCGGCGGCATCTGCGGAAACTTCACGGACTCCATCTCGCCACGCCCGGCAGCCCACTTCACGAACCGCAGCAACGTGCCGCGTTCCTTGCGGACGGTGCCGCGCAAGACCTTCTTGAGGCGGGCTAGTGTATAGTCTTCGATCGACAGCTTGGTGATGTCGGCAACGTGTTTGAAGTAGGGAAGCAGATGCGTTTGGCAGCGCACCACGTCGGAGTCGAACGTGTCGTCGGCGACGACGTCTTCGATCCTCGCGAGCCATTCCCCCATGAGCTCGGCAAGCGGACGAAAGTTGCGTGCGGTTACTCGCTGGCGACCGGAAACAACCTCGGCGTAGATCCTCGCGGCTTCGACTTGAGCCTCTGCGCGAGTTGCTTTGCGCGTGCTGAGGTTGCGCTCGATCCCCTGGTGCGTGAAGCGGACGGGGTAATTACCGTTTCGCTTGTCAGGCTTGCCGAGGTACCAACCGCCTGTTTTTCTCCGACCCATGCCTCCAACTCCTTCCAGTAAAAATAGACCCGGCCCCCTTGCCATTTCTCTCTGAGGTGCGGTCTGATGTGCCTGCCGAATGTCTTTCGACACACGCCGCAGAACACCCAGGCCTCACTGTGAGTCGCCAGCGGGCTAGGGCGCTTCCCCGCCTCGACCGCGTGACAACTGCCGTTGCTGGCGCGAATCACGCCGCCCCCCGAAGCTCGTCCACCGTCACATTCAGCGCCCGCGCAATCCTTGCCAGGTGACCCGGCCAACAGCGAATGTGCCCGCGCTCAAGCTGGCAAATCGAAGCCGGGTGGATGCCTGTGCGGCGGCTCAGCTCAGCCTGAGAAAGCCCGGCGGCCTTGCGAAGCTGCCTAACTCGGTGTCTGGTGGTGCCATCGATCATCTTGGTCATTTGACTAGCGCAGACCGGATGGATGCGGTCCCAAACTTTCCAGTTTGGGTTTATCCACCCCCCTTCATGGCCTTGGCAATCGCTACCTGGGCCTTCTCCTGGTCTTCCGGCCGATAGTCGAACGCGCCGCTGAGGCACGCCAGTTCCGCTGCGAAACCTGACCCAGTTTTCGTGCGTCCATTGGCGGCCTCGATGACCTGCCCGACCTTGAGCCCCTTGGCGCGGTCATCGATCCGCCTTAGCTCATGGATTAGCTCGACCGCAAACGGCTGGTCCGCTTCGTGCTGTTCCGTTCCATCAGTTTGCAGAAGGTAACGTTGACTTGCGCACAACCTACCCCACTCGGCCCGATCGCGACCGAGAAGGGGCCGCTCCACCTCCAGCACGTGAACCGGATAGCCGTTCACGAGAGCGCTGTAGACCAACTCGACGATCCCGGTAGCGGCCTTCCGAAACGCGGGTGTCGTCACCCCGGCCCACTCATCAGCCCACCCAGACAAGCTATTGGCTATGGATTCACGATCCTCTTTTCGGAGTTGATCCGCCACCCGCTTTGATTCGGAGACGAACCCATCGACCGCCGCCAGAGCCGCGTCGAGGCTTATCCTCAGACGCCTGAAGGTCGCGAACATGTCCTTCATCGTCGGGGAGGAAGGATTCCACAACTCTCCGACCCGCTGGTCTTGCCGTTGCGCTTCCTGAAAGGAGCCGGTCTTGCCCTTGCGCTCGCTGGGGCTATTCTTCTTCTTGGTCGTCATGCTCGACCCATTCGCTCCGGACGTTTGCAGACGTCGCGGGGCGTTTTCCTTTCCAGGCGTGGAGCTTACCGCATCCGCGTGCCGCTCATCGCTTGGCTCGCTTCCTCAGGCCCAGCTCTTCTTCGAGCGCGTCGAGGCCCCGAACGTGGGCCATGTTGTTGACGGTGGATTCGCTGACCTTGACGCCTTTGTAAGCCGGTAGACCCTTCAGGTGCTTGACCAGGCGAGCCACCCGCTCCTCGGTGGCCGGGTCAGTCGTGCGAAATGAAATGAGCTTCGACGCCATGACCGGATTGTTGTCTATCGTTGCTTGCATGGCTACAGGCTAACGCCGTCAGTAAACTATTGCAATATATAGTTGCAATTGTAGACAAATGATGCTAAGTTGCCTGTAAGTTGGGCTATTCGAGGCTCGGCTGAGAAGGAACCATGGACGGGCCAATAACGGTCGCCGCGGCACCGATCACGCGTCTGGAGTCGCTCAGAGACAGCGCCAGGGAGTGCTTCGACCGGGCGGTGCCGGAAACCACGCGGAAAGCGTACCAGGCCGACTGGCGTCACTTCAGCACCTTCTGCGAAGGACTCGGCGTATCCCCGCTGCAAGAGACACCCAAGTCCGCGTCGGAGCTCGTTGCGCTCTTTGTCGCCTCGATGGCTCAGCAGAAGATGGCTACTGCCACGATCCGTCGAAGGGTTGCCGGTGTTGGCAAGTGCTACCGCGATGCCGGTCTGACCTCGCCGACGCTGCACGAAACTGTCAAACGGGCGGTCAAAGGCGCTGTTCGACTCCAGGCTGAGAAAGGGCTACGCCCCCGCCCAGCTCGAGGTCTACGACCGGGCGAAGTCCGGGCGATGCTCGCGACCTGCGATCCGTACACCAACAAGGGCAAGCGGGACGCGGCGGCACTAGCGTTGGCTTACGTGTGCTTCTCACGTCGCAGCGAAATCCCGCCGCTGAATCTCGATGACCTGACGATCAACGACGAAGGCGCAGCGGTGCTGATTGCACGCCAGAAGAATCGCGCCGACCCGATGACAAAATACGTCCCCCGGGGCGGGCAACCGTGCCCGGTGTCGCTCTTTGAACGGTGGCGGGAAGTCTCAGCGCGGGTCAACGCAGGCCCGCTGTTTCTGCAGGTCGATCGCCACGACAACCCGTTACCCAATCGCCTGAGCATCAGCGGTTACGATGCGCTGTTTGCGCGAGCTCGCGACAAGGCCGGCTTGAGTGCAGACCGGGTCACGACCCACTCCATGCGTAGAGGTGGCGCGCAGCAAGCGGCTCGCAATGGCTACGACCTAACGGCGGTGCAGGAGCACGGCGGGTGGAAGTCGATCCAACAGGTCAGCGAGTACGCACGATCGGGCCTAGCCTTCGACACCAGTGCAGCGCGTGGGCTTTTCGACCAGGAGTAGCGCGCTGCTAGTCTTGGGGGCCTCGGCAAAGGACAAGACATGACCAAACGGGTTTTCACAGAGGAAAGTGTTGCTAACGACTTGCGCAGGCTCTTCGTGCGGTTGCAGGCCGTCGAAGAGGAAGCGAAGCGAAACAAGCGCGAAATTCAGAAGCTACAGGGTACCGTGGAGCGGCTCAAAAAGCGGATTCAGGCCGATTGAGCTGGGTGTAAAGCCTGTTATTTCAGGGGCTCGGGGGACACGAAACGGCTGGGTATCAAAAACCGCGACGGGGGAGTAGCGTCCAACCCATCGTCTGGAGGTGGCCATGAAGCTGCCGGTCGCAAGACAAACGCCGAGTGTCCCCCGGTCGCATCCGTCCGGGTGCGTTGACAGCGGACCCTGCGCTGCGGCCACCATCGGGCGCGAAAGGAGCTTGTGATGGGACGTTTAGGTTTGCATTGGGTCTGTGTCTTCGCGTTGGTTGCGCTTCCGGTTGCCGGGTGTAGCGACGACGGGCCCGGGGTCGGGCTGCAGCGCGAGCAGGCGGTCCAGACAGTCGTGAACGAAGTTCTCATACCGGCGGGTCTGGGCGCCAGCGACGTGGTGGTTTACGCCCCCGTCGAACCCCTGCAAGCCGGAGACCGAGTCTTGCCGGTGCTCGAAGCCGACGGCTCTCAAGCCGCGCCGTTCGTGATCGGGAGCGCCACGTGGTTTTTCTGGATTGACCTCGTGCCGTTCGCTGGCTTCGCGCATCCCACACAGTTCGTATACGTCGATGCATCGACCGGTGACGTGAGCGTGCACGACCAGCTGTGGTACGCCGTGATCAATGAGGAAGAGTTCCTGCCCGTCGAGGACGAGACCGACCCGCGGCGCGTGTTCGGCGACCCGGTCTATCCGGAGGCGGCTGAGCTCGCAGGGGTGGCGAAGAAATCTACCGTCGCGGACCGGAACTTCCTGTTCGGCATCGATCGTGACGCACAGCAGCTGAAGGGGCAGGACGCTCTGGCCAATGTCGCGATTGTCGCCAACGCCTGGCCCGGTAGCAAAAACACGAAGCAGGATTTTGACAACATGGTGAAAGCGTTCACCGACCACGGCTACAGCGTCGAGCCCGTGTCGCCCAATCCCGCCGGGAAAGAGGCGACCAGGAATTCCATTCTCGCAGTGCTCGACAAACTCGGCGGTGACAGGGAGGAGCCGCTGGGTCAAGTGGTGTTCTACTACACGGGGCACGGCGTCGCCAACACCTTGGTCATGGGCAGTGAAAGGGAGAGCGACTTTGGGATCGATACTAGTGAGCTCACGGCGAGAATCGCCGCGATCGATGCCCTCGAGTCCGTCATCATCTTGGACGCCTGCTATACCGGGTCGTTTGTAAGCACGGTCCGCGGGTTGCTGAGGGAAGAGCAGCAGGTAACAGACAAGACCGTTGCGGTGTATTCCGCAGCTGACCCGTTCCAGTTGTCGTGGACGGACTTTTCCGGGGGCGGGAGTTTCACCAACCGTCTGCTGCCAGAGATCAGCCAGTTCCCTTTGGGCGAGCCGATCCCGTTCGTGACCGCGGGCAACCGCTTTCAGATCGATCCGTTCGGGATTCGTCAGATTGTGCCTGTAGCCGGCAACGACACACGCCAGACCCCGCAGTGGGATTACATCTGTCCCTGCTCGCCGCGGGGCATTACGGCACCGGTCCACCTCAATGCGAGGTTCAAAGATGGTAATGTCAACTGTGGTCAGCTAAAGGAGTTTCCTGCCCGTCTCGTCTTCAATTGGTCGCATGATGGGACGATCACGATCCAGGAGTCACCAGTCCGTCCGGAGCTCCCCGGCGTAATCAGACCGGATGGCTCATTCGTGGTGTTCGGGCAAACACCCAACAAGTTGCCGGTGTCTTACGACGGTAATATCTTCTGCAATTGTGAGGGTACGGCAGTGTACACACTCACCGACGCAGTTGGCTGTGTGACCGCCTGGAACGCGTTTTGGGAGCGGGCGCCGTGGTAGTAGGCACGGGGTCGCGGTCCCAAGCTCTCGCGCCAGCCCTGCAGTTCGATCTCATGTTCTTTGACGACCTGAACATGATGATGTGGACCGTACCGGTCACGGTGACGCTGCCGTAGCTAACTAAACAGATCCCCCGACGCTCTGGCACGCTCGGCTCGCCGACCAGGAGACCACCGATCAGGTCAATGTCACCGAAGGGCAGCTGAACCTCGGCCCGCTACAAGACAACGGCGGCCCGACCGAGACGCACGCGCTTCTGCCCGGCGAAGTGGAGACCGACCAGCGCGGCGTGACGCGGCCACAGGGAGCGATGTGCGACGTGGGTTCGTTTGAGGTGCAGCCGTAGGCTTCGAGCGGAGTCCGTCCAGCTAACAAGAACGGCGACCATCGGATCGCTGCGTGGGTTGCCGTCTTTTCTTGTGGGGCTCCAACTGAAATAACCGGGCTCACTCGTGGTTGAGTGCCACCTGACAAACGGCCCAGCCCCGCTGGACTACGATTTGCTGCCGATCGGCGTGTACGTACCGTCCTCAGTGAGCACGCCCCCGCGAGCCGGTGGCGGCCGCTGCTCGACCGCTTGGTCGTAGAGTTCTTCTGCTGCCTCTCTGGCAGCATCAATCGCTTCGATGGCGGTTTCAACGTCATCTATCGAAAGCCGCAGCCGTTCGCCACGCCTTTTTTTCCCCTCACGAGGCAGGCGCCACCGGTCTACCGTTTCGTCATCTCTGAAAGTCCAAGACGCGTGGATGAACGCGTTGCGTTCCTTCAGCGCTTTCTTAAGAAGCGGCTTTAGAGATTCGAGATCCTTCGCTAACCCTAAGCCGTCGAACTCGTCATAGGACCCCTTCACGACAAGTTCGACTAGGTCGCCGAGGGTCTTATCCCGCACTTCGCTGATCAGCTCGGCCCCGTTCTGGCGTTTACCAACCCAGACCAGGTCAATGAGCGCTTCTCCGAGGTAGTTCGCCTGAAGAACCAGGTTCCCCAATGATGCAAGAAAGCTCGTGTAAGAATCCGCCATAGCGGGGTCACTCTAACTGAAGCTAGCGTGCCGACGAAAAATCGAGCACCAGTAACTCCAGTTATTCAAGCCCTATCGAAGACGACGTAGTATCCTTCTTGCGCCGTGCCGGTGACGACAGGATCGAAGAATGCAACCCAGGGCCCCTTGACCCAATTGCCTTTGCCGGGGGACGCCTGGATTGTGAACCGCGAGGCTTCCGGTACCAAGTCACGAAAGATCTTCGGCATGTCATCCCGTATCCAATGCGCGAAGGGATGATCTTTGAAAGGCTGCCTGCTGGCGTCCTCGAACTCAGCCATTACCCGAAGTAGCGCATCGCGGATCATCGAATCTTCCTGCCTTCAGCCATGCGGAATCTACACTGCGGAGTTCGTGCTTGCTGCTCGCGCATCTATTGCGCGATCCTCATGGCCCGAGCGAACGATTTGCGAGGCCAGCATTGCCATTCTGCGGTCAATAGGTAGCGATTCGAGCAGCCACGTGGACAATTTTGTCAGAGTGCCGCCCGCGGCGAAACGCGCACAGGAACGCAACTCAGTGATATTTGGGCGCGTCCTCTTGTGTGCATTGCGATGGCATGCCACGTCCCCGAACGATCGGTTTGGTCGCATTTGGTGAAGCGAGAAACCGCCAGCAGCGAACGGGACGCGCACTGGGCCCAGAATGTGCAGGCGATTGTGTGGAAACCCGCCCCCCGGGTCGCACGGAGAGGTCGGACATGGAGAGATATTCGTACGACTTAGGCCGAAAGCATTCCGTGTATTCACTCGCTCGTAGCACACGTTTGCTGGGGCTCACCGCATTGACGGCCGCCATGTTGTTCGCAGGCTGCGGCACAAGTGATGGTGGAGATGCCGGCACAGGCGGAAGCGCAGGCACTGGCGGCATGGCTGGCGCCGGCGGTACTGGTGGGATGGGCGGTGCTGCTGGTTCCGGCGGGATTGGCGGCATGGCCGGTTCAGGTGGATCCGCGGGCAGCGGAGGCGTGGGCGGCGTAGGTGGTGGGGCCATGTGCGAGAGCGCCCTGGATTGCGATGACGACAATGAGTGCACCAATGACTCATGCAACCCCGTCAATCAGACGTGCGACAACGCCCCGGTAGAAGACGGCACCGTGTGCGATGCTGACGGCCTTCCCGGCACGTGTGAGGCCGGCCTCTGCGCCGCAGAGCCCCAATGGGGCGAGGCCGAGCAGATCAGCCCTGAGGCTGCTGCAGACGCTATAATCCCGCGAGTTGCGTCGGACGCGGAAGGCAATGCGATTGTGGTGTGGCAACAGACGGACAACGCGGGCACCCGCCACGTCTGGGCGCGGCATTTTACTCCCTCGAATGGCTGGGCAAGCGCACAGCGGATCAGCAACGGAGAAAGCGACGTCAATCAACCTCGCGTTGCGGTCGATGCCGCCGGTAACGGGATAGTCGTCTGGTACCAGTTCGAGCGCAAAGTCACCGACCTCCTGACGATCCACAACATATGGGCGATCCGGTACACACCATCGAGCGGCTGGGGGACGCCGGAGGTTATCGAGGACAACGCTGGTAACGCGGACAGTGCTGAAGTAGCGACTAACTCTGATGGGATCCAAATGGTCGTTTGGCGACAGCACCCCGACGGCAATGGATACACGGATATCTGGGGACGGAAGTACGATCCCAGCCAGGGCTGGGACATTCCCAGAGCAGTCGAAGTGAACGCGGAGAACTCTTCTCAAGCCAGACCTGCCGTTGATGAAAACGGAGACGCCATTGCCGTATGGGTGCAGATGCGAGACATCTGGACCGGGCGCTACACACCGATGAATGGTTGGGGCACCTCCGAGCCGTTGACGGACTCAGGCACAGGCGCGAACGGCCCCGTAGTGGCCGTCGATACCAGCGGGAACGCGACAGCGGTCTGGAGCCGAACCGGCTGCTCGACCACCTGTAACGCCTGGGCGGCGCGTTACACCCACGGAGGGAGCTGGGCGGACCCTGAACCGATCAATGGGCAGGGCGAGTCGGCGAATGGCTTTGATCTGGCTTTCGATATAGCGGGAATGGCAATGGTCCTGTGGAATCAGTCGGGCAATATTTGGAACAACCGGTACTCTCCGCAAACCGGTTGGGGGAGTGCCGCGTTGGTCGAGCAAAGCCAAGCCCACGCTGGGCAGCCGTCTTTCGAGTTCGATGCCGACGGGAACGCCACCGCTGTCTGGCACGAGTCCGAGGGGGCTGATTACAGCGTAGAGGCTGCGAGCTTCACACCATCCGGAGGCTGGGAAGTCTCCGAGCGGATAGACGGGGGCGCCGTCCAGCTAGGTGCCCCGAACGTGGCGGTCGATCCGGAAGGAAAGGCCACCGCGGTTTGGTACGAATACGACGGATTGAAAAGCAGCGTCTGGGCGAATCGGTATGAGTGACGTGTCGCGTCCTTTTGGAGGCTGAAGAGGTAGTTATGACGAAGCGTGTGTGGAACATCGGCTGGTTTGCCCCCACCTTACTTATTGCTGTCTTCCTAGTGGCTGCGGGATGCGGGGAGAGTAAGGACGGCGGCACGGGAGGCACCGCGGGAGCCGGCGGAACTGCGGGCGGTGCGGGCACCGGTGGAACCGCGGGTGCCGGTGGGGTCGGAGGTGGCACAGCTTGCGCCGAGACTGACTGCGACGACGGAAACCCCTGCACGGAGAACTTGTGCAACACCGCTGATGGGACCTGCTCCAATCCAACGTTCACGGATGGCTCGACCTGTTCCGCAGACGAGAACCCAGGCAGGTGCGTCGCTGGCGTATGCACGGGTCTCTGCGAGTTCGTGGATTGCGACGACGGCAATGAGTGCACCGAAGACCTCTGCGATCCGGCCCACGGAAGCTGTTTCAATCCTCCCATCGGCGACGGTACGACCTGCGATGCTGGGGGCTATCCTGGGCAGTGCTCCACGGGTCTATGTTTGGGGCTTTGTATAGGTGTCGATTGCGACGACGGCAATGAATGCACCGAGGACCTGTGCGATAGGGCAGACGGCTCTTGCAACAGCCTCAACCGACCTGATGGCTCTAACTGCGACTTCAGCGGTTTGCCGGGCCGGTGCATGTCCGGCACCTGTGTGGACGCGGAGCTCTGCAGCGAAGTCGATTGCAGTGATGGCAATGAGTGCACTGAAGACGTGTGCGATCCCGCCAGCGCCAACTGCTCCAACCCCAACAAGGTCGACGGTTCCTTTTGTGAGACCGGCGGGAACCCTGGTCTATGTGTTGCGGGGCTTTGCCAAGGTCTCTGCGAGGGTGTTTCCTGCGAGGATGGGAATCAATGCACGGTCGACATGTGCGACCCTTCGAATGCATCGTGCCCGAACCCCGACAAGATCGACGGCACACCGTGTGATTATGGCGACGACCCTGGCCGGTGCAGTGCAGGGCTCTGTGTAGGGCTCTGCACCGGTGTCGTTTGTAACGACCACAACCAGTGCACGTCGGATGCCTGCGACTCTGCCACCGGTTCGTGCACCCATACCGATCGAGCCGAAGGCACGCCGTGCGACTTCGATGGGCTACCAGGCGTGTGCATCGCTGGCGTGTGTGAGCAGAGCCAGGTGGATTCGACGCCGCCGGAGGTAGTGGACTTCACGATGACTCCCGTGACATTTGATGCATCGTCGGCCGACGTGACGCTCAACTGGTGTGTCACTGCGAGGGACGATCTATCGGGCCTTGACCGAGTAATTTTTATCAATGTCGGGCGCGTCGACACGCCGGGCGTAGGGCTGCCCGGCCAGTACCAGGGCAGCAGACCATCGTTCTCCGGGGAGCTGGAAGGGACCGTCTGCGGGACGGTCGTCATCCCTCAGTTTGCGCCGATAGGTCGATATATCGTGACGCTTCTGTTGGAGGACCGTACCGGCAACCGATTGACCGCTGCGCACCCCGATGGCTATCAGCCGGGGACGTTCCCCGGTGCTAACGAGCAAGACCTGTGCACCGTCGGAGTATGTGAAGTCGAGAATCTCGGCCCGTCGGGGTAGGGGGCCTCGCCAGATCGAACGCACTTACGTCACGCGGAACTCCGGTTCGCCGCCGTGAAGGCGCACGACTGCGCCGGTGGTGAAAGACGTTTGAAACTGGTGCGTATCTGGGAACATCCCTGGGTCCTTGGCCGTGCGCCTCCTCGGGATGTACCGACTGATCTCGAGTATGTAACCCGCTCGCGTAAGTATCAATCACGATTCCGCAGAAGCAGTCACCCTCCTGGCGGGCTCAAAAATGGGTGCGGGACGTATGTCGGAACTACGACGACGACGGCTCGTGCACATATGGGGAGGCACCCGGGTGGGTGGGGGTAGCGCCTTCGACCTTTTGCTCGAGGCTCTGGCCTAAGCGGGCGGGGGCTTCAGGGCAGCCTGGCTGTCGTCGAAGCGCCAGTTGTTGGGCGCATGCCTGATGCAGCTCGTCCCGCGCTGCCGCGCGTCCGGCGGTATCGAGCTCTACGGGTTGGGTACCCCTCCGTCGGGGGGGTCGCATTCGGGGGGGCCTTGGATCTGGATGGTTCCGGTGACTGTGAGCCGTGGGAGGGACTGGTTTGCTGCGCAGTCGGTGAGCGTCAGGCTTTGCAATGTGACGGTGTTGGTGCTTTCGGGGTCGGTGCCGAGGCTCGTGAAGTTGAGGATCCCGCTCGAACCGATGCAGTTACCCCAGACTCGCTGCTCGCCGATATCGTCGTTCGTGTACAGCCGCACCTTGCTTGGGATCGGGCTCGAGGGGGCGATGCTGAAGGTGCGCGTCGCCTCGACGGCGCCTAGCCATTGCTCGTGGATGACGATCTCGAAAATCTCTCCCGGAACATCGCTGCACTCGTCGTTTGCGTTGAAGCCCAAGACAAAGTCCCTCAAGGACGAACATGAACGGGGTTGCCACGCCGAGAAAACCACCTGAGGCTCGAAGTCGAAGGGATCGTTTCCCTGAAGCGTTGCGGTGAACCGGTTCGTCCCGGACGGGAGCTCCTCGCACTGAATCGAGTCGTTGCCGCCCATACCCCCCGCTCCGCCCGTACCCCCCGCTCCGCCCGTACCCCCCGTTCCACCCATGCCTCCGGTTCCGACGTCGATCGGGGGGAACGGACCCCCACCACCGTCTTCAGGGGCTGCCGGAATCGAGTCACTGCAGGACGCGAGCAAGGTCGCGCACGTCAGGCAGGCAAGCACGCTAGGTGTCATAGTCACAAGC
>Ga0255058_10000006_pt1 | contig 113135 bp, 100 predicted proteins | sample Cases_109_9_MG_FD_188637 | JGI IMG/M metagenome (GOLD analysis project Ga0255058, IMG submission 188637) | Seawater microbial communities from Amundsen Gulf, Northwest Territories, Canada - Cases_109_9 | ecosystem: Environmental > Aquatic > Marine > Gulf | place: Canada: Northwest Territories...
GACTCCGGAGCCACCGGATACCGGTCGATCAAGCGCTCTCGAAGAGCCACTGCCTGAGCTGCGAAGCCTGCCTCGTCCAAGCCGGAGGCGGCCAGCGCCATGGTCTCAGGCGAGGTGTCTCCGCACTCCCACTCGCGGAGACCCTCCTCGAGCTCGGCCGGCGTCGGCCGGCGAGCAATCAAATGAAGCAGATGACCGAACCGTTTGGCTGTAGCGGAATCCGAGCTGGCCAGGGCGCCGGACAACCGGATCGCGGAGGTACGGGTGCCGACCTCGGAGGCGGTGGCGCTCGTGGCATCCTCCAGTGCCCGGATGGCGCCGACCATGTCCCCGACGTACAGGCGAACGTACCCGAGCTCGAGCGCCAGCCGGGCATGCAGCACGACATCGCCGGTCGGCGTGATCGAGGTGCCAGTCACGAGGATTCGCTCGGCGTCGGACAACCGGTCGGCGCGAACGAAGCTCCGGGCTAGCTCGATCCGCATCTCGACCAGCTCCGACTCCGGCTGCGGGTAGGTCCGCTGGAAGTCCGCCAGCATCAGCTCCGCGCGGCCCGTCTCAGAAAGCGTGAGGCTGAAGAGGCGGCTCGCCGAGACGCGGTGCACGTCGGTTCCTCGAGCAACGCTCCGAAGCAGCTGATCGAACGCTCTGCGCGCACGCGTGGAATCGCCGGCCTGGAACGCCATGTTGGCGGCAGAGGCGCGCCATCTGTCACGCCGGACGGGGTCGGCGATGAGGTCTGCGAGCCGCTCCGCCGCCCAGGCACCCTGGTTGTGGGCCCCCGATGCGCGCGCCCCCTCGGCGAATCGCGCCAGAAACTCACTGCGCTCGGGGAGAGGCAGGCGACCCTCCAGGTCCCGTGCCAGCTCACCGGCACGCTCGGGGACGCCGAAGCGGAGCATCAGATGCGAGGCGGCGACAATGGCGGCCGGCGGCATCCCACGCACGGCGGCCGCGACGGCATCTACGAACGCGTCGCGGACGTCGTCATCTCCACCCACCGCCTCCTCCAGCACCGCCGCATCTCCATCCGTCACCGTCAGCCGCACCCATTCGTCTACGGCTGCCCTGTAATCGCCCATCTGGAGCGAGAGAGTGCCGAGCTCGACCGCGAAAACCGAACGGCTGCCCAGCTTCCGTCGCCCGCGTCGGAGAGCCTCAGCGCCGGCTTCGGGGTCTCCGGAGGCCAACTCCGCGCTCGCCCACGCGACGTATGCACCGGCCTCGGTCGGTCGAGCCTCTGCCCATCCCGCCGCGACGGACCGAGCCGAGTCGGCCAGGCCGGCAGCCAGGAGGGCATCGATCCAAAGACGCCTCAGGTCCTCCGAGGCAGCTTCGTCTCCGCCCGCGCGCGCGAAACGGGGAAGGAAGGGAGCGACGCGTTCCCGACGCGCTGCCACCTCCAGCAGGAGAGCCAGCCCCGGTCTGGAAGCCGGGCGCTCGTCCAAGAGGCCCTCGAGAACCGAGATCGCCTCGTCCGGTCGATCGACGGCATCGAGGCGCGCGGCCCACTCCACGAGCCGCCTTTCGTCCGGAGGGGTCGTCCGCTGAGCCAGCGCGACCGAGAGACCGGGAGACGAGACCAGAAGCACGAGTGGGATGAAAACCAACGTCCGCAGGCATGCAGAGGTCATCACGGCCGGCTTGGCTCCTCCGGCTCTTCCGCCACCCGGTTCAGCCGGTCGAAGTAGTCCAGGACCATCCAGCGGTAGGCGGGCGGAAGCCCGCGTAGAACCGCTTCGTTCGGGTGTGGATAGCGCGGCCCCGCCAGAACCGCCGGATCGAGGATCGGCACCTCCGACGGCAGATCGGCACCGGGCCGGGATTCGCGCCGGTCGGGCTCCTCATCCTCCCGTTCTAGCGACCGCCCGGCGTCCAGCAGACGGCGGAACAGCGTCTCCTGCCGCTTCACAGTCTCGGGATTCAGGCCGCCCGACTCAAGGCGGCGCGCCAACTCGCCCGCTTCGCGCGCCAGAGCCTCCGGCCGCACCAGGAGATCCTCTCGATCTCCCGCTCGCTCCGCCAGCTCTCGCAGGTTGCGCTCGACCTCGGCCTGCCCCTCCGCCAGCTGCTCCATACGGGAGCCGACGGGCCGTCCGCCCTCCTGCAGGAACAGGAGAGAGCCACCCTCGCGGCTGAGTCCTTCCTGCATCCTGGCGGCTCGAGCCAGCTGCTCGAGCATCTCGGCCGTGCCACTACCGGACCCGGCTGCCTGCACGGCCCCGGCACTGGCGAGTAATCGGGCGGCGAGCTCGTTCAGTGCCTCGGCGATGGCCGTCGCCTCTCCTCGGGTCGGCCTCTGTGCGGAGCCATCCTGTAATCTGGACAGCACATCATCCATCCGCCCCGCAGCTTCCGTCGCCGCCACGGCAGAGCCCCGGTCCAAAAGCGCGGTTCGCCGGCCCGCCTCAGCTAGGCTCCCGAACAGGTTGTCCAGACCACCCCGGAGCGCCGCCTGGCGGCCCTGAAGGGTGGTCCGGTCGAGCCCACCCGCCGATCCCGAGTACCCTTCCGCCAGCGCCTCCTGCTCCGTGGCTAGCGCGAGTGCCTCACGCCGAGCGCGCTCGAGCGCCTCCATGGCCTCGGCATTCCAGTCCCGGCCCAGCGCCTCCTCGGCCGTCGCCAGCGTGGCAGCCGCCTCGCTCAGCCGCTCGGCCGCCTCGCCTGCCTCGGTCTCGGCGGGGTTCCCCTGCGCGCGCTCGCCCGGCGGCTCGCCCTCGTCTCCGGCCGACCGCGCCGCCGCCCTCGCTCTATCGGCCGCTTCGGAAACCGCCTCTCCGGCAGCCCGCACGGAATCGGCAGCCTCGGCAGAGGCGCGCGCGCTCAGACTGGAACCCAACCTCTCGCTCAGCTCCTCGATCAGGAGACCTAGCTGCTCGGCATCCGAGGCAAGCGTCTCCTCTTCGTGACGCCACGCTTCATCCACTTCGGAAGCCTGCGCGATCGCATCCTGCCGCCGCGCGAGCTCCTCCGCGGTGTTTCGGGCCGACTTCACGCCCTGCTCCAGCGCTGCTCGCTCCAGGATGGCCACGCTCCGCTCCAGATCCTCACGTAACCGCCCGGAGTCCTCCGCGAGTCGCCCGAGAGCCGCCTGGAGCCGCTCCGGACGGAGGTCCCGCAGCGCCTCTCGGAGCGCGCCTATCCGTTCCCCTAGCTCAGACTCAAGGAGGCGGCGATACAGCTCCTCGAGCTTACCCATCTCCTCGCGGAGGCCCGCATCCAATAACGCCTCCGACAAGCCCTGCAGCGTTCCGGCCCGATCCGTCAAGTCCTGCAGATCCCGCTCGAGCCTCTCCGCACGCTCGATGACGTCCCGGCCTTCCTCTGTCGCCTCGTAGGAGAGGCCGCCATCGCGCTCGCCTCGGGAGGACCGCGCCCCGGAAGCTTGCTCCGTGGCCAGGGCAACACGGGCTCTTCCCTGCGCCTCACGCGCGCGCCGCTCGAGGTCCTGGATCGCTTCGGCCGTTTGCCCAGCGGCACGGGCCAGTGAATCCGCGCCGAGGGCCGCCGCCTCGCGAAGCTGCCTCAGCGTGGGGAGGAACGCGCGCATGGTGTCGGAGCTAGCAGGGGCGTGTCCGGGGTGGGCGTCGCGAGCGCGGACGAAGTAGTACAGGGTATCGCCGGGGAGTAGCTCGTGCTCACCCCCCTCCACGACTGCCCTGAGGATCATGCGCGCGGCGGGCTCCGGCGGGGCGATCGATGTGGTCACGGTCACGCCCGCACCTGTCGCCGATACTTTCCAGCCTACCAACTCGACTTCGGAGATACCGATGTCATCCCGAACATCGACCACCAGCGGAAGGCGGAGCGTCGAACCGAGGGCCCGATCTCCATCCGGGTGGAGGATCCGGACATCCGGAAGGCTGTCACGCACAATTCGTATCTCGAGAGGTGGGGGAAGGACCAAGCCCGTCGTTCGAGCGGCGGAGATGATCCCCCAACGCCACTCGCCGCTCATCCGGGGTCGGAAGCGGCCGCCGAACCTCTCGCCGTCGACGGTGAACGAAACGGGCGAGTCACTCGGCCGATCGCCGGGCGGAGCCAGCGTGACTTCACTCAGAGGGCCGTTCGCTGCCCCCCGTACGTGTACCGTCGTGCCCTCCGGAATCGCGAGCGTTGAGAAAGGGCGCTGCAGACGCTCGGAGGGCCGGAGGAGGTAAGTCGGATAGCCGAGCTCCAGCGAGAGATCCCTCAGAAGGAGCGGGTCCAGAGGAGAGATTTCGATGATCCCGCTCGCCCGGCCGGCCAGATCCTCGGCCCACAACCGCGTCCGGGCTCGGATCGGCTCACTTCGGACCTCGGCCGCTCCGCTGGCCGGGTCGACATCCAGCTCACGAGAGCGTGGTGGCTCGCCGGCAGCGTGCTCGAACAACGTCACGCGAGAGCGCCCCTGCGCGGATACGCGCAGGGGCGCCGTCTCTCCTCGCGGGACGCTCGCGGGCGCGAACACGCGGAGCTCGGAGACCGGCACCGACGCGAGCGCTCGCCACGGCGCGGCCCAGAGGCGTGCCGCGTGCGCTGTGGGGACGGGTCGGACGAGAGCTGACAGCACGACCAGTCCGATCGCCGCCGAGGCTGCGACGGTGCCGGCGACGACGCCGAGACGCCAGCGCCTGTTGCTGCCGGGAAACAGATCGGAGGCCGAACGGCCCGCGACCTCGCGCGACACGCTTCGCCGGTGAGCGATGACCAGCTCCTCTGACTCTCCCGGCTTCACAGGGCCTAACTCGAAAGCAGCCCGGAGCTCGCCATCGCGCAGCCCCGTCGCTTTCTCGGCCTCCGCGGTGAGAGCATCGAGGCTCAGCTCGGCCCTCGCCTTCCGCCTGACCCGGGAGAGGAGGATTGCGAGCGCGGCCAAGCCGATCACCTGGAGGAGCACCGCCGGAAGCCGCCCCCCCCCCGATGCGGTCGGAGTGAGCGTCGCGAGCAGAAAGGCCGCACCCAGGGTTCCCACCCCCAGGGCCGCCGAGACGAGGCTCGCCAGGCGGCGCAAGGCGTCCGCGCTCGACCGCACGCCGGCCAGTTCGGTCCCGGTCTGCCGATCTATCATCCGGCTCTCAACCTGCACGACCCCCCGCTCTCCACACGTTAGGACCGGTCCTCGGCGCGACCGAAACGCAGCCCGAAGTCGTACGCTACGTTACGCGGTACACCGAAGGCCTTCACCAGCTTCGCTCCGATGTCACGGGTGCTCAGGCCCCGCTCTCCCAGCTGCCGGGCCTCCCGCTCTATCTCGTCGAGCAGGTCCTCCCATCCAGCCGATTCCGGCGCGGCCTCCAGCACAAGGGTGATCTCGCCCCTGGTCTGTTCCCCGAATTCCGGCGCGAGTTCCGCGACGGTGCCTCGCCGAATCGTCTCGTGGAGCTTCGTGAGCTCCCGGCAGATCACGCAGCAGCGCGCGCCGAGGCCGGCCGCGGCGAGCTCGCCCAAGAGCCCTCCGATCCTCTTGGGTGACTCGAACGCCACCACCGTCATCGGAAGCCGTGCCAGGAGTTGAATCCACGCCGCCCTGTCGGAAGTCCGGCGAGGCGGGAAGCCGAGGAAGGCGAAGCGGTCGCCTGGAAAGCCCGACGCCGCCAGGGCGGCCGTGACCGCCGAGGCGCCGGGAACCGGAACGACTCGACCATCACTCTCGAGAAGCGTCCGCACCAGACGCGCCCCCGGGTCGGAGACAACCGGCGTACCGGCATCGGAAACGAGCGCGCAGCTCCCGCCGTTCTCGAGGAGATCCAGGATCTCGGCGATCCGAGCCACCTCGTTGTGCTCGTGAAGCGAGCGCAACCGAGTCTCCGAACCGAGCCAGCCGAGGAGCCGGCCGGTACGCCGCGTATCTTCCGCGTAGACGACATCGACCTCGCAGAGGACCTGGCGGGCCCGATCCGTGATGTCCGCACGGTTGCCGATCGGGGTACTGACCAGATAGAGAGCGCTTTCCATTCCTACAACAACGCCTCCCGCTCCACGTTTGGGAACAGGGAGGCGTCGACCTCGATGGAGAGCCTTGCAGGGGGATCCGGCCTCGCCGCGAGAGGGCCTGCCCCCGTCGTGAGCTCTCAGCTGTGTTGTTGGATCTTCCGCTCGAGTGCGGCCTTCGGCACCGCCCCCACGACCGTGTCGACGTGGCGGCCATCCTTGAAGAACAGGATGCTGGGGATCGAGCGCACGGCGAACCGCATGGCCGTCTTTTGGTTCTCGTCGACATCCAGCTTCCCGACCTTGACCGAGTCTGCGTTCTCCTCGGCCAGCTCCTCCACGACGGGGGCCACCATCCGGCAGGGCCCGCACCATGCGGCCCAGAAGTCGATCATGGCGAGGCCCTCGTGGGACTCTATCTCCGTCGCGAAGTTGTCGTCCGTGATCGTGACCAGCTTGGTATCCGTGGTCATCATCTCTCCAGTCGTCATCTCGGTAGAAAAACGCGGGTACCCGACGTAGTATGCCTCTCGCTTGAGAGTCACGAAGGGCGCTGGTGGTAACGTTCGTTCCCGCCGGCCGATCGTCGGTCCCCGCAACCGAGCCAAGAGGCGTGCCCAAAATCGACCACCTCGGAATCGCGGTCAACTCCCTGGAAACCTCGATACCCCTGTACGCGGCGTTGTTGGGAGAGAACCCGACGGGGCGCGAGGAGGTTCCTTCGGAAGGCGTGAGGGTCGCATTCTTCGGACGTGGAGGTGGTCGGGTGGAGCTCCTCGAGCCGACGGGCGATGACTCGCCTATTGCCGCTTTTCTGGATCGGCGGGGTCCGGGCCTCCATCACGTCTGCTTGAGCGTCGCCGATCTGGAGGAGACCGTACTTCGTGCGGAAGAAGCCGGCGCCATCCTCGTTCCACCAGGGATTCGAAGCGGAGCGGAGGGACGCCGCGTCGCCTTTCTCCATCCCCGGACGGCTGGAGGCGTCCTCATCGAGCTCGTGGAGTTCTAGCGCTGATCGGCCCAACTGCACCGCGATCGACCCAGCCAAGAAAACACATGCCCCGCCCGCGCTTCTCCATCATCATACCGGCTCTCGAGGAGGAAACGCGGATCGCGGAAACGATCGTCGCGGCGCGGACGGCATACGGCGACGACTGCGAGATACTCGTCGTGGACGGCGGGAGCGCGGACCGAACCCGTGAAGTCGCCGCTAGGCACGCGCGCGTGATCTTGAAGACGGGAGGAAGGGGCGCGCAGCTGAACGCCGGGGCCAAGCGAGCGGCGGGGAACGTCCTCGTCTTCCTGCACGCGGACACGAGCGTCGAAGCGTGCAGCGGCCGGAAGATCGCCGATGCCCTCTCGAGCACTGGCGTGGCGGGCGGCTGTCACCGCTTCCGGGTCCAGCCGCCCGCCGACCGTTTCACCCGATACGCACTCCTGGAGGCCGGTGTGAACCTGCGTACACGGATCTTCCGGACAGCCACGGGCGATCAGGCGATCTTCGCTCGCCGGGACCGCTTCTGGGAGGCGGGCGGATTCCCGGACTATCCTCTGTTCGAGGACGTGACCCTCGTCAGGCGATTACGTGGGATCGGGCGCTTCGAGAGGATCGACGCCACCGCGCGCACTTCGCGGCGGCGGTGGGAAGACAGGGGCTTTTGGCGCACCGTGGCCTTGCACTGGATCCTCCGAACCGCCTTCCACCTGGGGGTGAGACCGGAGCGTCTCTCCGCCTGGTACGACCGCGGCTCGGGCATGCGCCGGGCGATACGCTAGCCTTCGCCGACGAGAGAACTCACGCCCAGCTGCTCCACGTACCACCGTCCATCGGCCAAAACAACGGTGATCGGAATGTTGGCGTTGCCGTATCGGGTCCCGATGATCGTCGCGACGAACCCCCGCTGGTCTTCTCGCAGGTAACCGAGCTCCAGAGGCCGGAGAGAGTAGGCCTGGTGGAGCAACATCCCGGAGAGGACGACCATCCGCTGCTCCACCTCCTGGACTCCCCACGCGTTCTCGGCGGGGCCTCCGTTGGTGCCGAAGAGCCGGCGCATGCGGCTGTACTCCTGCGCCTGCGCCGCGTCGAGGAAGGAGCGAACCGCCTCTTCGGCGCTTGAAGCGCCGTACACGGTGCTCGCGCTCTGCCCTGACGGAGTCGTGCCTGCACTCGACTTCGAGGCGCACCCCGGAAGCGATATCGCCAGGGTCGAGCCGGCGAGGACGAGCGCCGCCAACCATAGCTTCCGTCCCCCGATTCCGATGACCGTCATGCCTCGCAAATAGCGCCGGCGAGCCTCTCCGGTCAAGCGGACTCCGGGTCGCCTTCGGCGGGGACTCGGACCGCGGTGCCTTCCCGCTCGAAGGCCAGCCCCTCGCCGTCCGGAGCTACGTCTGCCCGCACGCCGTCTCCATCCCCGAACATCCCCTCCAAGAAAGCCATCGCCAGCGGATCGGCGACGAGCCTCTGGATCGCGCGCTTCACCGGCCGAGCCCCGAAGGCCGGATCGTAGCCCTCGTCCGCGATCCGCTGCCGGGCCTCGGGGGTCACCTCGAGGCCGATCTCACGTTCGGCGAGGGTGCGCTGGAGGCGGGCAAGCTGGAGGTCCACAATGAACCCCAGGTCCTCTCGGCTCAGCGGCTTGAAGACGAGAACGTCATCGACCCGGTTGAGAAACTCCGGCTTGAAGTGCTCATGAAGAGCCTGGCGGATCTCCTCCTCGATCGCGCTCCAGTCGCGTCCCGCGGCCGTCTGCTGCAGGATTCTGGCGCTCCCGATGTTGCCTGTCATGATCAGGACGGTGTTGCGGAAATCGACCGTGCGACCCTGGCCGTCCGTGAGTCGGCCGTCGTCGAGGATCTGGAGGAGGACGTTGAACACCTCGGGATGCGCCTTCTCGATCTCGTCGAAGAGCACGACGCTGTAGGGTCGGCGCCGGACCTGCTCGGTGAGCTGGCCGCCCTGCTCATAGCCGATGTACCCGGGCGGTGCACCGATGAGACGCGAGACGGCGTGACGCTCCATGTACTCGGACATGTCGATCCGCACCATCGCGTCTTCGTCGTCGAATAGGAACTCCGCCAGGGCTCGGGCGGTCTCCGTCTTCCCGACGCCGGTGGGTCCGAGGAATATGAAGCTGCCGATCGGCCTATTCGGATCCTGCAATCCCGCACGGCTGCGCCGCACCGCATTCGAGACGGCCGTGATCGCCTCCGCCTGATCCACGACCCGCCGGTGCAGGTGCTCCTCCAGATGGGTGAGGCGCTGCTTCTCGTCCTCCATCATCCGTGACACGGGGATTCCGGTCCAGGAGGAGACGACCTCCGCTACATCCTCCGGCGTCACCTCCTCTTTGAGATAGCTTCCCGCCGCCTGCACCTCGGCCAGGTGACCCTCGGCGGCCTCCAGGTCCTCCCGGAGCTTGGGGACCTGTCCGTAGGAGATCTCGGCAGCTCGCGCCAGATCGCCGGCTCGCGTGGCCTGTTCGGCCCCCAGGTTCGCCTCTTCGATCTGCCGCTTTGTCCGGTGAACCGACTCGATCGCTTCTTTCTCGGTGATCCAGCTCGACTTCATGCCCGCCAGACGCTCTCTCAGCTCGGAGAGCTCGCCCTCCAGAAGCTCCAGGCGTTCCCGGCTGCGGGGATCCGTCTCGTCCCGCAGCGCTTCCCGCTCGATCTCCAGTTGAGTCGCGCGGCGCTCCACATCGTCGATCTCCTGCGGCATCGAGTCGATCTCGATGCGAAGGCGCGACGCCGCTTCATCGATGAGGTCGATCGCCTTGTCGGGCAGGAAGCGGTCGCCAATGTATCGGTCCGAGAGACGGGCTGCCGCCACGAGCGTGGGGTCCGTGATTCGGACGCCGTGGTGAACCTCGTAGCGCTCCTTGAGCCCTCTGAGGATGGCGATCGTCTCCTCGAGGCCCGGCTCACCGACGAGCACGGGCTGGAAACGCCGCTCGAGCGCCGGGTCTTTCTCGATGTGCTGCCGGTACTCGTCCAGCGTCGTGGCGCCGATCATCCGCAGTTCCCCGCGGGCCAGCGCAGGCTTCAGCATGTTGCTGGCGTCCACCGCCCCCTCGGCCGCGCCGGCGCCCACCATGGTGTGGAGCTCGTCCAGGAAGAGCACGTACTTCCCACCGGACTCGGTGACCTCCTTGAGGGCGGCCTTCAGGCGCTCCTCAAACTCACCGCGGTATTTGGCTCCGGCCAGCATCGCGGCGATGTCGAGCTGGATGAGGCGCTTGTCCCGCAGCGACTCCGGCACATCCCCCTCTATGATCCGCTGTGCCAACCCCTCCGCAATCGCCGTCTTCCCCACTCCCGGATCGCCGATGAGCACCGGGTTGTTCTTCTTGCGGCGTGACAGCACCTGCATGACCCGACGGATCTCCGTGTCGCGCCCGATCACGGGATCCAGCTTCCCGGCGCGGGCCTGCTCGGTGAGGTCCATCCCGTAGCGCTCCAGGGCCTGGTACTTCCCTTCCGGATCCTGATCCGTCACGCGATGCGGTCCCCGGACCCCTTCGATCGCGCCGCGCAGCGTGTCCTGCGTCGCGCCCTGCTCCGCGAGCAGCTCACGCGTGCTGCTGGCCGCCTTGCCGGCCAACGCGAGGAGCAGATGCTCGCTGGAGACGTAAAGGTCGTCCATCTCGCGTGCGGCGGCGTCCGCTTCGTCCAGAACCCGCCCGAGCTCTCGGCTGGCTGCGGGCGCCGCGTCCGTCTGCGTCGGCAGCCGGGCCAGACGCCCCCGGAGCTCTCCCTCGAGACCCGGGACGTCCACGCCCGTCTTCGCCAGAACGGGACTCGCGACACCGCCCTCCTGGGTGAGCAACGCCTCCAGGAGGTGCAGATCTTCTACAGCGGGGTTGCCGGCCGCCCGTGCGCTGGAGGCCGCGTCCTGCAGCGCCTCCGCCGCCTTCACCGTCAACCTGTCAGCTGGTATCATTCGCTCTCGCGGCTCCTATATCATCAATCTATGTAGATGTTTACGTGTTATCATATGACGTGTGATAGTAAATCAGGCGCGGTCACTCCTCGATCTCCACCCGAGTGCGCTCCGCCTCTCTGCGCCGTGGCAACACGAGCTTCAGCACTCCACTCTCGAGCTTGGCACGGATTCGGGTGTGGTCCACGTCACCGGGCATCCGGATCTCACGCTCGAAGCGGCCGTAGTCGCGCCCGGACCCGAGCACTTCGCTCTCCGCCGGTACCTCCGGTCGCCGGCGCTCCCCCGCCACCGTGAGGTCATCTCCTGCTGTCGTGACCTCGAGGTCGGCCTTTTCCACGCCCGGCAGGTCCATGAACACCCAGTACCCCTCGCCGCGGACCCGGATCAAATCGTGTCCAGGATACCGCCCTCCGACCGCGGGAATGCTGCGGATGCTCCCGAGGATGTCGCCGACGACATCCTGAAACTCCGAGAGCCCCTTCTCCCAGGCGTCCCTCCTGACGTCCCTCTTCGACCGAACGTCGTCGTCGGAGCCGTCGCCGGGCGCCGGCTCTCCCGCATCCGACTCCGATTCTCCGCCCGTCGGCTCACCCTCCGAACGAGCCGCGTCCACGGACGATTCCTGCTCCTGCTCCTGCCCCTCTCTATCGTCGTGCTCCCACACCATGCCCTCCCTGATTAGATGATTCCGGGGTTCTGGGGGGCAAGGCTCGTGCCCGTGAAGGCCCGCCATTCCTGCCGATAAGCCGCTTCCGCCCGCCAACAAGGCGCGAAGAAACGGCACCGCGAGGATGACGCTGCCATGCCGGCAGAACCGCCGCGTCAGCGGAGGCTGGGGCCGTAGAGCAGTGAGTTGGTGAACAGGGCGAAGGCCGAGCGCCAGAAGAGGCGGAACAGGGGGTCATCCGCGAAGAGAACGACCCGTCCCTCGCCGATCGCACGGGTCGCGAGCCACGACGAGCCGGCGACCTTATCCAGCTTTCGCTCGCCGATGACGCCGCTCACCTCGCTCACGTCCAGTGGGAAGTGGATCACCGCCTCGGAGCGATCGTCAGGCTCGAACGAGAGATCCGTACGGTGGAGCAAAAAGTAGAGGCCGTCCGGGTCTCCTGTGGCCGTCCCCCAGGCCAGGGGGTGCTCCGGGTCCGCACGGGCCGGTAGGATCGCGCCGGTCACGGAATCCTCCCACCGTTCGCTGCGGCGCTCCTGCCGTGTGCGGAGAGCTCGACGCAGTCGCTCGGCGTCCGAGACGGCCGTGGTGTCCTCTTCCCGAACGGCGAGATCGGCGATCGCACCAGCGGTCCAGCGCGCCGCTTCCCCCATCGCCACCAGCGTCCCCCCACTCTCCACCCACTCGGCGAGCAGGTCCCGGCGTCGATCGTACACGGAGGAGCGGGCCGGCGGGGCCACGAGGACATCGTAGCGCGCCAGCTGCCGGGCCGTGAGGCCGTCAGTGGGAAGCGGGTCGAACGGAATCGCGAGGCGGCGCTCGAGCAGATACCAGACCTGCCCATACGACGTCGGCGAGATCCCTTCGCCCATCAGCACGGCGATGCGGCTCGCTTCGAGGGGCAAAGAGCGGTCGCTTCCGAGGTCGAGACCGGAGGTCGAACGGCCACTGTTCGCGGGGGTGGCCAGCCGGGTCAGCCCGGCTCTTCGCATCCGCGCCTCCGTGGAGTCGTCAGATGGGAGGAAGACGGTGCCGGGAGGCCAATGCCGTCCTTCCGTCTCGAAAGCCTCCTGCAGCGCGTACGCCCTTCCCCCGATCGCCGCGTAGCGGTGAAGGGGTCCGGCAGCGACGAATCCCGGGGGGACCAGATAGCCGTACGCGGGTTGCTGCGGTCCAGCCGCGGCAGGGTCCGCAGGCGGCTCCGACGTCACCGGCTCGAAGGCCGCTGCGTCGAGCCCCGTGGCCATGTGTGCCTCGACTCCGAACGCGTAGGGGAGAGACCAGGCCGTGATGTCGTAGCTGTACTGAACGACGGTGTCATCGAACGGCGTCTCCGCCTGGAGGAGCGTGCGCGCCAGCCGGCTCCGGGGCTGCCTCCTCGGAACCCGGTACGTCCCCACCGGGAACTCGGTCCGCTCCGCGTATCCGACGTAGGGGGACGCGGTGGCGCCGAACGAGCGCACGCTCCTCTCGGCAACGATGCCCTGGTTCAAGAGCAGCGAGACCAGGTCATCGACCGCTTCGGGGTTGTCGGCCGGCACCAGGAGAAAGTCGGCCCCTTCTCCGGCATCCCGGTGGAACGCCGCGTAATCCTCGAGAAGCCTGGTCTTGCGCTCGGCCGCGGCCCGAAGCGTGGTGAGACCGGCGATCCGGTGGTGCTCGAGCCGATCCGCCAGTGTGAGTACCGTACCGTCGGGACGGCGAACCGCGAGGCCCGCACGCCGGCTGCCCGCCTGCTCGTAGGTCATTCCTATTGCACCCGTGAGGCTGGACCAGCTGTCTCCGTACCCAGGATAGAAGAGATCGAAGGTCTGCTCCGTGTAGTAGAGCCACCGTCTTCGGTCGAACTCATTGGCGTTGGCCCGGCCGAAGTACTCTCCCCATTCCGACATGGAGAGGGGATAGACCGGGTTCACGGGCTCCGCCGGCGGAAAGAAGAAGTAGGAGCTGGTGTGAGACATCTCGTGGAAGTCCACGAGCACCTGGGGATTCCAGCGAGCGTATTGGGCGAGGCGAGCCCGGGTCTCCGGTTGGACGGCCCACGCCCAATCGCGGTTCAGGTCGAACAGATAGTGGTTGTATCGACCCCCCGGCCAGGGGGGGGTGTGCTCGTAGGCATCTGCGTACCGGTTGGGAGGATCGGCTTTCGCGCCGCGGTACCAATGCACGTACCTATCTCGGCCATCCGGATTCAGCATCGGGTCGATCAGCACGACGAGGGAATCCAGAATTCCGGCCGCCTCGGTCGCGCCCACGGCGAGGTCGTAGGCCGTCCACAGCGCAGCCTCGGTCGAGGAGGACTCGTCGCCGTGCACCCCGTAGGCCAGCCAGGCAACGGCCGGTGTTCCTCGGGCGATCTCCGTCGCGCGGGAATCCGGCAACCCGGGACCCCGAAGCTCGTCGATGCGTGCCCGTATCTCGTCGAGGCCGTCGGTCCGATCCTCCCGGGCCAACACGAGAAGGATAAGCGGCCGGCCTTCCGGCGTCTCGCCGTAGCGTACGAGCTGGACGCGAGGAGAGGCTTCCGAGAGGCGGCTGGCGTATCGGAACACGCCATCGGTGTCGGTGAAGCGCTCTCCGGGACCGTACCCGAGGACATCGGCCGGAGAGGGGATCTCCTGGGCCCGGCCGAGGGTCGCGCTCAGAGCGAAAAGAAGACCGAGGATGAAAGGTAATCGGCCCGTCACGGCTCATTCCTCACGGTACGAGAGAAAGCCATCCTGGTGCAGATAGCGCACGAAGCGCCCGAGCCTCTCCTCGACCGGTTCGATGGGATCTCCGAACCGCTCCCGAAGGACGGCGCACGCCTCCCCCACCGTCGTTTCGCCATCGAAACACTTCCACGAACAGCTGCCGATGTCATCGAGACGAATTCGTCTCGCCGACATGGCGAAGGAGAGGCGATCCCCCAGACCCCGGAGCCCACCGCGTCCGGGTGGAGGGCGTTCCAGCACCACCCAGCCGTCCGCGTCCTTCCACTCGGCCTCTCGGACCGGGGTGAGGTCCAGCAGGTTGACGTCCCCGAGCGGTTCCCTTCCGCGGTCCAGGCCTCCTCGACCCCTCGCCGCGCGGCGCGGCCTGCGCAAGGTCTATTCGACGTCCATCCCGCCCACGCGAACCCGTTTCAGCGGCAGCCACACCAGCAGGTAGAAGACGGCCGGGAACGCGAGCAGGCTGATCCAGAAGTTGGGCTCCCAGCTCGGCGTGACGGCCTCCTTGAGCACCAGAAGGAAGGGGACGAAGTCGCCGCCCAACAGGAGGAAGGCGAGAACCACCGCCATCAGGGACTCGCCTGCGATGAACCCGGAAGAGAGCAGCACGCCGGTATTCACCGCCTGGGACTTCTCCTCCTCCTTCAGCTTCCGTCGGTCCGCTATCTTCTCCATCGCCAACCGGATCACTCCACCCACGAAGATCGCCGCCGTCGAGTAGAACGGCAGGTACATGCCGACCGCGATCAGCATCGGCGAGGGCGCGTTGATGAGGATCAGGCCGACGGCGAAGAGCATCCCGACGATGACCAGCGGCCAGGCCATCTCCCCCCCCACGATCCCGTTGGCCATGAGCGCCATCAGGCCCGCCTGAGGAGCCGGGAGCTCGGCCGAGCCGATCGTGTAGGCGTTGTGCAGCGCCATGAGGGCGAAGGCGAGCACCATCGCGGCGATGATGACCCCGATGATCTCGCCGATCTGCATCTTCCACGGCGTTCCGCCGAGGATGTGTCCGACCTTCAAGTCCTGCATCATGTCGCCGGCCACACCGGAGGCGCAGCAGACGACCCCAGCCACACCGAGCACGCCCGCCACGCCCTGTATGCTGGTCAAACCCATGAAAACCATGAGCACGGCCGCGATGACCAGCGCGCTGAGCGTCAGACCGGAGATCGGGTTGTTCGAGCTGCCGATCATTCCGACCAGGTAGCCTGCCACGGCGGCGAAGAGAAAGCCGAGGACCACCATCACCACAGTGAGGAGAAGCGCGCCTCCGATGGACTCGGTAAAAAAGTAGTAGAGAAAGAAGGTCGCCACGGCCATCACCCCGATGGCCACGAACACCTTGCGCAGATCGAGATCGATCTCGGTACGCGGCGCCGCTTGCTCCCCGCCGCTGACGCTTATGTCGCGAAGCGCCTTCCGGATCCCCGACACGAGCGCGTCCTTGAGGGAGTACAGCGTATAGAACGCCGCGACGATCATCGTGCCGACGGCCAGGGGGCGGATCTGCTTCGACCACACCTCGTTGGCGAGATCCGCGAACGGCGCCGCCGCCGCCGAACCCGTGGCGAAGGCGGGGTTGAGGAAGACGGCGAGAGGAACGAGCAACAGCCAGCCCATCACGGCGCCGCTGAAAAGGACGGCGGAGACGCGGTAGCCGACGATGTAACCCACGCCCATGAGCGCCGGAGAGGCCGCCGGCGTGGCTACCAGAATCCCGCCGCTATACTCGATCCTCTCGCCGAGCACCTCCATCTGCGAGCGGCCGAACTGAAACACGGCCTGCGTGCGCTCCTGCATGATCTGGATGCCGTTCGAGTTCTTGAACAGCTCCCACAGCCCGGCGAGGCCCATCGCCACGAACACGTACTTGGCGCCCGTATCACCGCCCTGTCCGGCCTTTACGATCTCGGACGCGGCGACCGACTCCGGAAACGGCAGGTCCGCCTCGACGACCAGGGTCCGTCTGAGCATGATCACGAAGAGCACGCCGAGCACGCCCCCGACAAGCATGATCATCGTGCTCTCCCAGTAGCGCAGCTCCTCCCACGCTCCCGCGATGATGAAGGCCGGGAGGGTGAAGATCGCGCCCGCCACCAGCGCCTCGCCCACGGATGCCGTGGTGCGGGCGATGTTCTCCTCCAGGATCGTCCCGTGGAGAGGTCGAAGCGCGGCCATGGCCACGACGGCGGCCGGGAAGGTGGCAGCTACCGTAAGCCCCGCCTTCATACCGATGTAGGCGTTCGCGGCTCCGAGCACGACGGCCATGATAACGCCGAGGAACAACGCCTTGAAGGTGAGCTCGGCCATGCCGCTATCGGCCGGGACGTAGGGCGTGTCGCTCCGCTCGCTCATCCGCTCTCCTCCGGTCGGTAGTCCACCGCTTGGATCCGCCCAGATCACCGCTCGATGGCGGGAGCACGGGATCCCGTGAACTCATGGACGGGTGCGCCATCCGGCGATATCGTGGGGCAAGCTGTCACCCCCTGGTGGGAAACGCCAGAGACCGTGAGGGCGGCGGCGGAACACGACGAGCCACGAACCGTGGAGGAGGTCACGGATGTCGTTCATATCGGAATGGGAGCCGCGCTCCCTGTGGGCGCACTTCGACGAAATCCTGAAAATCCCGCGCGCCTCGAAGGCCGAGTGCCGGATCCGCGAGTACGTCCTCGGGGTCGCCGAGCGCAACGCCCTCGAGTCGAAGACGGACGCGAACGGGAATGTGGTCGTCCGCAAGCCGGGCTCTCCCGGCCACGAGGATTCGGCCGCCACGATCCTTCAGTCCCACCTGGACATGGTGCAGGAAAAGAACTCCGACGTGGAGCACGATTTCGAGACAGACGCCATCACGCCGGTCCAGGACGGCACGTATCTCAAGGCGGACGGAACGACCCTCGGATCGGACAACGGCATCGGCGTGGCCGCGATGTTGGCGCTCATGGAGGACCAGGAGGCGGAGCACGGCCCCCTGGAGCTCCTGTTCACCGTGGATGAGGAGACCGGACTGACCGGCGCTGCCGGGCTCGGAGACGACATGCTGGCCGGCCGTCGGCTCCTCAACCTCGATTCAGAGGAGGAGGGCGTCATCACGATCGGGTGCGCAGGCGGCGGAGACACACACCTGCGGCTGCCCGTGGTCGAACAGCCCGCCGAGGGCTCGGCGGTTCATATCGTGATTCACGGACTCAAGGGCGGACACTCCGGCGTCGACATCCACCTTCAGCGGGCGAACGCCATAAAGGCACTCGCCCGAGCCTTGTACGCGGCATGGCTCGTGGAACCGTTCCGAGTGGCTGACCTGAGCGGAGGAAACGCCCACAACGCGATCCCCCGCGAGGCCTCGGCGACCGTCGTGCTGAGCGGAGGCGCCGAGGCAGTCGCTCGATTCCGAAGCCGGCTGGGTGAGGAGATTGATGCGATCGTCCACGAGTCGAGCACCGTGGATCCCGGCATGACCTTCGAGGTCTCGGAGGCGAGCACGCCTCCCACCGTGTGGGACGAGGTCACCACCAGCCGCGGCCTGGCACTCCTCACCACCCTGCCGCACGGCGTCATGCGGATGAGCCCGGACATCCCGGGCCTTGTCGAGACGAGCACCAACCTGGCCGTGGCCGCGCGACGAAACGGGGAGCTCGACATCCTGCTCAGCAGCCGGAGCTCTGTGGCATCGGCACTTGGCGCAATGAGGCGGCGAATCCGATCGGCAGGCTCGCTGGCGGGTGCCGACGCCGAGGAAGAGGAGGCGTACCCGGGCTGGGAGCCGGACGTTGGCTCGAGGCTGCTCGGCGTAGTCAAGGAGGTCTACGCGGAGCACCTGGGCGAACCAGAGGTCGGCGCCATCCACGCCGGGCTCGAGTGTGGCATCATCGGCGAGAAGTACGACGGTATGGACATGGTCTCGTTCGGCCCCCAGATCGAGTTTCCCCACTCGCCCGACGAACGGGTGAAGATCGATTCGGTGCAGAGCTTCTACGTGGTGCTGCGGGCACTCCTTGAGCGTCTCTCCTGAGCGCCCTTCGGGCTCGGCCCGATCTTTCGCCCGCACGGCCGTATTGTTGCTGCTTCCGGCCACCGCTCCCGGGTGCTCTGGAGCGCCCGAGGAGGGCCGAGTCGTCAACGACTCCGTGTACGTCGAGGTGATGACCCGGCTGGTTCTCGTGAAGGACTCGATGGTCTCGATCAACCTCCCGTACTGGTCGCAACAGCACGAGCTGGACTCCCTCGAGAAGGTGATCGCGACAGAGGAGGGCGTGACGGCGGACGATTTGTTCGAGTTCGCGCGCGATGCCGGGCGCGATCCGGTGAGGATGGGGCGACTGTGGGAGGTGATCCGGCTGCGGGTCGACTCCATCCGCCCGCCGGACGAGGAGGAGGCGGAGACCGATCAGGCGCCGGCGCGTGGCGGCACCAGAAGCCGGCGTTCGGGCTAGTGACCGGAAGCGACCGATGAGCACGCGAACCGACGTGTCCGACGACGCGGCCTCGTCCCCCGGTATGCCGGCGGAGCCGGAAGCGGCCAGGGCGACCCCAGGCGGCTGGGTCACCGGATGGCTCCAGCGCGTCGGGCGGAAGGTGCTGTTGGCCGTTCAGCACGCGGGCCACTTCGGGATTCTTCTGGTCGCGACGCTGGCGGTCCTGCCTCAGATACGACGCTACTGGCCGGCCACGGTGGAACACGCGAAGCGAATCGGCGTGGATGGCGTCGTGCTCGTCATCGTCGTCGGCGGCCTGAGCGGCTCGCTGCTCGCGCAGCAGACGGGATACCAGCTCTCGGGCGCCCTGCCACTGTCTCTTGTCGGCAGCGGCGTGGTCGCCGGCATGCTGACGGAGCTCGGTCCGGTTCTGACGGCGATCGTCATCGCCGGGCGCACGGGAGCCGGCATCGGCGCCGAGCTGGGCACGATGAAGGTCACCGATCAGATCGACGCGCTCGTCACCCTCGGCCGGGACCCCGTGGTCGAGCTCGTCGCCCCGCGCGTGGTGGGTGGTGTCATCGCGATGATCCCACTGGTGATCATCGCCAACTTCGTGGGGATATTCGCGGGCTGGTTCACCGCCGTTTCGCTACTTCCGATGACGACGGCCGAGTACGTCCAGGGCGCCCGAAGCTACTACCATTCCGCGGCCCTGATCTTCTCGCTGGTCAAGGCGCCGATCTTCGGCTTCACGATCACTTTCGTGGCCTGCTACGTCGGGCTCCGGGCGGAAGGAGGCGCCGCCGGCGTCGGCCGAACGGCCACGGCGGCCGTGGTCGCGATCATCGTGGCGATCATGGTGCTGGACGTGATCCTCGCTCCGGTGTACAACGCGGTCGCATGATCGAGATACGCTCCCTCAGGAAGAAGCTGGGTGGCAACCAGGTGCTGGCCGGCGTCGACCTCGTGGTGAACGAGGGTGAGTGCGTCGTGGTGATGGGTCCGTCCGGAACGGGCAAGAGCGTCCTGCTCAAGCACATCGTCGGGCTCTTCGACCCGGACGAGGGAGATGTGCTGGTGGACGGCATGTCCGTGTCCCGGGCGGACGGGCGTACCATCAAGCAGATCCGCTCCCGCATCAGCTACGTCTTTCAGAACTCGGCCCTCTTCGACTCGCTCACCGTCGGCGGCAACATCCGGCTGGGACTTCCGGAGGACCACTGCAAACGGCCGGATGTGAACTGCAACGAGCTGGTGCGAGAGGCGCTCGAGCACGTCAACCTCGGTCCGGAGGTGCTTCCGCTTCTCCCGGCCGAGCTCTCTGGCGGAATGCAGAAACGCGTCGCACTGGCGCGAGCGGTGGTCGGACGCCAGCGATACGTCCTTTACGATGAACCGACGACAGGGCTCGACCCGCTCAACGCCTCGATCATCCATGAGCTCATCGCAAGCCTCAAGAACGAGATCGGGAGCACCAGCGTGATCGTCACCCACGACGTGGATTCCGCCTTCTACCTCGCCGACCGGATCGCCGTGCTTTCGGACGGGGTCATCCAGGCGATCGGAACGCCGGAGGAGCTCCGGACGACGCCGGATCAGCGCATCCAGCGATTCCTGGATCCGGCCGCGTACGCGGGGGCGATGTGAGGGATCCCGGCCTTCGGTCCCACCGCGCTATCGAGCTGCGCGTGGGTATCCTGGTGCTCGGGTCGGCCGCCCTCCTCACCTGGGGCGTCTTCTGGCTCAGCGACAGGGACATCCGGGGCGGCGGCCTGGAGATCTACGCGATCGCCGCGGACGCCCAACAGATTACCGACGGCGCGCGTGTTTACATGCGGGGGGTGGACGTGGGCTCGGTACGCGGGGTGCAGCTAATGGAAGACCAGGTCGTCCTGCGGCTGGAGGTTCGCTACGCCGATCCCCTGCCGGATGACACCCGCGGTCTCATCCGACCGGCGGGTTTTCTCGGCAACCAGATGATCGTGCTGCTGCCCGGCGCTTCCAGCACCGTGCTGGCCAGCGGCGACTCGATCTCGCTCTCCGTGGGGGCCGAGATCTCGACGATCGCCGGAGAGCTGGGCGACAAGGCGGACGATCTGCTGATTCGCGCCGCCGCGATCTTCTCGGATCAGACGATCGCTGACATCCAGACCACGTCCTCCGCCGTCGCGAGCGCGATGACCGAGCTTCAGCGACTCATGGAGGATCAGAGCGGCACGATCGGGGAGCTGGTCGTCAACCTGAACGCCGTCTCCTCGCAGCTGAGATCGGCCACGGGGAGCACCGACCTGGAGGCGACCGTCGCGCGGATCGACTCGATCACCACGCGGCTCGAGAGCGCCTCGGTCGGCCTGGATTCCACGAGTCACTCCCTGGCCTCGATCACGCGCAAGATGGACGAGGGCGAGGGCACGCTGGGACTGCTGGTCAACGACGAGGGGCTCTACCTGAAGATCTCTGCCGCCATGGAGAACATCCAGGCGGCCACCGAAGAGATCGCCCTCCTCACGAAGGACATCAGGGAGCGACCGGACCGCTATCTGAAGGGGCTCAAGTTCGAGGTCTTCTAGATCCCGAAAGGCCTCATAGGCCGGTCGGGCGATCCAGGAAGATCGACTCCAGGTCGAACGCCTCGGCCAGCTTGGCCGCCAGAGCCCGCACTCCGAAGGTCTCCGTCGCGTAGTGGCCGGCGAACAAGACGTTCAGGCCCAGCTCCATCGCCTCGTGGTAGTGATGGTGTGAGCCCTCGCCCGTCACGAAGGTGTCCAGGCCCTCGTCATGCGCTTGGCGGATCAGCGAGCCACCTCCCCCCGTCACGATGCCGAGTCGCCGCACGTGGCCGGGACCGCCGGCGATGACGTGCGGTTCCGATCCGCAAACGTCGCGCAGACGCTCGGTCAGCGTCGCGAGCGGGAGGTCCGCCGTGGCCCACACGCCGACGTCCAGCTCTCGCTTCCAGGTTCCGAACCGACCCTCGACGGTCAGATCCAGAGCCCCGGCCAGCAGGACGTTATTCCCCACCTCCGGGTGGACGTCCAGCGGCAGATGGGCCGAGTAAAGGGCGATATCGGCGTCGAACAGGGCGCGTACCCGCCGGTACGTGACGCCGGTGAGCGGGAGCGGATCTCCCCAGAACAGGCCATGATGGACGAGCAGGAGCTGCGCGGCACCCTCCGCCGCGGCCTCGATGGTCTCCAGGGTGGCATCAGTCGCCGAAGCCACCACCCCGATCGGCGAGCGGCTCTCGGCCTGGAGGCCGTTGAAGGCGCCCGGATAATCGGGAACAGCTTCGATTGCCAGGTAATCGTCCAGCCACTCGGCGATCTCTCGTAGGTCGGCCATGCGCCCCGATACCCTCCTCGTTTCAGGCCGGCTTGCTCGTCACTCCCACTCGATCGTGGCGGGCGGCTTGGATGAGATGTCGTAGGCAACCCGGTTCACCCCCTCCACCTCGTTGATGATGCGGTTCGAGACCCGGCCGAGAACATCGTGCGGAAACGGGAACCAGTCCGCCGTCATTCCGTCGCGGCTCGTGACGGCGCGCAGAACGACGGCGTTCTCGTATGTTCGGGCATCCCCCATGACTCCGACCGAGCGCACCGGCAAAAAGACCGCGAAGGCCTGCCAGATGTCGTCGTAGAGCCCTGCCGCTCTGATCTCGTCCAGGTAGATCGCATCCGCCTCGCGCAGGGCTTCGAGGCGCTCCTCGTCGACTTCGCCGAGCACCCGGACGGCGAGGCCCGGTCCGGGGAACGGATGACGGCCCACCATCTCGTCGGGAAGCCCTAGCTCGTGTCCAACCTGACGAACCTCGTCTTTGAACAGCTCGCGCAGTGGCTCGATGAGCTCGAACGGCATGTTTGGCCTCAAGCCCCCCACGTTGTGGTGGGACTTGATCGTCGCCGACGGACCGCGCACGGAGGTCGACTCGATCACGTCCGGGTAGAGGGTTCCCTGCACCAGGTATCTGGCGCCTCCCGCGCGCTGCGCGGCTTCCTCGAACACGTCGATGAACGTATGGCCGATTCTCACCCGCTTCTCCTCGGGATCGGTGACGCCGGCGAGGCGAGTGAGGAAGAGATCGGCGGCATCCACGACCTCCAGGTGCATCCCGAAGTGCTCGTCGAAAACGCGCTCCACGGACACCCGCTCGCCTTTCCGCAACAACCCGTTGTCCACGAATATGCAGGTGAGCTGATCTCCGATCGCCCGGTGTACGAGCGCGGCCGCCACCGACGAATCGACCCCTCCGGAAAGACCGCAGATCACCCGCTCGTCGCCGGCCTGCCGCCTCACGCTCTCCACCTGGGATTCCACGATGCAGCCGGGCGTCCAATCCCCCGCGCAGCCGGCGACCCCGAAGACGAAGTTCTCGATGATCTCTTCGCCGCGGGCCGTATGGGCTACCTCCGGGTGGAACTGAACCCCGTAGATCCGGCGCTCGGCCGAGCGAAAGGCCGCCACCGGCGAGCTGCTCGTGCGAGCCAGCACCTCGTATCCGGGGGGTGCCTCGGTCAGATGATCCCCGTGGCTCATCCAAACGGTCGTCTTCTCGCCCGGCTCAAAACCTTCGAAGAGACCGTCGGCCGATGTGATCTCGAGGCTAGCCCGGCCGTACTCGCGCCGCCCCGCCCTCTCAACCCGCGCTCCCGCCAGCTGTCCCAGGAGCTGCATGCCGTAACAGACTCCGAGGATGGGAACGTCGAGCTCCAACAGCTCCGGCGTGGCGGTGGGCACGTCCTCGTCGTACACGCTGGCCGGCCCGCCCGAGAGGACTACGCCGGAAGCTCCCCAGGCTCGAATCCAGTCGGCCGAGCGATCGGGAGGATGGATCTCGCAGTACACCCGCTCCTCCCGAATGCGTCGGGCGATCAACTGGGTGTACTGGGATCCGTAATCCAGGATGAGGATGCGGTCGGACATCAATACGCCTTGGCCCAAAGAGCCTCGTGCTCCGCCGGCGCGCCGCAGCACAGACAACTCTCCGGTTGCTCCTCGGAACGAAACTCCGGATCGGGAAGAACCCGGATCGTGGCCTTCGTATCCTCCTTCACCTTCTGCTCACACCTTTCATCGCCGCACCACCCGGCATACACGAAGCCGCCAGGCCCCGCCATTCGCGCCTTGAACTCTCCGTAGTCGGTAAGCCCGCGCACCGAGTTCTCGGCCCGTCGCTGCTCCGCCGTCCGTCGAACCCCGGCCTGGATGTCGATCAACATCTTGGGGATCGTGGCCAAGGCCTCGGCATCGCCCACGAACCGCTTGCGGTCCTCGGCGCTCGCCGTCCGGCTCACCAGCACGACCTGCGACTTCTCTATGTCCCGCGGACCGACCTCCATCCTCAACGGCACGCCTCGACGCTCCCAATCGAAGTACTTGGCCCCGGGCGTCATGTTCTCGCGATCGTCCACGTGCACCCGCACCCTCCCGGCGAGGTCCGCGCGCAGGGCTTCCGCCTTCTCGAAAACGCTCTGGCGCTGCTCGGACGACTTCCAGATCGGCACGATGACGAGCTGATAGGGCGCGAGGCGGGGAGGCAGGGACAGTCCCTGGTCGTCCCCGTGCGTCATGATGAGACCGCCAATCAGCCGGGTCGAAACCCCCCAGGAGGTGTTCCAGACGTACTCGTGGCGGCCTTCCTCCGTCTGGTACTGAACCTCAAATGCGCGGGCGAAGTTCTGGCCGAGATCGTGGCTGGTGCCAGCCTGGAGGGCCTTATTGTCCTTCATGAGCGCCTCGCAGGCGAAGGTCCGCTCGGCACCCGCGAAGCGTTCCGACGAGGTCTTCTCGCCGGTCACGACGGGCATGGCCATCCACTCCTCCATGAACTCCCGGTACACGCCGAGCATACGCCGAGCCTCCTCCCGGGCGTCCTCGGCGGTCGCGTGGGCCGTGTGACCCTCCTGCCACAGGAACTCGGTCGTTCGTAGGAAGGGTCGCGTGCGGAGCTCCCAGCGCACGACGTTCGCCCACTGGTTCAAGAGAACCGGCAGATCGCGGTAGGACTGGATCCAGTTGGCCACGACCGGCCAGATAATCGCCTCGGAGGTCGGGCGCACGACGAGCGGCTCCTCCAGCTCCTCGCCGCCCGCATGGGTCACAACGGCCGTCTGCGGCGCGAAACCCTCCACGTGCTCCGCTTCGCGATCGAGCGCCGATTGGGGGAGGAACAACGGGAAGTAGGCGTTTTGGTGCCCCGTCGCCTTGAACAGTCCGTCCAGCGCCGACTGCATGAGCTCCCAAATCGCATAGCCGTACGGCATGATGACCATGCATCCGCGCACGGGAGAGTAGTCGGCGAGTCCGGCGACCTGGACGATCTCCGTGTACCAGGCCGAGAAATCCTCGGACTGCAGAGTGAGACGTCTGTCCTTCGTCACGGGCGTCTACGCTCCGCTCTCTGCCGAATCCGGCGCCGTGAGCTCTGCGAGCAACTCCTCGACGCCGATCGAACGCTCATCACCCGTCGACATGTCGCGCACGGATGCCGTTCCGTCCCGCTCCTCATCGGGCCCGATCACGATCGCACGGGAGGCGCCCGCCTGATCAGCTGCTCGGAACTGGCGTCCGACGCTTCGGCCCCGGTAATCCAACCCGACGCTTCGGCCCCGCTCCCTGAGCTGGCGGACGAGAGCGATCGCGGTCGGCCGCTGCTCCGGCGTCACGTAGACGATGAAGTCATCGATCCGCGCCGAGCCTTGAGGCACGAGCCCCTTCTCCTTCAGGAGCTCTCCGAGCACCACGTCCCCGAGGCCGAAGCCGAGCGCCGGCAGATCCGGTCCCCCCAGGGCCGCCAGCAGGTCATCGTAACGTCCGCCGCCACAGATGGCGCGGAGGCGACCGCTCTTCTCCCACAGCTCGAACACGAGGCCGGTGTAGTAAGCCAGGCCCCGGACGAGACGCGAATCGAAGACCACGAACTCCGACAGCCCCTGGTGGCCAATGAGCTCGAAGAAGGCGTCCAGTCGCTGGATCGCCTCGGAGACGCGGTTCGACCCACCATACTCGTTCGACAGATCCTCCAGGCTGCACTCCCGAACCGCGAGAACCCGACGAACGCCGGCTTCGTTCAAGCCCAGCCCCGAGAAACGCTCGGCCAACCATTCATCGCCCCGACGCTCGGAACGATCGAGGGCACTGATCGCCTCGAGGATCTGCCCGCTCGGCACCCCGATCTCCTCCAAGATGAGGGTGATCAGCCGACGGTCCGAGACCCGAGCCACGAAATCGTCCGCGCCGAGACCGAAATAGCGGAGCACATCGACGGCCGCCGCCACGAGCTCGGCGTCGGCCATCACGTCCGTCTCGCCCACGATGTCAACGTTGAGCTGGAAGTGTTCTCGCAACCGCCCCCGCTGCGGCCGCTCGTAGCGGAAGAGCTGCGGGATGGAGAACCACTTGATCGGCTTCGGAAGGCCCTGAGCCCGCGCGCCGACCATGCGGGCCAACGTGGGCGTCATCTCCGGCCTGAGCGCCACCTCCCGATCTCCCCGGTCCACGAAGCTGTACAGCTGCTCCACGATCTCGGGGCCCGACTTCGCCGTATACAACTCCAGAGCCTCGAGCGGGGGACCGTCGTACTCCACGAACCCGTAGCGCTTCGCCACCTCGCGCCAGCCCGCGAAGATGTGGCGCCGAAGGACAAAATCTTCCGGGTAGGAGTCCCGAAAGCCGGGAAGGCTCGAGGCGGTCATGCGGCGGCGGAGAAGGTCATGAGCGGCCAATGTATGCGGCGCCGAAATGGGCCGGCAAGAAAAGGACGGCTGGCGCCGAAGCGCCAGCCGCCACTCGGAGCGCCTTGGCTCTCGATCCGGCTACGCGGGAGCCGCGCAGTAGCGATCGAACGCCGCCTTCATCTCGTCGGCGATCGCATCGGCGCTTCTACCTTCGATCTGATGCCGCTCGAGCATGAACACGACGTCACCATCCTGCAGCAGCGCGATCGAGGGGGATGAGGGACGGTATCCCGTCAGGAACTCTCGCGCGCGGGCACTGGCCTCGGGGTCCTGACCGGCGAACACGGTCACCATCACATCGGGCCGCGTCGGGTGCTGCGTGGCCATCGCCACGGCCGGCCGAGCGTTCTTGGCGGCGCAGCCGCACACGGAGTTCACGACCAACAGCACGGTCCCCAAGTCGGGGCTCAGAGCTTCATCCACCTCCTCGGAGGTGACGAGCTCTCGGACCCCAAGGCGGACCAGTTCCTCCCGCATCGGCTGAACGAGCACCGGATCGTAGAGCATCTCTTAGCTTCTCCTCTTTCTGCATGTCGGCGAGTCGAGTCGCATCCGCTATACGGCCCGTCCCGGTTCGAGAACGCCTTCTGCCTCGAAGGCATCCCTGACATCCCCGACCAGATAACACGAGCCGGCTACTACTACCGTTCCCGCCTCCGCGAGTTCGCTCGCGCGGCTCAGCGCCGTCGCCAGCTCGGCCGAGAACTCCACCGTGAGAGGGTGCCCTCCTCTTCCGCTTCCGACCTCGGGACGCTCGAGGTAGGCCTGGACCTCGGTCAAGTCCCAGCCCGCTCCCTCCGGATGGGAATCCGCGATCGTCAGAACCATCGCGTCGGCCGGCTCTCGCAGGAGATCGAGAATTCCCGGCCATGCTTTCCGCGCGAGCATCGCCGTGAGAATGACCACCGGCCGTCGCGGCTTCAACGCGTCGAGCGTCGCCGCCAGAGCCGAGGCTCCCGCGGGATTGTGAGCCACATCCAGAATCCAGGTGACCCTTCCGCCCTCAAGCATCTCGACCCGACCCGGCCACCGGACGTGTGCCATCAGGTCGGGAACGCGGAAGGCCTGTGGGAGCCTGCCGACTCGCTCGAGAAGCAGCAAGGCGACGGCCGCGTTGTGAGCCTGGTGCGCGCCCGGCAGCGGAACCTCGAGGTCGATGCCATCCGGCCAAGCCGGCGAGCGGTAGCTGAACTCCGTCCCGGTCGAGTGGACCCGCACGTCCGCAACGCGGGCCGCTCGACCGAGACGATACAGCGGCGCCTCGACCTCGTGCGCCTTCGCCCCGACGACGTGCAAAGCTTCTGCCGGGAGATCTCCGAGAACCGTCGGCACCCCTGGCTTCAGGATACCTGCCTTCTCGGCGGCTACCTCGCCGAGCGAGTGACCCAGATACTCGCAGTGATCGAGGCCGACGCTGACGATCGCGCAGCCCTCGGGGCGGAGTACATTCGTCGCGTCCAGCCTGCCACCCAGGCCCACCTCCACGACGGCCAGTTCGATCCCCGCTTCCGCGAAGGCGAGAAACGCCAGGGCGGTCGCCGCCTCGAAGTAGGTCGCTCCCTCTCTCTCGGCCAGCGGAAGCACACGGGCCGCGCATCGCTCCAGGAGGTCCGATTCCGCATCCGCTGCGCCGATGCGGATCCGCTCCGCGAAAGAAGAAAGGTGCGGCGACGTGTAGAGCCCCACCGAGCTCTCGGCGCCGGCGATCGCTCCCGCGATGGCGCACACGGATCCCTTGCCGTTCGTGCCGCCGACGTGAAGCGAATCATAGGCGATGTGCGGATCGCCCAGATCCTCCAGGATTCGGGATATCCGGTCGAGACCCCAGCGAATGTGTCCTACAGGGCGATCGAGGAGGTGGTCGAGGTCTGAGTCGGAAGCGCCCTCGCGTGCTCCCGCCACCCGAGCTGGCTGAGAGTTCAGCACATGTGGTGGAGTAGCGTCGAGAGAACGGGCTTCATCTCCACGCGGGGTACGATCCGGTCGACCATGCCGTGAGAGAGGAGGAACTCGGCACGCTGGAAGCCATCCGGAAGGTCCTGTCGGATCGTCTCCTTGATTACCCTGGGGCCGGCGAACCCGATGAGCGCTTCCGGCTCCGAGAGGATGACGTCACCCAGCATCGCGTAGCTGGCGGTGACGCCACCCGTCGTCGGGTGCGTGAGAACGCTGATGTACGGGTTTCCATCCTTGGCCAGCCGCTCCAGCGCGGCCGCGGTCTTCGCCATCTGCATCAGCGAGAAGATCCCCTCCTGCATCCTCGCGCCACCCGATGCGGAGATGAGGATCAGGGGGCTGCCGTCTCCCGTGGCCCGGTCCGCCAATCTGCGGATCTTCTCGCCGACCACCGATCCCATGGATCCCCCGATAAAGCCGAAGTCCATGGCGCCCAGATACACGTCCCTGCCGTCCAAGCGCCCCCTTCCCGTCCGGATCGCATCGGTCGGCCCCACCTTCTCGATCGCTGCTTCCAACCGCTCGGTGTAGGGCTTCGAGTCCACGAAGCCCAGCGGATCGGTGGAACGGAGGTTCGTGTCGAACTCCTCCAGGAAGCCGTCGTCCAGAAACAGCGCGATGTACTCGTCGGCGGGGATGCGGAAGTGGTGCCCGCACTCCGGGCAGACGTGCGCGTTCTCGCTCAGGCGACGCTCGTAGAGAATCTCCCCGCACCCGTCGCACTTCACCCAGACGTCTGCCGCCAGCTCACGCTTCTGTGACACGAGCTTCTGCTTGGGCTTTTTGAACCAGGTCATGAGAGCTCCTCCAGATCGGCGCCCGAAAATATACCCGGTCCGGTGCGGGGCTGCGAAGTCGGTGAGATCGAGACTCAGGCTCCGGACTCGGCGGAGGCCCGCGCCACGATCGCCAGTCCCACGAACAGCATGAGCAGGAAGCTGCCTCCGTAGCTCAAGAACGGAAGCGGCAGCCCGGTGATCGGCATCAGCCCCACCGTCATGCCGATGTTGATGATCAAGTGCGAGAACCAGACAGCGAAGAGGCAGAACACAGTGATGCTGGCGAAGGAGTCCTCAGTCGACCTGGCCACGCCCAGCACCCGGTGCAGGAAGAGCCCGAGCAGCACCAGCAGCAGTGCGACGCCGAGGAAGCCCAGCTCCTCGCCGATAACGGAGAAGATGAAGTCGGTATGCTGCTCGGGCAGGAACGCGAGGCGTTTCTGCGGCCCGTCGGCGAATCCCTGACCGAACCACCCCCCGGAACCTATCGCCACCTTGGACTGGATCAGGTGCCAGCCGGCGCCGCGGGGATCGACGTCCGGATCGAGAAACACGATGAGGCGGTTTTGCTGGTACGGAGCCAGGCTACGCCAGAACGGCAGCGTGAGCGCGCCCGCCGCCACGTTGGCCAGCAGCACGAGCATCCCTTCGGCAGCGAACGGGCGATAGAGGTACAGAAACACGGCGAGCGCGAGGAACCAGATGCCCCACACGACGGGCGAGAACCCGAGAAGCAGGCTGATGCCGGGACTGACCAGCATGAACAAGGTGGCCATCGGGACGCCGGCCCAGAAGAGAGCCGCGATCAGGATCGCGCCGAAGACGAGGGCGCTCCCCAGATCGGGCTGGAGCGCCACGAGGCCCACCGGGATGAGGACGATGAGAACGGGGCGAACCAGCTGCGATAGCCGGCCCCACTCGCCTCGGTGCGAGGAGAACGTGCGCGCCAGGAGCAAGATGGTGGCGAGCTTGGCAAGCTCCGCCGGCTGCATGCCCAGCGGCCCGATGTAGAGCCAGCTTCGCGTGTTCGGACCCGTGCCGACCAGCAGCACCACGACCAGCAGCACGACGGAGGCCGCGTAAAGCCACACCGCGGCCCAGTCCAGCCAGCGGAGCGGTATCCGACTGACCGTCAGGAACGCGATGAGCGCGAGCACCAACCAGACCAGCTGGCGACGCCAGGCACCGGCGGCGAGTGAAGGCACGTCGACCTGCCCGGCCGAGTAGATCATCGCGGCTCCCGCGAAGGCGAGCAGGATCGCCAGCCCGAAGAGCCTGAGGTCGCCGGGAGGACGAAGCGCCCGTGCCGCCGCGATCACCGGGCCTCCTCCTCGCCGACCGGTGTTCCGTCCGGTCCATCGGCCAGAGCGGGCGGTGCGAGAAGCTCGGGGTGGAGCGTGTCCAAGTACCGTTCAACAACCCGAATCGCGAAAGGCACCGCCTGCGACACCTGGTAGTCGGGGTGGCCGAACTCAACGATCGCTGCGATCACGATCTCGGGGTCGTCGGCCGGTGCGAACCCGATGAACCATGAATGCGGCGCTCCGTGCGGGTTCTGGGCGGTCCCCGTCTTGCCCGCCATCTCCCAGCGATCGGAGCGATACGGGTAGGCGGTGCCGTCGGGGTGGTTCACGACAGCGCGCAACGCCTCCACGAGCTGGCTCCGCTGGGGCTCAGAGAGGCCCAACTCCCACGTGGCGCGGCGGTCCGCGAGTCCCTCGCTCCTCGCGATATGCGGAACGATCGGGGGCTTGCCGGTGGCAAGCGCCGTGTAGAACTGAGCCATCCGCAGCAGAGACTGCTGGTTTTCGCCCTGGCCGATCGCGAGGTTGAGCACGACGGACTCCGTCCAACCCCTCTCTCCGTACCGCTCGTCATACCATTCTCGCGATGGCGGAAACACGCCGGGTGTCTCGTACGGCAGATCAATGCCCGTCGGTCGGTCAAAGCTGTAGCGCGCGGCGCCCTCCAGAAGTGCATCCAGGCCGAGGCGCATCCCGGCCTGGTAGAAGTAGACGTTGCAGCTTTCGGTGATCGCGCCGGCGAGGCTGAGCGGGCCGTGTCCCCCCGACTTCCAGCATCGGAAGCGGCGGTTCCCGTAGCGGAGCGCCCCCAAGCACGATGTAGACATGTAGCTTCCGATGGAGAGCTGCCCTCGCCTCATGCCCGTGCTCGCTATGGCCAGCTTGAAGGTCGAGCCGGGAGGGTAGGCAGCGGTCGACACGCGATTGAGGAGGGGCTTGGCCGGGTCGTCTCGCAGCGACCGCCACAGCGAGACGTCGATCCCTCCGATGAACTCGTTGGGGTCGAACGTGGGATGGCTGTACAGGACGAGGACCTCACCTGTACGGGGATCCAGAGCAACGACCCCGCCGGGCATCGCTTTGGGGAAGATCGAGTCCGCGAACTGCTGCAGGGCCAGGTCCAGCCCCAGCGTGAGATCGGTGCCCGGCTGGACCTCGACGGCGGGGCGCGGACCGAAGTCGCGAACGATGGAGCCAAGCGCGCTCACTTCCACGAAACGCACACCGGGTACGCCGCTCAGGGATCCCTCGTACTGGCGCTCGAGCCCGTCCTTGCCGACGATCCGCCCCGGCTCGTACTCGGCGTAAACCTCGCGCTCCAGCTCCGCCTCGCTGATCTCGCCGACGTAGCCGGCGAGGTGGGCGATGGCGCGACCGGCGGGGTAGTGGCGCCGAGGCCGCATCTCCACCACCGTGCGCGGGAAGTCCGGACGTCGCTCCTCGATCGCGGACACCTCCGCGAAGCTCGCGTCATCCCGAACGACGAGCGGCTGGTTCGGAAAGCGGCTGTACTTGGCCAGCAGCCTGTTAATCCGTTCCTCGCCCAGGTCCAGGTACGGCGCGAGCCGATCCAGCGTCGCCCTCAGCGTATCTGGGCTTCCGGGCAGCAGTGAGATCGAGTAGCCGGGGACGTTCTCAGCGACGACTCGGCCGTGGCGATCGTAGATCGTCCCTCTGGGGGCAGGCACGGTGATCGCGCGCAACCGGTTCTCCTCCGAGCGGAGGAGGAATTCGCTGCTCCCGATCACCTGGAGTCGGAAGAAGGCCGCGAGGAGCAGCAGCATGGCGCCCAGCAGAAGCAGGTCCACGGCCGCCGCTCTCTTCCGTCGCTTCCCGTTCTGATTTGCTTCCGTCGTTCCGCTCCGGTGTTGTAGCTAGCGCGATGCCCGTGCGATCAAGAACTCCCCGAGCCCTCCCGCGACGGTCGTCAACGCGGCATCGATGGGCGCGATCACCAAGCCCGTTGTTACGTCGAGGGAGCCGGTAAGTGCCGCGATCGATGCGTGGATTGCCCAGGTTCCGAGGAAGAGATACAGCGGCACGAAGAGGCGCGAGTCCGCGAAGATAAGGTCCCGAAAACGCGCCCCCAGGTAGGCGGCGACCGTGTACAGAAGAGCCGTCCATCCCCCTCCCAACGCCATCGCATCCTCCAGGATGCCGAGGGAGAAGCCCAGGATGGCGGCGCTTCCCGCCCGCAGGAAGAGCCCGCCGAGGAGCACCGCCGCGGTGAGCAGGTCGGGAGCCACCGGCCAGTCGACGAAGAGGGGGCGCAGCGAGAAGTGAAGAAGGGTGAATCCCACGACGAGCACGACCGTCCTCGTCTCGGAGCTCTCCATCCGATCTACCGGGGAAGCAGGGCGACTACTCGGGCGCGGCCGGCCGCCGCCATACGAGGACGACGTTCGCTTCGTCCGGTCGCACCGACGGTTCGACCAGGTAGCTCTTCGCCCAGCCGGCGTAGACCTCCGACACCGCCCGGACGGTACCGACGGGAATCCCGGTGGGATAGAGGCTGGACACACCGGAGGTCACGAGCACGGAGCCCAAAGGCACATCCTCCTGATATGGCGTGCCTTCCAGCTCCATCACCATCCTGCCGTCGTCCTCCTGCCGTGACCGCACGATGCCGACGGCGCTGCCCGACTCGGTTCGAACGCTCACCCGGAACTCCGGATGGGTCCAGAAGTGACCGGTCGCGGTCGTGCCTCTGGCCGATCGGATGACCCCGACGACTCCGTCTCCGGCCAATACGCCGACCGGTGACTCCACGCCGTCGACCCGGCCCTTGGCCACCAGGAAGGCGTGCGATTCTCCGATGTGCGGACGGCCGGGAACGATGTCCGCGAGGATGAAGCCGCCAGGATCGAGTCCACCGAGCCCGAGCAGCCTCCGCAGCTGACCCACATCGGCGGCCACTCGCCGGGCCGAGGCCAGCTCGGCGGCCAGAGAGTCTCGCTGGCTCGCCAGCAGCCTCGTGCTTCTCACCGTCACGGCATGCTCCTCGAAAGCCCCGTGTAGCATGAGAAACGGGTAGAGAACAGTCACTCTAAGATACTGTGATATGATTATTTGTCGTTCCTGACTGATCGTCGCGAACCCGAGCGCGAGCGTCACGAGCGTGATGAGGATCGCCAAATCCCGACCCCGCGAAGGGCGATCTGCGGGAACGTATCGAAGGGGCCGCGTCATCTCGCTTCGTAAGATGAGGTCAGGTGACGAGCACGCTCCGATAGCGTGAGAGGTCGTCCAGGATTCGCCCCGTGCCACGCACCACGCAGGTGAGCGGTTCTTCATCCACGTGGATCGGCAGGCCGGTCTCCTCTCGCAGGAGAATGTCCAACCCGCGCACAAGGGCTCCGCCACCGGTCATGACGATCCCCCGGTCGACGATATCCGAAGCAAGCTCCGGAGGAGTGATCTCGAGCGCTCTCCGAACGGCCGCGACGATCGCCTGGATCGGCTCCTGCATGCACTCTCGAATCTCAGCCGAATGGACGCGCACCGTCTTGGGGATTCCCGAGACGAGATCGCGTCCCTTCACCACCATCTCGCGCTCTTCGTCCGTGGGATAGGCGGAGCCGATCTGGATCTTGATCGCCTCGGCCGTCGGCTCTCCGATGAGAAGGTTGTAGTTCTTGCGCAAGAACGTGACGATTGCCGAGTCCAGTTCGTCGCCCCCTACTCGGATGGAGGTGTCGGCCACCGAGCCCGAGAGAGCGATCACCGCGATCTCCGTCGTTCCTCCCCCGACGTCGATCACCATGTTCCCCGTTGGAGTCTCGACCGGCAGACCCACACCGATGGCCGCCGCCATCGGCTCCGAGCACATGTACACCTCCTTGGCGCCCGCCGCGTGCGCGCTCGATCTCACGGCGCGGCGTTCCAGCTCCGTGATGCCGGAGGGCACTCCCACCACGACGCGAGGCCGGATCTTGAAGAAGCGGTTGGAGGTGACCGCCTTGAGGAAGTGGCGGAGCATGGCCTCGGTCACGTCCACGTCGGCGATGACGCCGTCCTTCAGGGGTCGGACCGCCTCGATGCCCGCTGGCGTCCGTCCCAGCATGCGCTTTGCTTCGAGCCCGAACTCCTTCGGCGTGCTGCTGCTCTTGTCCAGCGCGACAACGGACGGCTCGTTCAGCACGATCCCCTCGCCCTTCACGTAGACGAGGGTGTTCGCGGTGCCCAAGTCCACACCGATGTCGTTGATCGGCAGCAGGCTGCCTCTGCTGAACCACTTGGTCATGCTGAATACCAGTTAGGACAAGGGACGCCGGCAGGGCGCGGTCCGCGGCCTCCACGGCACGCACCCGGGTGTGCGGCCGCCGCCAATGTAGACGCAGGCGTTACAGGACGAAAGGTGAAAAACAGAGCGCTCAGAGCACCTCGTCCAGTGGCGTGTACTCAAGCCCGAACGCGTCCGCCACGGCGGCGTAGGTGCACTTCCCGTCCACGACGTTGACGCCCGACGCAAGGCTCGTATTCTCCCGCACTGCCTCCCGCCAACCGCTCTCGGCCAGCTGAAGAGCGTAGGGGAAGGTCGCGTTCGTCAGGGCCAGCGTGGACGTGCGAGGCACCGCGCCCGGCATGTTGGCCACCCCGTAATGGACGACGCCATCCACCACGTAGACCGGGTCGGCATGCGTGGTCGGCCGGACCGTCTCGACGCAGCCGCCCTGGTCCACCGCCACATCCACGACTACCGAGCCGTCCTTCATCAGCTTCAGGTCTTCACGCAGGACGAGCTTGGGGGCCACCGCGCCGGTCACCAACACGGCTCCGACGAGCAGGTCCGCCTTCCGGAGCTGCTCCAGAACCGTGTGCCGATTGGAGAAGAGCGTATCCACGTTGGCTGGCATCACGTCGGACAAGTAGCGCAGCCGATCGAGGTTGACGTCCAGGATGGTAACATGAGCGCCGAAGCCTGCGGCGATCTGTGCGGCGTTTTGGCCGACGACCCCACCCCCGAGGATCACTACCTCGGCCGGGCTCACTCCAGGAACACCGCCCAGAAGAATCCCGCTGCCGCCGCTCGCCCTCTCCAGGTACTTGGCGCCCTCCTGAACGGCCATCCGCCCCGCGACCTCCGACATCGGAGTGAGCAGGGGCAGCTCCCCGTTCGAGAGCTCCACGGTCTCGTACGCGATCGCCACGGCGCCGCTGTCGATGATCGCTCGCGTGAGATCTTCGTCCGCCGCGAAGTGGAAGTAGGTGAAGATCAGCTGGCCGTCACGGATGCGACTGAACTCCTCCGGAATCGGCTCTTTCACCTTGAGGATCATCTCCGACTCCGCCCAAACCGCCTCCGGACCCTCCATCGTTCGGGCGCCGACCTCCTCGTAGGCGCGGTCCGTGAAGCCGCTGCCCTCCCCGGCCCCTGCCTCGACGACCACGTCGTGGCCGTGGCTCACCAGGGTATCGGCACCGGCCGGCACGAGCGCGACCCGATTCTCGTTGGCTTTGATCTCCATAGGGACACCGACGATCATGAGGTCTCCTCCGAAACTTCTTCAGGCCGGACGCAACTCCAAGACATCCTGTCGATCGGGGTTGAAGAACGCTGCGGCCTCATGGATCTCCTCGAGGGTGACGCGGTCGATCCGTTCGGCCAACTCGTCCAGGGTAATGTACGGCTCCCGATACAGCGACAGGCCCGCCAAACGCTGCATCCGAGATACCGTGGACTCCAGGCCGAGCAGGAGCTGACCCTTCAGCTGCTGCTTCGTGCTCTCGATCTCCGCCGGCGTGAGGCCGTTCTCCGCCACATCTCGGAACTCCGCCAACAGCTCGTCCCTAGCCTGCTCCACCGCTTCCGGTCGCGTACCCAAATAGGCGCCCACGTGCCCGGCCGCGCGGTAGAAGGCGTGAAAGCTGTATACGCTGTAGGCCAGGCCGAGCTCTTCCCTGATCCGTTGGAACAGCCGCGAGCTCATCCCCGCTCCGAGCGCTGTCTCGACGAGGATCAGAGCGTAGCGGAGTGGGTGTGAATGCGGGATCGAAGTCGCTCCCACCAGCAGATGAGATTGCCGGCCACCGGATCTCTCCACGACTCGAGTGGTCGAGGATCGAGGCTCCGGTTGCGACAGCTCCGCTCGGGGGGGAACACTCGGTCGGGGCAGGTGCCGCTGCAGGGCCCCCAGAAGCTGGTCGCTGTCGAGTCTGCCGGCGGCGGCGACCACGCAGTTGCCCGGTACGTAGGCGGATCCGTGCAGCGCTCTCAGACTTTCCACATCGACCCGAGCCACGGTGGCCGCCTCTCCCAGGATCGAGCGGCCGTAGGGGTGGGCACCGTACAGCTGCTGACCGTGGAGCTCGAAGGCCAGTTGCTCAGGTGAATCCTCGACCGCCGCCAACTCCTCCAGGATCACCGGGCGCTCGAGCTCCAGGTCCTCCCCTCGGAGGGCCGGCCGGTAGATCAGGTCGGTCAGGATGTCGATCGCCAGTTCGAGGCGCTCATGCGGGACCCTGGCCAGGTAGCCGGTGTGGTCGTGGCTCGTGTAGGCGTCCAAAGAGCCTCCCACACGCTCGATCTCGAGGGCGACTTGCCTGGCGGATCGAGACCGGGTGCCCTTGAACACCAGATGCTCCAGAAGATGGGCGAGGCCCGGCTCGGACTCGGTGTCGTGGGCGCCGCCGTGCTCGACCCAGATGCCCAGGGTCACGGAGCGTACCGTCTCCATCTTCTCGGCCACGACGCGGAGACCGTCGGCCCTTCTCCATGACCAGACGTTTTCGTCGAGCCGGTCGGGCAGCTCGACCACCTGGGTAGCTCCGGCGCTACCGGCCTGAGCCGTCGGCGACCTGGGCAGTTTCGCTGCCTAGTTGCCGTTCATGGCGGCTCGCCGTGAGAGCTTCAGCCGACCGCGATCGTCGACCGCGAGCAGCTTCACCTGTACGACATCACCCGGCTGAACCACATCCTCCGTGCGCTCGGTGCGACCTTCCTCCAACTCGGAGATATGGCAGAGGCCCTCGACGCCGGGAATGATCTCCACGAAGGCACCGAACGTGGTGGTGTTCTTCACCACGCCCTCGTAGATGCGACCGACCTCCGGCTCCTCCACGATGGCTTCCACCATCTCTCTCGCAGCCCGTCCTACGTCGGCGGAAACCGCGGAGATCGTGACGACCCCGGTATCCTCGATGTTGAGCTTGGCGCCGGTCTTCTCCTCGATTCCGCGGATCGTCTTCCCCTTGGGACCGATGATCTCGCCGATCTTTTCCGGATTAATCTGGATCGTGACGATGCGCGGCGCGTACTCCGACATCTCCTCGCGCGCGCTCGGCAGCGTCCGACCCATCACCTCGAGGATGCTCAGTCGTGCCTTCCTCGCTCGCTCGAGCGCTTCCTGCATCGTCTCGACGCTCAAGCCCTTCGCCTTGATGTCCATCTGAATGGAGGTGATGCCCCGCTCGGTGCCGGCGACCTTGAAGTCCATGTCGCCCAGAGCATCCTCCACACCGAGGATGTCGGTCAGGACGGCCACTTCCTCACCTTCCTTCACGAGACCCATGGCGATCCCGGCCACCGGGCCGCGCAGCGGGACACCAGCATCCATCAGGGCAAGCGAGCCTCCGCAGACGGTGGCCATAGAGCTGGAGCCGTTCGACTCGAGGATGTCTGAGACGATCCGAATCGTGTACGGGAAGTCGTCGTACGGCGGCAGGAGGGACTGGAGCGCCTTCTCGGCCAGCATCCCGTGGCCGATCTCCCGTCGGCCCGGCCCCCGGAACATGCGTACCTCTCCCACCGAGAACGGCGGGAAGTTGTAGTGGAGCATGAACGACTTCGACGTCTCTCCCTTCAGGTCGATCGAATCGATCCGCTGTTCGTCGTTGATCGTGCCGAGCGTGGTGACGCACAGCGCCTGCGTCTGGCCGCGCGTGAAGAGAGCCGATCCGTGCGTGCGTGGGAGCAGTCCGACGTCGACGGTGATCTCGCGGATGTCGTCCAGCCCACGCCCATCTACGCGGACGCTCTCCTCGAGGATCTGACGCCGCATCTCCTTCTTCTCGAGGTCGCGAATGATCCCGCGCACGCGGCTCACCTCCTCGCCGTACTCCTCCTCGAGCGATTCGGTAATCTCTGCCCGCAGCTCGGTGAGCACGGTCTCGCGCTCCGCCTTGTCGCCGACTCGCAGCGCCTCCCGGACTCTTTCGCCTGCCCCCTCTGTGACCGCCGCCTCGAGCCCTTCGGGTGGCTCGGAGGCCTCGTACTCGAACTTCTCGCGCGAACCTCCAGCCATCTCCACGAGCTCGCGCTGGAATCCGATCAGCTCTTTGATAGCGGGGTGCGCGACGTTCAGCGCCTCGACGAACTCCTCCTCGCTGATCTCCAGAGCGGCACCCTCGACCATGACGATCGAATCCTCCGAGCCGGCCACGACGATGTCCATGTCGGAGAAATCGAGCTCCTCGAAGGTGGGATTGACGATCCACTCACTCTCCACCCGGCCGACCCGCACGCCGGCGATCGGCCCATCCCAGGGGATCGACGACAGCGAGAGAGCCGCGGATGCGCCGAGCATGCCCAGAACGTCGGCATCGTTCTCCTGATCCGCCGAGATCACGAAGCAGGCGACCTGCGTCTCGTTACGGTAGTCGTCGGGGAACAAGGGCCTGAGCGGTCGATCGATCTGCCGGGCCGACACCGTTTCTTTGTCGCCGGGCCTCGTCTCCCTCTTGATGAAGCCACCGGGGAATTTCCCCGCCGCGTATGTCTTCTCCCTGTACTCGATGGTGAGTGGAAAGAACGGAAGGTGGCTGCGCTTCCGCTCCGCGACCGCCGTCACCAGCACCGCGGAATCACCGAACTGGACGTAGACCGCCGCGTCCGCTTGCTTGGCCATCCGGCCGGTTTCCATGATGAGTGTCCGCCCGGCAAATTCCTTCTCTAGTCTGTGCACGTTATTCCTCTTCGTTGTTTGCGTTGCTTGCGAAGTCTGAGACAGATTCTGAACGTGACCACCCCGACACGAGACGTCCGCGTTCGGTGATCATGAATCAGCTCTCCCCTAGCGCCTGAGCCCCAGTTCCTCGATCAGGCTCCTATAGCGCTCCAGGTCACTACGTCTCAGGTAAGTCAGGAGACGACGACGCCGTCCGACGAGCTTCAGGAGACCGCGTCGGCTATGGTGATCCTTGGGGTGCTGCTGAAAGTGCCCGGTGAGCTCTTCGATCCGCGCCGTGAGCAACGCGATCTGGACGGAGGTGGATCCGCAGTCGTTCTCGTGCTCGCCGAATTTCTCTACGATGCTGGTCGAATCCGTGTTTCCAGACGCCATGTTTCGCTTTCGTCCCTCTTCTGTCGCCGTCTTCCCAAAGATGCAAAGCCCGAGAATTTACCGAGATCCGGCGGTTCTGTAAACATCAGCGACCCCGGCCACCCTCATCCTCGTCGCCCGTCCAGAGGTCGCCGTCCCGACGCGCTCGCTCGGCGAAGAAGCGCATCGCCTGCTCTCGGTCGACACGCATCTGTCGCACGAGCTCTTCCGCCGACGCGAACGGGCGAACATCCCGGAGTCGCGAAAGAAAGTCGACGCGCACGCTCTCGCCGTAGATATCGTTCTCGAAATCGAGCAAATAGAGCTCGATCGAAGGAGGCGACCCCGCGAATGTCGGCCTCGGGCCCAGATGGAGAAGCCCGTCGCAAATCCTCCAGCCGAGGCTCGCGCGGACGGCGTAGATCCCCGATCCCGGAACCAGTTTCCCCCCTTCCGGGACCTGCAGGTTGGCCGTCGGGAAGCCAAGCTGTCGGCCCCGGCCGAGACCGTGCACCACGACCCCGCGAAGCGAGTAGGGACGGCCCAGCGCCCCAGCGGCCCGTTCGACCTCTCCACACCTCACGAGCTCGCGGATTTTCGAGGACTTGACGCGGGAGCCATTTGCGGTGACCGGGGACACCACATCGACCTCAAAGCCCAGCTCCGCTCCCAGTCTCCGCAGCGTCTTTCGATCGCCCGTCCGGTCCCGCCCGAACCCATGATCGTAGCCAACGACCAGCTCCTTCACGCGAAACCTGTCCACCAGGACGAGACGGACGAACTCCTCCGGCTGGTAGAGCGAAAGGGTCCGGTCGAAGGCGAGGAACGCGACGTAGTCGAGCGAGGAAAGGGCCAGGATCTCCTTCTTCTCGTCGGGAGACGTCAGAATCGGCGGAGCTGCCTCCGGTCGCACGACAGTCAGCGGATGACGGTCGAACGTCACGAGCACGCTCGTCAGTCGACGGCGCCGTGCCCGCTCGCCGATCTCACGCAAGACGGCCCAATGCCCCCGGTGCACGCCGTCGAACGTCCCGACGGTCACGACCGTGCCCGGCACATCGGGCGGCAGGCCGCCGGCTCCACCGGTACCCGGAAGCTCAGTCAAGGAACACTTTCCTCGGCTGGATGCGTCCATTCCGGAGCTCCCCGATAGCCACGAGCCGGTCTCCGTAGAGAAGGCGCACGGGCCCTGGGTCGCCGGCCGCACCGCCCGTCCCGACGTCGGGCGCCCCTGCGGCGTCAACGTGGTCGCCCTCGTCCGACTCCGCGTCCAGTAGCTTCCCGGTTCTCAAGAGCGGGATCTCCATTTCGGTCACGCAGCGCGAAGCGAGCCAGGAGAGGGCCTTCCCCGACTCGAGCCACGATCCGCTGGTCGGGATCCGGTCAGCGGTCACCTCGCCATCCCGCAGCTGGGCATCAGGGATGGCGTCTGCTGCGCTCAGGTCCGCGATCGCCGTCCGCCGAAGGACCGTAAGGTGTGCGCCACAACCGAGCTCGCGGCCAAGATCGCGCGCGAGGGATCTCATGTATGTCCCCGTCGAGACGCGGGCTGCCAGCCGAAGGACCGGAGGATCGAAGCGTAAAATCCTCAACGAGTGAATCGTGATCCGATGAGGAGAAAGCCGCACCTCGACACCCTGACGAACGAGAGCGTGGGCCCTCCGCCCCCTGATCCGCTTGGCCGAGAGGGCCGGCGGCCGTTGGTCGATGATGCCCTCGAAGCCCCGCAGGATGTCGCCAACCCGGTTCAGCGTCAGCCCGCGCCACGCCCTCGACTCCGAGACGACCTCGCCGTCCGGGTCGTGAGACGCCGTCTCCAGCCCCAGCCTGAGCTCCGCCTCGTAGCGTTTGTCAGGGAGGTGGAAGTACTCGCTCAATCGGGTCGCGCGGCCCACGCAGAGAATCAAAAGACCGCTGGCAAAGGGGTCGAGCGTTCCGGTGTGGCCGATCCTGCGGGTGCGCAGAGTGTGCCTCGCCGCCTCGACCACGTCATGGGAGGTCGGGCCGGGCGACTTGTCTACGAGCAGGACTCCGTTGAGCGCGGGCACGGCGCTGACCGTCACTCCCCCTTCTCGAGGTCCGGACGCACCTGCCGGAGAAGATATTCGATCCGGTGTGCATGCTCGAGGGTACGATCCGCCTCGAAGCTCATCTCGGGAATTCTCCGGAGATGGAGCCGCCTACCGAGCTCACGTCGCAAGTACCCTTCGGCGCTCTCGAGGCCCAGGAGGGCTTCGGCGAGCGCCTCCTCGTCGCCGCCGGCGCGCACGTAGACCGTCGCGTACTTCAGGTCGGACGTCGCCTTGACGGCCATGATGGAAACGGGTACCAGCCTCGGGTCCTTCGCCGAACGGAGGATCAGGGCCGCCAACTCCTCGCGCAGCAGGTGATTCACGCGCTCGATCCTTCTGCTCGTCATGCTACGGCCCTTCCGTGTCCACTCGTAGGCGTGAGGCTTCTCATCGCGAGGAGAAGGCCGAGGAGCTCAATAGAGGGTCGTCTCTCTCTCGACGACGAGAGCGCGAGGATCCGAGCCGACGTGCTGATCCAGGCGAGCCAGCAGGGCCTCGGCAACGGACGGATCCGAGGCTACGAGAGCCACACAGATCTCCGCCTTCTGCCACTTGTCCTGGAAGTCGGTCTCGGCGGCGGAGACGCGAAAGCGCGCCTGGAGCCGGTCGCGCAGGCCGCGCACGATCCGGCGCTTCGCCTTGAGCGACGTGCAGCCGGGCAGGTGCAGCACCCAGCGACCGACGCCGACTACAGCGGCCATCCTCTCCTATCGCCTCGCCCCACTCCTCGGACTGGCTCCTAGGGAGTGGCGGTTTCCGTCGCCGCCGCGCTCTCGGCCAGGGTGCGGGCGATCTCGTCGATGCGATACGACTCGATCAGATCGCCTTCCTTGACGTCGTTGTAGCCTTCGATCGAGATGCCGCACTCGAATCCCTCGCGCACCTCGCGGACATCGTCCTTGAAACGCTTCAGACTGTCGACCTTGCCGCTGTAGATGCGCAGCTGATCCCGCACGAGGTGAACCGGCAGTTTGCGCTCGATCACCCCGTCGGCCACGTAGCAGCCCGCCACCGTACCCACCTTGGGAACTCGGAATAGCTTTCTGACCTCGGCAGTCCCGACGATGACCTCCAGCTCCTCCGGCTTCAGTAGCCCCTCGAGCGCGAGGCGCATGTCTTCGACGGCCTCGTAGATCACATCGTAGCTGCGTATTTCGATTCCTTCGCGCTGGGCGAGATCGCGGGCCCCCGCGTCCGGCCGCACATGGAAGCCAATGATCGCCGCCGAGCTGGTCGAAGCAAGCAGCACGTCGGACTCGTTGACCGCCCCGACTCCACGGTGAATGACCTCCACCATGACCTCTCCCGTGCTCAGCCGCTCCAGGGAGTCGGAGAGAGCCTGCACCGAACCGTCGGTGTCCGCCTTGATGACGAGGTCGAGGATCGCTCCCTCGCCGCCCTCGACGGTCTCGAAGAGATCCGTGAGCCGCGTGCCCTTCTGCCGCCGGCGCATGTCCTTCTCGCGCTCAAGCTGCTGGCGACGCCCGGAGATCTCCTTGGTCCGCTCGGCTTCCGCCACCATCAGGGAGTCGCCGGCCTGAGGCACCCCCTCCAACCCGAGAACGCGCACCGGCATGGAAGGCCCGGCTTCCTCCACGTTCTTGTCACGCTCATCGAGAAGCGCGCGCACGCGGCCGCCGAAGAGGCCGCAGATGAAGTTGTCCCCGACCTTCAAGGTGCCGCTCTGTACAAGCACGGTAGCGACCGGCCCCATGCCACGATCCAGCTGCGCTTCGACGACGGTGCCCCGTGCCGGCCGGTTCGGATTGGCCTTGAGCTCGAGCAGCTCCGCCTGAAGCTGGACCTTCTCCAGCAGCTCGTCGAGACCCTCCCCCGTCTTCGCCGATACCGCCGCGGACAGCACGTCGCCGCCGAACTCCTCGAGCACCACATCGTGGCCGAGCAGGTCCTGCTGCACCTTCGGCACGTCCGCCGCCGGCAGATCCACCTTGTTGATCGCCACGATGATCGGCACGCCGGCGTTCTTGGCGTGGCTGATCGCCTCGATCGTTTGCGGCATGACCGCATCGTCGGCGGCGACGACCAACACGACGACGTCGGTGATCTCCGCACCACGGGCGCGCATGGCCGTGAAGGCTTCGTGCCCCGGCGTGTCCAGGAAAGTGATCGACTTCCTCCCATCGAGCTCGAGGCGGTAGGCGCCGATGTGCTGCGTGATTCCGCCTGCCTCGCCCGCGATGACGTTGGTCTGGCGGAGGTGGTCGAGCAACGACGTCTTCCCGTGATCCACGTGTCCCATCACGGTCACAACGGGCGCGCGCGGAAGAAGGTCCTCCTCCGCATCCACTTCCTCCGTCACGTCCTGGAGGTCGGCCTCGTACGCCTGCTCGCGAACCGCCTCGAATCCGAACTCCTCACAGACCAACTCGATCTGGTCGAAATCGAGACGCTGGTTGATCGTCACCATGAGGCCGAGGTTCTTGAACGCCGACGTGATGATCTGTTGAGGCGGCACCTCGATCAGGTGCGCGAACTCGGAGACCGTCAGAAACTCGTTGACGCGTACGCGGGTCTTCTCGGCTTCGGCCTCGATCGCCTGGCGCTCGAGCTCCGCCTCTTGCTCGGCGGACGGCGCTTCACGCTTACGCTTCCGGCCTCCGGTTCCACCCTCGATGGCGGCCAGCGTGCGCTTGACGTTCTCCTGCACCGCGTCCTGGTCGACCCGGCGCTGGCGGCGACGCTGCTCGGGGCGAGGCTTGCGCCGGCCATCGACCGTGTATCCCTCCGCCTTGATGCGCACTGCTCCGCCCGGCGCGGCAGACGCTGTCGGATCGGCGGACGCTGTCGGAGAGGCGGACGCTGTCGGAGTCGCCGGCATGCCGCGACGGACGGGCTTGGGCTTGCGCTTCGCCCGCTTCGGCGCCCCCGCCTCCGGTTTGGTGGCTTCCGAGACGTCGACCGGCTCCAGGATCTCCTCGGCGACCGCTTCCTCGACCTCCACCTCCTGCGGCTCCTCGGGCTCCGCGTCGATCTCCAACCCCACCTCAGGCTCGGCCTCCGCCTCCAGCGCGATCTCGAGCTCGGGCTCGGCGTCGGCGACCGACGCCTCCATCGACTCCACGGCGACCTCGCCCTCGATCTCCTCTTCTGCCGGAGCCGCATCCTCGAGTAGCGGCTCGATCGGCTCGGGCTTCACCGGACGGCGGCGTCGACGCCGCGAGGAGGCTTCCGAGCGCGAGGCAGGAGCGGCCGAGCCGGTGCGCCTCTCTCGCTCGAGCCTCGCGTGCAGGCGAGCGATCTGCCCTTCATCCACGACCGACATATGGCTGCGCACCGGCACTTCCATCTCGCGCAGGATGCTAATCAGCTGAGACGACTCTACGCCCAGCTCCTCAGCGACCTCGTAAACGCGGAACGTCGACAAACTCACCCCTCCGCAATTGAGACAGGGTCCAACACGGCTCCCTCACGGCCCGGTTGCAACGCCTCGAGCACCAGCCCGGCCAAACCCGGTGCCGTGATCCCGAGCGCGGCGACGGGGCCGCGGCCCACCGCCCGGCCCAAAGCGCTGCGGTCTCCGCACACCGCGAGCTCGGCGCCCGTGTTCAGCCGAACGCGCTCGAAACGCTCGCGGGCGTTGTCGCTGGCGTCCCGGGCCACCAGGATCGCCGCCAGGCGGCCCTCTCGGCCGGCCTGACGCACGGCTCGAGTGCCGATCTCGACGCGTCCGGCCCTCCGCGCTACACCCACCGCAAGCAGCGCCGAAGCTTCGAGCCCGGGGCCGGTGCTCACGAGCTGCGCTCCTCCGCCACGAGCTCCTCCGCGACCGAGTCCTCCTCGACCGGGTCCTTCTCGGCCAACTCCTGCTCTCCCTCGGGCTCCGTCTCGACCTCGGCTTCGGCCGCGGGCGCTTCCGTCCCATCCTCAAGCGAGCCATCGGCTTGCACCTCGAGCTCCTCGACCCCCGCCTCGGCATCTTCGAGTTCGGCGGAAGGCTCCTCGGCCCCCGCCTCGGCAGCTTCTTCGGCCCCTTCAGCCGCCGCCTGAGCCTCGCTCTCATCGACGACCGTGAGCTCGTCGATGAGCCCCATGAGGGAGTCCGCCTCTTCCTCACCGATGCCCGGCACCTGGAGGAAATCCTGCCTGTCCTTGTCCAGCACATCGAAGAACGAGCTGATCCCGGTCGCCTCCAGAGCGGCGAGCGTGGCAGGACTTATCCCATCCAGCTCGGAGAGGGGGAAATCCGCCACCTCGTACTCGTCGTCGGCGCCACCGAACAGGACCGATTCCGCACCTCGATCCATCCAATCGCGGCTGGAGTAGAGATCGAGCTGCCAGCCGATCAGCTGCGAGGCGAGACGGACGTTCTGGCCGTTGCGTCCGATCGCGAGCGAGAGCTGGTCATCGTCCACGATCGCCGTGATCACCCTGCGCGACGCGTCCGAGATCACCTTTGCGACGCGAGCCGGCGCCAGGGCACGCCGAGCGAAGATCTCCGGGTCGGGGTGCCAGGGCACGATGTCGATCCGCTCTCCGCCCAGCTCGGAGACGACCGCCTGGACCCGAGAGCCCTTGACGCCGACGCAGGCACCGACCGGATCCACGGACTCGTCTCGAGAAGAAACCGCGACCTTGGTGCGGCCGCCCGCCTCACGGACAATCTCCTTGATGTCGATCAGCCCCTGGTAGATCTCGGGTACCTCGAGCGCGAACAGCGCGGCGACGAAGAGCGGGTCCGCGCGCGAGAGGATCAGCCGTGGGCCTCTCGGGGTCTCCTCCAGCTTCTTGAGCACGGCGCGAATCGACTCGCCCTGACGAAAGCGCTCGCGTGGGTTCTGCTCCCGCCACGGGATGATCGCCTCCGCCTCGAGCGCCCGGTTGAGCATGACGACCAGCGTGCCACGCTGGATCGACTGGACCTCGCCGGAGACCAATTCCCCGACCCGGTCGTTGAACTCCTCGCGAATCTTGTCTCGCTCACCCTCACGAACCCTCTGGATGATGCGCTGCTTGGCAGCCATCACCGCCCCGCGACCGAAGTCCCGGAAGTCCACCGGGATCTCCATCAGATCGCCGACCTGGAAATCGGGGTCGTCCCATCGTGCCTCCTCGAGCCGGATCTCGCGCGCGGGATCCTCGACGACCTCCACGACCTCTTTTAGGACGACGATCTTTATATCGCCATCGGCCTGCACCTTGATCTCTGCATCGACCGGCCCATCGAAGCGTCGGGCGAGGGCGGCGTGGATTCCGTCACGGATGAGATCGTGCAACTCCTCCTCTGACAACGACTTGTTCGCCGTCATCACGCGGAAGGCCTCTACGATAGGTATCTGTTCGCTCATATCTCCGACCCGATTCCCTCGCTCCCCATCAGCCTCTCAGATCCGCTTCCCAGTCGTAGACCAGGTTCGCGCACGCGATCGCGCTCACGGGCACCCGGAGGCGCTCGCCCTCCACTTCTACTTCGACCGCATCCTTCAAACCCTCAACCAACCCGAGAAGGAGCCCCTCGACCCTTTTCTGCCGACCTACCAGCGGCGCGAAGCCCTGGATAAGCACCTGCCGACCGGCGAACCTCGCGTAGTCGGCCGGCTTGACGAGGGGTCGCTCCACCCCCGGCGACGAGACCTCGACGATGCTCCGCTCCGGCAGCTCGGCCCGCTCATCCAGATAGCGCCCCAGCTTTCGGCTCACCCGGGCACAATCGTCTATCGTCACGTTCGTCTCATCCGGCGGATCACCGACACGATCGATTCGCACCCTCAGCAGAGGTCGTCGACTCCCACCCGCGCGCTCGAAAGTCACGAGCTCGAACCCGAGATCCGACAAGAGTCCCGAGATCTCCTGCTCCAGACTGCTCATTCGTCTTCCAGGCGACCCTTCACGGCCGGCCCATACCTCCAACAAAAAAGTGGGGTCTGCACTGCTTCCCCACTTCGAACACGGTCTGAAGACCGCGAGTCGACCGGCAGAACGCCAGCCTTTCTTGTCCGCACAAAACCTAGGGGGCAGGCGCTCCTACGGCAACCTGATCTGGCCGCCTGTCGGACCCTCGGCAGACCCATCATCCGGGTCCCGCCAACCCAAAAAGGCCGCCATGCGACCCGCTGCGCCCTGACTACCCCTGTGAGAATGGAATCGATCCCGATCGCAGCTCGTACACCATGTAGATCGGGACATCTGGGCGCCGGGAACGCCCAGCGCCAGAGCCTGGCCGAGGAGTTCGTCGCGCAGGTCCAGCCGGCCCGCTTCTCCCGTCGCGTTTCCGAACGACGCCAGCACCTCCCGACCGACCTCGTAGCATCGGCCGCAGATCGCCGGTCCGAGGTGGACGTGCAGATCCTGCGGCTGGCAGCCGTAGTCGGCGCGCAGCGCTGCCACGCCGCGACGGAGGATGCCGGCGGAAGCACCTCTCCAGCCGGCGTGCAGGAGGGCGATGGCACTTCGCTCCGGGTCCAGGATGTAGACCGGGACGCAATCGGCCACGGTGACGATGAGCAGCGCCCCCGCGCGACCCGCAAGGAGGCCGTCGGCCTCGCCCGGAGACGTGAAGCCCTCTGGTACGTCATCCGCGCGTCGCACCTCGACTCCGTGTACCTGGCGCACCCAGGCGGCGGCCGAAAACCCCAGCTGCGAGGAGAGGCCCTCGACCCGCTCGAGGAAGGTCCACGCGGAGTTGCCGGAGGCTCCGAAATCGGCGTCTTCCCGCGCTTCGGTGACGCCGCAGATCACGCCCGGGAAGGCGGCCTCCCAACTCCGCAGTCGGTATTGCGGGAAGGGTTCTTCAGGGTGGCGCCGCTCACTCTCCTCCGTGAGAGCCGCCGATGCGGCGCGAACCGTCGTCATCCCGCCACGCGCTCGATCAAGGCCCCGAGCGCGCGAAGCCTCTCATCGACTCTCTCATAGCCGCGCTCGATCTGCTCAATGTTGTGGATCTCGCTCTCCCCCTCCGCCGCGAGCGCGGCGATCACCAGGGCCATCCCGGCCCGGATGTCCGGGCTTTGCAGGCGGGCGCCGCGGAGGCGCGATGGTCCGACGATCACGGCGCGATGCGGGTCGCAGAGCACGATCCGGCCACCCATGGAGATGAGCTTGTCGGCGAAGAACATGCGTGACTCGAACATCTTCTCGTGCACGAGCACAGTCCCCCTGCACTGCGTCGCGACGACGATGGCGATGCTGATCAGATCGGCGGGGAAGGCCGGCCACGGTCCATCGTCGATCTTGGGAATCTGCTCTCCGAAGTCGGCCTCTACCTCCATCTGCTGATCGGCCGGGACGTGGATCCCCCCATCCACTTCCTCCCAGTCCAGTCCGAGCCGGGCGAACCCTAGACGGAGGGTATCCTGGACCTCCGGGCAGACATCCGCGATCGTCACCGCCGAGCCTGTTGCTGCCGCGAGGCCAATCACGCTGCCGACCTCGACGTGGTCGGGCCCGATTCTGTAGCTGCCACCCGTGAGCCGGTCCACGCCCTCGATCTCCAGGATGTGGGTGCCGACGCCCTCGATCCTCGCGCCCAGACCGTTCAGGAACCGACACAGATCCTGCACGTGGGGCTCGGCGGCGGCGTTGCGGATCCGGGTCGTCCCCTTCGCCGTCACCGCGGCGAGGACCGCGTTCTCCGTGCCGGTCACTGACGGTTCGTCCAGGAAGATGTCGGCGCCCGAGAGGTCGGGCGCTCTCAAGTAATACGAGCCGTTCACCTCGATCTCGGCACCGAGGCGGCTCAGGGCGAGGAAATGCGTGTCGAGTCGACGTCGTCCGATCACGTCGCCGCCCGGCGGCGGAAGCTCGACCTCCGATCCCCTGGCGAGGAGGGGGCCGGCGACGAGGACCGAAGCCCGTATGCGCGAAGCCAGGTCGGCATCGACCTTTCGGGCCGTGCAATCGGCAGCCTGCACGACGACCTCGTTCGGCCCCTCCCAGCTGACCTCGGCCCCGAGCGAGGCCACGAGATCGGTCATCGTGCGGACATCGCGGATGTCCGGGACGTTGGTCAGGCGAACGGGCTCATCGGTGAGCAGGCAGCCAGCGAGAATCGGCAGAGCGGCGTTCTTGTTTCCCGCCGGGGTGAACACGCCGGTCAACTCGCCTCCGCCTTCGATTCGAAAGTAACTCATGGGGCAACCTAGAGAACGAGCGAGCGGGGCGGCAACGAACGGCCCATTGGTTGAGACTGCCGGCGGCCGGGCCTAGATTCAGATGAGCGACAGGCTACGGCTGTCGCGACCTTCGGCGAAGCCGCAGGCGCGCCACGAGACGCCGCCGCGGTCCGCCAAACCCTCGGCTCGAGAGTGTAGCGGTGAACCTCCAGACCCTTCAGGCCGTCGCCGTGGTTCTATCGATCGTGCTGTACGTCGCGGTGATCGCGCTCGTCCTGTACGCTATCCCGGCCTTCAAGCAGCTGCGCCTGTGGTTGAAGGGCTCCGAGGAACTCCATCAGCTGGTCCAGGACCTGCGCCCGACGATGACGAACGCCGCGGAGAACATCAACTACCTAAGCGCCGCCTTCCGGAGCGACGCGGACGAAGTCGGACAGACGGTTCGCAAGGCCACGGAAACCGCCAATTCAATCATCGACTCGGCACGCGACCGAAGCGCGGAAATCAACGGGTTCCTGGAGGTCGTGCAGGAGGAAGCTGAGAGCACCTTCCTGAACACCGCCTCCCTGCTCCGAGGGGTGCGCGCCACGCGCTCCCGCCGGATCGTGGAAGACGCGGACGACTCCGGAAAGCGTCAGCGGTTGGGCTGATTCCGGCAGGGCCCTATCGGGCGGGACGCAGACCCGCGTGCGCCACGAGGAGCGTCTTGGGACCCTGGAGATCGAACTCGATGCTGGCCTTCGCGGTTCGCCCATCGCCCATCACGGAGAGCACGGTGCCGGGCCCGAATCTTGGATGAACGATCCGGGCGCCGCTGGCGAGCTCGAAGGTCTCCTGGCTGTCCGAGTAGTCATAGACCGGTCCGGCATCACTCGTCGTCGCGGGATCGTATCTCCAGTCGAAGCTTCGGTCCCGATCGCTCGAGCCGGCCGAGGCCGACCGGCTCTCGAGCCTCGTTCCGCGAGCCGCGAACGGGCTGCCGCCGGGACGCCAGCCGGGCAACCCCGACATCCGGCGATCGATCGCCTCCTCCGGCAAGTCGTCCAGGAAGCTGGATGGAAAGCACGGCATGGAAGTGCCCGCCCTGAACCGGCGCGAGACGTGAGTCACGTGCAGGTGGTCCATCGCTCTCGTCAGTCCCACGTAGAACAGCCGACGCTCCTCCTCGAGCTCCTCGATCGTCTCCGCCGAGCGGCCGAGCGGCAGCAGTCCCTCTTCGACACCCCCGATGAACACGACAGGGAACTCCATCCCCTTCGCGTTGTGGAGAGTCATGAGAGAGACCGCACCCTCCTCTGGATCGTACCGGTCGACGTCACTGAGGAGAGAGACGTGCTGGAGGAAGAGGCCGAGATCGCTTCCCGCCGACTCCTCCCCGACGCCCCGGCGATCCGCGGCGAACGCGACCATGCCCGCGACGAGCTCGTCGACGTTGGCCAACCGATCCTCGCCGTCCTCTTCCGCCTCGAGAGCGCTTCGGAGTCCGAACGTGCGCAAGCACTCCTCGGCCACCTCGGCAGAGGAGGCCACCGGCACCAGGTCCGCCAGGGCGCCCATGTCCCGCGCGAACAGAGCGAGGGCGCGAGCGGCGCCTCCCGCCAGGCCTTCCACTTCACGGGCGGCGGCGGCGACATCCAGGAGACTGCCGTCCGACCGGGACCGAGCCGCCTCCATTCGCTCGAGGGTCACCGCTCCGACACCGCGGCGGGGCCACCCGATCGCCCGAAAGAACGCGGTGTCATCCGCCGGATTCACCAGCAGTTGAAGGTAGGCCAGGACGTCCTTGACCTCCCGACGCTCGTAAAACCGGATGCCGCCGACGACGCGGTACGGCATCCCCGCTCCGCGGAGCGCGTCCTCGTACGCCCGCGACTGGGCGTTTGTGCGGTAGAGGACGCCCACCTCGCCCAACGTGTAGCGATCCCGGTGCGACTCGACCTGACGGACGGTCCAGGAGGCCTCCGCACGCTCATCCCGGAGAGCCGCAACCACGACTCGCGCACCATGTGACCGCTCGGTGCGCAGCCGCTTCTCTTTTCGTGCCCGGTTTCGGGCTATCACGGCGTTGGCCACGTTCAGGATGGCGCCCGTGGAGCGGTAGTTCTGCTCCAGCCGAACGACGGCCGTGCCCGGGAAATCCCGCTCGAAATCCAGGATGTTCCGAAGATCGGCACCGCGCCAACCGTAGATCGACTGGTCGTCGTCACCGACCACGCAGACGTTTCCGTGGACCGATGCCCAGGCGCGCACGAGGCGGTACTGCGCGTGGTTGGTGTCCTGGTACTCGTCCACGAGCACGTGCGCGAACCGGCCACCGTAATGCTCGCGCACTTCGTCATCCTCCTCGAGCAGGCGAACGGCGCGCAGCAGCAGGTCGTCGAAATCGTATGCGTTGCACCGGGCGAGCAGCCGTTCGTAGGCCGGGTACACCGTACCGGTCACGCGCGAGAGAGGGTCGAACGCCGCCGCGGCGAACTCCTCCGGCCGCACCATCGCGTTCTTCGCGTCGGAGATTCGCGCTCGAACGCCCTTCGCAGACCAGCGACGTGGATCCACGTCCACGTCCTCCATGGCGCGCTTCACCGCTCGCTGGGAATCGCTCTCGTCGTAAATGGTGAAGCCTCGCGTACGGTCGGTGCGGTCGGCCTCCATGCGGAGTATTCGAGCGCACACGGAATGGAACGTGCCCGCCCACAGGCCGTCGGGCTCGTGACCGACCAGGCCCGCGATCCGATGGCGCATCACGTCGGCAGCTTTGTTCGTGAACGTTACGGCCAGGATCCGATAGGGCGGGAGTCCGTCCTCCATCATGCGGGCGATGCGGGCGGTGAGGACGCGCGTCTTGCCGGAGCCGGCCCCTGCCAACACCAACAAGGGGCCCTCTCCGTGCTGAACGGCCTCGTGCTGCTCGGAGTTGAGCGAGATCCTCAGAGCGCACCCCTCTCCGCTACCGGCAGCTCGACTCGAAAGCTCGCGCCGGAATCCGAGTGCTCGAGCATTATCGCGCCGTCGTGCATCTCCTGGATGATGCGCCGGGTGAGCGAGAGCCCGACGCCCCAACCGCTCTCCTTCGTGGAGAAGCCGATGTCGAAGATCTGCTTGCGAAAGCCGGTGGGCACGCCAGGGCCCGTGTCGAACACCCGGAAGGCCGCCCGGTCGGAGTGTTGTCCGTCGTATTCGATGACGACCCGCCCCTCGCGCCCCGCCAACGCATCGAGCGCGTTCTTGATCAGGTTCTCGAACGCCCACTCGAGGAGCGTCTCGTTGCCGATCACTCGGGGAGCGTCCTGGGGCACGTCCACGATCAGCGACACCCGACTCCCGAGGCTCGGAAGCCGGGCCTGGAAGTAACGCCGGAGGCGGCTCGCCACGTCTCCGACGTCCACTTCATCCAGCCGCGGGTGCTGGCCGATGAGCTCGAAGCGGCGCGACACCTTGAGCAGACGATCCGTGTCCGCCTTCATCTCCAGGACTAGCTCCGGCGGCGCCGTGGGTACCACCGTCGCCGCCGTGGGAGAGCGATCGTCTCCAGCAGCAGCCTCGGGCTCCATCTCGACTTCGAGCTGCTCCAGCCAGCCGACCAGCGAGCTGAGGGGCGTTCCCATCTGATGGGCCGACTCCCGAGCCATCGCCGACCAGATTCGCTCCCGCTCGCCGCGCACCGAGGCGAGAACGGCCCATGCTCCGGCGGCCACCAGCATGAGCAGGATCGACGCCTGAAGCCACGGGATCCACTTCAGGCGGCTGAGGAAGAGCGGCTCGCCGAAATGAATCCGGAGATCGTGCGCCGCCACGGGCGGCATTCGGTCGTCCAGCTCGGCCACGTAGGCACGGATACGCTCCGCGCCTTCCGGGTCTCTCCGGTCCGCATCGAACGGGAGGTTCGCCGCGGACGTCGGGTTTCCAGCTGCGTCGGTGACCACTACCGGGATCTCCAGGCGGTTCATCTCACCCAGTACCTCGAACAGGACGCGGTCGGTGAGACGCTGCTGCTCCTCTGGATCCTGCGCGCCCGTCGCCTGGAAGGTGAGCGCGTAGATGCGGCTGAAGACGGCGGCGTCCATCCGCAGCGCGTTCGCCATCTGCTGCGTGTAGACCAGGAAAGAGACGATTACCGCCGCGAAGGCGACCGCGATTGCGTAGGGGAACAACCTTCGGGTCACGACTCGAGCCGATCCACTCCCATGTAGGGACGAAGCGCGGCCGGCAGGTCAACGCTGCCGTCCGGACGTTGGTGGTTCTCCAGCAGCGCCACGATGACCCGCGCGAGCGCCAAGCCCGACCCGTTGAGCGTGTGCGCGTACAGCGGCTTCCCGGCAGGCCCCGGTCGAAAACGGATGTTCGCTCGCCGCGCCTGATAATCATCGTAGTTCGAGCAACTGGAAACTTCCAGCCAGGCCTCCACTCCGGGCGCCCAGGCCTCGAGATCGTACGTCATGGCGTTGGCGAAACCCAGATCGCCCCCGGGCAGGAGGATCCTCCGATAGGGCAGCTCCAGCAGCTCCAACACCCGTTCGGCATGGCTGGTCAGAACCTCCAGCTCCTCGTCGGATCGGGCCGGCTCCACGAAGCGCACGAGCTCGACTTTGTCAAACTGGTGGACGCGCAGCAGACCCCGGGTGTCCTTCCCCGCCGCCCCGGCCTCCCGTCGGAAGCATGGCGTATAGGCGACGTAGGCGAGCGGCAGGACCTCTCCGTCCAGGATCTCGTCGCGGTAGAGGTTGGTGACCGGGACCTCCGCCGTCGGCACCAGGAACAGGTCGTCCGGGTCCGTCCGGTAGGCGTCGGCCTCGAACTTCGGAAGATGTCCGGTCGCGGTCATCGAATCACGGTTCACGAGGTACGGCGGCGCGAGCTCCGTATAGCCATGCTCGGAGACGTGGGTGTCCAGCATCAGCTGGATGAGCGCACGCTGGAGGCGGGCGCCCTGCCCCACGAAGAGAGGGAACCCCGAGCCCGTCAGCTTCGCGCCCCGCTCCAGGTCGAGGAGACCCAATCGCTCGCCGATCGTCCAATGGGCCTCGAACCGGCCGTCGGGCGTGGGGGGATCCGGGGGATCACCCCACGTGAGCACGATCTCGCCCTCTCCCTCCCGACCGGGCGGAACGCGCGGATCGGGCAGGTTCGGTATCAGAAGAAGGAGCGATTCCAGCTCCTCCTCCACGTCTGCCAGCTCGGGATCCAGGGCGCGGATCCGCGCCGCGACCTTCTGCATTTCCGCGAGGATGTCATCAGCATCCGCACCCTCCCGCTTCCGGTCGCCGATCTCACGAGAGCGGGCGTTCCTCTCCGCTTTGAGCCCCTCGACCTCGCCGATGAGCTCGCGACGCACCCGATCGGCTTCGATCGCGCGCTCGATCAGATCGGGAAGCGCCGGGTCGCCCCGGACGGCCAGGCGCTCCTGGCATTCGTCGCGGTGCTCACGGATGTATCGGATATCGAGCATGAACCCGCCCGCTCAGACCTCTCCGGCCTCTCCGGGCACCAGGTTGGGGTTCTCGCAGTTCGGATTCGCCAGCTGCTTGAACGTCAGCCGTCCACGGATAAGGTCGATGTCCAGGATCTCGAGCTTGCCGTACCTAACGAGAGCGAACGACCCACACTGCCGCCGGCTCACGGCCGCCAGGACATCGCCCACCTGGACCGTGACGGGCTCGTCCGTGATGTACCCGCTTGGCGGAGCCACCGTCAGGTCTTCGAACGACACGTTTACGATCTGCAGGCCGGCCGTGGACGGCTGCTCGAGCACCGAGGCGCGCGGGAAGAGTTGCGCCGTGCCGTCCACCTCGAGCGCGAAGGCAAAGTCCCACTGGCTCGACTGATCGGTCCTCACCGTCGACAGGACGATCCAGCTGAAGGCGGAGGGCTCGACCAGCGGCCCCGTCCGAAAGTCCGCGAGCGTGGCCTCTCCGGGCTCGTCCGGAACCGGCACGCCGACCACGGAGTCCCCGCAGCCCGGCAGCGCCATCGCCATCCAGGTGGCGGCCAAGAACTGCGACACACCTCTCAATGAACCCCCTCTTCAGCGACCAGCCCAAGGCATAACCAACGCTCGCCAGAAGATCCTGGCTCTCCCGAAGATGCTCGGAGAGCGCTGGCCCGGTCAAGTAAGCTAAGTCGCTGATACACTTGATATTTCCGGACTGATTGGTTGACTCCCGATGCGGATCGCCGGTACGTTGCAGCGCCGTACGCATGCTTCGGCTCGCATCTCCGAGCGCCGCCTCCTCCGCGTAGCGCTCGTTCCGACGACGACCGCGGCCGCGCAACCGATATTCGGAGCCTGTGAATACGGACATCTTGTGAGTCAGTTCCAGCGCCCGTTCGCCGTCGTCCTGGCGGGCGGCGTGGGGTCGAGGTTCTGGCCGGCCTCCCGCCTCGAACGCCCGAAGCAGCTTCTCCCTCTGGGCAGCGAGCGTCCTCTGATCGTGGACACGGTGGAACGGGCCATCCACCTGGCCGGGCCCGAGCGCACCTTGATCGTGACGGGCGACCGCCTGGTGGAGCCTTTCCGCGACGTGCTGCCCGAGCTGACCTCCGACAGCTTCCTGGTGGAGCCCGAGCCACGGGGAACCGGGCCCGCGCTCGCCTGGGCCGCACACGAGATCGCGCGCCGCGAGCCTGAGGCAGTCATGGTCTCCCTTCACGCCGACCACGTGATCGAGCCGCTGGAGGATTTTCTGGACACGCTGCAGCGTGGTGTGGCGGCGGCGGGCGGCGAGCGCCTTTTCTGTTTGGGAATCGTGCCGAGCCGACCCGAAACCGGCTATGGCTACGTCCGTCTGGGTGACGAGATCGAGCCTGGGGTCTACGAGGCCGCCGAGTTCGTCGAGAAGCCTTCGCTCGAAAAGGCCCGTGCCTATTTGGACTCGGGGGGATACATGTGGAACAGCGGGATCTTCGTCTGGCGGGCGGTCGATCTACTCACGGCGGTTCGACGGCACGCCCCGGAGATGCGGCTCGACCTCCTCGAGGCCGGCGACGTCGGGGGCTTCTTCGAGCACTCGGGGCCGATTGCGGTGGACGTCGCGGTGATGGAGAGAAGCGACCGCGTGGGGGTCGTGACGGCAAGCTTCCGCTGGGATGATGTCGGCGGGTGGAGCGCCCTTCACCGGATGCGACGCCCTGATGGCGAGGACAACGTGATCCTCGGGCCGGGCAAGGTGGTCGAAGGCTCGGGCAACGTTGTGTGGTCGGAGGACGGCGACGTCACCCTCTTCCGGGTCAGGGATCTCGTGGTCGTCCACAGCGGAGGGCACACCTTCGTCACGACGCGCGAGGACGCCTCGGAGATGAAACGAATCTTCGATCGCATCGAGGGGGGCGAGAACGAAACAGCCGATCGGAGAAGCCGGTCGTGAAGCTCTACGTCTTCGATGACCGCCAGGCCGACGATTGGCAGCCGTACGCGCTGAGCCGGCCGTGCGCGGAGCTATGGTTCGGCACCGATTCGCTGCGGGGGCGTCTCGAGGGGTTCGCCGGCACCGTCGCGAGCGGAACCCTCACGCGCTCCTGGCTCGGATCGTTCTCCGAGGACGGCGCCCCGCCCGTCCTCTCTGCAGAGGATCTGGGGGATGACGAGGACCGTCTCTTCCTCTGCTGTCGTGCCGTGCCCGATCCCGCCGCCAGGTTCGAGGTTCCGGATGGTCCGGCCACGTTGGAAATGGAGGGCGAGATCGTTGGCGCGTATCTGCCATCCGGCTTGAAGGGTCCAGCAGACGGCTGGTTCGCCGATCCGTCGCCGCTCAGGGGAGCCGCACTCGTGGTCGAGGGACGCGTCCTCCAGCACGTATGGGAGTTGGTGGAGCGCTCGGCGGACCGCACGGCCGCTGATCTGGAGAGCGAGCTCCCGGGCGTTCCCGAGGCATCCGCGTCAGGTGGGTGGGAGCGGCTTGGAGCCGCGCCTCTGCAGTTGGCGCCGGACGTACGCATCGAGCCGGGGGTGCTGTTCGATCTCCGAGATGGGCCGATCTGCCTCGACCGGGAGGTCGAGGTACTCGCCGGAACACGCCTCACCGGACCTCTCTATGCCGGCCCATCGAGCCGTCTCCTCGGCGGCTCGATTTCCCGACTCTCGGCGGGCCCGTTCAGCTACGTGCGCGGCGAGATCGAGGAGTCGGTCGTCCTCGGGTACGCGAACAAGGCACACGATGGGTTCCTCGGGCACGCCTACGCGGGACGCTGGGTGAACCTCGGAGCACTCACTACCAACAGCGACCTCAAGAACACGTACGGAACCGTCCGTCTCGCGGGCCCGGCCGATGAGGTCGACACGGGGTTGATGAAGTTCGGCTGCCTGATCGGAGACCACGTCAAGACGGCCATCGGAACGCTGATCCCGACAGGAGCCGTGATCGGTTGTGGGGCGAACGTGCTCTCGCGCCTGCCGGAGAAGTGGGTGCCTCCGTTCAGTTGGGGCGGACCGGAGACCGTGCATCGGAAAGACGGGTTCCTGCGGACGGCCGAAGTGTCGGCGAGCCGGCGCGGCGTTCGGTTCGGTGACGGGGAGCGGGCGTGGCTCTCCGAGGTGTGGGAGCGGGCTACGGCCGCGCGCCGGTGAGCCGCCGGGCATGCGCGTAGCCGCGCTGGGAAGCGGAAGCCGCGGGAACTCGCTCCTGGTCGAGGCCGGGAACACCCGTCTTCTTGTCGATGCCGGCCTCAGCGGGCGCCAGATCGAGCGGCGACTCGCGGCGCTCGAGATCGAGCCCGAGAGCGTGGCCGCCATCGTCGTCACCCACGAGCACCGCGATCACACGAGCGGCGTCGGCGTGGCGGCCCGTCGTTGGGGTTGGCCCCTCTACATGAGCCGCCGAACGGCTACCGCGTGCCGGAGCCTGCTCTCGGGCGAGGAGGAGGTCCGGATCATCGAACGGGAAGCCACCTTTCGGATCGGAGGGGTGGAGGTGCACGCGTTTCTCACCAGCCACGATGCGGCGGATCCGCTCGCGGTCACACTGACGGATTCGGAATCCGGCCTCAAGATCGGTGTCGCCACCGACCTCGGTCGGCCCACCGTTCCGGTGCGAAACGCGCTCCGAGCTTGTCATTTTCTCGTCCTCGAAGCGAATCACGACGACCTCCTGCTTCGTGACGGCCCGTACCCGTGGTCGGTCAAGGAGCGCATCGGCGGAAGCCGGGGACACCTCTCCAACCGGATGGCGGCCGAGCTGGCTGCGGAGCTTCACCACCCGGAGCTAGGCGGCGTTCTGCTGGCTCACATGAGCGAGGAGTGCAACGACGGGCCGCTCGCCCTGCGCACTGTCGCGGAGGCGCTGTCCGGCATGGATTACAGGGGCTTGATCGATGTGGCGACGCAGGAGCGTCCGACGCCGCTCTACGACGTCGCGGCGTTACGCTCGCGCGTCATGGATGGGGAGCAGCTCCACCTGTTCGCCGGCGGGAGAGGGCGTGCCTAGAGCAGCCTCAAGACGTCATTGGTGATCACCCAGACCATCAGGCCCACGACGAGCACGAGTCCCACCTGCGTGAGTCGAATCCGCTGCTCGACGCTTAGGGCCCTCCCTCGAATGGCCTCGAAGGCCAGGAAGGTCAGATGGCCGCCGTCCAGGACTGGAACCGGTAGCAGATTTAGAATGGCGAGGTTGACGCTGATGATCGCCATGAAGGAGAGAAGCGCCCAGATGCCGGCGCGCGCGGCCCGCCCAGACAGCTGACCGATCAGGATCGGGCCGCCTACCTCCTTCGCGCTGCTCTGGCCGCTCACGAGCTGGCCCAGAAACTCCAGCGTCGTCCTTACCCAGTACCAAGTCCTGAAAGAGCCCTCGGGTATTGCTTCTGTCCAGCCGAGCTCGCGATAACCGCCCTCCGGATCGGAGGTGACCCCGATCTGACCGATCTCGACGGAATCACGGATCACGTCGCTCCAGATGCTAACGCTCCGTGGAACGACGTTGAGGCTCAGGCGCTCGCCGTCCCGATCGACCCCGACGCGGATCTGGGCCTCGGGGCTCTGTTGCACCAACAGTGCGAGCTCGTCGAAGGCTCTGACTCGCTGGCCCTCCACGCTTACGATGCGGTCACCGGGCTGGAAGCCGGCTACGGCCGCCGGCGAGTTTTCTTGGACCTCGCTGATCAGCGCGAGCTGGACCCCCTGCACCCTGGCGACGACGATAAAAGCCGCGACGGCGAAGAGGAGGTTCATGATGACACCGGCAGAGATCACCAGCGTGCGAGCGGGCAGTGACTTCGCGTCGAAATCGCGTGGTGAGGGCTCACGACCTCCGGCCGCGCCGCCCTCCAACATGCCGACCCCCTCTTCCTCCGCCATCCCGGCCATCTTCACGTAGCCGCCCAGAGGGAACCAGGAGATCACGTACTCCGTCTCTCCCCTCTGGAAACCGGCCATCTTCGGCCCGAGCCCGAGGGAAAAGCGCTGCACTTCGATGTCGACGGCCTTGGCCGCGAGGAAGTGACCGAGCTCGTGCACGAAGATCAGCACACCAAGCACGAGCACGGTGGCCAGAACAGTCACCATTGCATCCATGAGCTGCTTTCACCCCAGCTGGCGGTTTGCGGTTCCGGTGTAGGGCCGACCTGGTCGCGGACGGCGGCCAAAGCTCGCGGCCGAGCGGGCGAGACTGAGTGCAGGATCGGTGCCCGGGGAACGCCCGCCCCGCGTCGCCCCGAGTCCCCCTTCAAAGACCCACCGCGGTGAAGAAGAGAAATGCCCCGGGAATGGTCCAGAGAAGCGAATCGAGCCGATCGAGGAAGCCTCCGTGTCCGGGGAGCAGTGAGGACGAATCCTTCTGGCCGCACTCCCGCTTCAGGGCAGATTCCACGAGATCACCGACGATCGCGAGGATCGCGATGAGAAGGCCGAAGAGCAGGGACCGGGCGACGCCTCCGGCCGAGGGGAGCACCCAAAGACCGTACAGGAGGGCCGCGCCGGCCCCCGTCACGATGCCGGCGAGCCCTCCTTCGACCGTCTTGTTGGGGCTGATTGTCGGAGACATCTGTCGACGTCCGAACAACTTACCGCCGGTATACGCACCGGTGTCGGTCGACCAGGTGACGAAGACTGGATAGAAAAAAAGTAGCGTACCCTCCACCCTATCGGGGAGAAACCATTCGCGCAGAGGAATGCCGAAGCTCAAGAGGCCGCCGAGGTACACAGCGCCGAAAACCGTCACCGCGGCGTTGGAGAGGGGACGTTCGGGGGGCGGCAGACGGAACGTGGCGACGGCAGCACCGATCGCGACGGCGACCATGGCGACCACCCACGCCAAGGGGAATCCCAGGCTCAGCACGGCGAGCGGGAGAGCGAGGGCGGTGAGAACTCCGACGCCCATCAGGGGCCGGTGTCCGATCTCACGCATCATCGCCGCGTATTCCCAGTAGCCGACCGCCCCGAGGAAGCCCAAGCCGAGCGCAAGGTAGATCCCGCCGGCGTAAACCACGATGAGGGAAGCCGGAATGCCTACCGCGGCGACGACGAGCCGGCGACGCAGGTCTTTCACGGACGCGACTCCCCACCCATCGCCTGGAGGGTCCAGCGGGAGGCGTGGCCAGCGCTCCGGGAGTGGGGGCTCAAACCTCTACGCGGCCGTATCGGCGCTCGCGCCGCTGATACTCCAGGATCGCCTCGAAGAAGTGAGCACGATCGAAGTCCGGCCATAGGACGGGCGTGACGAGGAGCTCGGCGTAAGCGATCTGCCAGAGGAGGAAGTTCGAGAGGCGTTGTTCTCCGGACGTGCGGATCAGAAGGTCCGGATCGGGCGACCCGGCCGTATAGAGCTCCAGCTCGAAGCGCTCCGCATCCACCTCTTCGGGCTTCAGCTGGCCGGCCAGCGCCGCGGCCACCAGACGACGCGCTGCCCGAGCGATCTCCGAACGCGACCCGTAGCTGAGCGCCAGGTTGAGCGAGAGCGCGGACCCTGACCGTGTCGCCGTTCCCAAGCGCTCGACCGCCTCGCCCGCCTCGGGCGACAGTCGCGCGAGGTCGCCGAAGACGTTGACGCGGACGTCACGCTCCCTGAGCTCGCCCTCCTCGCTATTCGCGTACTCGACGAGCAGATCCATGAGGGCGGAGATCTCGGAGGAGGGCCGAAGCCAATTCTCGTTCGAGAAGGCGTACAGTGTCAGGTGGCGTACTCCCAGATCGAGGCAGGCGATCACGGCCTCGCGAACGGCCTTGGCTCCCTCGCGATGGCCCTCCCAGCGGGGAAGCCCGCGCGCCTCGGCCCAGCGGCCGTTGCCATCCATGATAACGGCCACGTGGGTCGGAATCTCGCCCTGCTGCGTCTCGGCGAGTAAGCGCTCTCTGATCTTCGTCTGCTCGGTGTCAGGCATGGCGCCGCATTCTGACACCCTCGGCCGAGAGTGTCAAAGCACCCGGCCACCAGCCCGCCGACGCCTCCGTATCAGCACGGCTCATCGGTCGGCGTCGCGACGCCCGACTCCGCGTGACGCCGCAGGCTCCGCACGCCCCCTCGAAAGCTGTAGGCCTCGTACCCTTTGGACTGCATGCGCTCGGCGAGGTGGGCGGTGAGGACCCCTTCGGAGCAATAGAGCACGTAGGTGCGGTCGCGGGCCAACTCCGCGAACTCCCGCGTCAACTCGTCGTACTCGCGGTGCTCGGCTCCCGGCCAGTGCCAGGCCAGAAAGGCCTCGGCATCGCGGGAATCAATCACGATCGCGTCGTCGGGAATCTCGCTCATGAACAGGTGGGAGCCGATAAGCTCCGGCGTGTCCAGGCCCCGAAGCCGGAGCATCTGCCTATCGGCGATGGCCTTCGCCAGGACAGCCGGGTCGATGCGCTCCTCCAGAGCCGCCACCCTTTCCGGGCGCGCAGCCGTGACCGGCCGGTCCGGAACGATGGCGCAGTATTCCCTCACTCTGGCCGACAGCTCGTACGTACCGAGCAGCCTGGCTCGATCGAGTATCTCCTCCTTGTCGAAGCCGAGCAGAGGGCGGAGCACGGGGAGCGGCGCGACCGCATCGATCGCCCTCAGGTTCGCCAGCGTCTGCGAGGACACCTGGCCGATCGACTCCCCCGTGACGATCGCATCGGCGCTCACCTCCGCAGCCACCTCGGCGGCCGCGAGGTACATCATCCGCTTGAGGGTCACCTGCCAGTAGGATGGCTTGACGGTTCGCTGAAACTCGGCCATCACGGACTCGAAGTCGACGACGTGAAGCTTCGGATCCGTGCCGTAGCTCCACGCGTCCGCCAGGACCTTCACGACCTCGATCGTGAGCCGCTTGTACGCCGCTCCACCCAGATTGCAGAACAGGTACTCGGCCTCCACGCCGCGCCTGAGGACCATCCAGGCCGCCACAGCCGAATCGAAGCCGCCGGAGATCAGCACGACGGCCTTCCCCTGCACCCCCAGCGGGAGACCTGCCGCGCCGCGGATCGGCCTTCCCACGAAGTAAGCCTCTCGGTCCCGTACCTCGACGCGAACCTCTACCTCGGGGTCGGAGAGATCCACAGTCGCGCCCGGGTTGAGCGCCGCGCCCAACTCGCGCTGGACGTCGTACGAGCTGAAGTCGTGCTGGCCGCTGCGGCGTGCTCGTACGGCGTATCGCCGTCCTCGGACGGTATCGGCATACAGGCGATGTCCGAGATTCACGATCTCGTCCAACGAGGCGTCGCAGCGTCCCTCGACGAGAGAATAGGAGCTGATGCCAAAGACGCGCCTCAACGGATCCAGGATCCCGGGATCGGGCGAGAACACGTGCAGGCGGCTCCAACCGCGGGTCACTCGACAGCGGAGCCCGTGCGAGCGACCGGCGTCCACGATGTTCTTGGCCAGGCGCTTCTCGAATCGAGTCCGAGTGCGCTTCGCCTTCGTGCTCAGTTCCCCGCTGAACCGAACGAGAACCTCGATCGGTTTGGCCTCTTCGGTCACGGCGAGACCCTCATTCACGATCGAGCCATCTTCCAACGCGCCACACCTCCATGACTCCGATGGCGGAAATCGCGCCAACCACCTTCCCGACACCCTAGCAGGAAAGCCCCAAAACGAAAGCCCCGTCGCGGGACGACGGAGCTCTCGCGCAGATGGCAGGGGCGGGATTTGAACCCGCGACCCAGGGCTTATGAGGCACGCCCCGCGCGTCAGCCCGCGTCGTCGGTGTCCAATTTACAAGGACTTACGGGATGGCGCGTCGGTGAGTGTCAGCCAGCGTCGGCTCGGTTTGTCACCATTCTTGTCACCACGAGCGGCCCAGCCCCGACTGAGAGGGTTGAGGGAGGTTGGACCTTCGACGACGCCCGAGTGTGCTCCCTTTTTATATGACTGCAAGGCCGGGGAGAGAAGGACGTAGGCCATATACAAGAAGATCCAGGCCACTTGAATTGCGAGACACTGTGCCTCGCGCGGGTTAGGAAACTGGGCTTCGGGAGGCGTCCCGATTTGACCCGTCCCCCCATTTGTTGACCGGGACGGAACGGGCTGTAGATTTAGGAGACAGCGGGTGACGTAGGCCCGTCGCTATTTAACAGCACCAGAGGAACGCCCACAGGGGCGAACTGCCGATTTTTTTGGCAGCTCGTCCCTTTTTTTGTGCCGCTTAACCTGGGGAACCAGATGTCGAAGACGATGACCGGAACACCGAGAAGTAAGTGGATCAAGTTCCGGGTCCGGCCCGACGAGCAAGTCAGGATCCAGCTCAATGCGATGCGAGAGCACGCTCCCGTCTCGGAGTATTTGCGCGAGCTCGGCAAGCAGGGCGGACCAGTTGCACGGCCGGCGTCTGAGGATGCGGCGGCGTGACGCCCGAGGAGATGGACGAGATCATCGCGGACTGGTCAGCACCGCGTGATGACCAGAGACCTTTCCTGACTTTCGAACATCACCTTGAGTGCCCGTGCTCGGACTGTGTGGCGGCTTTCAAGCAGGCGGCAGACGAGGAGGGCGCGTGAACGTCACCGACTTGGTCGGCCGGCTCGAGAAGGCGAAACCAAACGGCAAGGGCTGGATGGCCTGCTGCCCAGCGCATGACGACTCGACGCCAAGCCTCAGCGTTTCGGAGGGCGACGACGGGAGAGTGATTCTCAAGTGCTTCGCAGGCTGTCCGACTGAGGCAGTCGCCGGGGCGATCGGCCTGGAGATGTCGGATCTGTTCGCCGACGATCCGCTGAGATTTTCTCGCCGGCGAGAAAGTTCAACCGGGCTCACACTCGCCCAGCTCGCCGCCGACAAGAAGCTGGAGCCTGAGTTCCTGCGCGAGTGCGGACTCGAGGACGGCGCTGACAAGTACGGCAAGAACGCGGTGCTGATCCGGTACCGGAACCGGGACGGGCAGACGGTCGCGAAGAAGGAGCGGGGCGGCACGAAGCAGTTCTGGCGGAAGGGTTCATCAAATGTGATCTACACGAAGGACGGCACCACGCCCTACGACGCTGGCGTGGACTTCACGGTAACGCTCGCCGCCAGCGGACAGACCGTCTGGACAGAGACGAACGTGGACGCGACGAAGACCGTCGCGCCGCGCCAAGCGATACACGACACGGCTGGCGTGGCGTCACTCTACGCGGCCGGCGGTGAACCCGTTGAAGACTATATCTACGCCGACTTCGACCGGGTGCAGATCGTGGTCGCGAGCGGCGGCAACGCGAAGGTCGGGTCGTTCCAAGTGGTGATCGCCTAGTGTCGCCCTACGCCCCGCGCAGAGGGGGAAGGGGCCATCGGCTCATTCAGGTGAGTAAATCGTGTAGACCGGCGTGCAGTCTCGTTTACGTGCGGCCAAAATTGGTAAGGGGGGGTTGAAAGTGCCCGCCACACGGGCCGGAAGGCCGCCAAAGCCCACGGCGCTCAAAAAGTTGGAAGGAACGCACCGACCGAGCCGTACGCGCAAGGAGCCTCAGCCGAAGACAGCAGGGATACCGTCGTGCCCTACCTGGCTGCACCGGGAGGCGAAGCGGGAGTGGCGGCGTTTGGCTCCGACGCTCTACTCGCTCGGGCTCCTCACGGAACTCGATCGGTCAACGCTGGCCGCTCACTGCCAGGCGTACGCTGACTGGTACGCGGCCACGAAGGTCATCGCGAAGGAGGGTGCGACGTTCACGAGCCCGAATGGCCACATCTGTCAGCGTCCAGAAGTGGCGTTGGCGAAGAACGCGCTCAAGGCGATGCGTGATTTCGGCTTCGACCTTGGGCTCTCTCCATCGGCTCGTTCGCGGCTCAACGTGAAAGAGACCCCGAAGCCGGCACAGGAGATGAGCGAGATGGAGCGGCTTCTCTACACGGCCAGAAACGACAACCCGTGGTCGCAGTTCTGATGTCACTCGAAAAAGACGATCTCATCGCGATCGAAACGATCGTCGAGAACGCGATCGACGACGCTGATCTGTTCGGCCTACAGTGCCGAATTGGAGAGCTGAAGAACAGGATCGACGACCAAACGGTGATCTTGAAGTTCCTTGCCCGGAGGATCCTGAAGATGGACGAGTCCGAAAAATGACAGAAGGCGCCGAAGGGGCGGCCCCGAAGGAAACCGCCCCTACGCGGTTATAGGGACAGCGTTCCGGGCGGTTCGAGACTAGTCCCCCCAACTTCCAGGAGGCATCGGTCTGCTATTAGGTACTACTGAGAGAGGCGAGTAAGCAGGTCAGCGATTACGAGATCGAACACTTGCTCCAGTTCCGCCGAAGTCGGCGCGAAGAACATGCGACCCTTAGGCTGGCTAGGATCTGCGACCCCCCCTTCGTTCGCGAGCAGACGGAGGTAGTCAAGATCGGGAGGCGGCGCTGACCCTCCCCCTAGATTGCCGAGGCCGATCGTGTAGAGAATGTAGCCCGCGCTGCGAATCTGATCCGCCCAGTAGACCCCGTTCTGCCGGGCCTGAGCCCGCACCTGGTCCTCGGTCACTCCGAAACACGAGGAGACTCCGTTACAGCCATCGTATGGACTCTGTACGGGCGGCGAGGGGTTCTCTACGAGGGTGTTGTAGTTGTAGTAACCGGTCACCGTTGTGGCGTTGAGATCGCCCGGTACAACGATTACCCGATCGACTCCGTTGAACATGCCCCGAATGGCCGTGGGACGCCCGTCGGTGAAGAAGACCACTACCTTGGCGGACCGCTCGCGGAGAGCCGCGTTCTGCATCTGCTCAAGAGCGGTGCGTAGCCCTTCGCCCGTGTTGGTATAGCCCGCCGAGTTCATGTTGTTGATCGTGGCCGAGATGGCGACCTGAAAGGGACTGTCGAGGGGGATGCGATCGACGGCTCGCGCATGGAATGAGCTCATTCCCACCTGGTCGATAACGTCCGAGAAGTTCGTAACAAACCGATTCGCCGCATCCTGGAGGTCATCCCAAGCGTTATTCTGTGCAAGGGAGTAAGACTGATCCAGCACGAGAGCGAGATCAACCGGAGGTACCGCCGCGACAGCCTCCGACGAGATGGGGATCTGATCCCAGCCCAGGATTCGCATGAGCGTCAAGGGCATCGGTTTTGTGGCGGACATTCCGACCGTAAGCTCTCCCAGCGCGTTCGTACCGAACGTAAGTGAGAGTGACACCCCATCCACACCATCCTCCACGCCGTTGATCGTGGCCAAGGCGAACGCCTTCTGCGTAGCCACCGACTGGCCGAGCCGAAGCGATCTCGCGCCAGCTAGCACCGCGGCATCCACGGCGCGCGAAAGTCGGGTCTTCGTCACGTATGCGCGGCCCAGGTCGATGGCCAGACCACCGACTCCTATGAGCCCAACCAGCGATACCGCGACGAATACGAGGATCGCGCCGCGCTCGTCGCTAAACCTTGAGCTGCCAGAAAACGGCGCCCTCATACTTTTCCCTTTTCTGCGGACTGGATCTATGGCACTGAGCCAACTGCTTGGACTTGCGAGACGTTGCAGTCATAGGGCCGGAGTCTCGGGAGTGAAGGGAAGGCCGGGCAGCCCTCGTCAGACCGACCGGGACCCTACGCAACCGTATGGCGCAGCGAAGGGTGTGAACCGGCAAGCCCCAATGAAGCCTTTACTTACTTAGGTGCGCATACGTGTACGAATGGTCGCGGACGATCAACACAAACGGGGGTAACCCTCATTCTTGTTTGTAGGCACGTTCGCGCCGGGGCACAGGCCGCTAAAGGGACCTTGCATTATGCAGGAATGTGGCCCGGCTGCTCGCGTATGGGATGCTGCCCTGAGGACGAGATCAGGAGCGTGGAGGGCGGGTTGAGAGCATTGGACCGGACAGGCGGTGTTAATCCTCTTCCGTGGCCGGGTCCGTCTTATTTTGGTGCATCTGACGTCTCAAGCTGAGCGGTCGCATATCGGTCCAGACCTGCTCGATATAGTCGAGACAGTGGGATTTCGACCCAGAGACGTCCAGGTCTCTCCAACCTTTCGGACTCTCTCGGTCAACAGGCCAGATGGAGTACTGTTCCTCGTGGTTCACTACCACCTTGTACTCGGTCTTGTCCTCGTATCCATCGGACGTATCCTCTTATTGGTCAGACACTTGCCGTTCCTCCATGGTAGCTCGACGCCGAGTCATTTGCCGGGCGCCGGCGCAATGCCGACCAACAGCACTAGCGCGTGGGTCCGGGTGTTGGTCACGCCGTGTTTTGCTCCGGCCGGCACCCAGACTACAAGGCCAGGGCCGCACTTCCGGGTCTCCTCTCCCACCTGAAACTCGCCCTCGCCATCCACCACAAAGTAAAACTTGTCCTGGTCAGCATGAGTGTGAACGCTCTGCGTCTGCCCTGGATCCAGGCAGTTGAGACCAAGGAGCATGCGCTTAGTCTTGAACAGAGTGGACTTGAAGAACTTATTCGGGTTGGAACCAGTATGCGTGTGGTAATCGGCGAAGTTCCTCATAGCTGGCACACCATAGAGTTGGAGCCCCGCCAGACCGCCAGAAAGATGGCATAGTTGGTTTGACGACGGCTGGCTTTTCGGCTCCCCCAAACCCAAGGACGAGCCGCGCACTTCCCCGCTCCGCCACGATCTCCTCCAGGCGCCGCCGTGCCTGCCTTATCTATCGCGGCGGGTAGAGCTGGTAGAGCATCACATAGACAACGACGCCGCTCACCGAAACATAGAGCCAGATGGGTAGGGTCCAACGGGCAATTTTCACGTGTTTGCCAAACTGTGCGTTTAAGCCACGATAGATCGTGGTCAATGCTAACGGGACGATGAGAGCGGCGAGGCAGATGTGGGTGACGAGGAGGGTGAAGTAGACCGGCCGAATCCAACCCTCGCCGGAAAAAGGCGTCGAGCCCACCTGGTAATGATGTATCAGATAAGACACCAGAAAGAGGCACGAGACGCCGAAGGCTGTCACCATGCATATCTTATGGCGAGTGACCTTTTTCCGTCGGATGAACAGATACCCAACCGTGAGGAGTAGGGCGCTCGTCCCGTTGAGGACGGCGTTGAGAGCAGGCAAGGCCGAGAGGTTGTAATCTCTTTCGAGCTGCACCTCGCGGCCCAATAGAATGAACGCCACCCCCAACAGGACCAGAAAAGAGACAACCCCGATGCCCGGGAGAATCAACCGATCTTTCATCCTCACCATCTTACCTCAAGAGCAGGCGGAACAGGCCCGCTTCATCCTACCTATCTAATCAACGCCGAGGGCAGGTTCTACCTTCGATGGCGTACAGACCGGCTGCTCTACGAGGACGAGATCAGGAGCGTGGAGGGGCGTTACGCGCTTAGACGCCAAATGTGATTAAGGGGCGGCCCCGAAGGAACCGCCCCTGTGAAATGCATCTCAGACCACCGAGCTATCAGTCGTCGTCATCATCCTCCTCGTCATCGTCGTCCCACTCGTTGTCGTCGTCCACTCGGGTCAGAGTCGGAAGTCGTCCATCGGTCGTTCGGACCTTGAAGTACACGTGGCCTTCGCCTGGCCAGCAATCCAGAATCTGACCTACCTCGTGCTCGCTTCCACTAAGGCCGAAGCGAACCGGGACGAGTTGTTATCCCCTCAGCAACTCCAGAACGCCACCCTCTGCTTTGCCAACGCCCCTTTTGGTGAAGCTGTCGATGGTCGGAGATGACCGTGACAGTGCCAACATTCCCCTTCGACACTTCAATGTCGATGTCGTTTTGGTCAGATTCAACCAGCACCGTGAGCTTCACGAACTTATGAAATTCTTGCGGGGCCTCAGTCTACGACCCGCGGAAGGCGCTTGACGTGATTGGTGAGCGGGATGTTCAGACACACTTACTGTGCGGCGCGGCTCCAGACGCTCGACAACGGCTTCCCGGTGAAGCCCGTACACGGTCGGCAGGGAGATGGGCCACGGCGGCGACCAGCTCGTGCGACGTATCTACGGCCACCTCGGACAGGTCCGGCACCGATCCGAGGTCGTCGAATACCGTGTCAAGCAGCACGAGGAAGTGCTAGGCGAACGGCTCGTGGCGCTCCAGGCCGGACTCAGTGGGACGACAGACCCCTAGAGAAACTCGACCGAGAATGACTCGGTGCCCCCAAAAGTCTGCCGTATGCTGACCGGCGAGATCACCTCCAGAATCCGTTCGCCGTTACAGCTCGGAAGATCGCCAACGAACCCGAACCCCGCATCGTCATCGCTCCACCGATACACCCACGCTTGTACCGAGCCGGCAAGGCGCACTTCATAGAGGCGAGGCGAGTAGCCTTGCTGGCCGCGCCTAAAGCCTGCCGCGTGCAGATGCTGATACGGAGCGAGAGAAATCGGGTTCTTCGGTAGCTCGATCGTCCTGTTTGCGCATAGGTAGGCAGTACCTGGGAAGAGATGGATTCCAACTGTCTCGGCCCATGCATTGAACATCGGTTGCAGGATGGAAGACGTGCCAGTCCCTGGCTCCAAGACCACAGCGCACTCGTAGCGATCGACGATCCCCGCCATCCTCGAGAATCCTCCTAGTCAGGTAGTGCCACGTCCCTGGTAGTCTTCGTGGTTTCACCTCGAGAGTACGCTCCAGCGCCGCGAGGCCCACAGTACCCGCGGAAGCCGTCGCCGGCGGGCGCTAGCACTAGCTTACCGGCACGGTTCGGGACCATCCCTATTAGCATCATCCAAGCAACGTCAGCTAACGGCTGGCAAGCGGTCTATCTTCGTCACGGAGAAGGCCAACACGACAAAGTGCTCGTCGAGATCCCGCTGGCCGTCTGGGTGATTGATGATGTCGCCGACGAATAGCCATCGAAACTCCCTTCGTTTGTCACCATTCTTGGCACCGCGACGGTTCTGTCACCGCCTGAGACACGAAGAGCCCAGCCGTAACTGACGACCGGGCTTTCGTTTACCTGAATGGCAGGGGCGGGATTTGAACCCGCGACCCAGGGCTTATGAGTCCCTTGCTCTACCAGGCTGAGCTACCCTGCCCTCAACCCCCAAAAAAACGCGGCCGGAGAAGGCTCCGGCCAGGTGGACACCGCACCCAATAGCGGGGGCGGGATTCGAACCCGCGACCTTCGGGTTATGAGCCCGACGCGCTACCAGACTGCTACACCCCACAGTGTAACTATCAATGTAGAAGCGAGTTGCCTACCGGTCAACCCGGCGGCCGGCGCCCGTATCGACCTCGATGAAGCGGAAAAGGTGCTCGCCATCGCGGATAAATCCGTACCGCTCGCGAGCGACCTTCTCGATCACTGCCGGCACGGATTCCAAGCTGTCGGCCCAGGCCTCCAGCGAGTCGGTGACCGCCGCCAGCGAGTCTGCACGCTGACCAAGCGTTCGCTGCTCCTGGCGGAGCGTCCGAAGATCGAGGGACGAGTACTCGCCGCCCAGAAGGAGGTAGTATCCTCCGGCCAACCAGAGCGCCGCCACGAGCGTTCGCTGGCCGAGTCTTCTCAGCCTCTCAGACATGAGCTTCTGTACCTTGAGGCGATGAGCGGGACGCCCTTAGGATCGCCCCGAGTAAACGTCCGCGCCAGGGTAGGTCGCCGCCGAGCCGAGCTCGCGCTCGATCCGCAGCAGTCGGTTGTATTTGGCGACCCTCTCAGAGCGACACGGTGCACCCGTCTTGATCTGACCGGCTCCGGTGGCCACAGCAAGGTCCGCAATGAACGTGTCCTCCGTCTCTCCGGAGCGGTGTGAGATCACGACCCCGAAACCGGCCACCTGGGCCAGGCGGACGGCATCCAGCGTCTCGCTGACCGTACCGATCTGGTTCAGCTTGATCAGAATCGCGTTCGCGGCCTCTTCCTCGATCCCCCGACGCAGACGATCCTGGTTCGTTACGAAGAGGTCGTCGCCGACGAGCTGGATCCGGTCCCCCAGCCGGGACGTGATGTGCCTCCAACCCTCCCAGTCGTCTTCGGCCAAACCATCCTCCACGCTCACGATCGGATACTCCTCCGTCCAGGCGGAATAGAGCTCGATCAGCTCCGCAGCGTTCAGTTCGCCGGACTCGCCGGCGCTCTCGAGCCGATACCTTTCGGCGGCCGGATCCCAGAGCTCTGTCGCCGCCGCATCGAGAGCCAGTGCCACATCCTGCCCCGGCTCGTATCCCGCATCCCGGATGGCGGCGAGTATGAGGTCCAGCGCCTGACGATTCGATTCGAGATCGGGAGCTACTCCCCCCTCATCGCCGACGGCCGTCGAGAGCCCGGCGGCCGCAAGTCGACTGCGTAACGCGTGGAATACTTCGGTGCCTGCTCTGAGGCCTTCGGCAAAATCGGCGGCACCAACCGGAACGACCATAAACTCCTGGATGTCCACGTTGTTATCGGCGTGCGCGCCCCCGTTCAGGATGTTCAGCATCGGAACGGGAAGGACGCCGCGCGCCTCCGGCGCCGGACCGCTCTCACCCGATCCGGGGGCGCCGGCTGACCGGCTGGCCGTCGCCAAATACTCGAACAGCGGCTCGGCCCGCTCCGTCGCGGCGGCACGAGCATATGCCATCGAGACCGCCAGGAGCGCGTTGGCGCCCAGGCGACCCTTGTTCGGCGTGCCGTCGAGCCCGATCAGACGCTCGTCCAGGTCGCGCTGACCCTCGAGGGTGATCCCCGACACCGCCTCTCTGATCTCGCCCGCGACGTGGGACACGGCCCGCAGCGCCCCCTTGCCGCCGTAGCGCGACGGATCGGCATCACGAAGCTCCACGGCCTCGTGTCGGCCGGTCGACGCTCCGCTCGGAACGGCCGCTCGGCCCGATGCTCTCCCCTGCAACTGGACCTCGGCCTCGACGGTCGGATTGCCTCTCGAATCCAGGATCTCCAGGGCGGTGATACTCTCGATGATCGACATTCATCTCCTCGGCTTTGGGCAGCTTTCGACGTCGGACGCATGCGGAGCCAAATTGTACGTGGTGGAAGCAGGCTACAAGGCTCGACCCACCGGAGGCGGCCCGAGCGAGCCTGGGTTCTGGGGCGGGCCGGGGCTACGTTGATGCCTTGGCGCGGAACCGGTCCAACAAGGAGGAAACGGATGAACACTCCGATCAGGAGATCCCGTCTAGACTTGAGTAAGACTTTCCGGGGTGCGGGTGCGATAGGCGGCGGAGTCCTGGTGCTTGTCGTAGCGATGCTGCTGCTGTTCGGCTTCAACCGAGTCGACGACTTCGAGGTAGCCGTGAAGCGCAACCCCGTGACCGGTGCGGTAGACCCCATACCGTACCGACAGGGCCTCTATCACTCGATCCTGCGCTCGTGGACGAACTACGATCGGCGCGAGATCGAGTACCCCCCCTCCGGGCAGAGCGAGCGTCTGGCCGCACTGACGGCCGACCAGCTCTCGATCGAGATCGACGCGGCCTATCGGTACCGGCTGAACCCCGACTCGGTGGTCCACCTGTTTCTCACCGTGGGAGACAAACGCGCGATTCACAACTTCGTGTACAACACCTACCGCTCGGCGGTGCGAGATGCGGTCTCCGAGCTTCTCGCGGCCGACATCCTGTCTCGCGAGCGCACCGGCATCGGTGGCCGGATCGAAGAGCTCATGGCCGCGGGGCTCGTTCCGCGGGGGATCGAGATGACTCAGTTCTTCGTGCGCGAGATCGAGCCGCCGGAGACGCTTCGTCTGGCGATCGAGCAGAAGCTGGCCCGGGAGCAGCAGGTGCAGGCCGAGGGCTATCAGACCCAAGTCGTGCAGGAACAGGCCAACCAGAAGCGCGCCGAAGCCGCCGGCATCCGGGACGCCCAGGAGATCATCGCTGAGAGCCTGACCGGGCCCGCCGGCCAGCGCTACCTCTACTGGCGGTACATCGAGATGCTCGGGGAGGTCGCAGAGGGTACCAACAACCTGGTGATCGCGCCGACGGAGGGCGGCATCCCGATCTTCTTCACGCCAGGCGGCTAGACGGCAGGGGAGCTTTCCGCTCGAAGAGGCCGCTCGCGTCGCGCCTCTTCGAGCATTCCGCTGATCTCGGCGCGCGAGCGGGCGAGCAGATCGTCCCGGTCCCCGGCATCGAGTCCGCTCAATTCGATCGGGGCACCGCAGCGCATCAGGAGAGGGCGGGGCCGGAGCCGGAGCCCGTCGGGCATGATCTCGGCGCCGCCGTCGACGGCGATAGGCACCAACGTCGTCTGGGTCTCAATCGCGAGGGCGAAGGTCCCCTTCTTGAAGGCACCCAGCGCTCCATCCCTGGACCGCGTGCCCTCCGGAAACAGGCCCAGCGACAGACCCTCGTTTTTCATCCGCTCGCCGGCCCGCCGCATCGCTTCGGCGGCCTGGGATCGATCCGTCCGGTCTATGAATACGTGGCCCGCCTGACGCATGGCGTGCGCGAAGACCGGTATCCGGGACAGCTCCTTCTTGGCGATGAAGCGCAGCGACACGGGCAGCGTCGCGAACATCGCCCAGATGTCGAACATGGACTGGTGGTTGCAGACGAAGATCTGCGCGCCACCGGGCCGCACATTCTCCAGACCGGTCACCTCGACCTTCACACCGGCGGCCCGGAGCACCGTCCGGGACCAGTTCCGATGGACCCAGTCGTAGGCACCCTTCTTCGCCCTCACCAGACCCGCGACGATGGCGGCCAGGGAGAAGAAGATCGTCGAGACGAGAACGACGGCGCCGAACGCCAGCGTGCGAATCACTCCGTCCTGCCCGGAGCGAAATGGTCGAATCCATCCAGATCGGCCGGGACGCGCGCCCCGGAGGCGGAGGTCCAGGTCGCGCCCTCGCCTTCTTCGACGACGCCTACCTTCGTCAGCCCGATCTCGAAGCGCCGCTCGAACTCCGCCTGCACCGTTTCGAGGCTGCCCTCCTCGCAGCAAAGGAGCAGCTCGTAGTCCTCCCCGCCGGCCAATGCCAGGCCCAGCGCCGCGTCCCGGCTCGCGTACTCGGAAAGAGGCGGAGCCAACGGCACCGCGTCCAGATCTATCCGGAGCCTCGCCTCGGAGGCGGCAGCGATCTGACGGGCGTCGCCGGCGAGCCCGTCCGACAGATCGATGAGCGCGGTCAGATCGGCGTGCTCGCCGAGCCAGATCGCCTCCGCGATCCTCGCCGTCGGCCTCTCGAACGCCGCCCTGGCGCGAGGGTCCGGTTCCATCGAACGTCCCCACGCCTGGACCGCCGCGGCGGCGCCGCCGACGGCACCGGTGAGCCAGATCTCGTCACCCTCGCTAGCTCCGCCGCGGCCTATCGGCCTGCGGCTGGCGCCGACGGCGCAGACATCGATGGCGACGGCGCTCGGAGAGTGGGCGAGGTCGCCTCCCAGCAATCCGGTCTCGTGCCGTCGCAGGCATTCTCCGACTCCCTCGCCGAGCGCCACGAGCATGCTCTCTTCCGTTTCCGGCGGCACCATCAGGGAAACCAGTACGCCGGCGGGACGGGCAGCCATGGCGGCCAGATCCGACAGCGCAGCAGCCGTGGCCCGATATCCGACGGCCTCCCACCGCAACCAGGCCCGCTTGAAATGAACGCCTTCGACGAAGGCATCCGAGCTGAGAACCACCGATTCGTCGCTCGGCCAGCGGATGACCGCCGCGTCATCTCCCGGCGGGATCTCGACCGATGCCGCCTCGGTTCGGACGGCGGCGATGAAAGCTCGAATTCGATCGAACTCAGGACCGGGCTTCATCCGCCCAGGCTTCAAGCCCACTCCCCCTACCGTCAGATCGCGCGCGCCTACTCGGCCGGAGCCGGAGGCGAGCCGCGCGGCGCCGGAAGAACGAAGAGGTACGGGTGGGCGACGCTCGAGGAGTCCATGATCAGGGATCGCGCCTCAGGGATCCGGTCGGGCAGCTCCGAGGCCGAGTGGCCCACCGGCTCGGGCGCCAGCAGGGCAGAGACGCCCGAGAGGTGAAGCGCGGCCGATGCCGCGTCGGCCGCCGTCAGCCCGACGGCGAGTTGCGCGCCGATGAGACCGGTCAGCACATCGCCGACGCCTCCGGTGGCCAGGGCGGCGTCACCGCTCGTGCTCACGCGGACCGGCGCCTCACCGTCGGCCACCCAGGAAGGCGCGCCCTTCAGCAGCACAGCGCACCGGAGCGCCCGTGAGGCATCACGCGCCGCCATGGGCCCGTCGGCCACGATCTCCTCGATCGGCCTGCCGACCAGCCGGCTCAGCTCGCCCGGGTGCGGCGTGATCAATGATCCCGGCGGGAGGCGATCGGCCAGCTCATCGGCGGTTCCGGCCCAGGCGTTCAACGCGTCGGCATCCACGACCGCTGGCTTCGCCTCCCGGGCCGCCTCCTCCAGCGCCGCCTGCACGAGATCGCGTCGCCCGCTCCCCAGGCCCGGACCCACGGCCAGGGCGTGAGCCCACGTCACCGCCTCCCGCACGGCCGATTCATCGTCCCATTCCACGAAGATCGTCTCGGGCGCGGCCTTTTGAACGATGTCGCGATTGGCCGGGTCGCCTACGACCCGAACGATGCCGGCTCCGCCGCGCACGGCGCCGCGGGCGGCTAACACGGAGGCACCGGCCATGCCGCGCTGCCCGGCGATGATCGTCACGTAGCCGGAATGACCCTTGTGAGCGTTCGCCGGGCGGGGAAGCAGGAGGCGCGAGACCCAGCCATCGGTGATGGCGCGGAAGCTCATGGGGCTCTCCGGCGGCGGAAAGCCGATCTCCACGGCCACCAGGTCGCCGCAGTAGCCGCGCGCCGGATAGCGCATGAGACCGACGTTCGGCCACCCGAGGCACACCGTGGTCCGCGCCTTGATGCAATCACCGGCCACGGCCCCGGTCGTGAAGTCCGCCCCACTCGGCCCGTCCACTGCCACGATGGGCAGGCCGGAGGCGTTCGCCGAGCGGATCATGCCCGCGACCGGCTCCCGCGGGGCCCCCGTAACGCCGGTTCCCAGCAGGCCGTCCAACACCACGGCCTCGCTGGTCAGTAGCGCGTCCAGCCCTTCGGGCCCCTCCAGCTCGAGGGGCCAACCGGCCAGAACGTTCGGCTCCGGAGGATTGGAGCCGCACCGCACAGCACGTACCTCGCGTCCCCAGGCCGCCAGAGTGCGGCTCGCCACCAGAGCGTCGGCGCCGTTGTGCCCGCTCCCTACCAGCGCGAGAACACACCCGGTCGGGAAGTCGCGCTGCACGGCATGCGCGATCTCACGGCCGGCTGATTCGATGAGGGCCCGTTCCGGGATCGCTCCCGACTCCCTGGCGCTGCGATCCAGCTCCGCCATCTCGTCAGCCGTCGGAAGCCACACGAGCTCGGCGCCGAAAGGCAGCGATGGAGCGGCGGCGGGCTTAGCTGTCATGACGTATCGGCCGGTTCGCGGCTCGTCCCGACTAAGGGGTGGTTTGATCGAGAAAGATAACGCGCCCGCCTCGCGAACGGAGGCGGGCGAGCGCAGCGCGCTCTCGAGCCGTCGGCTTCCGCCGACGGCCCGGCTCTGCGGGCGCTACTTGAAGGACTGGGACAGAGAGCGGCCGAAGCTGATCTCGCCGTTGTCGATGCGGATGTTGAAGCCGCACTCCGGGCTGGAGCATACCCATGCTTTGTACCGAATGGATGCTCCGTCCCGGCCGTAATCGGACAGCGGGATCAGAACGCCTTCTCCGCATTTCATACAGTCGGGAAATTGCGCCGAGTCTTCCACGCGATCACCCCTCCCAGTGGTTGGCGGCCGGCTTCGCACCGCTCCAACTCATCGAGCGGCTTACGGACGGCTTACGCTGCTCACCCTCCCCACGGATAGCTGGTCTCGAAGGCCTCCTCGAAGCTGAAGAGATCTTCGAAGTCCTCCGGAGTATCCGTCGGCTCTTTGATGAGTACCCCCGACTCCACGAGGAGGAACACGACGTTGCCCATATCCGATGTGGAGTGGATGCCCCAATGCTGGAGCACGGTGCGTGCGAGGGGCCCGAATCGCTCCAACGCGAGATCCCGAACCGACTCCGCCAGCTCGGCACCCGTAAGGTGCCGTGGATGCTCGAGCTGCAACAGGCGGTGATGGAGCGCCTCGAGCACGAATAGGTACGCCGCCTCCGCATAGCGCGGGTTCCGAAGGGCCAAGCGGCCCAACACGTCGGCCGTCGGAGACGAGCTCATCTTCGCTTCTCTCGCGTTCATCCTGTACGTCGAAAATCGGCGTGTACAGCGGCGCGCGAGGGATGCAACCCCAAGCGCCGCACCAAACAACGGGCTTGCGCACCACCAAAACCAAATCTGACGGACCGGTCTTGGAAGGTCAAGTGCGGGTCGTTCCCCTACTCCCGGAGCTGCGGGCCGCCGGGTCCACCGCGTCAGGCCGGCAGGAGAATTGACTCGTCGCCTCCGGCGATCCTGATCCTGCCCGCCGTCGAGTCCCTCAGGACGGACCGCAGGCCGGCCGCGGCGGTACGCGGCACCCCTATCTCGAGCTCGGCAGACTCGGAGAAGGTCTCCTCCAATCGCACCGCATCCGCAGCGTCGAGCGCGCGCATGACGGCGCCCGTGTCGTCGTGGCCGAAGCGGAGGCGGAGCTTGACCCCTTGCACCAATCTTCGCCGTCCCGCCGAAGCCAGTGCCTGCGTCGCCGCGGTCGCGTACGCCCGAGCGAGCGGCCCCGTGCCCAGCTTCGTTCCGCCGAAGTAGCGCGTCACCACGACGGCCGCATCGGTGAGCCCGCTGCCGGCGAGCGCGTCCAGCACCGGACGCCCACCCGTACCCGCGGGCTCGCCATCGTCATCCAGCAGCTCGGTACCGGCAGCCAGACGTGCGGCGAGCACGTGGTGAGTCGCGTCGTGAAACCGTCGACGAACCTCCGCGCGAAAGTCGCGGGCCTCGTCCTCCGACGAGACGGCGCGCACGAAGGCGATGAACCGGGAGCCGCGCTCGCGATACTCAGCGCTCGCGGCATCGGCAGGCACCTCGATCAGCTCGGACAAAGGCGCCTCAGGAGGGGTCAGCTCGCGGAGCCGGCTCCGGCCGGCTCGTACAGCGGGAACGCCTCGCACATCTCCCACACCTCACCGCGAACCGCGTCGACCACGGGGTCGGATCCACCAGACCGGAGCACGCGGTCTATCATGGCCCCAATCGCCAGCATCTCCGCATCCGCCATCCCGCGGGTGGTGACGGCCGAAGTGCCGATGCGAATCCCGGAGGTCACGAAGGGAGAGCGGGTCTCGAACGGCACCGTGTTCTTGTTCACCGTGATGCCCGCACGCTCGAGCATCTCCTCAGCGTCCTTCCCCGTGAGGTCGGTGTTGCGAAGGTCGAGCAGGAGAAGGTGGGTGTCCGTCCCGCCCGCCACGAGCTGATACTCTCGTTCACCGAGCGACTCGCCGAGCGCCTTGGCGTTACGGACGACCTGAGCCGTATAGGCGCGAAAGCCCTCGTTCTGGGCCTCCCGAAGAGCGACCGCTTTCGCCGCGATCACGTGCATCAACGGTCCGCCCTGCATCCCCGGAAAGACCGACTTGTCGATCGCCTTCGCGTGCTCTTCACGACAGAGGATGAGCCCGCCTCGCGGCCCGCGGAGCGTCTTGTGGGTGGTCGTCGAGACCACGTCGGAATGAGGGATCGGGGAGGGGTGCACGCCCGCCGCGATGAGGCCCGCGATGTGCGCCATGTCCACCATCAGGACCGCACCCACCTCTCGCGCTACCTCGGCGAACTCTTCGAACGGAAGGGTGCGCGGGTACGCGCTCGCTCCCGCCACGATCATGTCGGGGTTCTCGCGCCGGGCGGTCTCGCGCACGGCATCCATATCGACACGGCCGTCGTCCTGCCGGACACCGTAGTCGACGACCCGGTACAGCTTCCCGCTGAAGTTCACCGGAGAGCCGTGGGTGAGGTGTCCGCCGTGCGAGAGGTTCATCCCGAGAATCGTGTCCCCGGGACTCAGGAAGGCGAAGTAGGCGGCGATGTTGGCCTGCGACCCGCTGTGCGGCTGCACATTCGCGTGATCGGCTTCGAACAGCTCCTTGGCGCGCTCGCGGGCGAGACTCTCGACCCGGTCTACGTACTCGCAGCCGCCGTAATAGCGCTTCCCGGGATAGCCCTCCGCGTACTTGTTGGTGAGCACCGAGCCCATCGCCTCCAGCACCGCGGGCGAAACGAAATTCTCGCTCGCGATGAGCTCAAGGCCACGACGCTGCCGGTCGGATTCACGGCCGATGGCCTCGTAGACCTCCGGGTCGGTCTCGGCCAGCATGCCTTCCGGCGTGGGGCACGACGGTGCCGTGGTCGCCGTTCCGTATCGTGGCTCGCTCATCGTCGCTCGCTAGGCAGGGGTGTCGGTCGCTTCAGACGTGGGACCGATGAAGTCTCGCGACCCGCTCGACCCGCCGCATCGCCAGTCGATCCGCCGCTTCGGCGCTCGTGATCCCCTCGTCTTCGGCCAGCTCGAAGATGCGCGAGAGGACGTCGTAGATCTCGCCGGCTTTTCGCTTCGAGCGATCCAGCGTCCACCCGACGAGTTCCGAGTACACGTTGATCAAGCCGCCCGCGTTGATGACGTAGTCGGGCGCGTAGAGGATGCCGCGCTCCCGAAGGCGGTTGTCGTCCTCTTCGGTCTCCAGCTGGTTGTTCGCCGCGCCGGCGACGATACTCCCATGAAGCCGGGGAATCGTCCGGCTGTTCAGAACGGCCCCGAGGGCGCAGGGAGCGAAGATGTCCGCCTCCACGTCGTAGATCTCATCCGGTTCCACGACGACGGCTCCCAACTCATCGGCCGCTCGATCGACCCGGTTCTGGTCGATGTCGGTCACGATCAGCTTCGCTCCCTCCTCGGCCAGGTTTCGCGCCAGGTGATAGCCCACGTGCCCGACACCCTGAATCGCGACCGTCTTCTTTCCCAGGTCGTCGTCACCGTACTTCCTCAGGGCACACGCCTTCATCCCACGGTAGGTACCGAACGCGGTGACGGGCGACGGATCGCCCGAGCGTCCCATGATCCCCACGACGTATTCGGTCTCCGTGTGCACGTAGTCCATGTCCGAGACCGACGTGCCCACGTCCTCCGCGGTGATGTATCGGCCACCCAGACTTTCGACCACACGGCCGTGGGCCCGCATGATCATCTCGCGAGTGTGGGTCTTGTTGTCGCCGATGATCACGGCCTTGCCGCCGCCGAGGTTGAGCCCGGCGATCGCCGCCTTGAAGGTCATGCTGCGGGAAAGCCGGAGGACGTCGATGAGAGCGTCGAAGTCGGTCGCGTAGTCCCAGAACCGGGTGCCGCCCAGAGCCGGTCCGAGCGTCGTGTCGTGGATCGCCACGATCCCTTTGTAGCCGCAGGAGGGCTCGTAGCTGAACACGACCTGCTCGTGGCCGTGCTCGGCGAAGAGGTCGAAGAGCTGGGGCTTGTCCACGCCGGTCGCCTCGACCAATTCGTCGATCTGTACGTCCGTATGAGTCACTGGGCTCCGTCCTGTTCTCTGTAAAGCTGCGCCGCGATGATCCAACGGTGGATCTCGCTCGTGCCCTCGTAAATCTCCGTGATCTTCGAGTCACGGAACAGTCGCTCCACCGGGTACTCGCGGCTGTAGCCGTAGCCGCCGAACACCTGCACGGCCTGCCGGCTGATCCACACCGCCGCCTCGCTCGCCACGAGCTTCGCTGCCGAAGAGAGTCGCCGGCTGCGGGGATCTCCGGACGAGTATGCACGTCCGGCCCGCTCCAATATCGCCAACGCCGCCTCGTATCGCGCGGCCATGTCCGCGAGCTTGAACTGGGTACCCTGAAAAGCGCGGATCTGAGACCCGAATTGGCTGCGCTCCTCCGCGTAGTCGAGGGCGTGCTCGAGTGCCGCCTTCGATATGCCGACCGCCTGCGCCGCGATGCCGAGGCGTCCGCCTTCGAGCGCCGCGAGCGCGTAGCGGAATCCGCGATCCGGCTCGCCGATCAGGTGCTCGGGGCCGAGACGCAAACCCTCCAGGGCGACCTCCACGGTCTCCGAACCGCGCAGACCCATCTTGCGCTCCTTCTTGCTCGGGCGGTATCCAGCCGCGTCGGTCGGGACGAAGAAGGCGCCGATACCGCGCGACCCGAGACGCTCCTCCGGCGTGTCCGTGCGCGCGAACAGGAGGACGACATCGGCCGAGGCGCCGTTCGTCACCCAGGTCTTGGAACCGTTCAGGAGCCACCCGTCTCCATCTCGCGTCGCCTGCGAGGTGAGCGCGGCCGCGTCGCTTCCGGAACCGGCCTCTGTCAGGGCGAAGGCTCCGAGCAGCTCGCCACGGGCCATCGGCTTCAACCATCTCTCCTTCTGCTCATCCGTCCCGTGCCTGAGGAGGATCTGGGTGGGAAGCGAGTTGTGCACGCTCATGGAAACGGCTACCGAAGGATCGCCCCAGGCGACCTCGACCAGCGAGTACAGGTAGGTGAGCATGTCCAGGCCCAGCCCGTCGTATTCCTCGGGCACCAACATGCCCAGGAACCCCAACTCGCCCAGCTTATCCACCACCGCCCGATCGAAGCGATCCTCCTCCTCGTCCCGTTGCTGGGCCAGCGGCCGGAGCTCGGACTCCGCGAAGGAGCGCGCCAGCTCACAGATCTGACGCTGCTCCTCCGTTAGATGGATCCCCAGTGGTGCGTGCAACATCGGCCTGCGTCAACCCTCGCCGTATGAGTAGAACCCACGACCGCTCTTTCGGCCCAGCCGCCCGGCGGCCACGTACTTCTTGAGGAGCGGACACGGCCGGTACTTGTCGTCGCCAAGGTCACGCTGGAGCACCTCGCAGATCAAGAGGCACGTGTCCAGGCCGATGAGGTCGGCAAGCTGCAGCGGGCCCATCGGGTGGTTCATACCCAGCTTCATGATAGTGTCGATCGCCTCCGGGTCGGCCACCCCCTCCATCAGGCAGAACACCGCCTCGTTGATCATCGGCATGAGGATACGGTTGGACACGAAGCCAGGGAAATCGTTGACCTCCACCGGTGTCTTTCCGAGCCGCTCGCAGAGCGCCACGGTGGCCTCCGTCGTCGCGTCGCTCGTCTCCAGCCCACGAATCACCTCGACGAGTTTCATGACCGGCACGGGGTTCATGAAGTGCATGCCGACGACGCGATCCGGACTCTCTACGCCGGAGGCAATCTCCGTGATCGAGATGGAGCTCGTGTTAGTGGCCAGGATCGTCTCGGGCCCGCTAACCTCCCCGAGCCTCGCGAAGATGTCATGCTTCAGCTCGGCCCTCTCCGGCACCGCCTCGACCACGAGCTGGGCGTCGTTCAGCCCGGCAGGATCCGTCGTCGTTCGGATGAGGGCCAGGGCGCCCTCGGCGTCTCCGGCGGAGATCTTCTCCTTCTTCACCTGCCGCTGGAGGTTGCCCTTGATCGTCCCGATCGCGCCTTCCAGGACGCCCGCGTCGACATCGACCAACAGCACGTCGAGCCCGGCCATCGAGCAAACGTGGGCGATCCCGTTCCCCATCGTACCCGCGCCGACTACCCCGACTCGCTGTATGGTTCGCCCCTCTGACACTTCTCAGCTCCTATCGTTGATCGCCCGGACCGGGCCGAGTGAAGCCTCGGCTTCCTCCATCCGTCATCGCGTACGTCATGCATCCGTCACGACGCGTCACGCGCCCGGCGCGCCGTGGGCCGCCTCATGGCCGGCGGCCGAAGCGCGAGGACGCGCAGGGCGAGCCCTGGCCGCTTTCGGGTCGTCACCCAGACGATGCCGGCAAGCGTCACTCCGGTCGCAACCCAGCTGGCTTCGGGCCCGAAGGACCCTCCGGTGAGTGAGCTCGATCCACTCAAGACCGCCTCGATCCCCGGAGTGTCCAGCGAGAAACCGGGAACGGCGTCATCCACACCGCTCACCGGCAGATCGGCGGCGACGCCCATCGCCCAGTTCCAGCCGAAATGAATACCCGTCACAAACCACAGGCTCATCGTCCGCCAGAGCGCGGCTCCCAGCAGGACTCCCGCGAGGGCGATGTTGACCAGAGCGAGAGGCGAGACATGGGGATTCAGGGCGTGAAGGCCGGCGAACACCACAGCCGTCAGCAAGACCGCCGCTGGTCCGCCGAGGGCTTCCGCGATCACCTGCAGCGGATATCCCCTGAGCAGCAACTCCTCGGCGAAGGCCGCCACCACCAGGAAGGCGCTGAGCTCGAGCAACGTGCCGACGGCGTGTCCGGCGGTGGCAGGCTCTCGCGCCCAAGCGAGGGCCCCGGACACGACCATGACCAGGACCGCGAGGCCCATGAGCGAGATGCCAAGCAGCGCACCGCTGCCGAACGAGGAGGGGACGAGGCGGTCCACCGGCAAACCGAGCGCGGCCAAGGGCTTACCCTCCACGCCCTCCATCATGAACCAGCTCGCGATGCTCGCCGCCACCAGCGGCACCAGAAAGACCCAGCGCTCCGGCCAGGCGCCGGTGAGCCACGGCGCACCCAACCATTCCGCCAGCTGGTTGAGAACGAGCAGAAGGGTCAGGAATGCCACCACGAAGAGGCCGAGCCGCCAACCCGCGCGTAGGCGACCCGTCGACCCGCGCAGGATCACCGGGCTCTCACCGAGCTCGGGCGGCTAACCGAGAGCGCCGCGAAGACGAGCGCGCAACCGTCCCCCGATGAGGACGGCGAGCGCGATCTTCAGAACATCCCCCGGTAGAAACGAAAGCACGCCCACCCGGAACGTCACCGATCCTGCCCCGAGCGCGGCCAGCCAAGACATGCCGGCCAGGTGGATGAATGCGACACCCAGAACCGCCCCGGCGATCATGGGAAGAACTCCCCTGGATCTGCCGGCCGCCCAACCGGCGATTGCGGCCGCGACGGGAAATGCCAGCAGATAGCCTCCGGTCGGTCCGAGCAGATACGCCAGGCCTCCTCCGGCCATGAAAACCGGAAGGCCGGCGATGCCGGCCCCCAAGTAGAGCAACTGGCTGGACGCGCCCAGGCGCGGCCCGAGAGCGATGCCGCTCAGAAGGACCGCGAAGACCTGCAGGGTGAACGGGACCGCCGTGCCCGGCAGCGGCACCGCCAGCTTCGCTCCCATCGCCGTCAGCGCCGCGAAGACCACGACCGCCAACGCCCGCAGCAGACTCCGCTCAACGCGAGCCGTACGTGTTCCAGATGATATTGTTTTGTTTGCAGTTATCATAGTCAGTATCAAGCGAGTTCTACGCTCATGGCGACCGCGTTCCCGCCGCCCAGGCAGAGCGTTGCAAGGCCTTTGTCGACGTCCCGATCCCGCATCGCATAAACGAGCGTCGTGAGGATGCGCGCACCCGAAGCCCCTATCGGGTGCCCGAGCGCCACGGCTCCGCCCCGGACGTTCACGCGGTCCCAGTCCACCCCCAACTGACGGCCGTCGGCCAGGACCTGGACGGCAAACGCCTCGTTCATCTCGAACAAGCCGTAATCGGCCGCCGTAGTGCCCTCGGCCTCCATCAGCTTCCGCACGGCCACGACCGGAGCGAAAAAGAGGTCGCGGGGGGCCGTCGCGCCGACCGAATATGCCGAGATTCGTACGAGGATGTCCAGGCCGTTCGCCGCGGCGAACGCCTCGGAGGTGATAACCGTGGCCGCGGCTCCGTCGTTCAGGCCCGGGGCGTTGCCGGCCGTGACGCTGAGCTCCTGAACCTCGGGGGGGGCATCGGCACCGAACGCGGGCCTCAGTTTCGCCATGGCCTCCATCGATGTGTCCCGCCGCGGCGGCTCATCGGTGTCGACGACCACGGACCCCTTTCGGCCCGGCACTTCGACGGGAACGACTTCGGCGTCGAACTCACCGGCATCAATGGCCCGAACCGCCTTCTGGTGGCTACATACCGCGAACTCGTCCTGGTCTTCCCGACTGATCTCGGCCTTCATGGCCGTGTACTCCGCGTAGCCGCCCATGTGACACTCGCCGAAGGAACACCAGAGCCCGTCGTTGATCAGCCCATCGATCACCTGGCGATCGCCGAATTTGACCCCCGTTCGATACCCGCGAACGAGATAGGGGGCGTTCGACATCGACTCCATGCCTCCGGCGATGATCACCTGGTTGTCCCCGGCGCGAATGGCCTGGGCAGCCAGCATCGCGGCCTTCAGGCCAGATCCGCACACCTTGTTGATCGTGACGGCCGGAACCGTTTCGGGAACCCCTCCCAGGATGGCCGCCTGGCGGGCCGGAGCCTGTCCGACACCCGCCTGAACCACGTTCCCCATGATCACGTCCTGGATCTCCCCCACCGGCACACCCGACCTCTCGACCGCGGCCTCGATCGCCTTCGCGCCCAGCGCTGGAGCGGTCAGCGGGGAGAGCCCGCCCAGGAATCGGCCCGTGGGCAGGCGGGCCGCGCCGACTATGACCGCTGTATGATCCTTGGTCATTATCTTCACCGTCCTCTTGGCTTCGATCTTCGCACTCGCACCACCCGCACGCTACTCGCCGTCGTAGCGCACGTCCGTCAGCTCGCAGCCACCGCCCTCGCGAGGCCGCGCCACGCCCGTGGCCACCTTCGGATCGTGGCAGAGAACGATGTGCCAGTGCTCCGCTCCGGCCCGGGTCAGCCACGTGCGCTTGCTCTCCAGCGTGACCAGCGGCTCCACGTCGTAACCCATGATCCAGGGAAGCCGGAGGTGGGCGTTCGTCGGGGCGAGGTCCCCGGGATAGAACACCGTGTGTCTTCCCGCACGCACGATCACCGACTGGTGGTAGGGGGTGTGGCCCGGTGTGCGCACGGCGGTGATCCCCGGCACCACCTCCACGTCCTCGTCCACGAACTCCAACACGCCCGCCTCCGCCAACGGCGAGAAACTCTCTGGTAGATAGCTGGCTCTTACCCGTTCATTCACCTCGTGTGCAAACTCCCATTCGCCACGTCGAACCAGGTGGCGGGCCCGGCTGAACGAAGGGCGGATCGCTCCGTCATCGCAAAGTGTGGTGCTCCCGCCGGCATGATCGAAGTGAAGATGGGTGCAGATGATGAGGTCCACGTCTTCGGGCTCCACGCCGGCCTCCCTGAGCGAATCTTCCAATCTCGTAGGCCGGCCCGCGTTACGAATCCCGTAGATCTCCTGGAACTTCTCATCCTCCTTGTTGCCCAGTCCCGTATCCACCAGCACCACCTCCCGACCGGTCTCTACGAGCAGGCAGCGCATGGCCAACGGTATCCGGTTGCGCTCGTCCGCCGCGATCTGGCGCGTCCACAGCGGCTTCGGAACGACCCCGAACATCGCGCCCCCATCCAGTTTGAGCCGACCGGCATCCACCGTGCGAACGCGCACCCCACCGTCCTCGCACACGATCATCCGATCCCCCGCCGTCGCCGCCGGCGCTTCGGACGCTCGGACAACCAACTCTGCAGCTCAGCCCAGTGCTCCACACCCTCCCGCTCGACCTCGGCCAGCAGCCGGATGAGCAGGAGCGCTGTCGCCCGGGCATCTCCCCAGGCGCGATGACGGCCGTCGATCTCGATTCCGTAATACCTCGCAAGGGAGTCGAGGCCACGACGGTGTAGGCCCGGCAGTGCCTTCCGGGCCAGCCGGACGGTGCAAAGTCGCGGTCCGTTCGGGATCATCATCCGGGCCCGCTGAATCTCGGCACTCACGTAGGCCCAGTCGTAGGCCGCGTTGTGAGCCACGAACACGCGGCCCTCCAGCTTCTCCTTGAGATCGTCGCAGATATCTCGAAACCTGGGCGCATCCGACACCATCTCGTCGGAGATGCCGGTGAGCTCCGAGACCCAGCGCGGCACGGGACGATCGGGGTTTACGAGCGTGGTGAACTCCTCCCGTATCGCCCCGCCCCGAACCTCCGCCAGCGCAATCTCTATGATTCGGCCGCCGCTTGAGACCGGTATGCCGGTCGTCTCGACATCCACCACGGCGAACGACACCGTATCCAGCCGTCGCTCTGCTTTCGAGGGTGGCGTCGCGAGCCGCCAAACGCCGTCGCCGTCGACCTCCACCCGGTGATCTTCGGCTAGCAGCTCGAACACGAGGCGTGCCGCCAACCCAGGAGGCCCGTTTCTCAAACCAAAGACGCGGCCGGCGATCTTGGAGGTGTGCTGCGGCCTTTCCTCGATCAGGCTGAGCGCATGTGAGACGAGTGATGAGCTCTCCGAGAAGCGCAGGCCCGGATCGTTCACCCGGCCGCCCTCATGCGTGGGAGCGCTCCCCGTCGCGGGAAGAGGTGAGCGCGAACGTGAGCCCCTCGAGCTCCTGGCTCGAGATCAGCGCCTGCTTTCCGGCGACGTCCCCGAGCAGACGGAGGTATAGAGAAAGGCGGCGAACGGCCGACTCGGAGATCTTCTTCACACTCCCAAGACGCTTGTGAAATCCTTCACCAGCAAGATATGAACGCTACTTCCGCTTCTCAACATGACCGCTCAGGCCGCGGGCAAGCGCACGCAGTTCCTGTGGATGAAGCTTCTCGGGCCGGTCGCTAGGATCGAAGCCGATGATCGCCGCGAGCTGCTCGACCTCCTGCTGGGACAGACGGTACTCCGGGGCGCTTCGCAGGATCTTCTGCAGCTGCTTGCGCCGCTGGCCGAAAACCACCCGCGTCAGCCGGCGCAGCGCCGCCTCCTCCTCGGCGACCGGCGCCCCGGGATCGGGATCGATCACGACGACGGCCGAGTCCACCGCGGGCACGGGGCGGAACGCGTTCCTGCCGATGCGAAAGGCGACCCTCGGAGCTCCCCGGACCTGCACCCCGACGCTCAACGCACCGTACGTCTTCGACCCCGGCTCAGCCACGATCCGCTCAGCCACCTCCCGCTGCACCGTAATCACGACGCGTTCCGATGGAGGGCGCATGTCCAGAATGCGAAACAGAAGCGGAGTCGTGATCGCGTAGGGTAGATTGGAGAGCACCCGGTAGGCCCGGCCGGCCGGAATCAGCGCCGAGAGGTCGACGTCGAGGGCATCATCGTGAACCACCCGCACGCTCTCGTTATCGGCGAACCTGTCTCGCAGGTCCGGGGCCAGATGATCGTCCTTCTCAACGAGGACGAGGTCAGCCACCCTGCCAGCGAGGCGACCGCCCAGTTCCCCGTGGCCCGCCCCGATCTCGAGCACCACGTCCTGCGGAGGCGCATCCAGCTCCCGGATGATCTTCTCCTGCAGGTTCCGGTCGATCAGGAAGTTCTGGCTGAGCGACCGCTTGGCTCGCCGATGTTCGGGCGCTTCGGCTCTCATCGCTCCCTCTCAGCCGGCTCCTTCGCGGCTGGCCGTCAGTCGGCCATGAGTGCGGTGATGCAGGCGACGTAGACGATGTCCTCCGCGACCGCTCCGCGGGACAGATCGTTCAGTGGACGTGCCAAGCCCTGCAGAATCGGGCCCAGAGCTTCCGCTCCGGCCAACCGCTGTACGAGCTTGTAGGCGATGTTGGCGGCGTCCAGGTCCGGGAAGATGAGCACGTTCGCGTCGCCACCCAGGGGCGAACCGGGAGCCTTGCGTGCCGCGACATTCGGCATGAGTGCCGCGTCGACCTGCAGCTCTCCGTCCGCGACGAAGGAGGGACAGCGCTCCCGGAACAGCCGGAAAGCCTCGCGAACGCGGTCGACCGAGGACCCCTCGGCGGAGCCGTGCGTGGAATAGGAGAGGAAGGCCACGCGCGGTTCGTCTCCGACGATCGTGCGGCGTGCTCGCGCCGCCTGCTCCGCGATCTCGGCGAGCTGGCCGGGCGTCGGATCGGGGAGCACGCCGCCGTCAGCGAACGTGAGCACGGAGTATCCCACCGGCGTCGGCTCGCGCAGCAGCATGTAGAAGGCGCTGGACACGACCTCCGTCCCGGACGCCATCCCTATGCAACGGAGCCCGGCCCGAATCACTGCCGCCGTCTCGGCCTCGGCACCGGCCACCGCCCCGTCCAGCCAGCCTGAACGAACGAGGCCCGCCGCCACCTCCAGCGACGACCCCTCATCGCACTCTTCGAGCGCCGCCACCCATGCATCGGCAGGCGGACGGACGACGTCCAGGCACTCGACGTCAGGCAGAACCTCGCGGAACCGGTCGAGCTCGGCGCCCGAACCCAAAGCCACCGGGTGCACGATGCCTTCGACCGAAAGCCGGGCGATGGCCTCGATCGTCCGCTCGTCGCTGAGCTCCGGAAACCCGATTCGCCGCCCGAGAGAGGCCGCTCGCGTAGTGAGCGACCTCAGAAACTCCGCCTGCCCGCTCGACGCGGCTTCCGCGGGCGGCGTCCGGACGCTCCCCGGCCTCATCCGCCGGCAACACTCGGACCGAGGCGAGCCACCATCGCTTCCAGGACTATGGGAGGAACGAAGGCGGTCACGTCGCCTTTGAGGCGGGCCACTTCGCGGACGAGGGAGGAGCTCAAGAAGGTGTATTTGTTGTCCGGCGTCATGAAGATCACCTCGATCTGCGGCCAGAGCGATCGGTTCATGAGCGCCATCTGGAACTCGTACTCGAAGTCGCTCACGGCCCGGAGACCGCGAATGATGATCGGGGCGGCCGATGTGCGAGCGAAGTCCACGAGAAGCCCTTCGAACGACGAGATCGTGACTCTCGGCTCGTCGTCATAAACGCGCTCCAGGGTCGCGATTCGTTCCTCCAGGTCGAAGAGCAACGTCTTCGGCTGGGTCGCCGTCTCGGCCACGGCCACGATCACCCGGTCAACCAGCTTCAGGCTCCGGCGTACGATATCGTCGTGCCCCAGCGTGATGGGGTCGAAGGAGCCCGGATACACCGCGGTCCTCTCCGCTCTGCTCACTGATCCGTCTCCCTTTCTGAGCCGGTCTTCCCGGCTGTCAGGAACGTCAGCTCGACATCGCCGTAACGACGCGACCACGAGATCTCGCGCTCGCCGGCCAGGGCTCCGGGCTCGTGCTCGACGCAAAGGACGTCGGCGAACGGTCGCTCTCGGAACAGGTCGACCAGACGGTTCGCGAGTCCCTTACGATACGGCGGGTCGGCCAACGCCACATCCCACCGGCGATCCCGGTGCGACTCCAGGAACGCGAACACGTCGCCGCGCCGCAGACGTCCGCGGTCGCTCACTCCCAACCCCTCCAGGTTCGACCTCAGAGCAGCGACCAGCCGGCGGTTGGTCTCCACGAAATCGACCCGGGTCGCTCCTCGCGATAGCGCCTCGATCCCCAGGGCGCCCGACCCGGCGAACAGGTCGATCACGACCGCCCCCTCGAGTCGAGTGCCGAGCGCGCTGAACCAGGCCTCCCGCACTCGATCGGTCGTCGCGCGGAGCTCCGGCCACCTGGGGACGAGGATCACGCGGCCGCCGAGCTCTCCGGCGACGATGCGCAGTCTCAAGCGCCGCGGGCGTCCAAAAGGCGAGCCTGGATACGGCGTCGGCCCCGCCAGTGGTCCTCAACCAGCTCGAAGGCGAGCTCCCAGCTGCCTTCCCGCAGTTCGGCGGCTCGGTCGCCCATCCCGAAGCCGATTGCCTGAAGCCTCCCGCCCTCCTCGCTGAGGACGGAAGCCCTGAGGTGGGATCCGTCTGCGCCCACTCGGACGAGATCCTCGAAGCGCACGTCCCTCGCGAGAAGGACGGGTCGCGGATTCCCGAAACCGAAGGGCTCCAGGTGACGCAGCCAGATGCGGATCGAATCTTGGGCCTCGGTGAGCGTAACCTGCAGGTCGATCTCCAGCTCCTGCGGCTCACCCGCCACGGGCCTCTCCTCCGCCGGGGCCGCGTCGGCCGGATCATCGCCCGGGGCCGCGCCGGCCGACAGGGCGGACACTTCGCTCAGGAACCGCCGCCTGAACTCCTCGAGGGCCTCCCGCCGGACATCCAGCCCCGCCGCTTCGCGGTGCCCTCCGTAACGCTCGAGCAGAGCCGAACACTCATCGAGGACGCCGATCAGATTGGCACCCCCTGCGGAGCGGGCCGAGCCCCTTCCGAGATCCCCGTCGAAGCTGATGATGATCGTGGGTCGGCAGAAGCGCTCGGCGATCCGCGAGGCGACGATGCCGAGCACCCCGGGGTGCCAATCGTCGCTCCACAGCACGAACGCCGAATCTCCCTCCGGGTCGAAGCTCTCCCTCAGCTGCGCCTCTGCTTCTTCGGTCACTCGCCGGTCGGTGGCGCGCCGCCGCCGATTGTGGTCCTCCAGCTTCTGCGCCATCGTCTCGGCCTCCGCCGCATCCTCGGTGAGCAGCAAGCGGAGGCCCTCTTCGGCTGCTCCCACGCGCCCCGCCGCGTTCAGGCGCGGAGCGAGCTGGAAAGCCACGTCCTCCGCGGGGACCCGGTCGTCGAGGGGCGTGACCCGCGCCGCCGCCATCAGAGCCCAGAGACCCCGGTTCCTAGTGCGGGCCAGCACCCGCAGCCCAGCCCTCACCAGGGTCCGATTCTCCCCGACCAGGGGACCCCTGTCGGCGATCGTCCCGATCGCGACGAGGTCGAGGTGACGATTCAGCGAACCTGCAGGCCGGCCCGCCCTGCGGTGGAGCGCCGTAAGTAGCTTGAAGGCCACGCCGACTCCGGTGAGGCCGTCGAACGGGTACTCGCTGTCGGCACGGTGCGGGTTCACGATGGCGCGAGCCGCCGGGAGTCGGAGACCCGGTCTGTGGTGGTCGGTCACGATAACGTCAAGCCCGGCTTCGTTCGCCGCGTCGATTGCCTCCACAGCCGTCATCCCGCAGTCGGCAGTGAGGATGAGTCGCGCACCTATCTCCTCCGCCCTGGCCAGGCCGGCCGGTCCCAGATCGTACCCGTCCCGCAACCGGTGCGGGACGAAGGCGTCCACCCGTCCGCCGAGCTCTCGCAGGCCGCGGGCCAGTAAGGCCGCCGCGGTCATGCCATCCACGTCGTAGTCGCCATGTACGAGGATCGTCTCCTCCGCATCGATCGCCTCCTGAACGCGGTCGACCGCGGTCGTCAGGTCCGGAAGTGATTCCGGAGCCGAGAGCGTCTCGAGGCGGGGGCGAAGGTAGTCGCGGGCCGCGTCCGGATCGCGGCAGCCGCGGCGAACCAGGAGCTGGCAGAGGAGTGAGGGAAGCTGGAGGGATTCTCGGAGCGCCTCTACGGCGGCGGCGGAGACCGGTCTCGGCTCGATCCAGCGACGGCGAGGTCGAACGGCCTCTGTCACCCGCAGCTCACTCGACAGGATAGAGGATGATCCCGCAGCCCTCGCAGAGGTGGAGCCGGCTTCGTGAGCGAATCTCGGCCTGACGCTGCTTCGGAATGAAGGTGTAGCAGTGACCGCAGACGCCATCGGGGGTGAGGGCGGCCAACACATGGCGGGTCTTGCCGCCCCGAACCGATTCGTAGAGGCGAAGCGCCTGCCCATCGAGCCTCAGCTCACGGTTCGCGCGGCGATCCCGCTCTACCAGGATCTCCGACTCCAGCTCCGCTCGGCGCGCGTTCGTCTCGCTCTTCAGGCTCTCGTAGGCAGCCCGCTCCTCCGTGAACTGGCCCTTCAGAACGGAGAGCTTCGCCTTCGCCTCCTCGACCTCTTGCATCTCCTGCAACTGCTCGTCCTCGGCAGCCTCCAGATTCCGTCGGGCCGCGTCGGTCTCGGCTCGCACGGCCGTATGCTGCTTCAGGTTTTGCACTTCCTGCCCTCGTTGCTGAAGTCGCTTCAGGGTCTCGCGTCCCGCCTTCGCGGCGCGCTCCGACTTGCGGAGGCGGCTCTCGGCCTTTTCCGAACTTTTGGCGACGGCCTCGGCCCGCACTTCCAATTCGGCCATCCGACGCTCCGACTCGAAGAGCTCGGGCGAAAGAGCCTCGAGCTGCGCCGCGAATCCGGCTATGTTACGGTCGATTTCCTCGAGGCTCCGAAGCGCCTCGAAAGTGCCTAGGGCCGATGTATCATCCATTTCCTTTCCACTCTTCCAAGTCGGACGGCTCGGGACGTTCCAGCCAGTCCAGGACGAGGGCCAACCTCGCCTTCTCGGATTCCGGCAGTCCGGCCCGTATCTCCAGCTGCTCCCGTAGAAGCTCTCTCTTCTGGGCCTCGTCGGCCATCTTCATCTCCCGTCGGATCTCCCTCAGGCGACGCTCGGCCGGCCGGCAGATGAGCCGCTCCACGGACGCCTCGTAGATCTCCTCCGGGTGCGTGAGCTCGGTGGCGTCACCGAGCAGCCCTTCGACGAGCCCCCGGAGATCGCTCGGAACGGCTTCGATGAGCCCCGCGGCTTCCGCGCCCTCGCCCTTCCGGTACCTGTCGCTCAGGGCACCGAACAGCGCGCGATACGCCGGGTGCTGAAAGTGCTCGGTTCTTACGCCATCATCCAGGGCACGGCAAATCCAGGCACGCTCCGTCGCACCCTCGGTCAACAAGGCATCTCTCACCAGAAGCAGGAGAAGGCTGTTCTCAGCCCCCGCCTCGCGGTCGCCGCGGGCTTTCCCGGAGCCTTGTCGGGGCCGCTGCAGCGGACGTGAGCGCAGGGCGACGCGCTTCGGCTCCCTGGCCACTTCGTGCACGATCGTCTCACGGCGCACCCCGGTCGTCTCGGCGGCCCGGCCGATATAGATGTCACGAAGCGCAGGATCGTGCACGGCCCGCAACGTGCTCAGCAGATGATCCAGCGCCGTGCGCCGTCCCTCGGCAGAGTCGAAGTAGCCGCGCTCGCCGAGCATCCGAAGCTTGAGCTCCAGCGCATCCATCGCGTCGTCCAGCAAGACAGAGAACCGCTCCCTGCCCAGCCGACGAACGAGCGAGTCGGGGTCCTCCCCCGAAGGAAGCGTGACGATGAGGGGGTGGACGCCGGCCTCGAGCAGCGTGTCCGCCGCGCGAAAGCTCGCCTTGCGACCTGGTGTGTCGGAATCATAGGCCAGGTATGCCTGCGGCGCGTACCGGCCGATCAGTGCCGCCTGTGGCCTGGCGAGCGCGGTCCCGAGCGGCGCCACGACGTTCTCGAAGCCGTGGCGGTTCACCGTCACGGCATCCATGAAGCCCTCGACGACGACGGCGGCCTTCGAGCGGCGCATGGCGTGGCGTGCCGCGTTCAACAGATACAGCGAGCGACCCTTTTCGAAAATCGGCGAATCGGGCGAGTTGATATACTTGGGTGCCTCCCGGTCCTCGGGTCCGAGTATCCGTCCCCCGAAGCCCATTGGGCGGTCCTGCAGATCCCGGATGGAGAAGATGAGGCGGCTTCTGAAGCGATCGTAGGGATCGGCGGCGCGCTCGCTCGTGGCCAGCAGTCCCACCTCAAGAAGCGCCGTTTCGTCGATGCCCCGCTCGCGCGCCGCGTCCCTGAGCCCTCGCCAACCCTCCGGGGCGAATCCGACCGCGAAGCGATCCGCTGTCTCGTCATCGATGCCGCGGCCCGCCAGGTAGTCTCGTGCGGCCCGGCCTTCTTCGCTCCGCCGGCGAGCCAGAAACCACTCCTCCGCGAAAGCGGTGACCTCGCGAAGACCGGCATACGGATCGGGCCCGCGGTCCCTCTCATCCGGAACCACCACACCCACGCGCTCGGCCACGTGCCGGACGGCCTCCGGGAAATCGAGGCCGAGGCGCTGCATGACGAAGGAGAAAACGTCCCCACCCTCCCCGCAGACGAAGCACTTGTAGATCCCTCGATCCGCGTCGATCGAGAAGTTCGGGCCCTCCCCGCCGTGAAGCGGACAGGGGCCGCGGTAGCTCTTACCGACGCGCTTGAGCGAGACGTGCTCGCCGCAGATCTCGACGAGGTCGGCGCGGGCCCGAACCTCTTCGACGAGGGCGTCGCTTACCACGAATGCACTTCCTGCGGGCTCTTCAACCGGCGTCCGACAAGTCCACGACGGTCACGCCGCTTCCACCCTCCTGATGCGTGCCGAGGCGAAAGCTCGGGATTCGCCGATCGCCGGCCAACAGCTCCTGCACGCGTCGGCGGAGCGCTCCCGTTCCTTTTCCATGTATGATGCGCAGCGACGGAAGATCCGCCTGGATCGCCGCGTCGAGCGCAGGCAGCAGGACGGCATCGATCTCCTCGACGCGAAGTCCTCGGAGCTTCACCTCGTGGCTCGCTTCCAACACCGGCGCCGGGAGCGTCCCTCGGCGCGCCGGCTTCTCCTCGCCCCCCTCCTGCAACCGGAGGACGTGAGGGACCACGGTGATGCGCACGCCTCCCAGCTCCACGATGGCGCGGTCGTCACTCAGCTCCAGGAGCCGGCCCACCCCGCCGAGCGAAGCGACCCGAACGGCATCTCCGACCTGTAGAGAAACCGGCGAGGCGACCTCGGAGGGCTCGGGGGCACCGACTCTCAAATCATCGATCGCGCGCTCGACGGCCCGGCGCGCCTCGGTCGCGGCCGCCGCGGACGCTTCGCTCACGCGGCTCCGCTGCTCCGGGGGAGCGGAGCGGAGGCCCTCCATCACTTCGGCTATTCGTGCCGTCAGTCCGGCGATGGCGTCCTCGACCTCTTTCCTCGCGTCGAGCAGGTAACGCTCGGCGTTCTGGCGCGCCCCCCGCTCGAGCGCCCGTTCACGACGCTCCAGCTCCGCCTGGAGGCGCTCCGCTTCCGCCACGCGCTCCGCCTGGCGGTCTTGCTGCCTCTCCAGCTCACCTCTCCCACGCTCCAACGTCGTCCTGAGGGCCTCGACCTCCTCCTCGCGCTCCTCCAGCTCCGAGAGGACAACCTCCAGGGCGCGGGATTCGTCGGTCAGTCGGCCTCTGGCCTCCACCAGAACATCCTCCGGTATGCCGAGCCGCTCAGATATCTCCAGAGCATAGCTGCGGCCTGGCCGATCGCGTAAGAGCCGGTAGGTCGGCCTCAGCGTGCTCGGGTCGAACTGGAGAGAGGCGTTCACGATCCTCGGATCGTCTCCGGCCAACGTCTTCAGATCGCCAAGATGGGTGCTTACCGCCGTGAGCGCCGCCTGTCCAGCCAGGCGCAGGAGCATCGCGGCCGCCAGGGCCGCGCCCTCCTCGGGATCCGTGTTGCTGCCGATCTCGTCGACGAGGACGAGCGACTGGCCGTCGCTCCTTTCCAGAATCTCCCGAAGGATGCCGATCTGCGCACTGAACGTCGACAACGAGGCTTCGATCGACTGCTCGTCACCGATGATCGCGAAGAACCTCCGAAAGACGGGCAGGCGCGTCCCCTCGCCCACCGGCGGCACGATGCCGCTCTGAGTCATCGCCGATATCAGCCCGAGGGCCTTCAGGAGGACGGTCTTGCCGCCGGCGTTCGGCCCGCTCACGAGCAGCACGGTCTCGGACGGCTCGAGCTCGAGGTCGAAGGAGACGGCCCCTTCCTCGACCGCAAGAAGGATCGGGTGGTAGCCCTGCCGAACGCGGTACGGACCCCGTTCAACCTCCCCGCCGGCACGCGGACGCGAGCCGCCGTGCTCCAGCGCGTAGCGCGCGCGTGCGAAGAGCGAGTCAAGCTCCGACAGCGCCTCCAGGCTCTCTCTCAGCTCGGCGGCGAACGGCCGAAGCTCTTCCGTCATCTCCGCAAGCACCCTATTCACCTCACGGCGTTCCGCGAGCTCCAGCTCTCGAATCCGGTTCATGGGCTCGATCACCGACGTGGGCTCGATGAACAGGGTTTGTGAGCTCGCCGACTCGTCGTGGACGATCCCACCAACCCGGGATCGCCCTTCCCTTCGGATCGGCACGCAATACCGTCCATTCCGCACGGTGACCGAGGCGTCGGGGACGCGAAACCGCTCCGGCAGCTCTGCCGAGAACCGTTCGAGCCGGCTCACGAGCGAGCTCCGCTCGGCTCTCATCTGCCGCCGCAGCCTGCCCAGCGCCGGAGAGGCGCCGTCGGCGACATCGCCGGATGGGTCGATCGAGCGCTCCAGCCGCTCCTCCTCCGTCTTCCGTTCCAGGAGGCGCCCACCCAGAGCTGCCAACCGGCGGAAGTCATCCGATCGGCGGACGAGGTCGTGGCGGGCCCGCCGAGACGACGAGAGCAATACTCCCACATCTTTCAACGCCGCCTCGTCGAGCACGGAGCCGTCGACATCGAGGCGCCTGAGCGCTCCACGGGCATCCGGGATGGGGGGAGGCACCCACTCGGAGGTGCGGAGGAGAAACGTGACCATGTCATCGGCCGCGGCCAGCGCTTCCTCCACATCCTCCCGATGGGAGAGCGGCCGGAGCGCCCTGACTCGCTCGGCGCCCAGCGAGCTACCCGCGTGGCCGGCCACGAGCTCCAGAGCACGCGGAAACTCGAGGAGCCGAAGGGCGTGGTCACGAGCGCTCTCGGCCGCAGCCGAGACGGCCGGGCCCTCGTTCATCTCAACCGGGCGGCCAACGTAGCCTGCGCCCTCCGAGCAGATGGAAGTGCAGGTGGGGCACGGTCTGCCCACCATCCGACCCGGTGTTCACAACGACCCGGTACCCGGCTTCCAGACCCTCCTGACGCGCCATGGAGGCCGCCGCCCTGAGCAGCTCGCCGGCCAGCTCGGTCCGTGACTCGTCGAGCGCCGAGAGACTCTCTATGTGCTCGCGCGGCACGACGAGCACGTGCGTCGGCGCCTGGGGGTTGACGTCGCGAAAGGCGATCCATCGGTCCCCCTCGCCGATCACCTCGGCCTCGACCTCTCCTTTCGCGATCCCACAGAAGATGCAGTTCATGAAGCCACCTCCGCGTCGCTCTCTCGGGAGCGCTCGCGCCGGGCCAACGGCGTGGGCGGCCCCGCGATCAGACTGACGGCGGAGGCGGCCGCGATCGCCGCCGTCTCGAACCGCAGAACCCTCTCGCCGAGCGTCGCGAGGCAAAAGCCCGCGGCCCGACATGCGGCCTGCTCCGCCGGTGCCATCCCTCCCTCGGGCCCGACCAGGAGGCGGATCCAGCCGTTGGCCCCGGGCCGGTTCGCCAGCAGCTCCGGCAGCGAATCTTCCCCGTGCTGCACCAGAGCGACTCGCAGATCGTCTCGCCTCGAAGCCAGACCCGGCAGGTACTCCTCGAGAGGGCAAGGCGCCCCCATCGTCGGGAGCCGGGAGCCTCCGCACTGTGTGAGGGCGGCGGCCGCCCTGCGCCTCGCCTTCTCCCAAAAGACGGGCGCCCGGGCGGCATCCGATACGGAGTTGGAGCGCCGGAACTCGATCGGCTGTAAGCCCAGCACGCCGAGTTCGACGGCCTTTTCGACGAGCCAGAGGGTTCGCTGCTTGGAGCCAATGCCGAACGCCAGCTCCACGTTCAGATCGGGGGGCGGAGAGATCGTCTCTAGAAGCACGCACCGGGCCCGATTGCCCGTGCGCGAGTCCAGCCGAGCCGCCCACAACCCACCTTCCCCGTCCGTAAGACGGAACTCCGCGCCGGGCCGGAGCCGCGCGGCGCGGATGTGCCGGACCTCATCGCCGTCAACGGTCACCGGTGTCCCGGGATGCGGCGGAAGGCCGGGCACGTAGAGGGTCGTCCAAGCGCTCATGGAGCTTCGTTGCCTCGCATGAGGTGAAGCTAGGCCTCGGCCGCTACGAGCGTAAAGGCACCGGCCCACCAACCTTCGTCGGTGCTCGTGTGCCCGACCTCGAGACCGGCGAGCCTGGCCGCACGTCGAACGGCGGCAGCTTCCTCTTCCAGGAGCCCGGCCACGATCAGCTCGCCGCCCTCCTTCATCAGTGACGCGAGCGCCGGCAGCAGGGGCTCAACGAAGCTTCGCTCGACGTTCACGATGATCACGTCGAACGCGACCCCGCGCAGAAGGTCGAGGACGCTCCGAGTGATCTGGAGGTGCACGACCCGCACCCGGGTATCGACGCCGTTGCGCCGCAGATTGCTCTCCGCCGTGCGCACGGCTTCCACATCGGCCTCGACAGCCAGCACCTCGGCGCCGAGCTTGGCCGCGACGATGGAAAGGATCCCGCTGCCCGCGCCGATGTCCAGGACCTTCTTCCCGGCTCTCGCCGTGTTGGCGAGGAGGCGGATCGCCGTCCGCGTGCTCCCGTGCTCGCCGGTGCCGAACGCCATCTCCGGATCCAACTCGACGAGAATCTCCGGGGATTCGACCGTCGCTGCCGTCCAGGATGGTGCGACGACCACTCGATCGCCAACCCTTCGAGGACCCAGCCCCTGCCGCCACGCTCGGAGCCAATCCTCGTCGGGAGCGATCGAGCAGGCTATCCGGAGGGAGTCGCCGAAGCGCGCCGCGAGCTCCTCGCGCACGCGTTGTTCAGCCGATGCAGGTTGCTCGGCAAGCCAGAGCCACGTCGCCCACCCTCCGTCCGGCATCTCCTGGACGCTGCTACCACCCAGCTCGAGCAGGGCGTTCGCTACCACATGACCGGGCTCGTGGCCAGATACGGTGACGATCAACCACTCCCCGGCGCTTGTCGGACGCCGCTGGGCGAGGTCGTCTTTATTCCTTGAATGCTCGGGCATAGCTTAGGGCGACTCCTGACCCAACCATGGTGGCTAACCAGTCAATGACGGACAAGCGACGTGCCTCCACGCTGCGAGCGTAGATTGCGGTTTGTCTCGGCGGAGTCGAGCCGAAGCCCCGGCTCGCGCTTCGATGTGCGCATCACGCTCGCGCTTCAGGATCCCGGCGAAGACTCCGACGCATCGGAGAGCCGGTACGTGGGCGAGGCGAGCGGCGTAGGCGACGTCATTCTGGAGCCGCGACTCGCGGTCGAGGCCACGCTCACTGCGATCGCCGAGGCGACCGGCGACCCCGGATACTTTCGCCTCCTCGGCATCAAGGTCGTGCACGCGTTCGACACTCGAGTGGTCCTGGTCTGCCTGCGCACCTCGGACGACCGGTCTGCGCAGGTCGTGGGCGCCGTTCCCCTCAGCGGAGCGATGGCACGGACGGCGGCGACGGCGACGCTGGACGCGACGAACCGACTCGTCGACCTAGTGCTCGACCAGGCGGAGGACGAGACGGCCGGCGGGAAGGCCAACGAGACGGCCGACGGGAAAGCCGGCGAGACGAAGGGCGAGACGGCCGGCGAGAAGTGAGCCGCGAGGCATGGGCATGAGCACCGGCCGAGGTCCGGGCAGAGAGCCGAGCAGATGGGAGAGCGAGTGACCGAGCGCGAGAACGAAGCCGAAGCCGAGACGGGAGGCGCGACGGGGGTGCTGGTGGAACGCGACGCAGACGTCGACCTGCAGGACGTGCCGATCGAGGAACTCTCGATCAATACCATTCGCACGCTCGCCATGGACGCTGTGCAGCAGGCGAACTCCGGTCATCCCGGCACCCCGATGGCGTTGGCGCCGATCGCCTACACGCTGTACGCCCGGCAGATGCGCTACAACCCGCTCAATCCGGACTGGTTCGATCGCGATCGCTTCGTCCTCTCGGCGGGGCACGCCTCCATGCTCCTCTACGCCACCCTGCACCTGACCGGATTCGACCTTTCGCTGGAGGAGTTGCGGAGCTTCCGGCAGTGGGGGAGCCGGACGCCGGGCCACCCCGAGGCCTTCCACACGCCCGGTGTGGAGACGACGACCGGGCCGCTGGGACAGGGAATGACCGCATCGGTCGGCATGGCGCTGGCGGAAGCGCATCTGGCGGCGGTCTTCAACCGCCCCGGCCATCGTATCGTGGACCATCATACCTACGTCATCTGCTCGGACGGAGACATGATGGAAGGGGCCTCGCACGAGGCCGCTTCGCTGGCGGGCCACCTCGGCCTCGGCAAGCTGATCTGGCTGTACGACGACAACCGAATCACGATCGAAGGGAGCACGGACCTCGCGCTCTCCGACGATGTCGAGCGCCGCTTCGAAGGATACGGGTGGCACGTCCAGAACATCGGCGATCGAGCCAACGACCTCGACGCGCTGGGCGCCGCTATCGCGTCGGCCCGGGACGAGGGCTCGCGCCCTTCACTCATCGTCGTGCGCTCGCACATCGCCTACGGATCTCCCCACAAGCAGGACACGGCCGACGCCCACGGGACCCCGCTCGGTGAAGAGGAGATCCGCCTGACCAAGCGCGCGTACGGCTGGCCGGAGGACGCGAAGTTCTTCGTCCCGTCCAGGGTCACCGATCACATGGATTTCGGGGAGCGCGGCCAGGAGCTCGAGGGTGAGTGGAAGACCCGACTTGCCACGTACGCGGACGCCTACCCGGAGGAGGCCGCCGCCCTGGAGCTCGCGGTCGCGGGCGTCCCTCCCGACGGCTGGGACAGCGAGATCCCGCGTTTCGCGCCCGAGGATGGACCGATCGCCACGCGCGCCGCCTCGGGGTTGGTCCTGAACGGTCTCGCCAACCGGATCCCGTGGCTCATCGGAGGGAGTGCGGACCTGGCCGGCTCGACGAAGACGATCATCGCGAGCTCCGGGAGCCTGTCGGCGGAATCACCCGGGGAGCGCAACCTTCACTGGGGTGTTCGCGAACACGGTATGGCCGGGGCGTGCAACGGCATGGCGCTGCACGGCGGCGTCCGCCCGTACGCCGCCACGTTCTTCATCTTCACCGATTACTCCCGCCCCGCCATCCGGCTCTCCGCCATGATGGGCCTGCCCGTCATCTACGTGATGACGCACGACTCGATCGGACTCGGGGAGGACGGTCCGACGCATCAACCGATCGAGCACCTGGCTTCTCTGCGTGCCATGCCGGGCTTGCGGCTGATTCGGCCCGCCGACGCGACGGAGGTCGCCTGCGCCTGGCGGGCGGCGATCGAGCGCCTGGATGGTCCGACGATGCTCGTGCTGTCGCGCCAGAAGCTTCCGATCCTCGACCGTTCGGTGCTCGGCGGGGCGGCCGGCCTGAGAAAGGGAGCCTACGTGCTGAAGCAAGAGGCGGGAGACCGGCCCGACATCATTCTGATCGCGAGTGGGTCCGAGGTGCCGCTCGCCCTGGAGACGGGTGAGGCGCTGGCAACGGACGGCGTGGATGCTCGGATCGTGAGCATGCCGAGCTGGGACCTGTTCCGGGAGCAGGCGGCCGAGTACCGGGACGCCGTGCTCCCCCCGGAGATCGAGGAACGTCTGGCGATCGAGGCGGGCGCCACCCAGGGCTGGCTGGAGTGGGTCGGAGACCGAGGAGCGGTGATCGGCATCGACCGGTTCGGGGCCAGCGCTCCCTCGCCGGAGCTGTTCCGCCAGTTCGGCTTCACCGTCGAGAACGTGCTCGAGCATGCCCGACGCGTGCTCGGGGACGCCTAGGAGTCGACCATGCGCATTGCGATCGGCTCGGACCACGCGGGCTTTGGCTACAAGGAGACTCTCGCCCTCCTGATGCGGGAGGAGGGCCACGAAGTCACGGATGTGGGCACGTACGACACGGTATCGGCGGACTACCCGGACTACGCCGAGAAGGTGGCCCTCGCGATCCGGAACGGTGAGGCCGACCGCGGAGTTCTGATCTGTGGGAGCGCGGTGGGCGTCTGCGTGGCGGCGAACAAGGTTCCCGGCGTGCGCGCCGGCGTGTCCCACGACACCTACTCGGCCCACCAGGGGGTCGAGCATGACGACATGAACGTGCTCTGCATGGGAGAGCGGATCATCGGCATCGAGCTGGCCCGAGAGATCCTGCGCACATTCCTGAGCGCCCGCTACGAGGCGGAGGAACGGTTCCAGCGCCGGCTTGACAAGGTGCTGGCCATCGAGAAGAACTGGCTGAAATGAACCCACTTCACGAGCTGCTGAGCCACGGCCAGAGCTACTGGCTGGACAATTTGACGCGCGGGATGATCCGCTCTGGCGAGCTTGAGCGACGGGTCCGGGAGGACGGATTGCGGGGCGTGACGTCCAACCCGGCGATCTTCAACAAGGCGATCTCCAAGGGGCGCGACTACGACGACCAGATCTCGGAGCTCGTGGCCGAGGGACGCTCGGTACGCAACATCTACGAGGAGCTGGTCGTCAGGGACATTCAGGACGCATGCGACGTGCTGCGGCCGGTGTGGGACGGCTCCGAGGGCGTCGATGGCTACGTGAGCCTCGAGGTCTCCCCCTACCTCGCACATGACACGGACGCCACCATCGAGGAAGCCTGTCGGCTGTACGCCTGGGTGGACCGTCCCAACGTCCTCATCAAGATTCCGGGAACCGCCGCCGGCGTACCCGCGATCGAAGAGTGCACCTACCGCGGCGTCAGCGTGAACGTCACCCTGCTTTTCTCCATCGGCAGTTACGAGGCGATCGCGCTGGCCTACGTCCAAGGCCTGGAACGCCGTCTCCGGGAAGGCCTGCCCGTCGACGACGTGGCGTCGGTGGCCAGTTTCTTCCTCAGCCGGATCGACTCCCTGACGGATCTCCTCCTCGGAGGGCGAATCTCCCCGGGAACGGACCAGGAGCCTCGGCCGGAGCGTCTGCTCGGAAAGGCCGCCGTGGCGAACGCCAAGCTGGCGTACCAGAGGTTCCTGGAGATCGCGGCGAGCGACAGGTGGCAGGCGCTCGCCGGCGCCGGGGCGCGAGTGCAGCGGATGCTGTGGGCGTCGACGAGCAGGAAGAACCCGCTGTACGACGACGTCCGCTACGTGGAGCCGCTGATCGGCCCCGACACGGTGAACACGCTGCCGGATTCCACGATCGAGGCATTCGCCGACCACGGCAGGGTGGAACACACGGTCGCTCTCGACCTGGACGAAGCCGAGCGGGCCCTGGAGGAGCTCTCGAGAGCGGGCATCGACTTCGATCGCGTCACGTGGCAGCTCGAGAACGAAGGCGTTCAGAAATTCGTCGAGCCCTTCGACAAGCTCATGGTCACGATCGTGGACCGGATGCGCGAAGCACTGGCGGAGTCGCTTACGGTCGTTCGGTCCGACCTCGCAGGCGCCGAGGGCGCCGTCGAGGCGACCCTGGCCGCGCTGCAGGGCGCTCAGTTCGGAAGAAGGGTCTACGCTCGGGATGCGTCCGTCTGGGGCGCCTGGGAGCCGGAGGCCGCGAGGGAGATCAGCGGACGGCTCGGCTGGCTCGACGCGGTCGGCCTCTTCTCCGAGCGGGTCCCGGATCTCGCCGACTTCGTCACCCAGGCGCGGGATGAAGGAACGAGCGCCGTCGTCCTGCTCGGAATGGGCGGCAGCAGCCTGGCCGCGGAGGTGGCCCGCCGTACGTTCGGTACGCGGGAGAGCTGGCCCCGGTTGCTCGTTCTGGACAGCACCGACCCGGAAGCCGTCAGCCGGATCGAGAGCCAGATCGACCTCGCTTCCACGCTGTTTATCGTCGCCAGTAAGTCGGGAACGACGTTGGAGACGATGAGCTTCTACCGGTACTTCGCTGACCTTCTCGAGGAGACGGTGGGTGCCGGAGGCGACCGCTTCGTCGCGATCACGGATCCCGGAACCCCACTCGCCGAAGAAGCTGCTTCCTGCGGCTTCCGGGCCTGCTTCGAGAACCCGCCGGACATCGGCGGACGATACTCCGCCCTCTCGTACTTCGGCCTCGTCCCGATGGCCCTCTCCGGCGTGCCGACGGACGAGCTGCTGGAGCGGGCACGAGCGATGCGGGCGCTCTGCGGTCCGGTCGTTCCAGCGAGCCACAATCCGGGCGCGAGGCTCGGGACGGCGCTGGCGACCCTCGCGCTCCAGGGCCGCGACAAGGTGACCTTCACCGCGACCGGCGCCCTGGCCTCTTTCGGACTCTGGGCCGAGCAGCTGATCGCGGAGAGCACGGGCAAGAACGGACGTGGGCTGGTGCCGATCGCCGATGAGCCGCTGGGTGATCTGTCGGAGTACGGGTCCGATCGCGTATTCGTATGGCTGGGCCTCGAGGGCGAGGCTGAGGAAGCAGCCGCCGACCTGGACCGGCTGGAAGCGGAACACCCGGTTCTCCGTTTCCAGCTGCCCGACCGCCAGGCACTTGGAGGCGAGTTCTACCGCTGGGAGCTCGCGGTCGCGACCGCCGGCGCCCTCCTCCACATCAACCCCTTTGACCAGCCGAACGTGGAGGAAAGCAAGCTCAACGCCCGAGAGGTGCTCTCCGAGTGGCGAGATGAGGAGGGGCCCGTCAATGAAGCGCCGGTGGCCCACGATGAGGGTCTCGCCGTCTACTGGGGTGGCGGGAACTCGCTGCCGGCTTCCAACGGCTCCCCGACCGAAGCGATCGACTCCATCGCCAGCCTGGCGACCAGCGGCGACTACGTCGCGATCCTGCCCTACTTCGCCGAGACGGCCGAGCGGGACGAGGCGCTCGAGGCGCTACGCGCCCGCCTGCGCTCCGAGCATCAGGTCGCCACGACGCTCGGCTATGGGCCGCGCTACCTCCACTCCACGGGCCAGCTCCACAAAGGTGGCCCGGCGACCGGGATCTTCCTTCTCCTGACGGCGAATTCGCCCGTCGAGATCGACATCCCCGGCCAGGATGGAGGCTTCGGACGCCTGATGCTCGCTCAGGCGCTGGGAGACTTCCGGTCCCTGGCCGCACGGGGCCGGCGGGTCGCCCGTATCCACCTCGGCGCCGACATCGAGGAGGCGCTGGCTCGAATCGCGAGCGACTTCTAGCAGCCCTCAGAAAGGGAGCCGCCTTCCGCCGGCCCCTGTGCACGGATCTGCAACGCGCGAGGTAGGCATGAAACTGGGTCTGATCGGCCTCGGTAAGATGGGCTCCAATATGGCGCGGCGTCTCATGGGGGACGGCATCTCCGTCTGCGGGTTCGACCTGTCGGAGGGCAACTCCGCGGCGGCGGCCAGGGACGGCGTCGAGACGCTGGAGTCGTTGGAGGGGCTGGTCGCGGCCCTCCCGGCACCGCGCACCATCTGGGTGATGGTCCCGCACGGCCGACCGACGAGGGAGACGATCACGTCGCTGCTGGACGCGCTGGATCCCGGCGACCTCATCGTGGACGGCGGGAACTCCCGGTACGTCGAGTCGATCAAGCACGCCCGGCTGTGCGCCGAGCGTGAAGTGCTGTTTCTGGACATCGGCGTCAGCGGCGGCGTGTGGGGACTGGAGATCGGCTACAACCTGATGATCGGTGGGCCGGACGAAGCGGTCGAGCGGCTCAAGCCGGTCTTTCGCTCGCTCGCGCCCGAGAACGGGTTCCTCCACGTAGGTCCGAACGGGGCCGGCCATTTCGTGAAGATGATCCACAACGCGATCGAGTACGCCATGCTCGAGGCGCTGGGAGAGGGCTTCGAGTGCCTGCGGCGGTCCGACTTCGACCTGGACCTTCGGGGCGTGGCCCAGCTGTGGGGTAACGGTTCGGTAATCCGCTGCTGGCTGCTCGAGCTTCTGGCCGACGCGTTCGGGGAGGAGGGCAACGAGCTCGAACGGATAGGGCCCTGGATCGACGACTCGGGCACGGGGAGGTGGACGGTGGACTACGCCCTGGAGAAGGCCATTCCGCTCCCCACGATCACGCAATCCCTCTACGAACGGTTCGATTCGCGCACGGAGCTGCGCTTCGCCCACCAGGTCATCGCGGCCCTCCGCAACCAGTTCGGCGGTCACGCGGTGCGAGAGAGCTGACGTGGCGAGCGAACGCAGCGCACGGGTCGTTCAGGTTGCCGACGGAGGCCTGACGCCCGGCGCGCCCGCAGACCCGTGCGTGATGGTGATCTTCGGCGCGACCGGGGACCTGGCCAGCACGGAGCTCCTCCCCTCCCTCTTCGAGCTCTACTGCAAGCGGCTCCTTCCGGAGCGCTTCGCCCTCGTCGGATTCGCTCGACGGGAATGGAGCTCCGAGCACTTCAGGCAGGTCGCTCGGCAAGCGATCGAAGACGAGTGCGCGTGGGAGCCCGAGGCGTGGAGCAACTTCGCCCGTCGGCTGAGTTACGTGCAAGGCGACGCCACCGGACCACCCGAAGAAGGCTACGCCGAGCTGAAGGCGGGGGTGGAAGCGGCGGCCATAGACTTCGGCATCCCGGACAACATCTTCTTCCACCTCGCCATGCCGCCCTCGACCTTCGGCGTGATCACTCAGCGGCTCGCCCAGTCGGGGCTCGCGGCCTGCGAAGATGGCTGGCGGCGCCTCGTCATCGAAAAACCCTTCGGTGAGGACCTGGCGAGCGCGCTCGAGCTCGACCGCCAACTGAGGAGCTCTTTCGGCGAGGATCAGATCTACAGAATCGACCATTTCCTCGGAAAGGAGACGGTCCAGAACATGCTCGTCTTCCGGTTCGCCAATCCGGCTTTCGAGCCGATCTGGAACCGGAACTACATCGATCATGTGCAGATCACGGTGTCGGAGCAGATAGGCATCGGCACCCGCGCCGCCTTCTACGAGAGGACCGGCGTGGTCCGGGACATGGTCCAGAACCACCTGTTGCAGCTGCTGTGCATGACCGCGATCGAGCCGCCGGTGAACTTCGACGGTTCATCCCTGCGCGATGAGACGGTCAAGATCCTCGAAGCGGTGAACTGTAGGCCGGTGGATGTCGAGCGGGAAGCTGTACGCGGGCAATACGGCTCCGGCGACACGGGAAGCGTCCGGGCCCGCGGTTATCGAGAAGAGGAGGGTGTGGATCCCGGCTCGACGACCCCGACATTCACGGCGATCCGGCTGGGGCTGGACAACTGGAGGTGGTCGGGCGTGCCCTTTTACCTGCGGACCGGAAAACGCATGGCGCGGAAGCTCACCGAGGTGGCCATTCAGTTCAAGCCCACGCCCCACGTCATGTTTCCACGGGCGGATTCCGGCTCGCCGCCGAACGTTCTGGCCTTCCGGCTGCAGCCGGAGGAGGGGATCGTTCAACGGTTCATCGCCAAACAGCCCGGACCGGACCTGATATTGAGCGACGTTACGATGGATTTTAATTACGCCGATGCCTTCGGGGTGGAGCGGCCGCCGCGAGCGTACGCCTGGCTCCTTCTGGATGTCATGCAGGGCGACCAGACGCTCTTTGCGCGTGCCGACTGGATCAACGAGGCCTGGCGGACCGTGGACCCGATCGTCGTGCGCTGGGAGAGCGAGCCGCCCGGAGACTTTCCGAACTACGCAGCGGGGTCCTGGGGCCCGGTAGCGGCTGAGGATCTCATGCGACAGGACGGCCGCGCCTGGCGCAACGGCTGACGTGAACCAGCGGCCGGACGCAGCCCCCGAGCCGCGGCGGGTCGGGAAGACGGAGCTCCACCTGGTCCCCCCGGCCAGCTTCGCCGAGGCGGGCGCCGACGTGCTGGCGGCGGCCCTCCGCGGTTTCCGGAAGCGCCATCTCTCGGTAGCGCTCTCCGGCGGTTCCACTCCCGGCCCCATCTACGAGGCGTTGGCGGGCCTCCCCGGGATTCCGTGGGAGCGGATCGGAATCTACTTCGCCGACGAACGTGCCGTCCCGCCGGATGACCCCGCCAGCAACTACCGCCTCGTCCGGGGCGCCCTCATCGAACGCGTTCCGATCCCGGCGAGATCCGTCCACCGCATGGAGGCCGAGCGTCCCGACCTGGACGGGGCGGCTGAGAGCTACGAACGCCAGCTGCCGTCGCACCTGGACGTTCTTGTGCTCGGAATCGGGGAGGATGGACACACGGCGTCGCTCTTTCCGGGCTCGCCGAACCTGCGGGAAACCGCGCGGCGGGTAGCGCCGGCCCGGAGCCCATCTCCGCCGACCGAGCGCCTGACGATCACTCCCCCCGTCGTACGCTCTGCCGGCCAGATCTTCCTCTTCGCCCGCGGTCGGGCGAAGGCCGGCGCGGTGCGCGAAGCGCTCCTCGGAGAGGCCGACGTGTCACGCTGTCCGGCCCGAATGGCCCGAGGTGGAACGTGGGTGGTGGATACGGAGGCGGCGGCCCAACTCAGGCTCTAAGCACCTGCTTCACGCGCTGAACGCCTGCTTCACGCGCTCCCAGAAGCCGGGCTCCTTCGTGTCGGGAGCCGGAGGAGCATCCTCGAGGGAAGCCATTCCCTCGAGCGCCTCACGCTGAGCGGATGAGAGCCGAGTCGGCGTCCAAACCAACACACGCACGATCAGATCGCCCCTGCCCTCGCCGCGGAGGCGCGGCATCCCGCGACCACGCAGCCGCAAGGCCTGGCCGCTCTGAATGCCCGCCGGGATCTCGAGCTCGGACTCTCCATCGATCGTGGGGACCCCGATCTCGTCGCCGAGCGCCGCCTGCGTGAAGGTGACCGCGAGGTTGTGGATCAGGTCATCCCCGTGACGCTCGAACCTGGGATCTTCCTCGACCTCGATCGCCACCAGCAGGTCGCCCGGAGGTCCACCCTTCGGCCCGGCATTGCCCCGGCCCGAGAGCCGCAGAAAATCATCGGACGACACTCCGGCCGGAGCCTCGATCGAGATCTTCTTGTCGCGCTGCTGGCGACCCTGTCCGTGGCACTCACCGCACCGGCTCTCGATGATCCGGCCATCTCCGCCGCACTGCGGGCAGGGACGCACGCTCACGAACTGACCGAGCAGAGAGCGCTGAACCGATCTGACTTCGCCGGCCCCAGCACACGCGCTGCACGTGACGGGAACCGTGCCGGGCTCGGCGCCGCTCCCTTCGCAGCGCTCGCAGCGGTCGAGGAGCCGCACGCGGAGCGTCTTCTTTGCCCCTTTCGCAGCCTCGGCGAGACTGATTCGGAGCCGCACTCTGATGTCGCTGCCGCGTCGAGGTCCCGTGCGGCGTCGCTGCTGGAAGAGATCTCCAAAGGTGCTTCCGCCGCCAAACTCGCTCATGAAGACGTCGAAGGCATCGGCAAAGTTGAATCCGCCCATCCCCGAGCCCGTGCCGGCGCCGCGGCGGATTCCGGCTTCACCGTACCGATCGTAGAGGTCCCGCTGCTGCGGATCGCGCAGCACTTCATAAGCCTGCGTGACGGTCTTGAACTTGGCCTCGGCATCGGGCGAGTCGTTGCGGTCAGGATGATACCGCATCGCCAGCTTGCGGTAGGCCTTCTTGATCTCTTCGGGACCCGCCTGTCGCGAGACGCCCAACACGTCGTAGAAGTCTGCCATCTATCGCGCGGTCATGCCGTCTCGAGCGCCGTTCAATGCTGCATCAATCGGGAGACGAGGGAGGACGTGCAGTCTACGACGGCCACGACCTTGTCGTAGGGCATCCGGGTCGGCCCGATCACTCCCACCACGCCGTGGAGCTGGCCGATCTCGTAGCTGGCGGTCACAACGGTCAGCTCGAGGAGCTCGGGAGCTTCGTGTTCGGTTCCGATGGTAATCTGAGGTCCGCTCTCCCGCGCCCGCTGACCGAGCACGGAAGCGAGAAGCTCTCTCTGTTCCGTGAGCTCGATGAGGTGCCGCAGGCCCTCCTGGGTGGTGAACTCCGGCTGGTCGGCCAGCGAGGATGCGGTACCGAGGTGCACTTCTCGGTTCGTCGCGACCCAGTCGAAGATCTCGGGCCCCGACTCCACGAAGATGTTGATGAGGTTTCCCGCCTCCTTCATGTCGATGTCGCGAAGCCGCTCGCCGAGCGTTGACTGAATGTCACTGAGCGTGCTGCCCGCCAACCGCTCGTTCAGCACCGTGGCCAAAGCGGAGAGCGTCTGCCGAGGCAGCCCGCTCCTCAGATCCACGTAGACCGTCCGGACTACGCCCGACTCGAGGGTGAACACGAGGAGCACTTTCTCCGTGTCGACGGGAACGAGGTCCATTCGGTGCAGCACGGCCTTCGAGAGCGTCGGCCCGATCGCCAGTCCCAGCTCACCGGTCAGGAGGCTCAACACCGAGGCGGCCCGAGAGATGAGCTCTTCGATCGCGCTCGCCTGACCGCTGGACAGCTCCTGCTCGATCCGCACCTGTTGGACGGTCGAGAGCGGGCGCAGCCCCATGAGCTCGTCGACGTAGTAGCGGTACGCCAGATCGGTAGGCACCCGCCCGGCCGAGGTATGGGGGTGGGTGAGAAACCCCTTCGTCTCGAGGTCCGCCATCGTGTTCCGCACCGTCGCAGCGGAGACACCCAGCGCGTATTGCTTCGCGATGGTCCGCGAGCCCGCGGGCTCCGCCGACTCGATGTAGCTCTCGAGAACGGCGACCAGGACGGCTTTCTCTCGATCGGTCAGATCCTGCAACATGGACTCGCTGTTCGGTTATCCTTGTTTCCGCCCACAGAACGACGGAGCGACGTGAAAGATCGCCCTTCGATACGCGTTCAACTTGGAAAGCGTTCCAGCTCCCTGTCGCCCGCATGGCGATCCCGTGACGATAAGACGTACCTGCCGTCCCCCTGCCGCTGCAAGATCCCCTCCAGCTCCAGGCTTCCAAGCATGGCGAGAGCCTCAGGGACAGGCCGGGTCGACGCCCTGACGAGCTCGTCGGCGTTCGCGGGTCCGGTAGAGAGCCGCTCCAGGACTCGGCCGGCCGATCCACGGAGGCGGACTTCCGCCTCCTGTTCGCGCTCGCCGCCCCTGCTCCGAGATTCCGGTTGTCCGGAGACCGCACGACCGTACGGCCCCTTGACCTGGTCCAGTACATCGGCGGCGCAGGTGGCGACCGCCGCTCCGTCTCGCAGCAGATGATGCGTACCCACGCTCGGCTCGAGGCCGACGGGACCCGGGACAGCCAGAACATCCCTACCGAGGTCGAGGGCGTGGTCGGCCGTGATCAAGGCTCCGCTTCGGGCGGGCGCCTGGACCACGACTACCGCTTTAGCGAGCGCCGCGATGATTCGATTCCGTCGGGGAAACAGGCCGGGCGCCGGAGGCGTGGACGGGGCGAATTCACTGACCAGGAGTCCGCTTCGAACCATCCGCCGGTAGAGAGGCCGATGCGCCGCAGGGTAGGCGAAGTTCAGGCCTGACCCAAGAACCCCGATGGTCGCGCCTCCAGCGTCCAGAGCTGCGGCGTGCGCCTCCCCATCGATTCCTCGAGCCATCCCGCTGACGACAGCCCAGCCGGCCTCCGCCAGGCCCGCAGCGATCTCACGGGCCATGCGCCGGCCATAGGGGGTCGCTCGTCGGGTACCGACGATAGCGACGATGCCCCGGCTGCGTCGGTCCACGAGATCCAGAGACCCGCGGAGGTAGAGGAGAACGGGCGGATCGTACAGGTGATTGAGGCGCTCAGGATACGCGTCCGAGCCGTAGGCCAGAAGCCGGATCCCGCGATGCGCCAGCTTCCGCACCTGTTCCACCGATACCGGCCGGACGCCGGCCAGCCGTCGCCGCACGGTCGGGGCAAACGGAGGCCTCGAGCGTCGTGCTCGGCGCAGGAGCTCCCGGGCCGAGCCGGATTCATCGATCAGTTCGCGCAGGCTGACCGGGCCCAGTCCCGGCGCCTCGGCGAGCGCCAGCGCCGCCGCCAGCTCCTTCAGCTCGGTATCCGTTTCCCGACTGTCGCTGCCGCGGTCGCCGTGGCTCAGGACCTCCGTTTCTCGAGCTACGGTGTCCACTCCTCGAGCTCCGGAAAGCGCTCCTCTTCCCCACCGTCGCGAGCGTCCTTTTCCTTGGCGAGACGCGCCCAGAGCGCCTCCAATGC
>Ga0255058_10000007_pt1 | contig 111755 bp, 100 predicted proteins | sample Cases_109_9_MG_FD_188637 | JGI IMG/M metagenome (GOLD analysis project Ga0255058, IMG submission 188637) | Seawater microbial communities from Amundsen Gulf, Northwest Territories, Canada - Cases_109_9 | ecosystem: Environmental > Aquatic > Marine > Gulf | place: Canada: Northwest Territories...
GACCAAGAGGTCTAGCATTCCCACGCGCATCCGCCTGGCCCCCCCAGGTGACATGAATACCGCCGCTTGGTCCAGGCGCCACCGAATTAGCGCCCGTCGCAAAAAGCCCGTGCGCCGCGCGACGTGTCCAAGCGGCAATCATTTTAGTGTAGCGAGTTCTGTGTCATGCCGCTATGGATGTCCCAATTGTCGGAGCTGTCCGCGACCGCCGCAGCCGTGAAAGCCACGCCAGGTCGCCACGTAGGTCAGGTCCGAGACCCACAGCGCGTTTGGTCGCCTCACCTGGAAGTTCCGGTTCACGCGGTCTGCAGGACACGCCAGCGCCGGATTCACGACCGTCGTCTTGGTCTTGCGGCCTCGAACAGCGTCGGTCAGACCCATTTCACGCATCAGCCGCTTCACCGTGCAACGGGCCACTTCAATGCCCTCACGGTTCAACTGAAGCCAGACTTTTCGAACACCATACACTTCGAAGTTCTCCCGCCAGACGCGTTCAATCTCCGGTTTCAACTCAAGGTCGCGTTGTGCTCGCCTCGGCAGCCGGCTCGGATCGGCTTCCCGCGCCTTGTGTTCATAGTACGTCGAGGGGGCAATCGGCAATACTGCACGAATTGGCTCGACCCCGTACTCGTCTCTATGGCCGTCGATGAACGACACCATCATTCCCCGTGGCGGTCGAGCTCCGCCTGGGCGAAAAAAGCCGACGCCTTGCGCAGGATCTCATTCGTGCGCCGCAGCTCGCGATTCTCGCGCTCCAGCGCCTTGAGCCGCTCGCGCTCGTCGCTCGTCAGGCCCGCGCGCACACCCTGGTCCCGCTCAGCCCGGCGCACCCACTTGCGCAGCGTCTGCGTCGTACAGCCGATCTTCGTCGCAATCGACGCCATCGCAGCCCACTGGGATTCGTACTCCGCCTGATGTTCGAACACCAGCCGCACCGCTCGTTCCCGGACTTCCGGGGAATATCTTGTAGACTTGTTCATGACCCCATCCTCTCAATGATTGGAGTCTCCGGGAATCCCGGCGCGGTTCAGGCTGAGGGCCCTGCCTGGTGCAATGTTCGGCGGGGCTTTCTCTTGGCGGCAACCCCCTCGGGAATTTGAGTAAAAAGTGAGTACGCCTGTGGGGGTTGTTGCTAAGTCGTTGTTTTATTGGCGCTCCCTAGGGGAATCGAACCCCTGTCCCCGCCGTGAGAGGGCGGTATCCTGAACCGCTAGACGAAGGGAGCTTAATTGCAGAATGCTGTACGGCTTCGAGTGCGATGGTATTATACGCCGCCCATTAGCACGCTCAACCGCGCCAGGCACACCCGGTGCCGAAGGACTCAGACACTATCTCCCAGGCCACCCGAATTCCCCGACCCGAGCACTCGATCTCGCGGGCCGACATCAGTGGCGGCGCCCTCAAGGTCCTCTACACACTCAAGAACGCGGGTTTCGAAGCCTATCTCGTGGGTGGCGGCGTGCGCGATCTGTTGCTGGGCCGCGAGCCCAAGGACTTCGACGTCGTAACCGATGCCGAGCCCGAGCAGATCAAGCGGTTGTTTCGAAGCGCGCGGCTCATCGGCCGGCGCTTTCGACTTGCCCATGTGCGATTCGGACGGGAAATTATCGAGGTTGCCACCTTCCGCGGCGCCGTCGACGACCCCGACGATGAAGACCACGTCAGCGTCAACGGCAGAATCGTCCGGGACAACGTCTACGGCACCACGGTGGAAGAGGATGTCTGGCGGCGGGACTTCTCAGTAAACTGCCTTTACTACGACATCCGCGATTTCTCCGTTCTGGACTTGACCGGCGGGATGGCCGATCTGGAGGCAGGCGTCTTGCGCATCATCGGTGATCCGGTGCGCCGGTATCGCGAGGATCCCGTGCGCATGCTGCGCGCGGCGCGCTTTGCCGCCAAGCTCGGTTTTCGGCTGGGTGATGAGACGGCGGCGGCTATTCCTGAGTGCGCACCGATGCTGGCGGAGATCCCCCCGGCGCGCCTTTATGAAGAGGTGCTGAAGCTGTTTCTGGGCGGGGCGGCCGCACAGAGCTTCGAGCTTCTCAATCACTTCGATCTGTTCAAATACCTTTTCGCCGAAAGTGCCGAGCGCTTCGACGAGGATCCCCTGAGTCCCGCCGCGCAGCTCGTATTGCAGGCGATGGCCAATACAGACAAGCGCATTCAGGAGGACAAGCCCGTCACCCCCGCTTTCCTGTTCGCGGCATTGCTCTGGCCCGCGGTGCAGAAGGACGCTAAAGCTCACGAGAATCGCGGCCTGACGAGCATACAGGCGATGGATGCGGCAGGTATGGATGTGCTCGCGCGCCAGGTATCCCAGGTCTCGCTGCCGCGGCGCTTCTCCCTGGCGGCGCGCGAGATATGGAGTCTCCAATCGCGCCTCGAGCAACGCCGCGGTAAACGTGCGATACAATTGCTCGGCAGACCCCGCTTTCGTGCTGCTTACGATTTTCTGTTGCTGCGCGCCGGAGCGGGAGAGGAGGTCGCGGAAATGGCCGACTGGTGGACGAAGTTTCAGGAGATGGACGACTCGGGCCGCAAGGCCGCGTTGGCGGGCACTGGCTCGCGCCGCCGCCGGCGTCGAGGCCGACGCCGGCAACCTCAGGCCCAGACATGACCGCCGCGGCTGCGCCGGTCGACGCCGCAGCCGCGACTACCGCCTACATCGGTATCGGCAGCAACCTGGAGCAGCCGGTGCATCAGGTGCTTCAGGCGCGAGACGCGCTCGCCCGCCTACCGAACACCCGGCTGCTGGAATTCTCGCCGCTGTATCGCAATCCGGCCGTCGGACCGGGCCGGCAACCGGACTACGTGAACGCGGTGGCGGCCATCGAAACGCGCCTCGCGGCTCATGAGCTGCTGGATGCGCTGCAGGCGGTGGAGGCGAATCAAGGCCGCGTGCGCGGGTCGGTTCAGTGGGCGCCGCGGATCCTGGATCTGGACCTGCTCCTGTACGGCGATTCTGAGCTCGGCGACGAGCGCTTGACCGTACCACACCCGCGCCTGGCGCAACGGGCCTTCGTTTTGAAGCCGCTTCTGGACATCGCACCGAATCTGGATGTCCCCGGCCTTGGACCCGTTACGATACTGTTGTCCAACCTGTCGGAAGCCTCGCTGCAACGCATCGGCGAGACGGAGATGGTCATCGAACCGCGTGAGGATGCACACTGACGCGATGCCGGTAAGCGACTTCAATTTCATCGTCGTGGAAGGCCCCATCGGCGTTGGCAAGACGACCCTGGCAAGGCGGCTCGCCGAGAGCTTCGCGGCCGAACTGCTTCTGGAAGAGCCGCAGGAGAACCCGTTCCTGGCACGCTTCTATGAAAATCCCCGTGCCCACGCTTTGTCGACCCAGTTGTATTTTCTGCTCCAGCGGGCGCAGCAGATACACGGGCTGCGCCAGTCGGATCTGTTCAACCGCGTGCGTGTCGCCGATTACCTGATGGACAAGGATCGGCTGTTCGCGGAGCTCACCCTGGAGCCGGACGAGCTCACGCTCTATCAGCAGGTGTATTCACAGCTGGTCGGAGAAACCCTGCGGCCGGATCTGGTGATCTACCTGCAGGCACCGGTCAGCGTCTTGCAGGAACGAATCGCCAGCCGCGGAATCGGTTACGAGCAGAACATCGACGCGCAATATCTGCAGCGGCTGGTGAGTGCCTACACGCGCTTTTTTTATCACTATGAAGCGTCACCGCTGGTAATTATCAACGCTGCCAGCATCGACTTTGCCAACAGCGACGAGGACTATCAGTTGCTGTTCGACAAATTGCGGGACGTAGGCAAGGGCCGTCACTATCTCAACCCGCTGCCGTTCTGAGTGCCACTTCAATCCCCGCCGGGCGGTTGCTCCACCACCTGCTCGTAGGCGTGTCGCTTGGTAATGCGGCCGCTGTGCAAAAAAACGTCGACGGAAGCATCGAAGGATTCGGGGGAGATGCGCACCCCGGGGCTCCAGCAACCGAGCTCCTGGTACGATTTCACGGTTTTGATCAGGGCGTCCCGGTCGATCTCGTTGAAATACCGTCCTATCACCGACGCGACCTCATCACTGTCCATTTCGATGGCGAACTCCCGTGCCCGCCGGTAGGCGCGCATGAAGGCTTCTGCGCCCGGGCTTTTTAGCCACTTCCGGGACGCGGCGAGGCTGCTGAAGGCGACCGGGCCAATGGATTTCCCCAGCCAGGCGACCGGTTGCCCGATTCCCTTCGCGGCGAGCTGCTCGGGCCCCGGTCCCTGCAGATGCACGTAATCGCCCTGACCGTTGCGAAAAGCCTGCTCCATGGCTTCCGGGCTACCCGCGTCGATGGCTTCTATAGCGCGGAAGTCGACGCCTTCCTTGTGTAACGCGTACTTGAACATGGCCAGGGGTTGCCGCCCGTGATCCACGAGTACTTTCTTTCCCTCGAGCTTGTTCCAGCTGAAGGACTCATCGGGCTCACGCGCGGCCAGTATGAACCCGTCGCGTTCGTTGATCTGGGCAAAATGGACCAGCGGCGATTTCTTGCCGCGCTCCAGCGCGCCGAAGTTGGCCGACACGGCCGACTGCGCCACTTGAACACTGCCTCCGTGGATTCCCGCGAGCACGTCTCGCGGCGTCTCGGCGATGGAGAATTCGGCGTCGATGCCTTCGGCTGCGAGATAGCCCCCGCCAATCGTGACCAGCAGCGGGGTATAGAAGGCCGAATGGCGGGTGACCATAACGTGGCACTGGCCCACGGAGTAACTCCTGTCCGGACGTGTGGCCACCGGTGGGCGACCCTCACGGAGCATAGGAGTTGGGCGAGCCTCCCTCAAGGCTGGCCGTGGGGGATGGACAAAGTCCAAACGACAAGAATTTGACGATCCCCCTCACGCGCCTACCGTCTGTCGGTGACAGGCGGCCGTTCGTCCCCCAGCCGGTAGAATTCGAATTCCCAGCTGCTAAGCCTGATTAGGAGTCTTTGAGATTCATAGCGGGTGGCACCATGTTGAATTACATACGTTGGACAGAAGACCGGCTCAGAAAAGAAATCGACAAGCTGGGGGATCAGATCACCCACGTGGCACAGAATCAAGACCGACGTTCGCGCCATGCGGTTTCTTACATGCGGCAACTGCTCAAGGACAAGCAGGATAGATTAGCGCTTCTGAGGCTCAAGGAATCTACCTGAGCCAATACCCTCCTAATTCTCTTTTCAGGTACGTACGCCGAGCGCCTCTGAATGAGGCGCTCGGCGTTTTTGTTTGAGGATTTTTTTCTTTCAGCCGACTCCAAACGCACTCTGCCGGGCGGACCAGTGCATGGCGGGAAACAGCGCCGCCAATGTTGCCGCCGTGCAGGCGGTGAATAGCGGCCGCCCACCCGCGCATGTGGTCAATAAGGATCCGGACGATGCAAGCTCACCAGGTGATTGATTCGTCGCTACTGAACCGAAGGGCTTTGACGCGCTATTCAATCATCGCCGAACTCGGTGCGCAGGCGCTGTGCGGCCGTCACCATCGACGTGAGCTTCCCGAAGGCGACATCCCGCGGCAGATATTTCATGCCACAGTCGGGTGCGAGGATGACATCTTCTTTCGGTATATGAGGCAGAGCGCGTTTTATGCGCTTAACAATGGTGCCGGGATCCTCGATGGTGGTATTCGACAGGTCGATGCAGCCAACCATTATTTTCTTGCCGGGTAGTTTCTCCAACACCGCGCAGTCGAGATTGGACTGTGCCGTTTCGATGGAGATCTGGGCACAGGTGCATGCGGCGAGCTCCGGCAGAAACGAATAGCCCGACGGCCGGTCGTGGACGATGGCGGCGTAGCCGAAGCAGATGTGTACGGCCGTGGTCCCGGTAATACCGTCAAGGGTTCGATTCAGGGCTTCCAGTCCGTACTCCCGTGCCTGCTCCGGACGTGCCTGCATGTAGGGCTCGTCCACCTGAATGACATCGGCGCCGGCGGCAAACAGATCCCTGATTTCTTCATTTACCGCATCGGCATAGCCCATGGCTGCTTGGGCCTGTGATGGATAGTGATCGTTTTGCGCCTGCTGACTCATCGTGAAAGGACCCGGCACGGTCATCTTGACCAATCGATCGGTATTGGCGCGCAGAAATCGCACATCCTCCACTCCCACCGGATGCTTGCGCCGAATCCCGCCGACGATTCGCGGCACCGGATTCGGATGCCCCGTGCGATCCAGGGCCGTGCCGGGATTATCGATGTCCACTCCTTCCAGTGCCGTGGCGAAGCGGTTGGAATAGCTCTCGCGTCGGATCTCTCCATCGGTGAGAATGTCCAGCCCGGCCGCCTCCTGGGCGCGGATGGCAAGCAGGGTAGCGTCGTTCTGTGCTTCCTCCAGCCAAGTGTCGGCCACCCGCCACAGCTCTCTGGCACGGGTTCTCGGAGGAAGGCGATGGGCGAGCTTGGCACGATCGATGAGCCAGTCGGGCTGAGGGTAGCTGCCTACCAGCGTGGTGGGGAATAGCATGTACTTTTTCCTCCCGTCAGGCGGAAAAGTCCGCATGTTACACACTTCCAGATAGGGTGCAGAGCCGGCCGGTTGTCCTTCACCGTCCAAGAACGTCTAATATACAGACAGGCCTCCCTTGCTCCTGCGTAATACCCCCCCCGAAAGACATATACGGATGGTGATTCACCCGCTTTTCCAGGGCGCTCGTGTCCTGGTGCTGATCGTTGTGCTCGGCGTCAGCGTCGCGTCCGCGGCCCAGTCCACGGACAGCGCCCCCGATGCCGACTCCGAGTCCGTCGACTCATGGAGCAGCGATTTGAAGGCCCCTCTTCGTCCGGCCGACAATGTGGGCGGATCCTGGAACTGGGTGCTGCTGTACGGGCGTATGGCCGATGAGCAGCTTTCCAAGGTCTTTGTCTTCAACACCGGGTGGGAAGAAGCGAGGCTGCTCTCGGGAGAGATCGGTTACACGCTCAAGGAAGACAACCCCATTGTGCGGTTCCTGGATCCCGTGCTGAGCACGGTCGACGTGGTCATGAACGTCACCTATCAGGACGACCCGGCCGGCACTATCTTCGTGTTCAGTCCATACATCATGGCCCGTTGGAGTAACTTTCCCTGGAGCAATACCATTCGCACGACCTTCGGAGCGGGAGCAGGCCTGTCGATCGCCACGGATATCCCGAGTATCGAGATCGATCCGGATGAGCCGAATGGCGACTACAGCAACGTCCTGAACTACATAGCGATCGAAGCCACATTCGCGCTTCCCAAGTACAAGGACTGGCAGCTCGTCTACCGTCTGCACCATCGTTCGGGCATCTTCGGTCTCTTCGGGGCAGACAACGCGGGAAACACCGCGGTTCAGATCGGCATCCGGCACTACTTCAAATAGCTGCGCGCACCGCTTGCCGTCAGCGCCCGCGCGCAACCAGCTGTCGATCGGTGGTGGTGATGTGGGTCAGAATCCATTCCTTCACCCGTATGGCGAATGCTTCGACGTGATCCCCACCGGGGTTCGTGCCGAAGCTGGCTACGACCTCCGTGACCTCCTCGAGAAATTGATCGTGCTCGGCCTTGTGAGCCTCGTAGTGAGGGTTCTTCATCTCGCGCATGGCGCTCTCTTCGAGGGCAAAGTGCGCTGCCAACCGCGCGTGCAACTGTCCTAGACAATCTTCGAGCTCGACTCCTTCAGCCCGTATTGCGCACTGCTCGTACAAGTCGTTGATGCACTGGAAAAGATCTTTGTGCTCGAAGTCCAGAGGCTCCAGGCCGAGGAGGTACTCGTCTTTCCATTCGAACAATGCCACGGGTCGACCCTCCTAACGCTCTCGTCGCTGCTTGGGCAGCTTCGATGGTTTGACCGGGCGCTGTGGCCCCCACACTTTTCCGTAGTACGAGTCCGCCAGATTCAGGGCGCCAATGGGATTGTGGGCGAGCACTCGATCCTTGGCCACCAGCGTGGTAGCGAGTCCCTCGGAGTGCTTGAAGAACAGGCTGTCGTGTCCAACGCAAAGCCCCAGCACGACGTTGAGCTCGCAACCGGCTTGATTCAAAAGCTCCGCTTGGGAGACCGGGTTGCACATCGACTCGTGCCCACCCGGGTGGATCTTCTCGGAATCCTTCAAGCCGATCGCCTCCTTGGCAACGCTACCGTGCTTGCACGCAGCCGAGGCGACCTCGAAGCCATGGCTCTCGAGAATGCCGCTCATCGTATATGCCTGATCGACAAAGCTGATGCAGGTGGCTATGCCGATCTTCTTGAAGCCCATACGGCTTGCGAAGGCGCAGATTTCCTCGACCCGGGTCCATCGACAGTAGCCTTCACTCTCAACTCGCGCCGACTCTTGCGCTACTCTGCGCACGAACGGATCGGCATAGCGCTCGAAGGCATCGTCGACGGTCTGCCCGGCCACTCTGGACGGGCAAAAACCTGGTCCGCGCTCCCTGTCTTCGCCCTGCCGGCAGGCGCGCACGCTGGGCGGACAGTAGGCGCAGGATGGATCCTCGTAGCGCCGCGTTGCCCGGTTTTTCACCGATTTCGGGTTCTTCACTGTCATGTGGTGTGACGGGTCAGATCGAGGGTGTCCGTGCTTTCCTTCGTTGCCCCATCTCCTCGTGTGCCAATTACCAGAGCCGGTAAGGCGCTGCCATGACGCAGGTCAATGGAGACGAGAGGTAGACTTGACGCCTGGCGCGGTTGGCAAGGAGTCTCAACCCTGGCTCGCGCGTCGCCTGTCGGCCGGCAATCGGGCGAAGAGATTGACGAGTTCGTAAATCAGGGTGGCTGCCGCCAGAGAGGTGAGCTCGGCATGATCGTAAGCCGGGGCCACCTCGACCACATCCGCCGAAACGATGCCCAGGCCAGCCAGTCCGCGTAAAACGTTCACGAGCTCGCGGGTGGTCATTCCCGCGATCTCGGGGGTGCCGGTTCCCGGCGCGTGGGCGGGATCCAAGACGTCGATGTCTATCGACAAATAGAGCGGATGATCGCCCACGCGCTCGCGAATGCGTTTCACGACCTTGTCGATGCCGTCCGACTCGAATTCGTCACAGTGCACGATCTTGAAACCCAGATCCTCGTCGCGTTTCAGATCATCACGGCTGTACAGCGGACCCCGGATCCCAACGTGCATCGATGCGTGGTCGAGGAACAATCCTTCCTCGCCCGCGCGCCGAAAGACGGTCCCGTGGGTGTGAGGTGCGCCAAAATACGTGTCCCACGTGTCCAGATGGGCATCGAAGTGCACGAGTGCGACCGGTCCCACGTGATGGTTGACGGCGCGCAGTAGCGGCAGGGCGATGGTGTGGTCGCCGCCCATGCCGACGATTCCACCGACGCCGCCGAGGAGATCGGTGGCCGCCGTCTGAATCTGCTCGACGGCTTCGGCGATGTTGAAGGGGTTGCAGGCGACGTCGCCCGCATCGGCGACCTGCTGCTCCATGAAGGGCTCGGTCCCGTAGGCGGGATGAAACTGGGTTCTGAGATGACGGGAGGCCTGGCGGATGGCCAGAGGTCCGAAGCGGGCTCCGGGCCGGTAGCTGGTGCCGGCGTCGAACGGCACGCCCAGGATCGCCACGTCGCAGCGCGGTACGTCCCGTAGCTCCGGAAGTCTTGCGAAGGTGGACGGGCCCGCATAGCGCGGCACGACGGTTCCGCTGATCGGTTGTACGGGCTTTTCCTGATCGCCTGCCATGCTCGCCTCCTCAATCGTGGCCATGGATACCGCCGACAAGCTCATGGGGTGTCGATCGTATCGGTCAAAGATCGTCTCCGCTGGAGACGAAGTGGGTGCCGGTCAGATGTTCTGCGCAGAGTAACATTCAGCGGTGACTCGCTCACTTGCCACTGCCCTTTCAACACGTTCCCGGGTGCGCTGCCGGCAAAGCTCAGGTACCCGTACTTGCCGTAATGCGGAAGCTTTCTGGCGAGCCCCGGGAATGCCTGGGGATTTTCGCATCCAATCCACGCAAGGGCCGCACCGTCGCCGCCGGAGCGCCGCGCTACGAGCACCGTACACTCCCCGTCGCGAGGTCGTAACTTACCATGAATGCGTACGCCCCGCGGTTCGAAGGTTACTCCTTCGGTCAGGACTTTCTGCGCCAACGCCGCACGATAACGGTTCTCCCAGCCGAGGATCCACACGGGCCGCTCCGACGGCAGTAGCCCCACGTTCGTGTCGGCTATGATTTTGCCCGCGCCCAAGCGCGAGGCAAGATCGCGGTAAGCCTCCCGCAGCGCGTCCGGCGCAGCCGCCGGCAACACAAAAAGCGCCTCGTCCGAGCCGAAGAGCTCGCCGAGAGCAGGCGGGATCTCGGCGGCGTCGAGCCGACGGAACAGATCGAATTCCGGATCCACGGCGAAGCGCAACGGCCGCTTATCGAAGTCGAGACTGAGTTCCAAACTCTTTTCGAGCATCGAAAGCTCGTGGCGTATTGCATCCTTGCGACCCTCGAGCTGCACCGCCACTGGCACCCGTAATCGATAGGCAGGACCATCCTGGCTCTGCTCGAGCCGGGCGGTGAGCTGGTAGCCACTACCCGTCTCCTCGACCTGAACATGGCGCAGGCTCAACGCCGGTGCGCCCACGCGGGCCACCCACTGATCGAATTCCTGCTGCAGCTCGAGATCGCTTGCAGCCTCGAAGGCCGCTTGCAGATCGGAATAGCTCGCAATGCGGAACCGCTGCTCGGTGTAGAACCGCCGCAGCCCATCAATAAAGGCGCGGTCCCCGAGCCGGCGTCTCAGCATGTGAAAGAACATGAGCGCCTTGTCGTAGCCGACCGCCTCGGACGCTTCGCCGTGCTTGGCATGGAACTCTCTGAGGGCGAAGTCTTTGTCCCCTATCACGTAGTTGCGGTACTTCTGCAGCGCGGAGCGCCGGTGCGCGACACCACGGCCGCGTTGCTCCTGAATCAGGTGATCCGCCAGATAAGCCGTGAGTCCCTCGCTCCAGTTGCCGCTGGCATAGTCGACGTAGACGCTATTACCCCACCAGTTGTGCAAGATCTCGTGGGGATAGGACGAATGAATGATGAACGGAAGCCGAACGACCCTCGAGCCCAGGAGGGTGAACGACGGCAAGCCGTAGCCCGTCTCCCGGAAATTCTCCACCAGGGCGAACTTGGCGTAAGGGTATGGCCCGATGAGTCGACTGTAGAGATCCACGTAGTGCGCCGTGGCTTCCAGGTAACGACGGGCAAGCTCGCGCTCAGGGCGCAGGAGGAAGGCGAAGGCAGCGATTTGCCGCGTGTCCCGTTGATAGACGTGGAAGCGGTTTGCGGCCAGAACCATATCATCCTGGGGCTGGCGCTCGACCCAGCGAACCACGGAACGCTCGGTACGGCTCTCGCGCAGGCTACGCTCTCCCTGACTGACCGCCGTCCACCCGGTGGGTAGATCGACTTCCAGGGAGAAGCTGATCAGGGCGTTTTCGATTCGTGGGAACCAGTGGCTCGCACCGGGCAGGTACACTCCGTCAGGACCGATATGACCGGCCGACAACGGAATCTCGATGGCTGCCGATCCTGCGGTGACCGCAACACGTTGCGCCAAGCGACCCTGATACCGTAATGTCAACCCGGGCGCGCCTTCCGGTAACCTTACGGTGTAGCGTGTAATCGACGCAGGCCCTTGCGCGTGCCTGGTCCTGGCGACCAGACGGGCCGGCGGATCGATGTCGACGGGCTCCATGGCGGCGTTGAGGGTGAATGTCAGCTCGCCCTCGTCCGCGGCCATGGGTCGGGGCAACCGTATGCGGTCCTGGACCGCGAGATAACCGTCCTCCGGCTCGAGCTTCACCTGCAGCTCGTGGTGGACCGTGGTTTCTGCCATGGCCGAAGCGCAAAGCGCCCACGGCAAAAGCAGCGGCAGGATATTTGGCAAAAGCCGGCTCAACTGGGATCTCCGTGCACGAAGCAGCGCTAACTTGTAAGGAAAACCGAACCGGAGTCAATTCTCTTCGGAAAATGCCCGAGTGCACCATCGGGCGGATCCCTATTATATCTCTCCACACTGTCTTTCTCTGCACGCTGCTGTCATTGCTGATCCCGGCGGTTGCCGAGGCTTCTTCCGCGAAAGCCTGCAGCGAAGCCGCCGCGAGCAGCGACTGGCACGCTCCTGAGGTGATCGCCGGCGGCGTCGAGCTCGATTTCGAGATCCTGATCGGCATCCTCGCGGAGAGCCGCGTGGTGTTCGTGGGAGAGAGCCACGACCGCTACGACCACCATCTCAACCAGCTCGAGATCATCTGCCGGCTGCATCGCCGGAATCCCGATATGGTTATCGCCATGGAGTTCTTCCAGCAGCCCTTCCAGGCCCACCTGGATGATTTCGTCAGCGGTCGTACCGACACCGAAGCCATGCTCCGGGCCACCGAGTACTACAATCGATGGCGCTTCGACTACCGGCTCTACGAGCCCATCATGATCTTTGCACGTACGCAAGGGATCGCCATCGTCGCCCTCAATCTTGCGGCGGAGATCACCACCAAGGTCGGTCTCGGCGGCATCGATAACTTGAGCGAGGAGGAACGCGCCGGCCTCCCCGGCACAATGGAACGTTCCAACGAACAATACCGCGAGCGCATAAGGATCGCGTTCGAGCAGCATCCGGAGGAGACCCGCGGTGATTTCGAGCGCTTCTTCGAGGTCCAGCTCCTGTGGGACGAAGGAATGGCGCAACGCACGGCACGTTATCTGCTTGAGCATCCCGAAAGCCGGCTGGTGGTGCTGGCGGGCACGGGTCATGTTATTCGCTCCGGGATCCCCGCACGCGTCACCCGCCGCGAGCCTGCGGGCGCCGTCAGCGTGGTGCTCCAAGGTGGCTTCCACGACTCCTCATTACTTGACGAGGAAGACGGCGATTTCATGCTCGTCTCGAAGATGCTCGAGCTACCGCCCGCGGGTATGCTGGGTGTGATGCTCGACACCGAGCCCGGTCGAGTCAGCGTTCAGTCCTTCGCCGATGGCAGCGCCGCCGAACAAGCCGGGCTGGAGACAGGGGATCGCATCGTAGAGCTCCAGGGCCGGCCGGCAAGCGATTTGGCCGGCATCAAAATGGGACTGCTGGGCAAACGCCCGGCGGACACGGTTTCCGTCAAGGTCGAGCGGAAAACCGGCGACGGCTCGGTCGAAACACTCCTTTTCGACGTCACGCTGCGATGAATGGCAGTAATAACCAGCCCTGAGGACAAGGTCATGAGTTGACGCAGATCAATCGGCAATTGACGACTCGGAATTAAAGATAAATGTTTTCCCAGCCGATACTCAGCTGAGAGCAGCCGAACGCGGCCCGCTATGGCAAAGAACCCTTCCAACCTCCGATTCATGGACCCGTATTTCCTCGGCCCCTACGGGGAAAACGACGGATTATTCGAGAAGCTGTTGCTGCAGTTCGTACGCGATCACGTCTACTGGCGACGGAATTTCCACCCGGAAGACAAGCCCCCGATACCTACCTCGGCACAATTTCAACCCGACTACCTGGAATTCGTCGCCCGACTGGATCAAGAGCTCCATCGCCTCTCCGCCACCTTGAAACAAGCGGTGCCGTTATTTCATCCCCGATACATGGGGCACATGGCGTCGGATGTTCTCTTGTCGGGTCTCCTGGCCCAGATAATCACCTCTTTGTATAACCCGAACAATGTTTGCGAGGAGGTCGCGCCCACCACCGTCCAGAACGAGATAGAGGCTGCGCGCCAGCTTGCCCGAATGTTCGGGATGGCCACGGACGAGGAAAGCGGGGCCTGGGGGTATCTGACATCGGGTGGCACCCTTGCAAATTTCGCCAGCCTGAGAAATACCATCGCGCTCAAGTTTTACCCCCTCGCCGTGGCCGAGGCGGCACGATCGACCCGACTATCCCTCCCTCCGATGGGTCCACAGTCGAAACCGATTCACGAGTACACACCGTGGGAGCTCGTCAACCTGTCCATCGAGGCGGTCATCGATCTGAGACGATCCTGTTTCGAGCACGTCCGCAGCAGCGCATCGGCCGAGGGGTTCAATAAGTTTGCAAATGCCATTCACGCCGAGCGTATCGAGACGCTCGGTCTTGCATCCTTTTTCGAGAAACACAGCGGACTCTCCAGGCTCCGCGTCCTGGTTCCCTCCTCGGCCCATTATTCCTGGGCAAAAGGCATGAAGCTGACGGGCCTCGGCACGCAGAACCTGGTCGAGATCGCGACCGACGATCACATGCGCATGGACATGGAGCATCTCGCAGAGACCCTGGATAGCTGCCATAGGCAGAAGATCCCGATCCTGCAAGTGGTTGGTGCACTGGGCACGACCGAGTTCGGCACGGTCGACCCCATTGACAGGATACTGGAACAACGCGCCAATCTTCGGAATGACGGGCTGTATTTTTCCGTGCACGTCGATGCCGCGTGGGGAGGATATTTGACCAGCATGTTCCGAGATCCCGATGGCTCGCTGGTGCATCAAGAAGACCTCAGGAGCGAGTTTCACTACTTTCCCAGCGACGCGGTGTACCGTGCGTTTTCGTCCGTAGGAAATGCGGACTCGATTACCGTCGATCCGCACAAGCTTGGCTATATTCCTTATCCGGCCGGTGCGTATATCTGCCGACACCGGGATGTGATCGCATTCATCGCAGAGGATGCCCCGTATATTTTCGATATCGAAAAACAGATCACCCAACGGGAGTTGCTCCACAAGATGGGCCAGTACACCCTGGAAGGTTCCAAGCCGGGCTCTACCGCGGCGGCCGTATACGTCACGCACAAGGTTCTGCCACTGAATCGCGAAGGATTCGGGCGGCTTCTGGGCCAGACTGTCCATTCCAGCGAACATTTTTACGACAAGCTTTGCGAGCTGAGAGAACGACTGGAACCCACTGCGCGGCTGAGCATTCCTTTCCCAACGGACAGCAATGTGCTTTGCCTTTGCGTCAATCCGGCGGCCAATCACGACTTGGCGGTTGCCAACCGATTCGTGCGGCAATTATTCTCCGCGCTGAAGGTGACGCCCGACCAACCTATCCAGACGAAAGAGTACTTTGTCTCTTATACTTCTCTGGAGAGAAAGAGGATGGGCGAGCAGCAGTCGCGTCGTATTTTGGAAGGGCTGAATATCGATGCGGCGACTTTTCGCGACTCGGTGGAAGATCCGACAAGAGAAGCCGATCACATATTTCTGCTGCGCCATACATTGATGAACCCCTGGCTTCTGTTTGCCGATGACGACGGAAATAATGTACTGGATCGCTATCTTTCCTTCCTCGAAAAGCTCATTCGGGATCTCTGTCGAAGCGGTAACTGAGAAAAATCCGGCCCGTGTTTGCCGACTCCCGATAATCCCGGCTGATATTTCCGGCCGATTCTTGACCTGCGTCAAGGCCAGCTCGCCTTGCATCCTCGGCCGAGGAAACGTTCGGCACATTCCATGTTCAAAACTGTATGTAATAATGAGCGTTTCAATGTGGATAAATGACTAAGACCAGTGAACGCTCGGATGTTTTCGATCACATGGAGGGACGGACATGGCTAAAGAACGCGAGTCGACAGCTCCCGCAAGGGTGAGTTGTGACGTCTGCCTCAAGGAGGTGCCCAAATCCGAGGCGCAGAGTCCTGAAGGATCTGATTATGTCTTGTATTTCTGTGGTCTCGATTGCTATGAGCAATGGAAAAAGCAAAAGGATCGTGAGAGGTCAGCGAGCGAGCCGCGACAAGGTCGTCGCCCCGAACCGCCGGCAACATGACGTCACGGACGAGACACAGCGAAGTTTAATGGGGCGGGGGATCGGCTGGTGGGCCGCGGCCATTCGGGCTTCGTTCCTACAGCCCCCAGGAGGCCTTTTCCGGGCTGCGGAACTGATCTGCATCAATGCGGCCGATTCGGGATCTTGAAAGAATTTGTTATGAGAAATGACCACTGCAAGCGGGCGGTTGAACGCGAGGAAAGTCTTGTGGCTACCGAGCAACTACACCGAAAGCTCGCGGCGATTCTTTATGCGGACGCAGTCGCATACAGCCGACTGACCCGAATCGACGAAAACACGACTCACCGTCAGTTAGGCAGCGATCTCGATCTCATTGCCGAGACCGTCGAAGGGCACGATGGACACGTGGTGCACTATGCAGGCGACGCGGTACTCGCCGAGTTCGGCGCGGTAGCGGACGCCGTCTCCTGCGCCGTGGACATTCAGCAGGAGATCGCACACAGAAACGAGGATCTCCCTGAGAATGACAGACTCGAGTTTCGAATTGGCGTCAATCTGGGAGATGTGATCGTCGACCGCGGCGACATCTATGGCGACAGCGTAAACGTGGCGGCGCGCCTCGAGAGCCTCGCCAATCCGAGCGGCATCTGCGTTTCGGGAGCGGTGCTTGCCGCAATGGGCGATCGACTGCCCTTTCCCTGTCATTACCTCGGTGAGCAGAACATCAAGAACATCGAGGTGCCGGTGCGAGCCTACCGCGTTTGCTGGGATACCTCGTCGACGCTGGATGATTCCGGGCAGCGGCCTATCGAAATTTCTAACCGGCCGTCGCTCGTTGTCTTACCCTTCGTGAATGCGAGTGGTGACGACAGCATGGATTACTTCAGTGACGGCTTCACGGAAGATATCATTACCGAGCTCTCACGGTTCCGGGACGTCTTCGTCATCTCCCGAAACTCGTCCTTTACTTACAAGGGAAAAAGGATCAGACCTCCAGACGTCGCGACGGAACTCGGCGTCGACTACGTCGTCGAAGGCAGCGTAAGAGTAGCGGGAGAGCACATTCGGATCACGGCGCAGCTCATCGACGCGAGGACTGACCATCATCTTTGGGCCGAGCGCTACGACCGAGATTTCACAGATCTGTTCGTCGTGCAAGATCAGATCATACGCAGTGTGGCATCGGCCGTGGTAGGCAGACTCATGATGAGTGCCGAGGACCGTGCAGCCCACACGCGAAGTCAAGACATGCGGGCCTGGGACTATGTGCTTCGTGCTCAGCACACGGTCTGCGATACCCGCGAACACAACCTGAGCGCCCGGCGGCTATACGAGGAGGCGGTGGAACTCGATCCCGAGTGCGCCCGAGCGTACTGTGGGCTCGCCGTTTGCCATTTGATCGACTGGGTGAGCCACTGGTCGGAGACACCCGAAGCCTCCTACGAGCAGGCACTCGCCTGTGCGCAGCGGGCGGTGGCGCTCGACCAGGCGGACAGCAAGGCACATTGGGTGCTGGCGGAGCTCTTGCTCTTTCGCCGGGATTTCGACGGAACCCGGGACCATGTCGCGCAAGCGCTCGCTCTCAATCCCGACGACGCGGACGCACACGCGATCCGAGGACTTTATTTGAGCTACATGGGTGACACGGCCGCGGCGGTCGACAGCCTCGCGACAGCGATTCGCCTGAATCCACTCTACCCGGCGTGGTACCTCTGGTTCACGGGATTCGCATACTACACGGCGAGGAATTACCAAGCAGCGCTGGCGCCACTTCGCGAAGCCAGTCGCCGCAATCCCAATTTCATTTCTCCACGCCTGAAGCTCGCCGCAGCGCTTGCGCGCCTGGGGAACGTCGAGGAGGCAAAGGAAGCGGTGGCAGAGGTACTCAGCATCAATCCCGATTACAAGGTCCGACTCGAGGCAGATCGACCTTTCCGCGATCCGGCCGATCTCGAGCATTACCTCGAAGGACTGCGATTGGCCGGCTTGCCGGAGTAGAGCGACTGCGCATATCGATCAAGGTACAGGCTTCTGACAGCCCGTATTTCTCAGACTGGCGCGCGCGTCTTGATTGAGGCACTGTACCCTCGAGAGCCGGCAGTCGGCGCGGCAGTTGGTGGAGGGCGTCGCCATGAGCGAGGCGAAACGCGGCAAGCGGCGTCACGGATTGTTTCACAAGCTGCTGGTTGCGAATCGCAGCGAGATCGCCATCCGGGTGCTGCGTGCCGCGAGTGAACTCGGCATAGGCACCGTCGCCATCTATTCCCACGAGGACCGCTTCTCCCTGCACCGCTTCAAAGCTGACGAGGCTTACCTGGTCGGAGCCGGACTCGACGCAATTCAAGCCTACCTGGACGTGGACGAGGTACTGCGCGTTGCCCGGGATGCCGGCGCAGACGCGATTCACCCGGGTTACGGCTTCCTCTCCGAGAACCCCGCACTGGCTGACGGCTGCGCGGCGACGGGTATTACCTTCATCGGTCCCCGGGCCGACGTCATGCGGCTCCTGGGCAGCAAGCTGGAAGCACGCCGGCTGGCCGAGCGGGCCCGTATCCCGGTGGTACCCGCCACGCAAGCCCTGCCCGAAGATATGGCCGAAGCCACCCGGCTCGCCGAAGCGGTCGGCTATCCCCTCATGCTCAAGGCGAGCTGGGGAGGCGGTGGCCGCGGCATGCGGGTCGTTGAGCGCCAGGCACAGCTCGCCGAGCAGGTGGCTGCGGGGCGGCGCGAGGCCGGTGCCGCTTTCGGCAGCGATGAAGTCTTCCTCGAGCGTCTGGTGCGCCGGGCGCGACACGTGGAGGTCCAGATCCTTGGTGACTACCACGGAAACGTCGTGCACTTGCTGGAGCGGGACTGCTCGATGCAACGTCGCAATCAGAAGGTGGTGGAGCGGGCCCCGGCACCGTATCTGAACTCCGAGGAGCGGGACGGTTTGTGTGAATCCGCGGTCCGCCTCGGCCAGGCGGCGGGCTACGAGAATGCCGGCACGGTCGAGTTCCTCCAGGATCTCGACGCCGGCCAGTTCTACTTCATCGAGGTCAATCCCCGTATTCAGGTCGAGCACACGGTCACCGAGCAGGTGACGGGCATCGATATCGTGAAAGCGCAGATTCGTATCGCCGCGGGAGCCGAGATCGGGTCGACGGCGAGTGGCGTGCCGCGTCAGGAGGCGATCCGTGCGAACGGCCACGCCCTTCAGTGTCGAATCACGACCGAAGATCCGCGCAACAAGTTCATTCCCGACTATGGGCGACTCTCGGTATACCGCGGCGCCGCCGGCTTCGGAATCCGCCTCGACGGCGGCACCGCCTACTCCGGCGCCCTCATCACGCCTCACTATGACTCATTGCTCGAGAAATTGACTGCATGGGCGCCGACGCCGGAAGAAGCCATCGATCGGATGCTGCGTGCGCTGCGCGAATTCCGCATCAGAGGCGTCGCGACCAACTTGCCGTTTCTGGAGGTGCTGGTCGGACATCCCAAGTTTCGTAGCAATGACTACACTACGCGTTTCATCGACGATACACCGGAACTGTTCGACTTTCCTCCACGCCGGGATCGCGCGACACGCTTGCTCACATTCATCGGCGACGTAATCGTGAATGGCAATCCGGAGGTTGCCGGTCGAGCCAGGCCGGACGAGCTGCTCGACCCCGTTATGCCAGAGCTTCCGCCGGGCAATCCGAGATCGGGTAGCCGGCAGCAGCTGCAAACGCTGGGCGCCGAAGGCTTCGCCCGCTGGATGCTCGATTCACCAAGACTGCTGCTGACCGATACTACCTTCCGTGACGCCCACCAGTCGTTGATCGCGACCCGCATGCGCAGCTACGACATGCTGAAAATAGCGCCCCACTATGCACGCTTGATTCCCGAGCTCTTTTCCCTCGAATGCTGGGGTGGCGCCACCTTCGACGTGTCGCTCCGATTCCTGAAAGAGGATCCATGGGCGCATCTCGTCGCGCTTCGCGAGCGCGTTCCAAACATCTTGTTGCAGATGCTGCTTCGCGGCGCCAACGGTGTGGGTTATCGGAACTACCCGGACAATGTCGTGCGGTATTTCGTCGCCCAGGCGGCGGACGCCGGCATCGATCTTTTCCGCATTTTCGATTCCCTCAACTGGATCGAGAACATGCGGATCTCCATCGACGCCGTGTGCGAGGCCGGGAAACTATGCGAGGCCGCTATCTGCTACACGGGAGACATTACCGATCCGAGCCGCACGAAATACGACCTTGATTACTACGTGAAGCTCGCCAAGGAACTCGAGTCGGCGGGCACGCACATCCTCGCCATCAAGGACATGGCCGGCTTGTGTAAGCCGGCGGCCGCGTATCAATTGATTTCGACGCTTAAGCAGGAAGTCGGCGTTCCCATCCATTTCCACACTCACGATACCAGCGGATCGGCCGCTGCCAGCGTGCTTGCCGCCGTCGAGGCGGGCGTCGATGCTGTCGACGGCGCCATGGATCCCATGAGCGGCCTCACCTCGCAACCCAACCTGGGCGCCATCGTCGAGGTCCTGCGTACCCACTCCCGTGATCCCGGCCTCGAGCAGGAGAGCATGCGCGATATCGCTTACTACTGGGAGGGCGTTCGCCGCTACTATCTGGCGTTCGAGAGCGATATGCGCGCCGGTGCCGCGAGCGTCTACGAGCACGGCATGCCCGGCGGTCAGTACACCAACCTGCGCGAGCAAGCGCGCGCGCTCGGACTCGAGCGGCGCTGGCGAGACGTAGAGAAGGCCTACGCTGCGGTCAACGATCTATTCGGCGACGTCATCAAGGTGACGCCGACGTCGAAGGTGGTCGGCGACATGGCGCTGCACATGGTCAGCACTAATATGACGCCGGAGGAGATCAGCGATCCTGAGCGTGATGTCGCGTTCCCTCAGTCGGTGGTGGAGTTTTTTCGCGGCGACCTGGGACAGCCTCCCGGCGGCTTTCCAAAAGCCTTGCAACGAAAGGTACTCAAGGGCGAGCAACCCTTGACCGCACGCGCGGGTGCCTCGATGAGTGCCGTCGACCTGGAGGCCGAGCGCGCCCAGGCGGCGCACAAGCTCAGACGCCATGTGGACGATCGCGATCTCGCCTCTTATCTGATGTATCCGGCTGTGTTCCTGGACTACGACAAGCACCGGCGCCAGTTCGGGCAGGTGCGCGTATTGCCCACACCGCTGTTCTTTTATGGCCTCGAGCCCGGGCAGGAGGTGTCATTCGACATCCAAAGGGGAATGACCCTGATCGTGACCTACGTGGCCTTGAGCGAGCCGGACGACCATGGTCATCGAACACTGTTCTTCGAGCTCAACGGTCAACCGCGCACCATCAAGGTGCCCGATCGATCCCTTGCCGCCAGCGTTCAGACGCGCCGCCAGGCCGACCCGGAGGATGCGGGACAGATCGGCGCGCCGATGCGCGGAATGATCGTGACCGTTGCGGTTACGGTGGGACAAGCGGTGAAGCAGGGCGACCGGCTCTTCACCATCGAGGCAATGAAGATGGAGACGGCTGTGCCTTCGCCGGTCACGGGCGTGGTGGACGAGATCGTCGCCAGCGTGGGAGTCCGGGTAGAGACCCGGGACCTGGTCATGACCGTGCGCCAGGTGGCGGCAGATGGGGTCGGCTCTTCGGGTACTTAATCCACATTCATTGGTCTTTGCCGCGAGGCATGCATCCTCGAGCAAAAGGCGATCCACGTGGCATCGCTGGCGCGCTCGGCGCGGCAACCGTAGAAGGCTTGACGCTGTGCTCGATGCGGGGAGTACTGAGTCGCCTTCATTGAAATCGGGTCAAATGTACGTGCCGATCTTCAGTCGGGCCTCGACCTCCATTTTTCGCGCCGGGCGCTCCTCGAAGCTGTCCCAGCCCGCGGCACGCAGTCTCACGACTTTCCGATCCGCCTTGATCCAAGCTGGGCGCTATCGTCGAATCCGTACAACATTGCTTCAATCGCACGAAACAGTTTCTGATCGAAAATATTGAACGTTACACCGAACCCGCGTCTGGAAACGTGCTTGACGATCACTGGTAATCGGTATCGCCGGCCCCCGCGCGTGTCGGCGACGATGAACTCCGCTTTGAGCGGCGTTCCTTCGCGGAACAGGTGCCACACTGTCTCGACATACATCCCCTCCAGGCCGACGTTGCGAGAAACGGCGGTAGCAACTGGTAGTCCCTTCTCGTAGATCACTACGTCCAGAGCGATCGGCTTTCTCGCGCTCCATCGTCGTTCCGCCGCATCCGCGTCAGGTGGCGGATCGCGCATGGCGAGTGGCTGGTTAACCTGCCTCGATTCGCTTTCAGACATGGCTGCTCCTCACCGGTGGCCAGGACGATTTGTGGGTGGTCTGTCGCGCAAATCCGCTTGATCTCAGTCGGCGGTCTCGGAAACGGCTCGGTCAGCCCGATTGCGCTCGGTTCCGGCCCGGCAAACGTCACTGCTGCAGTCCACGCGCATGGGCGCGCCCTGAATCACACGCATGAGCACGAGCGGCACGGCGATACCGATCACCATCGCCGCATAGGCCGGCAGCGCGTGGGACGATAACCCCGGAATGACGTGCAAAATGAGCGCGTCATTGCTGCCGGGCACCAATGCGCTTGCGGAAAGCTACCATGTTGCGCCCGCGCTGGCAGTGTGATCCCGCACACGTTGCGCGCAATCCGCGATCCCTTCGCCGTGATGGCGATGTGGCTTCGGCCTTTTACTGCATCCCATACAGCACGATATTCAGCAGGTTGTCCTGAAAGGTCACGTTGGCCGGCAGGTTCACGTGGCGCTCGCAGACGAACACTGACCAGGCAATGGGAAAGTCACCACGGGTGGCGTCGGGGTCGAGGCTATCCATCGCCAGCAGACTCGCCTTGGTGACGCTGCCGTCGCCAGGTTCGATCATCAACTCCTCGTAGGGTATGCCGTCCACCGGGTGCTTGATGTTGCGCGGATGGAGCCAGACATGGGTGCGGCCGTCGACCTCCTCCAACAAGCATCGGGCCGGTGTCGGCAGGCAGGCGCTGCCGAAGACAATATAGTTGGTCGGCGTCTCACCGACAGGCCGACTCAGGGATCGATGGAGCCGGGCGGCGCGGATGAGCTGCCGCTCGAAGTGCGCCTCGAACGCGGTTAAATAGACATCGGCTCGCGACGCGTCCGCGAAACCCGCGCGAATTCGTGCACGGACGTCTGGGTCCCAGACCGACCAGCGGTGCCGGCGCCAGGTGGTGACGTTGTACAAGTCGAGGTCCAGCCGCCGGCCCCGGATGTCGATCATCCAGGTGCGATCCGGATGCGGCAGCAGCTGAAACATTCCCGGCATCGTCGCGATCGTCTCCGGGCGCAACCGCGCGAGGCCGATGCGATAGCCTGTGATGGCTTTCTGCAGCGCTTTGATCGAGCCATAGTTGGGCGTCCCGATCAGTATCGCCTGTCGCACCTTCTGGCCGCCGGCGAAAGTGATCGTCGGCTCAACCTCATGCAGGGCGTCGACTCCGCCGAAACGCACAAAGTAGCGAGTTACCAATCCACCGGCCGAGTGCGCCACGATGTCGACTTTGAGCGTGGGGTCGCCTCGCAGGCGCCGCAGCCGCTCGACCAGGTCATCCAATTCGCGGGCGGCAGCCACCATTCCCTCACGCCAGTCCCAGGCGAACAGCACGCAATCGCTGTCCACCGTGACCTTCTCCAGGGGCACGCAGGTATATCCGCCAGCATCGCTCAGCGTCTCGATGATCTGCGCATAGAAGTCTTCGCCGGCAATCTCGTGGAAGATCCCGCCAGTCTTCAGCTCCGGGGGCTGCGGCGCACCGGCGATGACATCGCTGCCCGGGATTTTCGACGCCAGGTCATCAAAGTCACCGGCAAACATCAGCTCCCAGGACGACCCGGGCCAGACCTCGCGGTCGTCGTCGACACGGCGCAGTCGCGACCCCATGACTCCGGGGATCACGATAAGCGGATGCGCTTTGGGCTTCGCGGCGACCGGAGCGTAAAGGCGTACTAAATCGGGTTTCTGCTGCGGGGCGCAGCCGCCTAAGAGCAGCACCAGAATTGCGGCGGACGTGCGGGTATCCAGCAATGGCCAGGTTCCTATGAAACGGGCGAGTCTTGTGTACTGAGACTCCTCCAGGGGGCGAAACGTTTCACACACGGCGTCAGTGGCGCTGCCCGTCTTGCCGTGAGTGTGCGCTTCGACACTGCAGGCACAGCCGCGTTACGCTATTTTTGCTGCTGCAACTTCGCGGTCGTATCGAACTACCCGATGTGTTCGACAGAGCGGGTTACGGTGAGATAACCCGAAATGGTCAGGGCGATGACTTATTTGATTAGAACATAGCGATGCGTATCCATACAGGAATGATTTGTGCAATGAGCCCTCCCAGTGACCGCAAGAGCGCCGCCACCCGTGCACGCGACTCGGCAGAATCGAATGACCATCGTCGACTACAGCACGGGGATAGTGAGAAACGCGCCCGCTCGCGCCCCATGATGACATTTGTGGAGCACAGCGCCGAGGAGCTTCTGCAGATTCTGATGGAAGCGCGAAATGCGTACTGTGACGGGCTCCGCGATCGGACTGAAATCAAGAAGGATTAAGAAGGGAGGGCTCGCCGTCCCTGGTGAGCCCACCAACGCGGCGCCATCGGCACCAATATTGCTAGACTCCTTCGCCCAGAGGACGCGTGAACGTGTATTCGCCGGGCGTCTTCACCAGCAGGTCGTAGTTTTTCGATGCCGTGCCGTTTATGAAAGTAAACGGCGAGCTGACGAGCCACAGGCCCGATCCGGCCACAGTACCCAGGAAGCTGATGGGCCGTACCACGAGCACGTCGACGGTCGCCGCAGCGGGGTTGGCGGCCAGTGCCGGTGTTGCTGTCGCGGCCAGCAGGGTGGCACCGACGAGTGAGGATTTCAGAATCTTACTCATTGCTTGCATGACGATTACCTCCAGATTGATGTGTCACTTGTCCTCCCCGTTATCGGTTGCGCGGCAGCGCATGGGTAGAACATGTGCAAGAGGCTACGCTGCTGATGGCAGGCAAGCAGTGTGATATGGCACACGTTTGCTTCGATCATCCGCAACGGCGTAGCGGCGCTGTCGAACCAATTCCTGAATTGCTGATCCAAGGAAGTAACTGGCCAAATCAGACTTTCCCGGCCACCGCCGAAAAATCGCGTAGAGGAGCCAGATGAGTAAGCAAACAGCGGATGCTGCCACGAAAAAAGCCATAACCGCCGCGCTGGAACATCTGACCGGGTCGGCGCGAGGTACCGCGACGTGGTTGAGTGGCGTTGCGTTGGACGTGTCGCTGAGTAAGGGCCGTCTGGTTCAAATAACTGAATCCAGTGGCGAACAAGCGGAAGGCGATATCGTCGCGCGCCTGCACCGCTCCGAGGAGACTTACGAGATCGAAGCCCGTGAGGCACACCCCCTTTGGGTTAACGGTGAGCGCATTTCAGCAAAATGGCTGGAACATCGCGATTTAATCGAGTTCGGTGACACCGGCCCCCTGTCCCGCTTCCGACTCTACCGGGAAGGAAGCCGCGTTCGAAAGTCCGTTGCCGATATCGTCAGTGATTGCATCGACTATGCTCGCGTGAGCCGCAAACCCATTGGGACGCGCCTCAGCCGTGCGTTTCGTGACATGTTTCGGGGCTTCGCGCGCCAGACCACGGTCCTGTTCCGGATTTCCGTCATCGCAGCGATCGTCATCTTGGCGGCGACCACCTTCCAGCAGAACCGCTCCACCGTCCGCCTTCAGCAACAAGTGGAAAGCGACGCCATACGGCTCGAAAGCTTCGGCAGCGACCTGACCCGCGCAAGGCAAGAGGCGTTACGTCCGGGCGACCTCAACGCCGTGCGCCAGGAGTTGGGTCATCGCCTTTCCGCAGCAACCGAAAGACTGGCAGTGCTCGAGGAGCGCTCCGACGCCAGCGCCCGGGTTATCGCGTCCGCGATGCAATCGATCATCTTCCTACAGGGGGCGTACGGATTCCGAGAAAAGACAACAAATCGCATGTTGCGACACGCCGTCGACAATGAAGGGCGTTCGCTTTTCTCGTCGCGCGGCCAACCGGTGCTGACGCTCGAAGGCGACGGCCCGGTGGCCGAGCGGCAATTTACCGGAACCGCGTTTGTCGTGACCGACACGGGAGCATTGTTGACCAATCGTCACGTCGCCCTGCCCTGGGAATTCGATGCCAGCGTCGAAGCGCTTGGCGAACAGGGAATGGAGCCAGTGTCGATCAAGTTCATTGGCTATCTGCCCGATACCAGAGAGCCGTTTCCGGTAAAACTCCTCAAAGCCAGCGACGATGCCGATCTCGCCGTGCTGCTGTGTAAGGGAGTCACGGGCGGCATACCGCACCTGCGCTTGAGCGACACGCCACCCAAGCCGGGTGATGAGGTGATTGTCATGGGATACCCCACCGGGCTGAGATCGATGCTGGCGCAGACCGGTGACGCCTTCATAAAGGAACTACAGGACGGCGAGAACCTCGATTTCTGGGCGGTCGCCGCACGGCTTTCCGAGGAACAGTTTATCAGGCCACTCGCCAGCCGCGGCATCATCGGGCAGGTTACGCGGGCAACGGTCGTCTATGACGCAGAGACCACACACGGTGGCAGCGGCGGACCAGTTCTCGACATCAACGGCGACGTCATTGCTGTCAATGCCGCCATCATTCCGGAGTACGGTGGCTCCAATCTCGGCGTACCAGCGGAGTACGCCAGGCGGTTACTGAAGGACGCCGAAGTACGGCAGTTATTACCGGGCTGATTCCGCAAAGGCATGCGCGACGGCGCAACATTCGTCCTTCGTTCCCCCGCAAACCAGATTGTCCCATGCTTGTCCCACGAGAGGCGAGTCGCCCAACATCAATTGCAGATGATGGTCGTAAGCGACTGTTGCGAGTATTTGGTGCCGGGAGCGAGAATCGAACTCGCACACAGTTTCCTGTACCAGATTTTGAGTCTGGCGCGTCTACCAGTTCCGCCACCCCGGCACGGTTTGGGTTGGATACGGGCAGGCTAGTATAAGGAACAGCTGCAGCCGGGGGCAAAGTCGAGTTGCCGATGCCGGAAGGGCGGTCCGCTGCTATCGCCGCGTCGAGGAGCTCGGCATCCCGCTCGACGCCGACTCACGGCCGAGCCGCGTAGAACGAAAGCACGGGACTCCTGATATCCAGAGTTTCGAAATCTGTGAAGCCCGCCTCTCTCATCAGCTCCTCCGTGCGGGCGGGACCCATGCACGTGCCGAGCCCGGGTCCGCCGCTTGCCAACGACTGGGTCATGCAATGAAAGACGCTGAACCCATAGTACATGGTCGAAATCGGGCCGCGGTTGTCCTCGAGCTGGTCGGCGGCTCTGGGTTCTACCACGAACAGGACGCCGTCGGTCTTGAGAAGAGTGCGTATTTCCTCGAGAGTTCGAACAGGATCGGCAAAATCGTGAACGCAATCGCAGGCCGTGATGAAGTCGAAAGGCTCGCCGGGATCCAGATCACCGGTTTTTTGAGCGACGAAATGTACCCGATCGCCAATATCCGATGATCCCGCTGCGGCTCTCGCGTGCCTGATGGATTCGGGATCGGGGTCCAGACCCACGACGGTTGCCCGAGGGAACGCTCTTGCGAGGGTCAGTACGACGCGTCCTGCACCGCAGCCGACATCCAATGCCCGACCTCCCGCCTCCAGCCGCTCCACCACTTCCGGCAGTGACTTGAGCCAACTCGTCGGCGAGAGGCGCTGCTCATACTGTCCGCGATTGATCATGTCGAGCGCCTTGATACCGTCTGTGCCGTATTCCTCGAAAGGCACGCCTCCGCCCTGCTCGAATGCGATCGCGACTCTTGGTGCGACGCCAAGCAATACCGGCGCAAAGCAGAGGAGTCCTCCCATGAAGTGATCGGTGCCCTCAGAGGCGAGCAAATATGCGTGCTCGTCCGGCAAACGATATGTCTGCTGCGCCGGGTCGTATTCCAGATAGTCCGCGCAGACCATACCCTTCAACCACTCTTCCACGTAGCGCGTTTGCAGCTTGCTCTCCTGGACCACATCCTCCAACGACATCCAATCCTTGCCTGCCATGGTCTGGAAGAGCCCGGTCTTGACACCGATGAACCCGAGGCCAGCGGTCATCGCGCCCGCCATGTCCGTGAAAACCTCTTCGGCGAAGGCCTTTACACGTTCCTTATCCATGCCGATTACCCCCCGTGCGGTTACTCTTCGAGCGAAAGGGCAGGACCACCCGCAACAAACGCTTCTCGGTTGCGTCGACAGAAAGACTATACCTCGTTCCGGCCACCGCATAGATCTGCGTCAGCTGTGATTTCAGGCCGTGTCCCTCCTCCGGGGCCCGGCAGCGGTGCCGATGCTGGAAGGGCGATCTGCTAACATCGCGGCGCATGCGAGCCAGCGATTTCCGTTTCGAATTGCCGCCGCAGCTCATCGCTCAGTACCCGTGCGCGAGCCGCCGGGAGAGCCGTCTGCTGCTGGTGGACGGGGTCGATGGCGGGCTTCACGATCGCCGCTTCGATGAGCTCGGCAGCCTTCTCGAGGCCGGCGATCTGCTGGTGATGAACGATACCCGGGTCATCAAGGCGCGGCTGGCCGCCCGCAAGGCGACCGGCGGCAAGGTGGACCTACTCATCGAGCGGATCATCGACACGAGCCGGGTGCTTGCGCACCTGCGGGCCAGCCGCAGCCCGCGGGTGGGCAGCCGTCTGCTCATCGACGATCGGGTAGAGGCCCTGGTGCGCGGCCGCCGTGACGACCTGTTCGAGCTCGAGCTCGAGAGCGGCCATACGGTCGACGCGGTGGTCGAGGAATTCGGCCGGATCCCCTTGCCACCCTATATCCGCCGCGACCCCGAGCTCGTGGACGAAGAGCGTTACCAGACGGTCTACGCCCGCGAGGACGGCGCGGTGGCGGCGCCCACGGCGGGGCTGCATTTCGACAGGGCCTTACTGGAAGCGCTCAGAGTCGCGGGCGTCGGGACGAGCTTTATCACCCTGCGGGTCGGCGCGGGCACCTTTCAACCGCTGCGCAGTGACGACATCGACGCGCACGTGATGCATTCGGAATGTGCCCGGGTATCGGCGGAGGTTTGCGAGCAGGTCGCCCGGACCCGCGACCGGGGGGGGCGCGTAGTCGCGGTGGGGACTACCACCGTCCGGGCGCTGGAGAGCGCGTCGGCCGGCGGCGAGCTGGCGCCATTCGAAGGTGAGACGCGCTTGTTCATCAAGCCGGGCCATGCGTTCCTCTCGGTGGACGCGCTTATCACCAACTTTCACCTTCCGGAGTCGACGCTGCTCATGCTGGTGTGCGCCTTCGCCGGCTTCGAGACTGTCATGGCCGCCTACCGCCACGCCGTCGCCGAGGGTTATCGCTTCTTCAGCTATGGTGACGCCATGTTCTTGACGGCCAGGACCCCCGAGTCCAGGGATGGACGAGTTAGGGCGAAGCAGGAGGCCCGAGCCGAATGAGCGACATGCGCTTCCAGCTCATCACCAGTGACGGTGCGGCGCGCCGGGGACGCATGCATTTTCCCCGTGGCAGCGTCGAGACGCCGGTGTTCATGCCGGTCGGTACCTATGCGACGGTCAAAGCGATGACGCCGGAAGAGCTCGAGTATTGCGGTGTCGAGCTCATCGTTGCCAATACCTTCCACCTGTGGCTGCGCCCGGGCGCCGACCGCATCGAAGCCCACGGCGGTCTGCACGACTTCATGCACTGGCGCAAACCCATTCTTACCGACTCCGGCGGCTTTCAGGTTTACAGCCTGGGCGACATGCGCCGCATCAGCGAGGAGGGCGTATCTTTCCGTTCGCCGGTCAACGGCGATCCGGTATTCCTGGATGCCGAGACCTCCATGGCCTTGCAACGCCGCCTGGGCGCCGACATCGTCATGGCCTTCGACGACTGCACGCCGCTGCCGGCGAGCGCGTGCCAGACCCGGGAATCCATGGAGCGTACGCTGCGCTGGGCGGCCCGCTCCCGGGAGGCCCATGGCGATAGCGAGGCGGCGCTCTTCGGCATCGTCCAGGGCGGCCTGCTGGAGGATCTGCGCCGCCGCAGCCTGGCGGGATTGCTGGAGCTCGGCTTCGACGGCTACGCCCTCGGTGGGCTGTCCGTGGGCGAGTCCCGAGACCAGCGCGAGCAGGTGCTCGATGGCATCACAGCTGAGATGCCTGCCGACCGGCCGCGTTACTTGATGGGCGTCGGCACCCCTGAGGATATCGTCGAGGCGGTGCGGCGCGGGATCGACATGTTCGACTGCGTGTTGCCCACCCGCAATGCGCGCAACGGCCACCTGTTCGCGCCCGAGGGCGTAGTGCGCATACGCAATGCCCGGCACCGGGGCGACACGGGCCCTGTGGATGCGGATTGCGCCTGCTACACCTGTCGCAACTACAGCCGGGCTTACCTGCACCACCTGGATCGCTGTGGCGAGATCCTCGCGGCGCGCCTCGGCACCATCCACAACCTTCACTACTATCAGTCGCTGATGCGGGGCCTCAGAGATGCCATCGAAGCCGGGGTGCTGGCGGAGTTCGTGGGCGCGTTTTATGCCCGTCTGGCCCCTCGCAAGGCTCCCGGCGAGATGTCATAATCGCGCGCTCAGTGCACTCACAACGATGAATCGGGGTTTCAAGCATGGGATTTTTCATATCCGACGCGTACGCTCAGGGGGGAGGCGGCGGGGGCGCACCCTACGGCGATATCATGTTCCTCGTCCTGCTGTTCGCGGTCTTCTACTTTCTGCTCATTCGCCCCCAGCAGAAGCGTGCCAAAGAACACAAGAAGATGGTCGAGGCCGTTGCCAAAGGTGACGAAGTGGTCACCAACGGCGGTCTTCTGGGCAAGGTGCTCGAAATCGGCGACAATTTCTTGACCGTGAACATCGCCGAAGGCGTGGATGTGAAGCTCCAGCGCAGCTCCGTCGCGTCATCGGTGCCCAAGGGAACCATAAAGTCCACCTGAAGTCGGAATCCTCCGAGACTCACCCGGCATCGCAGTGCGGCGCCGATTCCCCGGCGACGATAGATGAACCGATATCCTCTTTGGAAATACCTGCTCATCGTGGCGGTGCTGGTCGTGGGCCTGTTTTTCGCCCTGCCCAACATCTACGGCAACAACCCTGCCGTGCAGGTGAAGGCCGATCGCGACGCGCCCATCGACCAGATCCTCGAAGGACGCCTGGTGGATGGGCTGAAGAGCCTCGGGATGGAGGCATCGCGTGTCGAGCGCGACGATCGCAGCCTGTTGCTGCGTTTTGCCGACGAGAACACCCAGCTCAAGGCCCGGGATTACATCGCCGGGGAGCTCGGGTCCCAGTACGTGGTGGCGTTGAATCTGGCGCCGGCGACGCCGGAATGGCTCGGAAATCTCGGCGCCCTGCCCATGTATCTTGGTCTCGATTTGCGCGGCGGCGTGCATTTCCTCATGGAAGTCGACATGGAGGGAGCGGTGCGCCTGGCGGAGCAGAGATACGCCGGTGATCTGCGCCAGATGCTCCGCGAGGAGAAGATCCGCTATGCGGGCATCACGCGCCGGGATAACGGTGGCGTGCTCTTGCGTTTCCGGAATAACGACACCCGCCAGCAGGCCTACGATCTCGTTCGGCGCGAGTTGCCGGAGCTCGACGTTACGGAACGCGATGACAGTCAGCAGCCTGAGCTTCTGATAAGGCTGAACCAGCGGGCGGTGGACGAAGTCATGCGCTTCGCGCTGCAGCAAAATATTACGACCCTGCGCAACCGGGTCAACGAGCTCGGCGTCGCTGAGCCGGTTATTCAGCAGCAGGGAAGCAATCGCATCGTCGTGCAGCTACCCGGCGTGCAGGATACGGCCAAGGCAAAGGAGATCCTCGGCGCCACTGCGACCCTCGAATTCCGCATGGTCGATTCCGAGCACTCGGTGCAGGAAGCCCTCGCCGGGCGTGTCCCTGCCACCGCGAGACTTTACCGGGAAAGCAACGGGGCGCCGATTCTGCTCAAGCGCAGTGTCATGCTTTCCGGTGACTACATTACCGACGCGTCGTCGGGTCTCGATTCGCAAAGTGGAACGCCGGCAGTATTCATTACGTTGGACGGAAAAGGCGCGAGCCTGTTCTCGAAACGCACGCGCGACAAGATCGGTCGACCGATGGCAACGGTGTTCATCGAGAACAAGACTGAAACGCTGCTGATCAACGGCGAAAAAGTGAAAAAGACCAGTACCGAGGCGACGGTCATCAATGTCGCAACCATACGCGATCAGCTTGGCAAACGCTTCCAGATCACTGGATTGGATAATACCGAAGAAGCGCGCGATCTGGCGCTGTTGCTGCGCGCGGGCGCGCTGGCCGCCCCCATCGAGATTGTCGAGGAGCGCACCGTAGGGCCGAGTCTTGGCCAGGAGAACATCGAGCAGGGTTTCCGCTCCGTCATTATCGGATTCATTCTCGTGCTCGTTTTCATGGCGGTCTATTACAGGGTGTTCGGTCTGGTGGCGAATCTCGCGCTCACTTTCAATCTGGTCATGATCGTCGCCGTGCTGTCGATGCTGCAGGCGACGCTGACCTTGCCCGGTATTGCCGGAATAGTTCTCACCACCGGCATGGCGGTCGATGCCAACGTGCTGATTTTCGAGCGGATCCGCGAGGAGATCCGCAACGGCAATACACCTCAGGCGAGCATCGAGGCCGGCTATAAGAAGGCACTCTCGACGATTGCCGACGCCAACATCACGACGCTGATCGCGGCTATCGTGCTGTTCGGATTCGGTACCGGGCCGATCAAGGGTTTTGCCATCACCCTTTCCATCGGCATCGCCACATCGATGTTCACCGCCATCATGGGAACGCGCGCCGTAATCAACCTCTATTACGGAGGCCGGCGGGTTAAAAAGCTGCAGATCTAGACATGGAAATACTGAAGAAACAGACGCATATCGACTTCATGAGGCAGCGCAAGGCGGCCATGATCTTCTCGGGCCTGCTGTTGCTCGTTTCGCTGGTCTCCGTTGGCGTGCGCGGGCTCGACTATGGCATCGATTTTACCGGCGGCACGCTCATCGAGGTGGGCTATCCGGAGAGCGCGGATCTGGCTCAGGTGCGCAGCGATCTCGCGGTGGCAGGATTCCCGGAGGCGGTCGTTCAGTACTTCGGTACGACGCGTGATGTGCTCGTGCGCCTCGCGCCCCGCGATGACCTCAGCAAGGCGGAGCTCAGCAGCGATGTTCTACGTGTGCTCGAGCAAAATGGCGGCGCTGACATGCAGTTGCGGCGCGTGGAGTTTGTCGGTCCGCAGGTCGGTGAAGAGCTGACCGAGCAGGGCGGACTCGCCATGCTGATCGCTCTCGGCGCGATTCTCGTCTACGTAACGTTGCGCTTTCAGTGGAAGTTTTCCCTGGGCGCCGTGGTGGCATTGTTCCATGACGTCATCATCACGATAGGGTTCTTCTCGGTCCTGGGACTCGAATTCGATCTCACGGTGCTCGCAGCGGTGCTCGCGGTCATCGGCTATTCTCTCAACGATACCATCGTGGTGTTCGACCGCGTGCGGGAGAATTTCCGAACCATGCGCAAGGGCACACCCGTCCAGATATTCAACGCATCCCTCAATCAAACATTGTCACGCACCTTGATAACGTCCTTGACGACACTGCTGGTGCTGTTCGCGTTGTTCTTCCTGGGCGGGTCGCTGATCCATGAGTTCGCCATCGCCCTCATCGTGGGTGTCGTCATCGGCACCTACTCGTCCATCTATGTTGCCAGCACAACGGCGCTCGCACTCGGTGTCATCAAGACCGATATGATGCCCGTGCAGAAAGAAGGATCAGAGGCCGACGCGAGGCCGTGACGGATGGAGTCCGTTTGAATCAATCCGAGAGCCAGCCATCCCCGGGCGTGACGCGCCCGAAACCGTTGGTTGCCGTCAAGGATCTCCACTTCGCACGTGGCGATCGGCTGATATTCGATGGTATCGACATCGACATTCGGCGGGGAAAAATCACCGCCATCATGGGTCCGAGCGGTACCGGAAAGACCACACTGCTGAAGCTCATGGCCGGGCAGTTAAGACCCGATGCCGGCTCCGTGACCGTGGACGGTCTGGACGTTCACACCCTTTCCCGTGACCGCCTGTTTGCACTGCGCCGGCGTATCGGCATGCTGTTCCAGAGCGGGGCGCTGCTCACCGATCTGGACGTCTTCGAGAACGTCGCCTTTCCGGTGCGCGAGCACACGAATCTGACCGACGCGATGATCCGCAACCTGGTCTTCATGAAGCTCGAAGCGGTGGGGCTACGGGGCGCACGGGATCTCTTTCCCCGGGAGCTTTCCGGCGGAATGGCGAGAAGGGTGGCTCTGGCAAGGGCCATCGTCCTCGACCCGATGATGATCATGTACGACGAGCCCTTTTCCGGCCAGGATCCGATTTCCATGGGTGTGCTGGTGGAGCTCATTCGCCGTCTCAACGAGGTGCTGCACTTGACCAGCATCATCGTCTCCCACGACGTACCGGAGACCGCCTCGATCGCCGACTACATCTACGTGCTGTCCGGCGGCAAGGTCGTTGGCGAGGGCACGCCGGAGGAACTCGGCAAGTCCGGTTCGGAATGGGTCACGCAGTTCATGGAGGGACTCGCCGACGGACCGGTGCCTTTTCACTACCCGGGCCGTGACTATATCGATGAGCTGTTTTCGGGACCGCGCCCATGATCGACTTACTGCGCCGATTGGGTCGCGCAGGTCTGTCCTTTTTCGAGCGCCTGGGACGGGGCACGATCTTTTTCCTCTACGTGCTGGCGGCGGTACCTGCGTTGGTGTTTCGGCCGGGCCTCGTGATCGCCCAGATCTGGTCGGTGGGCGTGCGGTCATTAGTCATCACGGTCGTGTCCGGCGTCTTCGTCGGTATGGTGATGGGCTTACAGGGCTATAATACTCTGGTTGATTTTGGCGCCGAGGAATCTCTTGGTGTGCTCGTGGCCCTGTCTCTGGTGCGCGAGTTGGGGCCCGTGATAGCGGGGCTGCTGTTCGCCGGCCGGGCAGGCTCCGCCCTGACCGCGGAGATTGGCCTCATGAAGGCCACCGAGCAGCTGGACGGCATGGAGATGATGGCGGTAGATCCCTTGCGCAGGGTGGTCGCACCGCGTTTCGTGGCCGGCGTGATTTCCATGCCTCTGCTGGCTGCCATGTTCAGCGCGGTGGGCGTGTTGGGCGGGTATTTTGTCGGCGTTGGATTGCTCGGTGTCGATGAAGGTGCTTTCTGGTCGCAAATGCAGTCGGCGGTGGACTTGTACGACGATATATTGAATGGCGTCATCAAGAGCGCTGTGTTCGGCGTGGTCATAACCTGGATCGCGGTGTTCGAAGGTTACGATACGGTGCCGACCTCCGAGGGCGTCAGCGCGGCAACCACGCGTACGGTGGTGCACTCGTCGCTGGTGGTGCTGGGTCTCGACTTCGTGCTGACGGCGTTGATGTTCAACTAGAGAATTTTTCTGGACGATAAACCATGTACAGTAAAACGGTAGAGATCGGCGTCGGGTTGTTTGTCGCGCTGGGACTGGCGGCGTTGCTGATGTTGGCGATGAAGGTCAGCAATCTCGCCGAGCTTACCGCACCGGACGGGTATCATCTGACAGCCCGGTTCGAAAACATCGGCGGGCTCAAGGTTCGCTCTCCGGTGACAATGGCCGGCGTGCGTGTGGGTCGCGTCACTGACATCGGATTCGACGACGACCGCTACGAGGCGGTTGTTCAATTTTCGGTGAATCCACGCTACGAGCGAATCCCCCTCGACACGTCGGCGAGCATCTTTACAGCCGGCCTGCTTGGAGAGCAATACATCGGTCTCGAGGCGGGCGCCGACGAAGAATTCCTGACCGACGGTGGCGAGATCATGCTGACCCAGTCAGCTATTGTGTTGGAGCAGGTGATCGGCCAGTTCCTGTACAATAAGGCTGCGGACAGCGGCAGCTAACGGTCATGCGAGCAGCACCTGATGGGGCACATCGGCCGAGCGCGCAAATTCAGCGTCAGGACACCCGCAGCTATTGCGTGCGCGGGGCGATGACCTTCGACTCCGTGACTGACCTGTGGCGGCAGAGCGTGGATATGTTCTCCGGCGAGACGGTTCTTCAGATCGACCTCGCGCAAGTGACGCATACGGACAGTGCCGGTCTCGCTCTGCTCGTCGAATGGATGCGTGAGGCGTCTCGGCGGGATGCACGCATCGAACTATTGCATCTACCGGCTCAGATGCTCGCGCTCGCCGGCGCAGCCAATCTCGAGCAGGTGCTTACGGGCAAGCGGGGTTCGGCAACATCGTGAATCCGGAAGAGTTGAAGAAGCTCATCGAAGCGGCATTAGCCGTTAGTCATGTCGAGGTGTCGGGAGACGGCCGGCATTTCTCCGCCATCGTCGTGTCGGATGCCTTCGCCGACAAGAACGTGATCGCACAGCATCGCCTGGTCTACGCAGCGCTCGGGCGTCGATTCGACACCGAGGTCGTGCACGCACTGTCACTCAAAACCTATACGCCAGAGCAATGGCAGGCCTTGCAGGGTTAGAAAATCAGCGCAGCCGGACGGCAACAAGAACTTGGACAAACTCATCATTACCGGCGGCGTGCCACTCGAAGGCGAGGTTCGGATTTCCGGGGCGAAGAACGCCGCTTTGCCGATTCTCGCCGCCACGCTGCTCGCCGATGGCCCCGTGACGGTGGGGAACATACCGCATCTGCACGACGTCACCACGACCATGGAGTTGCTGGGACGCATGGGTGTCAAGCTGGTCGTGGACGAGACCATGAACATCGAAGTGGATGCGAGCAATATTCGCGAGTTCTACGCGCCCTATGAGTTGGTCAAGACCATGCGCGCATCGATCCTGGTCCTGGGACCGCTCTTGTCCCGCCATGGCGAGGCACTGGTGTCGCTGCCCGGCGGCTGCGCCATCGGCTCGCGGCCCGTAAATCTGCACATCCACGGTCTCGCCAAGATGGGCGCCGACATCCAGGTGGAGGGCGGATTCATTCGCGCCCGCGCCAAGCGGCTCAAAGGCGCTCGTCTGAAGATGGACCTGGTCACGGTTACCGGAACCGAGAATCTCATGATGGCGGCGACTCTCGCCAAGGGAACCAGCGTCATCGAAAACGCGGCGCGCGAGCCCGAGGTGGTGGATTTGGCGAACTGCCTGATCGCCATGGGCGCCAGGATCGAGGGGGCGGGCACCGATACCATTACCGTCGAAGGCGTGGAGTCACTTTCCGGAACCCACTACGACGTGCTGCCGGATCGCATCGAGAGCGGCACTTTTCTGGTGGCGGCCGCCATCACCGGTGGCAATGTAAAGATCAAGGACACACGCCCGGAGATGCTGGAATCGATTCTGGAGAAGCTCGAAGAGGTTGGGGCGGATCTCGAGATCGGTGATGACTGGATCAGGCTGAGCATGAACGGGCGCCGTCCGAAGGCAGTGTCGGTGCGTACATCACCGTATCCGGCGTTCCCCACCGATATGCAGGCGCAGTTTACGGCGCTCAACGTGGTGGCCGAAGGTACCGGGACGATCTTGGAGACCGTTTTCGAAAACCGATTCATGCACGTGCACGAGCTGCAGCGAATGGGTGCGGATATTCGTCTCGAGGGCAATGCCGCGATAACGCGAGGCGTCGAGCACCTGACGGCTGCGCCCGTCATGGCGACGGATCTGCGTGCATCGGCGAGCCTGGTGCTGGCCGGGCTGGTGGCCGAGGGTGATACTATCGTCGATCGCATTTATCACATTGACCGGGGTTACGAAGGTATCGAGGAGAAGCTCGCCAAGCTGGGCGCCCGCATTCGACGCGTACCCGGCTGATTCTCAATTCAGCTCCATGCTCACCATCGCCATTTCCAAGGGCCGCATTTATCGCGAGACGTTGCCGCTGCTCGATGCGGCGGGCATACGGCCCGGTGACGATCCGGAATCCAGCCGAAAGCTCGTGCTCGACACCAACCGCGACGACTTACGGCTGCTGGTGTTGCGGGCCCAGGACGTGCCGACATTTGTCGAGCACGGAGCGGCCGATCTGGGCATCGCGGGCAAGGACGTGTTGCTGGAGCACGGTGGTGAGGGACTCTACGAGCCCCTGGATCTCCGCATCGCGCGTTGCCGCTTAGTGGTGGCGGCGCGCCGCGGCTGCAATGAGTTGCCGAGGCGTCCTCGGGTGGCAACCAAGTACGTGGCCAGCACCAGACGCTTCTTTGCCGCCGCCGGCGTGCAGGCGGAGATCATCAAGCTGTACGGCTCCATGGAGCTTGCGCCGGTTGTGGGTCTCGCGGACTGCATCGTGGACGTGGTGGATACCGGCGGTACGTTGGCGGCCAACGGCTTGGTGGAAGTCGAGGAGGTGTGCGCGATCAGCTCGCGTTTGATCGCCAACAAGGCCTCCATGAAAATGAAACACGCACCCATGAAGGCAATCATCGACAGCCTGGCCAAAGCGGTGGCGGAAGCGAATGCGGGCAGGTTGGGTGCGGATCGAGCGCCGGCGCCGTGAGCAACATGCGGCGGCTCGCCACCGATGATGAGGATTTCGAAAATCACTTTTGCGCGCTTCTGGATGCCCATCAGCAGCGCGACGCCGGCGTCGAGAAGACCGTCCGCGAAACAATTGAGGACATTCGGGCGCGCGGCGACGCGGCGCTCCTCGAATACACGCGGCGATTCGATCGACTCGACGCCGCGGATGCTGCGGCTCTGCGGGTGGAAAATGCTCGTCTGAGCGCGGCATTCGATACACTGCACGCACCGCAACGAGACGCTCTGGAATTCGCCGCCGAGCGCATCCGCACCTACCACCAGCGCCAGCGTCAGGATTCCTGGTCCTATCGGGAGCCGGACGGCACGCTACTCGGGCAGCAGATCACGGCGCTCGATCGCGTCGGTGTTTATGTGCCTGGCGGTAAGGCGGCCTATCCGTCGTCGGTGCTGATGAACGTCATACCCGCCCGCGTCGCCGGTGTCGGCGAGGTGATTATGACCGTGCCGGCCCGGGACGGGGAGCTCAATGAGCTCGTGCTGGCAGCCGCCCACATCGCCGGCGTGGACACCGTGTTCAGCATCGGCGGCGCCCAGGCGGTGGCGGCGCTGGCTTTCGGGACCGACACCGTGCCCGCGGTGGATAAGATCGTCGGGCCCGGCAATGCCTATGTGGCTGAAGCCAAGCGTCAGCTTTTCGGGACCGTCGGCATCGACATGGTCGCCGGGCCCTCGGAGATCCTGGTGTTGTGCGACGCCGGGGCTCCAGCGGAATGGATAGCCATGGATCTGTTTTCCCAAGCCGAGCACGACGAGCAGGCCCGCGCCATCCTGCTGTGTCCGGACGCGGCTTTCATCGATGCCGTCGAAGCGGCCATTCAGCAGCTGCTGCCGGGCATGGAGCGTCGCGACATCATTGCCGAGGCACTTCGCTCCCGCGGCGCGTTGATAAAGGTGCGTGATCTCGATGAAGGTGTCGCACTCAGCAACCGCATTGCGCCGGAGCATCTGCAGCTGTCGGTGGATGAGCCCGAGCAATTGTTGCCGCGCGTCCGTCATGCCGGCGCCGTGTTTCTAGGCCACCATACGCCTGAGGCCCTCGGCGACTACTGCGCGGGCCCCAACCATGTTCTGCCAACCGCGAGCACCGCGCGTTTCTCTTCGCCGCTCGGCGTGTACGATTTTCAGAAGCGCACCAGTCTCATCGGCTGCTCGCCGTCTGGCGCGGCGCGTCTGGCGCCCGTTGCGGCAACGCTCGCCCGTGGCGAGGGACTGACGGCCCACGCCCGCTCGGCGGAGCTGCGCACGCGAAACGGCGCAGGCAACTGAGAAGCCGTCAGCAGCTGTGAGCACTGACGAATCTCCGGACGAGTGTATCGCACGCCTGATCGCGCCGGAGGTGCGCGCGCTTTCGGCCTACGCCGTGGCCGAGTCGGCTGGACTCATCAAGCTCGACGCCATGGAAAATCCCTATCCGTGGCCGGCAGAGCTCAAGGATGAATGGCTGGGGCGATTGCGTGGTGTCGATGTCAATCGCTATCCGGATCCAAGAGCAGCTGCGCTGAAGGAGCGTTTGCGCGCGGTCTTGGCGGTGCCGGCTTGTGCGGACATATTGCTCGGAAACGGGTCCGACGAGCTCATCCAGCTGCTGATACTGGCCATTGGCGGGCCGGGCAGTGTCGTATTCGCGCCGGACCCGAGCTTCGCCATGTACGCGCTGGTGGCGCGAACCACCGGGCGCCGTTTCGTGAGCGTGCCGCTGGACGAAGCGGATTTCAGTCTTCGCCTGGAGGAAGTGCTGGAAGTCATTCGGGAGCAGAAGCCGGCGCTCATTTTTATCGCCTATCCGAACAATCCCACGGGGAATCTTTTCGATACACGGCACGTGGAAGCCATTCTGGATGCGACGCCCGGTGTTGTCGTCGTCGACGAAGCCTATGCGCCGTTCACGCGCGCGAGCTTTTTTTCGCAGCTCGAGACCAGGCCCAATCTGCTGGTATTGCGCACCGTGTCGAAGCTCGGACTCGCCGGCTTGCGCCTCGGCATGCTCGCCGGTGCGCCGGCGTGGACCAGTCAGATCGACAAGCTGCGTCTTCCCTACAATCTCAACGTTCTCACCCAAGTGAGCGCCGAGCTGGCTCTGTCGCACTACGGGTTGTTTCAGGAACAGACGAGGCGGATTGTTCGCGACCGGGACGATCTGTTTACACGTCTTGCAGGCATGAATGGCATTCAAGTCTGGCCCAGTGAGGCCAACTTCCTGCTTTTTCGCACGAGTCCGGGGACCGGTACCGCAACGGTGGCGCGGCTTCGCGAGCATGGCGTGCTGGTAAAGGATTTACACGCAGCGAGCCCGCTGCTTCGTGACTGCGTGCGCGTAACCGTTGGTCGGCCGGAGGAAAATGCGGCCTTTCTAAAGGCTCTGGAAGAAGTTATTGCTGCCGAAGCTTCGGGATGACCTCGGTCGCTATTTTCTCGAACATCGGCAACTGCTCTTCGCGCAAGGGATAATACATTCCGATATCGGTCATCCCCAGCTCCATTATGCGTTCAACCATGTCGGTAAAGATCGCTTCCGACTCGTAGTATTTTATCTTCCCGCCACTGGGACGCGCCTTGGCGTCGAACATCAAATAGGAGCGCCTCAGCGTTCCCGGATCCCTGCCGCTCGCAGCACAGTGCTCATCGATCTGCTCGATTCGATGGCGCGTCTCTTTCATCTGATCGTCGAAGTCCTCGGCAAAGCTGAGGCTGTTCCAGATATCGGCATAGCGAGCCGTCTTCTTCAGCATGACCGGTCCCATGGCCGCAATCATGATGGGTGGGCGGGGTTTTTGCAGGGGCCGCGGGTTCATCACCGCCTCGTTGACTTCGTAGAACTTCCCCTTGTAGCTGGTGACTTCATTCGTCAGCAGCCCATCGACGATCTCCACGTACTCCCCGAAGCGCGCCACGCGTTCCTTGTTGCTCCAGTTGGGGATGCCCATCATGGCGTAGGAGGGATCGATGGGGAGCCCCAGCCCCAGACCCAGCTCCAGCCGGCCATTGGAAATGTGATCCACCGAGAGCGCCTGACGGGCCAACATCGCCGGGTTGCGAAGAGGGATCTGCGCCACGCAGGTGGACAGTCTCAAGCGGCTGGTCTTCGCCGCGACCGCTGCGGCCAGGGTCCATAGATCGAACCAGGGACTGGGCGGATTGGTCCAATCGACAAAGTGATCGGCCATTCCGACGAGGTCGAAGCCCAGTTCCTCGATGAGCAGGAAGCGCGCCAGCAATGTGTTCCAGTCGCTGTTCGGGAGCACCCCCACCTGAAATCGCAGCTCGTGCGCCATAGTGATCAACCTTCGTGGCTCCGAATTCGCCCGGAGATTATCCTTCAGGCGGGCGCTGCGCCACCGTTACCATCACCTCGCGCGGCTCTCCGTCACGCACGATAGCGAGGGAAACCCGATTTCCCGGTTTCACCCCGGCGATGGCGTTGAGCGCGCCCTGAGGATCGGTGACGGGCGTGTCGTCAACCCGGGTCAGAACGTCCCCGGCCCGCAGGCCGGCCCTTTCAGCTGGTGTTTTTGCCAGCACATTGACCACGGTCACCGCTGCCAGCCGGTCTGCTTGGGGCTCCGCGAAGGCCTGCACTTCGATGCCTAGCCAGCCGCGCACCACGTAGCCGTGGTCGATAATCTCCTGCATGACGCGCTGGGCGAGGGTTGCCGGGATGGCGAAGCCGATACCCTGGGAGCCGCCGGAGTCGGAGTAGATGGCGGTATTGATGCCGATGAGCTCGCCATAGGGGTTGATGAGGGCACCCCCGGAGTTGCCTGGATTGATGGCAGCGTCGGTCTGGATGAAATCCTCGAAGGTGTTGAGGCCGATATGGCTGCGCCCGGTGGCGCTGACGATGCCCATGGTGACGGTTTTGCCGACGCCGAAGGGATTGCCGATGGCGAGCACCACGTCGCCCACCCGGGGCTGGCGGGCCTCGTTGATGGCAATCGTCGGGAGGCTGCCCAGCTCTACCTTGAGCACCGCCAGATCGGTGTCCGGATCCGCCCCGAACACGGTGGCGCTCGCTTCGCGGCCGTCCTGGAGCATGATCCGGATCTCGTCGGCGCCGCGGATCAGGTGATGATTGGTGACGACGTATCCCTCGGGGCTCATGATCACGCCGGAGCCCCGGCTGCGGGCGATTTGCCTCGGCGAGGCGGGCAGGGTGTCGGCGAAGTAACGTTTGAAGAAGGGATCGTTCAAGAGCGGGCTCGGCAGGCGGGTAACGGCTTTGGCGGTGTGGACGTTGACGACCGCCGGTGTGGCGATGGCCACGGCCCGGGCATAGGAGACCACGTCGTCCTGAGTCGCCCGGATCAGGGGCTTTTCCCCGGCCAGGTTCGGAATCCACTCGGGCTTCAGTATCAAAACGACGAAAGCCAGGGCCAGCCCGGCCGTCACCGACTGGAGGGCAAACTTGAACATCGTGACCGATCGCATATGATTCGCCCCCGAGTGCCCGTGACTGTTCCAGGGAGGCGTCCCCTTGACCTCTACCAGTTGTTTATAGGATTCTTAATAAGTTTCGACCGTTAGCCATGCGAGCGCCTCGAATCCAGCCTGGAACACCCGGAATCGCGACAACAATAGCATCTCCAAAGGCGATCCCGAAAAAGGAGCCATCTAGACGATGAGTACCGATGTAGACGCCGGTCGGCGTCGCTTTCTCACCGCGAGCGTAGCGGTGGTCGGGGGCGTGGCCACCGTCGGTACGGCCGTGCCCTTCGTGGCGGCATGGCAACCAAGTGAGCGGGCACGCGCCATCGGCGCACCCGTCGAGGTGGACATCAGCAAGATCGAGCCCGGTCAGATGCTGACCCAGAAGTGGCGTGGCAAGCCCGTGTGGATCGTCAGCCGCACCCCGGAAATTCTGCAGGCCCTGCCCGGCATCGACGATCGGCTCCGGGATCCGAAATCTATCCAGAATCAGCAACCCAGGTACGCGAAGAACGAGTACCGTTCCATCAAGCCGGAGATTATCGTGCTCATCGGGATCTGCACGCACCTGGGATGCTCGCCGTCCTATGTCAAGCAGGACGGAGCTCCGCTGGGCGCCGGCTGGCCGGGCGGCTTTTTCTGCCCCTGCCACGGATCGATGTTCGACTACGCCGGTCGCGTCTACGCAGGCGTGCCGGCGCCGACCAACCTGGTGGTTCCGCCCCACAAGTATCTCAGCGACACGCGCATTCTCATTGGGGGCGGCGAGGAGAGCGCGTGATGAAAGCGATGTTGACTGGACTGCTGGCATGGACAGACGCTCGCTTCCCGCTCTCGAAGATGTGGAACGAGCATCTGGCGCAGTACTACGCGCCCAAGAATTTCAATTTCTGGTACTTTTTCGGCTCCCTGGCTCTACTGATGCTGGTGGTTCAGATCGTATCCGGGATCTGGCTCACCATGTACTACAAGCCGAGCGCCGACGAAGCCTTCGCGTCCGTCGAGTACATCATGCGCGAGGTGCCCATGGGCTGGTTCATCCGGTACATGCATTCGACCGGCGCCTCGTTCTTCTTCCTGGTGGTTTACCTGCATATGTTCCGGGGTCTGATGTACGGCTCGTACAAGAATCCCCGCGAGCTCCTCTGGGTCTTCGGCATGCTCATCTATTTGTGCATGATGGTCGAGGGCTTCTTCGGCTACCTGCTGCCGTGGGGACAGATGTCCTACTGGGGCGCGCAGGTGATCATTTCGCTCTTCGGCGCCTTGCCGTTCGGGCTCGGTGAGCCGCTCACGTTGTGGATCCGAGGCGACTACGTCATCGCCGACGCAACCCTCAATCGCTTCTTCGCGCTGCACGTGGCGGCCGTGCCGTTGGCCCTGCTCGCTCTGGTGGGTGCGCACGTGCTGGCCCTGCATGAGGTCGGTTCCAATAATCCCGACGGTATCGAGATAAAGAAGGACAAGGACGTGAACGGCATTCCGCGGGACGGCATTCCGTTTCACCCTTACTACACGGTGAAGGATATCTGGGGCGTCGCAGTGTGCCTGATTTTGTTCGCTGCCGTGTTGTTCTTCGCGCCGACCTTTTTCGGCTACTTCATCGAGCAACCGAATTTCGTTCCCGCTAATCCGCTGAAGACGCCGGAACACATCGCGCCGGTGTGGTATTTCACCCCTTACTACGCCATCTTACGGGCCATTCCCGACAAGCTGACCGGCGTGATCGCCATGTTTGCGTCGGTGCTGATTTTCTTTGTCCTGCCGTGGTTGGACCGAAACCCGATCAAGTCCGTTCGCTACCGCGGCCCGTTGTTCAAGCTGTTACTGGGCGTCTTCGTGATAACCTTCATCGTGCTCGGGTACCTCGGCACCCAGCCGCCGACGGCGGCCGGTTCCGAGCTTGGTTTGCGCCTCGGTGAGCTGTTCTTTTCCTTCTTCCTGATCATGTGGCTCTACACCAGGGAGCGCACGCAGAGTTTCAACTACACGGTGCTCGGCATCGTCGCCGTGCTGTTCATTTTCTTCGACGCTATCCGATTCGATTCGGAAAAAAGTTCTCTGATACTCGTGAGCTCGCTCCTGGTCATTGGCTACTACGTGGTGTTCGTGCTGGGATCGATGTACACGAAGTTGAACGATCCGAAACCGGTTCCCGAGCGGGTGACGTGAAGATGAACAGGGTCATAGCTGCGATTGCGTTCAGTCTCGTCCCGCTCGTGACTCTGGGCGCCGGTGGTGTGCCGCCGATGAGCGCCAATACCGATATCTCGAATCAGAAGTCCCTCCAGAGCGGCGCCAGAATATTCGTCAATTACTGCTTAGGCTGCCATTCCATGGAATTCATGCGCTACAGCCGTTTAGCGGATGACATCGGACTTGGACCTGATCTGGTCGCGGAACATCTCATGTTCACCACCGATAAGATCGGCGACACGATGTCCATCGCCATGCGGGCGGACGATGCGTCGGGTTGGTTCGGCATTGCGCCGCCGGATCTGTCGGTGATTGCCCGCGCCCGTGGCGTGGACTGGCTTTACTCTTACCTGACGACCTTCTACGCGGATTCCGATCCGGCACGGCCGTTCGGCGTCAATAACATCATGTTTCCCGAGGTCGGAATGCCGCACATTCTGTGGCCTCTGCAGGGTGTGCAAAGCTACATCAAGGCCGAGCGCCCGGCCGATGCCGTATCCGAGCACATCGAGGGAATCGAACCTGACGAGAAGGGCTTCAGGCTGCAGACGGCGATTACCGCCAAGAATGGGGACACTACCCATGTGACCGACATGCTGGAGGTCACCATCCCGGGTTCGATGCAGCCGGCCGAGTTCCGAAAGGCAGTTCGTGATCTGGTAAACTTCCTCGACTATGCGGGTGAGCCCGCCAAGCTCGTGCGTTTCCAGGTGGGCTTCTGGGTAATCATATTCCTCGCTTTTTTTGCTCTGCTTGCGCGAGCCCTCTACAAGGATTATTGGAGAGACGTGCATTGAGGCAGGCGCCGGGAGCGGCGGGTCGCCCGTGGGCGGCCGCGTCGCTATTTCGACGTCTGCTGAATTTTTGGGTCAGGGCCGTACCATCAATTGGGTGACTGGATGCTCTTGGAGACTGTTTTATGGCTATGCTAGCCAATCGTAGATCCGTGATGACGTTGTATTCGGACGCTGTCGATCCGGCCAGTCATGCCGTTCGATTCGTGCTCTCCGAGAAGGCGATAAACGTGGAAATCCACACCGTCGCGGCAGACGAGAGGCCCGAGGATCTGAATGACCTGAATCCTTACAACACCATACTTACCCTGGTCGACAGGGAACTCGTGCTCTATGAAGCCCAGATTATCATGGAGTATCTGGACGAGCGCTTTCCCCATCCGCCGCTCATGCCCGTGGATCCTGTGGCCCGGGCGAGCAACAGACTGTATCGATACAGAATCAGACGGGATATATTCAGCTTGGTATCGACGATCGAAAGCGGCGATAGTGCGGCCGCCGACGCCGCCCGCAAGAGCCTGCGAGATCATCTGACGGCGGTCGCTCCGGTGTTCACGCAAAAAACCCATTTCATGTCCGATGATTATTCCCTCGCGGATTGCTATCTGGCGCCGCTGCTGTGGCGTTTGCCGTACTATCGAATCAGCCTGCCGCGGCAGGCGAAACCGCTCCTTCAGTACGCGGAGCGCTTGTTCGAGCGGGAAGCCTTCGAGGCAAGCCTTTCTGATGCCGAGCGGGAGATGGGTGAGCGCTGACAGGGGGGCGCGCGAAGGTGCCGGATATCCCCATGACCTCCAGTCGTCCGTATCTCGTTCGTGCTATTCACGAATGGATCCTCGAAAATGATCTGACGCCACATATCGTGGTGGACGCCGACGCGCAAGGCGTTCGCGTACCACCCGAATATGTGAAAGACGGTCAGATATCGTTGAATATTTCGGCCACCGCGGTACACGGACTTTCGGTGAAAAACGACTGGATCATGTTCGATGCACGATTCGGGGGTAAGTCGTTTCAGGTCAGTGTGCCCACCAGCGCCGTGCTGGCGATTTTCGCCAAGGAGAATGGCGCGGGAATGTCCTTCGGCGAGGAAGAGCACCAGGACGATCCTCCACCCGGGCCCGGTGATAACGGCAAGGACAAGGCCGGGAAGAAGGGCAAGGTCCAGCCGGCGCTGCGTATCGTGAAGTAACTCAGAATTCCCGGGCGCCTTCCGGAAGATAAACCGATTCGACGCGCGACCCGGATAGCGTGACGCTGCCGACAAAGCGATCGTGGCCGTCGGCACTGAATTCGAACGCGTAAGTGCGGCGCAACAGCGGCCAGCCCCGGGCGCCGCGGCTGACACCGAGCCGCGTCAACGATACGGTGTCGTCGAGAAACTGGTGCCCCCGGGTCTTGCAGGCCGCGCGACTGACACGGATGGCCTCTTCGCGGGCACGAAGCGTGTTGCGCCAGAAAATCAGCACGCCGGCAAAGACCGCGAGCACGAGAAGCAAATTCTCCTGGGCAACCCACACAGCGATTCAGAATTTCAAGAGCTAGTCGTGATTACCATCAAGGTTGGAGACATCACTGAACTACAAGTCGATGCCGTCGTCAATGCCGCTAATGGAACACTGTTGGGCGGCGGCGGCGTGGATGGCGCGATCCACAGGGCGGCCGGACCACTTCTACTCGAGGAGTGCCGAACCCTCGGTGGTTGTGAGACCGGGGATGCAAAGCTCACGGGTGCTTACAATCTGCCGGCCAGGTTCGTGATTCACACCGTCGGGCCGGTATGGCAGGGAGGGCAGAATAGTGAAGCAGCTTTGCTCGAGAGCTGTTATCGACGCTGTTTCGAGCTTGCCTTCGAGCAGGAAATCGCGAGTATCGCGTTTCCCGCTATCAGTACCGGTGTCTACGCCTATCCGAGGCTCGAAGCCGCCGTCCTGGCAACTTCGGTCATGCGCGAGTTCGACGGTCGACTCGCCGAAATCGTTGCCTGCTGCTTCACCGAGGGGGACGCGGCAATCTACCGAGATGCGATCAAAAACGGCTAGCTTTGATATTCGAATACTTTCACGACTTTCTGCACGCCACCGACTCGCCGCGCAAGCTCGGTTAGCTTGTCCGCCTCCTGCGGGGAAACTATCCCCATCAGATAGACGACCCCCTTGTCCGTGACCACCTTGGTGCGCGCGCCCATATCTGTATCATCGGTCACCATCGCGGTTTTGACCTTGCTGGTGATCCAGGTATCTCCGGACCGGGACATCATCGAGCTGGGTGCCGCAATCGACGTCTCGTCGTGCAGTTGTCGCACTCCCTGGACACCTCTGATTTTCTCATTGACTTTCACGCGCATCTCTTGGTTCGGTATTTCTCCCGTCAAGAGGACGATGCCGTTGTAGCTCGTGGCGTTGAGATGGGTCTGGGCGTCTATCTGCTCGTCCTGGTACAAGACGTCGATGATTTTCCACTCGATCGTCTCGTCGTCGACATATGCGCCAGAGGTGCGGCGATCGTTGGCCATGGCGCCAGCGGTGGCGCCTCCGGCGATTACTATGCCTGCGCAACCCTGTAAAGTAATGGCGAAACCTATCAGGAGAAGAGTGATCAAGCGTGTTTGTCTCGACATGACAGCCGTCTCCTTTGGTCGTGAGTGAATCGAGTCATGCATTGAACGCGTTTCGTATCCATTCCAATTGTTGAGTATTACCGCTCTGTAGTATAGACACAACATCGAAGCGGCAGTCGGAAAGAAGTGTAGCGTGTCGCTGCAGGTAGTGTTCGGCGCTCGACAGCAAGCGAGCCTGTTTTCTGGCATCGACGCTTTCCGCGCCGCTTCCGAAGTCGGTGCGATTACGCAGCCGTACTTCGATAAAGGCGATGGTAGATCCGTCTCGCATGACAAGATCGATTTCACCGTGCCGGCAACGATAATTCCGCGTTACCAGCCGCAGGCCGTGGTCGAGCAAGTGCCGGCAAGCAAGATTTTCGGCCCAAGCGCCGCGTTCCACAGTGCTTGCACGGGCTGTATTCACTGCCGTATCGGTAAGGAGTCGCCGTCGAGTATTCGTGGGGTACCCTTGTTGAACCGCGCCCACATGAGCCGGCGATTAATTCGATTGTTTTCGCTGAGCGAGAGGCTTCCCGTCATGCCCTGGAACTCCGCGTATTGCTGGGCGCGAAGCTTGCCGAGTTCACCCACCAAGCGGTAAGCGTCGGCACCGAAAGCGTACAGGCGTACGAAAGCGCTCACTGAATCGGACCAAAGCGCCCCTACCTCGCGGCGAAGCGCTCCGCCGCTGGCCACTGGATCGAGCACCCAGGGCATGTCACCGAAGACGACGTCGTCGATATCCCGGTCCGCGTCTGGATCCGCGATGCCGGAATAAATGTGCGAGGTGGAATAGACGGGCAGATCTTGTGCCTGGTGGAACTCCAGCTGTGGCCGCAACTGCCTCGCCTGGCGGGGAAAAGCCGCCATGAATACGAAATCCAGATCCTGTCGCCGGCGGGTTTCCTGCTTGACGTTGCTACCGAGCACGTTCCTGAGTGAACGGTAGCGTGCGTCACTGTCGTCGATATTGAGCAATTTCCTTACCGGTGTCGACATGTCGGAGCCATCGCTCAAATAGCTCTGAAATTCGACGATCTCGCCACCGAGATCTTCCCAGGCGTCGGCGAAAGCAGCGGCAACACGCTCGCCCCACGCGCCCACCGGCACGAGCACGGCAGCACTCGTGTGACCGGCGAACCAGGCGTATTCGGCCACCAGCCGCGCCTCGGATTCCGGCGACAGGGCGAACTGGAACAGACCGCTGGTCGGCGCAGTCATTGCCGCATCGGCGCTCACGCTGGTAGCAGCGTCGGCATGATTGAGGGTCAGTGTCGGTACCGGCATACCCGCCGAGTCGGCGAGGCGCGTCACCGCCGCGCGCCTGAGCGGCCCAACGACAAATTCGGCGCCTTCTTCGATGGCTCGGTTGTAGATATTCCAGATGTCGCCGCTCGACGTGTCGCGCACCAGCACCGTGGGTCGCGTCTCGGTGTCCTGGTCTGCAAACCACGCGGCTAAGAAACCATCTCGCACCGCATCCGCTGCTTTTGCGAACTGACCCTCGAAGGGAAGCAGCAGCGCCACGGTGCGGGCCGGCGCCCAGGCGATGTGGCTGTCGTCCATCAGCATCGGCACGACGTTGTCACCGGCTGGATGGCCGGGATAACGGTGGCGCCACAGGGCGATGGCCTGGCCGAGAGTACTGGGATCGGTCATGGTGGAGCTACCGATCGCCGCCAACTCGATCCATCCGCCGAGCGTGCTCGGCGGTGGAATGTGCGCGGCCTCCAGTGCCTGAGGCGAAAGCTGGGTCAAGGATCCCCAGATACGCCGGCGATTTTCATTGAGCCTGGCATTGTCGGTCAGAAGCAACTCGAGTTCGACACGCTCCCGGGCGGATTCGATATGCTCTCCGGTCGCCTCGAATGCGTCGGCACGTACGTTGTGATATCGCGTCGTCAAATCCGATGGTGCATTGTCAGCCGGCGCCGCATGGAGAAACGTCAAAGCCTCTTCCGGGCGCTGCTCGACCAGCGCAAGTTGCGCCTTTACCAGGTTCTTTCTGATCTGCAGACTCTTGGACAGCGACTGCCCGCGAACATTATCGAGAATCTGAATCGCGGCATCCGGTCGCTTGGCGAGAACGAACGCCCATGCGGCATCCAGCCGGTAGGCGATCGCCGCGTCCCCTCCGGAAACGCCAGCGAGGCGCATGTACTCTTGTGCCGCCGGCAGATATTCACCGGCCTGCATGTGCGTACGGGCAACGCGGGTCGCTTCGCGGTCACCGGTTTCGGACCGTTGGGGAACACTTTCGCACCCCACGGCCAGGATAGCGGCGAGTATTACGGTGCTGAGAGTGCGCGCGTTGAGCATGTAATGTCGGCTCGGACCACGGGCGTTGCTTTGCGTTCAATGTAAGGGTCGGCGTGGATTCTGCGGCAAAGACGCGCTCGCTTCCACCCCATTGTCGCCATCGACAGTGAACTCGCGCTATTGGCTGACAAGCGTGGTTAATCGAGACTACACCGGTGGGATCCATTCGCCGCACTGCGACGCGTTCGCAGCCAGAGCGTAGAATGTGTGCTTGGTGCCAAAGCGGAAGTACCACGGTGGCTAGCGACAAATCGGCTGATGCGACAAACAGCGTGACGCGGGACACGGCTCGCGGCGGCGCCCTGTACGTGGTCGCGACGCCCATCGGCAATCTCGAGGATGTCAGCGCTCGCGCCCTCGACGTGCTCGGCTCCGTGGATCTGATCCTCGCCGAAGACACGCGCCACAGCGCAAAGCTTCTCGCCCGTTACGGCATTGGCACGACGTGCCGATCCTTTCACGAGCACAACGAATCGCGTCAGGTCACGCGCATCGTGGAACGCATTGCGGCCGGCGAGCGCGTGGCGCTCATTTCCGACGCCGGCACACCACTCATCAGCGATCCCGGCTTTCGTCTGGTCGTGGCCTTGCGCGAGCAGGGACACGCAGTCATTCCCATCCCCGGGCCCAGCGCCGCCATTTGCGCCTTGAGCGTCGCGGGTCTGCCGACGGCCCGATTCTGCTTCGAGGGTTTTCTACCCACCAGAACGAGCGCGCGCCGCAGACATTTGCAAGGGCTTTCGGCGGAGCGGCGCACGCTGGTTTTTTACGAGTCGCCGCGGCGCATCCTGCAGGCCGTGGCGGACCTGGCCGCGGAATTCGACCCGGAACGGCCCGCGGTATTGGCGCGCGAGCTGACCAAGATCCACGAGACCGTGATCGGCGGAACACTGGCCGAGCTGCATGATTGGCTGGCGGAGCACGACGAGCAACGTCGCGGCGAGTTCGTGATCGTCGTCGCTGGTGCGGCGGCCGCCGAGACGGGCGACGAAACAGCCAGCGTATCCAGCGCAGAGCTGCTGCGCGTGCTTGTCGAGGAGCTGACGGTCAGCCAGGCGGTGTCCGTGGCCGCGCGCCTCACCGGTGGCAAGCGCAACGCGCTCTACCGACAGGCCATCGCGTTGTCGGCGGCCGGGAGTGAAGATGCCGGCAACGGGGACGGGGAGAAATAGCGCCAACCGCGGGCGATGGTCTTGATCTGGCTTACGCCAGGCCCGACACTGGTTCCCGGGAGTCGGCCAGACAGTCGCTGTGCCGCGGCCACGCCGCTGGGCATGGAGGAAAGTCCGGGCTCCACAGGGCAGGGTGCCAGGTAACGCCTGGGGGGCGCGAGCCTACGGAAAGTGCCACAGAAAATATACCGCCACGCCGGCAACGGCGCGGTAAGGGTGAAATGGTGCGGTAAGAGCGCACCGCGCCGGTGGTAACACCGGTGGCAGGGTAAACCCCACCCGGAGCAAGACCAAATAGGGGAGCGTAGTGTGGCCCGCACGGCTCCCGGGTAGGTCGCGTGAGGTGTGCGGTGACGTACATCCCAGATGAATGGCTGTCCACGACAGAACCCGGCTTACAGGCCGACTCCCACTTGCCCTACGGGCAAGTGGGAGCCACGCGACGCGGAGCGTCGCGTGGCTTTGTTTTTTGCTTGTCCGCGTCGCTCTCCCCCTTCGGGGGAGAGAAATTGGGGTGAGAGGGGTCTCCACCGGTCCTTGTTTTTCACCCTCACCCCTCGGCAACCGCTCCATGCGTTGCCCTACCTCCTGCATCTGACCGCCATGGATGGCGGGAATGCAAAAGGATTGTAGGAACAATCCTTGCCCTGCAGTCGTGTCCCCGCTCCCGTCGAGGGAGCGGGGGACCCTTCGTTGATTGCCTCTAGAGGGCCCAATTTGGGCGAAATCGGGTTGTGTCGTCCCTGTTCCTGACAAGTTGCTTTAAGTGCGGGTGGCAAGCGGATGATGGGTAACGGGTTCTCCCTCCGGGGGTTGGGCGTGGTGCCCTTCGTCTGACACGCTTCGTCCCTAAGTTACTGTCTCATAAGCAACATTTCGCCAGATTTCCGGGCGATTTTCTTGACAGTGGCGGATCTCAGTAACCATAATTCGTCCGTGTGGGGGATCGTGGGTAAAAGTGGATCGTTAGGGATCTTGGGGGACAGCACGTGTTTCGAGGCGAGTGTTCACTCAGCCTAGACGCCAAGGGCAGACTGGCGATCCCCAGCCGCTACCGGGAGCGGCTGGTGGAGCTTTGTGGCGCCAAGCTGATCGTCACCATCAGTCTGCTGGAGCGTTGTCTGGTCGTCTACCCCTTTCCACGCTGGCAACGCATCGAAGACGAGCTCAAGGTCCTGCCGACCCTGGACCGGAAGGCTCAGTCGGTCATTCACCTGCTCATCGGCCATGCCGCAGATTGCGACATGGACTCCAACGGCCGCGTGCTGCTGTCCCAGACCCTGAGAAGCTTCGCCGGCCTCGACAAGCACATCATGATGGTCGGTCAGGTGGACAAGTTCGAGCTCTGGGACGAGGCGGGCTGGAACCGGCGCCGCGACGAGCTGCTGGATGGCGTGCCCCAGCTTCACGAGGAGCCCTCCGATGTACTGCGTACGCTGGTTCTCTAGGAGACATGAGCAACGACCATGGCCCCGTCCACACGCCGGTTCTACTCGCGGAGGTTATTGATGGGCTCGCGCTGCAGGCAGATGGCATCTACATGGATTGCACCTTTGGTCGCGGCGGCCACACCCGGGCGCTGCTGCGTGAGCTCGGGCCCCGCGCACGGGTGGTCGCCATCGACAGGGACGACCAAGCGGTCGAGGCCGCTCGCGCGCTGGCGGCGGAGGACGCCAGAGTGAGCGTCGAGCACGCCAACTTCGATTCCGTCGGGGCGATCGCGGCCGCCCACCAGCTGGCGGGCAGGGTCAGCGGTATGCTTTTCGACCTCGGTGTTTCCTCGCCGCAGCTCGACGACGCCTCGCGGGGATTTAGCTTTCAGGACGATGGCCCCCTGGACATGCGCATGGACCGGAGTGTCGGTGTGAGTGCAGTTGAGTGGCTGGCGGGCGCCAGCCAGGAGGAGATCGCCAGGGTTCTCCGTGATTTCGGGGAGGAACGCCACGCCAGGCGCATCGCCCGCGCCATCATCGAACGGCGCGCCGACGCGCCCATCGAGACCACCCGGCGGCTGGCGGAGATCGTCGCCGCGGCCAAGCCACGCGCCGGCGCTCGCCGGGGCGCGCGCGGCAAGCATCCGGCAACCCGGGTTTTTCAGGCCATACGCATTCACATCAACGGCGAGCTGCAAGCCCTGGACGCGGCGCTTGCGCAAGCGCCGGACATACTTGCCGCCGAGGGCCGGCTCGCGGTCATCAGCTTTCACTCTTTAGAGGATCGCCGGGTGAAGCGATTCATGCGCGCACGCTCCACGGGGCCGACGGCGCCGAAGGGCATGCCCGTGGTGCCGCCCGGAGCGCCACCGGTGTTGCGCATCGTGGGGCGCGCCATTCGCGCCAGCGCCGACGAGGTGCGCGCCAATCCGCGCGCGCGCAGTGCGGTGCTGCGGATCGCGGCGCGGCGCCCATGAGTCCGCGGCTGACTCTGGCCGTGGCATTGGGTGTGGCGCTGTTCGTTTCCGCCGTGGCGCTGGTGTATGTGCAGCACTATCGGCGTATGCAATTCGTGGAGTTGCGCATACTCGAGCGAGAGCGTGACGCCATGCAGGTGGAGTGGGGACAACTGAAGCTGGAGCAGAGCACCTGGGCGACCCACGAGCGCATCGAGCGCCTGGCGCTCGACAAGCTCGACCTGCACATGCCAGCGGCCGCCGAAGTGGTGCTGGTGAGTCCATGAGGGGATGCGCGTGAAGGGCGGCGGCGAAGCGGGTTTTCCGGGCCGGCGCCGGCTCGTGAAGGGTCTGTTGCTGGTCATCACCGGCGGGCTCTTGTGGCGCGCGGTGGATCTGCAGCACACGGACAAGGATTTTCTGATCGGCCAGGGCGACGCCCGCCATCTGCGCGTGGAGGCGATTCCCGCCCACCGCGGCAGGATTCTCGATCGTAACGGCGAGCCGCTGGCTATCAGCACACCGGTGGACTCGGTGTGGGCAAATCCCCGTGAGCTGGCGGCCGAGCCCCGTCGCTGGCCCGAGCTGGCGAGCCTGCTCGGTCTCGATCTCGGACAGCTGGAGCGCTTGCTGGCACAACGGGGCGGGCGGGAGTTCGTGTATCTGAAGCGTCACGTGGCACCGCAACTGGCGAGTAAGGTCGAGCAGGCGGGCGTGCCCGGCGTATACCTTCAGCGCGAGTACCGGCGCTACTATCCGCTCGGCGAGGTGGCGGCCCACGTGGTGGGCTTCACCAACGTCGACGACATCGGCCAGGAAGGCATGGAGCTCGCTTTCGACGAGCGCCTTCACGGTGTGGGTGGCGCCCACCGGGTGCTGCGCGATCGCCTGGGCCGCATCGTCGAGGAAGTGGAAAGCATTCGCTCGCCCAAGGCCGGTGGCGATCTGGTCCTGAGCCTGGACCGCCGCATTCAGTATCTTGCTTACCGAGCGTTGCTGGGCGCGGTAAAGCGTAGCCAGGCGCGCGGCGGATCGGTGGTGGTGCTGAAGGCGCGCACCGGCGAAGTCCTGGCAATGGTCAACCAGCCCGCCTACAACCCGAACAATCGTGCCCAACGCGTAAGCTCGCGCTACCGCAATCGCGCCGTCACCGACGTCTTCGAGCCCGGTTCGACCATCAAGCCCTTTACCATCGCCGCCGCGTTGGAGACCGGGCGCTTCAACGTTGCGTCCAAGGTAGACACCGGACCCGGGAAGCTGAAAATCGGCAAGTACACGGTGCGCGATCCGCGCAACTACGGCGTCATCGATTTGGCTACGGTGATCCAGAAGTCCAGCAACGTAGGCGCCACGCGCGTGGCGCTGGCGCTCGAGCCGCGCGAGCTGTGGCAGACTTTTACCCGCGTCGGTTTCGGATCCAGCACCGGCAGCGGCTTTCCCGGCGAGGCTGAGGGTGTGCTGAAGCACTATTTCGACTGGGGCGATATTCACCGCGCGACCCTTTCCTTCGGCTATGGATTATCCGTGAGCGCCTTGCAGCTCGCGCAGGCCTACGTGGTGCTCGCCAACGACGGACGCTTCGTGCGCACATCCTTCGAGCGCGTCGACCAGCCGGTGGAGGGTGTTCCCGTTGTGAGCAGCGCGACCGCACGCTCCATGCGCAAGATGCTGGAATCCGTAGTCGGTCCGGGGGGCACGGCCGAACGCGCACGGGTGGCCGGCTACCGGGTTGGCGGCAAGACCGGTACCGTACGCAAGTCCGTTTCCGGCGGTTATGCCAAGGACCGCTACCACGCGGTGTTTGCCGGCCTGGCGCCGATAACGCGGCCACGACTGGTAGTGGTCGTCGTCATCGACGAGCCCGGCGGTGAGGAATATTACGGCGGCCAGGTGGCGGCGCCGGTGTACGCGGAAATCTTAGCGCGCACCATGCGCGTTCTGAGCGTACCTCCCGATGATCCGTCTGTCATCAAGCGCAAGGCTGATTTCGGCCCGCAGCCGGCGCGGTCCACCCGCTGGGCTTATGCGCCGAATGCCGTTTTGTCGCCCAGAGCCCGCTCCGGGGTGGTGCAATGATGGCCGCAGAGCGATTGTCGACGAGCTGGCGACTGGCAGGTCTGTTGGACGGTGTCGTCGATGTACCCGATGCCCTCGACGTGCCGGTTTCGGGCCTGGTTGCGGACAGCCGCGAGATCCTGCCGGGCCAGATCTTCGTGGCGCGTCGTGGCGCCACCACCGACGGAGCGCGCTTTCTGAACGATGCCGTGGCGGCCGGCGCGGTGGCGCTGGTGCGCGAGGGTGAACCCGGCTGCCGACGGCGTGGGGATGGCGTCGTGGAAGTGCGCGTGCCGGACGTGGTGGCATGCACCGGTTTGCTTGCCAGTCGTTTCTTCGATCATCCGTCCCGGGCTCTGGAGGTGATCGGTATCACCGGCACCAACGGCAAGACCTCGGTCGCGCACTTCATCGCCCAAGCCATCGACATGGCTCTCGATATGGCAGCGGCCAGCGCCGAAGGGGAGAAGGCCTGCGGCGTGCTCGGTACCCTCGGCTACGGGCTGCACGGCGCTCTGCGGCCATCCCGGTTGACCACGCCCGACGCAATCGCGGTGCACGGGCAGCTTGCGGAGCTGCGCGGGTTGGGTGCGCGCAAGGTTGTCATGGAAGTGTCTTCCCACGCCCTCGATCAAGGGCGCGTCGCATGCGTCGACTTCGACGGCGCCGTGTTCACCAACCTTAGCCGCGACCATCTGGATTACCACGGCGGCATGCAGGCCTACGGCGACGCCAAGCGCAAGCTCTTCGACTGCACGGCACTGCGCTACGCGGTCATCAACGAGGACGACGCCTACGGCGGGCAGCTGCTCGAACGCCGCCGCGCGCCCGTGCAGACAGTGGCCTACGGTGTCGAGACGCACGGTGAAGCAGCGTCTGCGCCGCGCAATACGCCGTGGCTTCGCGGCCGCGTCACCAATCCCGGCCATTCCGCCATCACCTTGTCGGTAAGAGGGTCCTTCGGTGAGGGACGGCTCGCGACCGGGCTCCTGGGACGCTTCAACGCCTACAACCTGCTGGCGGCCCTGGGCGTGCTTCTGTGCATGGAGTGGCCGCTGGCAACGGCGTTGCAGCGTCTGGCCTGCGTGCAGGCGCCCGCCGGACGTATGCAGCGCTTCGGCGGCGACGCCGGCGAGCCTCTGGTGGTGGTGGACTATTCGCATACTCCGGATTCTCTGGCGCGGGCGCTGGAGAGTCTTCGCGGGCAGTGCGGCGGTAAGCTCTGGTGCGTGTTCGGCGCCGGCGGTGACCGTGACCGGGGCAAGCGCCCGATGATGGGTGCGGCGGCGGCGGCGCTGGCCGATGCCATCGTGCTCACCGATGACAACCCCCGCGGTGAGAATGGTGATCGCATCATCGACGATATTCGCGGCGGGATCCCGGAAGGTTTCCAGGTGCTGAGCGATCGCGATCGCGCCGCGGCCATTCGATTGGCGGTGGCGGGGGCCGCGGCCGACGATGTGGTTTTGGTGGCCGGCAAGGGCCACGAGAATTATCAGGAATCCGGTGGCAGACGGCTGCCGTTCAGCGACGCGGCGGCGGTACGCGCGGCGCTGGAGGCTGAGCGGGCGTGATACGTATGCAGGTAGCGGAAGCAGCCGCCGTGTTAGCGGTGCGATGCAGTGACGGTGACTCGGTGTTTCTCGGCTGCAGCACCGACTCGCGCAGCTGCAGGCGGGAACAGCTGTTCGTCGCCCTCGAGGGCCCCAACCACGACGGCCACGAGCACGTGGCCGAAGCCGAGCGGCGTGGCGCGGCGGCGGCCCTGGTGTCCCGAACGGTGAATGCGTCGCTGCCGTTGATCCGGGTCGGCGATACTTTGCAGGCATTGGGTCGCCTTGCCGGAGCGTGGCGGGATCGTTTCGAGCTTCCCGTTATCGGCGTGGCCGGCAGTAACGGTAAGACCACGGTCAAAGAAATGCTGGCGGCGATCCTGAGCGCCGGCACCCGGGTGCTGGCGACCAGGGGCAATCTGAACAACGAAATCGGATTGCCGCTGACGTTGATGGAGTTGAACGACGAGCACCGCCTGGCGGTCATCGAGATGGGCGCCAATCATCCCGGTGAGATTGCGCGGCTGGCGCGACTGACGCGTCCCCACGTGGGCGTCATCACCCAGTGCGCGCCCGCGCACCTGGAGGGCTTCGGCAGCATCGAAGGAGTGGCGCGGGCCAAGGGCGAGCTGCTCGCGAATCTGGACCGGGGTGGTACCGCGGTCATCAACATGGACGACGATTTCGCGCCCCTGTGGCGCCGCCTCGCGGGCAGCCGACGCTGTCTGGGCTTCGCCATCGACAGCTCTGCGGACGTGGCCGCCCAGTGGCGTCAGGAGGAGACCGGGAGCCGCATCGAGATGACCACACCCGCCGGTCCAATCCGGCTGCGCCTGGCATTGCCCGGACGGCACAACGTCGCGAATGCTGCTGCCGCCACCGCCGCGGCGCTCGCGGTGGGCGCCGGGCTAGAAGCCATTGTCAACGGGCTCGAGGGCATGCAGCCTGTACCGGGGCGCCTGGAGCCGAAGTCCATCGGCGATGGCATATGCATCATCGACGACACTTACAACGCCAATCCCGCCTCGTTGCAGGCGGGACTGGAAGTGCTCGCCGCGTTTCCCGGTCGCCACTGGCTGGTGCTCGGCGACATGGCGGAGCTCGGCGACGAGGCTTACGCCTACCACCGGCAGGTGGCGCAGCTGGTGCGCGATTATCGCGTCGAACGACTGCTGACCATCGGTGAATTGAGCCGGCTGACCACGACCAGTTTCGGTGAGGGCGCGCACCACCATGCATCCATGGATGCCCTGGTGGCGTCGCTGGAAGAAACACTCGAACCGCACACCACGGTGCTCGTCAAGGGCTCGCGCTCCATGGGGTTGGAACGTGTTGTGGCGGCGCTGACTTCGGAGTGACCGATGCTTTTGAAACTAACCGAATACCTGGGCCAGTTTCACAGCGGATTCGGCGTGTTCCAGTACTTGACCCTGCGCGCCATTCTCGGCGCGCTGACGGCGCTCACGATTTCGTTGATCGTGGGCCCGTCGATGATTCGCCGCCTGAGCAGATTTCAGATCGGGCAGACGGTGCGCGACGACGGACCGGAAAGCCATTTCACCAAAGCCGGGACGCCGACCATGGGTGGCTCACTGATTCTGGTCGCCATTGCCACCAGCACGTTGTTCTGGTCGGATCTGAGCAACCGCTTCGTATGGGTGGTGTTGATCGTGACGCTGCTCTACGGCGCGGTCGGCTGGGTGGACGACTACAAGAAGCTCGTGAAAGGCGATCCGAAAGGTCTGCCCGCGCGTCACAAATACTTCTGGCAGTCGGTGATCGGGCTCGGCTGTGCGCTGTTCCTCTATTACACGGCCAGCGTTCCCGCCGAGACGCAGTTGATCGTGCCCTTCTTCAAGGATGTCGCCATCGATCTCGGTTGGGGTTTCGTTCTGCTCACCTACTTCGTCATCGTCGGCTCGAGCAACGCGGTCAACCTCACCGATGGCCTGGACGGGCTCGCGATTCTTCCCACCGTGATGGTGGCAGGGGCGTTCGCCATTTTCGCCTACGTGACCGGCAACTTTTCCTTCGCCAATTACCTCGGATTTCCATTCATCCTGGGAGTAGGCGAGATCGTGGTCTTCTGTGGCGCCATCGTCGGTGCCGGGCTCGGTTTCTTGTGGTTCAACACCTATCCGGCCCAGGTGTTCATGGGCGACATCGGAGCACTCGCACTGGGCGCGGCGCTCGGTGTGGTGGCGGTGGTCACACGTCAGGAGCTGGTGCTCCTGATCATGGGTGGCGTGTTCGTCATGGAAACCGTGTCGGTGATCCTGCAGGTGGCATCGTTCAAGCTGACCGGCAAGCGTATTTTCCGCATGGCGCCGCTGCACCATCACTTCGAGCTCAAGGGCTGGCCGGAATCCCGGGTCATCGTGCGCTTCTGGGTCATTACCATGATTCTAGTGATGGTCGGGTTGGCAACCTTGAAGATTCGCTGACATGACAGGTAATGATTACAGTCAATGATTGAGGGGACCACCGCACAGCAAGACGAGCCCGGCACGCTGGTAGTGGGCCTCGGCAAGACCGGGCTCTCCTGCGTGCGGCACCTGCGACGCTTGGGCCGCCGCGTGACCGCGGTGGACAGCCGGCCTTCGCCGCCAGCTCTGAGTGCCGTGTGCGAAGAGTTTCCCGAGGTGCGAGTCACCCTCGGCGGGTTTCCCCGGCAGGCTTTTCAGGGTGTGGACGACATCGTCGTGAGCCCGGGCGTATCGCTCGCGGAGCCCGCGCTCGAGCAGGCGGTGGCGGCGCACATCCCGGTGTGCGGTGACATCGAGCTGTTCGCCCGCGCGGTGGGTGCGACACCGGTGGTCGCTATCACCGGCTCCAATGGCAAGAGTACGGTGACGACCATGGTCGCGGACATGCTGCGCATGGACGGCAGGCGCGTGGGTGTCGGCGGCAATCTCGGTATGCCGGCGCTTTCGCTGCTCGATGGCGAGCGCCCCGAAGTGTACCTGCTCGAGCTCTCGAGCTTTCAGCTCGAGACCACCGACTCCCTCGAGCCACGGGTGGCCGCGCTGCTCAACGTGAGCGCCGACCACATGGATCGCTACGCCGATGTGGAAGTGTATGCCCGCACCAAGGCCCGCATCTTCACGGGCCGCGGCGCCATGGTGCTCAACCGTGACGATACCCGGGTCGCGGCCATGGCGCGCGACGACCGCGAGGTGATTTTCTACACCCTCGGTGTTCCCCGGGCTGGCGAGTTCGGTCTTCGCCAGGGCCGCCATGGCGACACTCTCAGCTTCGGCGAGACTCCCATTCTGGCCGCCGACAAGCTGACGGTGGCGGGGCTCCACAACGTCTCCAACGGGCTCGCGGCCATGGCCGTCGCAAGCGTTTTGGGCGTCCGCCACGAGACAATGGCGCGCGCTTTGCAGGATTTCCGCGGCTTGCCCCACCGTTGCCAGCTGGTCGCCGAAGCCGGCGGCGTGCGCTGGTTCGACGACTCCAAGGCCACCAACGTGGGCGCCACGGTGGCCGCCATAGTTGGTCTCGGTGGCCCCCGCGATAGCTCTCCCGATGACAATCGCCGCCTCATTCTGATCGCCGGCGGTGACTCCAAGGGCGCGGATTTCTCGGCTTTGGCGGAGCCGCTCGCCCATTACGTGCGCCTGGCCGTGCTCATCGGCCGCGACGCCGGGCACGTCGCCGCGGTGGCCGAAGATGTGGTGGATATCGTGCATGCCGACGGCATGGCGGACGCCGTCGAGATTGCCCACCGGCAGGCGCAGTCGGGTGACAGCGTGCTGCTGGCGCCGGCTTGCGCGAGCTTCGACATGTACCCGAACTACGAGAAGCGCGGCGATGCCTTCGCCGCCGAGGTACACCGGGTGCTGGCGTCATGAATACGGTGCTCGGACGGCAGGCGTGGTCCCACGAGCAAGTCGAGCACATTCGCGGCTTGCAGCAACGTTACGACGCGCAGTTGATCGTTGCCGTGCTGGCGCTCATGGGAATCGGTCTGGTGATGGTGGCATCCGCGTCTATTTCCATCGCAACCCGCGAGCTCGGCGATCCTCTTTATTACTTCTGGCGACAGAGTGTCTATGTCGCCATCAGCCTCGCGCTGATGCTGGCAGGGACGCGCATTCCATTGCAGGCATGGCGCAGCCTCAGCCCCGTTCTGTTGGGCGTAGGCGCGCTGCTGCTGGCACTCGTGTTCATTCCCGGAATCGGCAGGGAAGTCAACGGCAGCGCGCGCTGGATCAGTCTCGGACCGTTCAACCTGCAGCCATCGGAACCCATGAAGCTGTTCATGGTTCTGTATCTCGCCGGCTATCTGGTGCGGCGCGGCGAGCTGGTACGCAGCACCGTGGGCGGATTTATCCGGCCCATGTCGATGCTTGCGGTGATCGGCGTGCTGTTGCTGTTCGAGCCCGATTACGGTGCCACCGTGGTGCTGTTCACCACCGCGCTCGGCATGTTGTTCCTCGGCGGCGTGCCCTTCTGGAGCTTTGTCGGCTGGGCTGCGTTCGTCGTGATCAGCATGGGCGTGGTGGTGATGGCGGCTCCCTACCGTGTCGAGCGGTTGCTCACTTTCATGAATCCCTGGGCGGATCCCTTCGGCAGCGGATTTCAGCTTACCCAGGCGCTCATCGCCATCGGCAGCGGCGAGTGGTTGGGGGTCGGCTTGGGCAGCAGCGTGCAGAAGCTTTTCTACCTGCCCGAGGCGCATACGGATTTTCTGTTCGCGGTGCTCGCCGAGGAACTCGGTATGTTGGGCGTGCTGGCAGTGATCCTGACGTTCACTTTCATCGTCTTGCGCGCCGTCGCCATAGGTGTCCGCGCCGAACGTGCCGGACACGAGTACGGCGCGCACCTGGCCTACGGTGTGGGCCTGCTCATCGGCCTGCAGGCTTTCATCAACATCGGCGTGAACATGGGGCTCCTGCCCACCAAGGGGCTCGCGCTGCCGCTCATGAGCTACGGTGGCTCCAGTCTCGTCGTCAACAGCATTGCCGTGGGTCTCGTCATGCGCGTCGACTACGAGCTGCGGAGACGGCTGTGAGTGGTGATAAAGATCAACGCGCCCGAGACGCCCTCTCGGTGCTGGTCATGGCTGGCGGCACCGGCGGTCATGTGTTTCCTGCGCTGGCCGTAGCGAAACAGCTCGAAAGTGATGGCGCACGGGTCGTCTGGCTCGGAACCCCGGACAGCTTCGAGTCACGGCTGATTCCCGATACCGGCATCCCGTTTCACGAGGTGCCGGTGAGGGGGTTGCGCGGCAAGGGATGGCTCGGCTGGTTGCAGGCGCCGTTTGCGTTGACACGCGCACTCCTGCTCGCACTTCGCGCACTCCGCGAGCTTTCGCCGGATCTCGTCCTGGGCATGGGTGGTTACGCAACCGGGCCCGGTGGGGTGGCCGCAAGGCTGCTGGGAAAACCGCTCGTGATTCACGAGCAGAATGCTGTGCCGGGTCTCACGAACCGGCTGCTGGCGCGCATTGCCACTCGCGTGCTGGAAGCGTTCCCCTGCAGCTTTCCGGCCTCTCGCCGGGCTCGCCATACGGGCAATCCGGTACGCGAGGAGGTAGTGCGGCTTGCCGCGCCGGAGCAGCGTTTGATGGGTCGCAGCGGTCCCCTGCGCCTGCTGGTGCTGGGCGGCAGTCAGGGCGCCCGGGTACTGAACGAGGTGGTTCCCGGTGCCATCGCCGGGCTCGCCGATCCGGCTATCGTCGAGGTGCGCCATCAGACCGGGGAAGCCCATCTGGAAGATACGCGCGAGCGATATCACAAAGCCGGCATTGCCGCCGAGCCGGTGGCTTTCATCGAGGACGTCGCCGGCGCCTATGGCTGGGCGGATCTGGTGGTGTGCCGAGCGGGCGCGTTGACGATTTCGGAGCTGGCCGTTGCCGGCGTCGCCTCGGTGCTGGTGCCTTTTCCCTACGCGGTGGACGACCATCAGACCCGCAACGGTCTTCATCTGGCCAACGCCCATGCCGCGGTGCTCATTGATCAGAGCGACCTGAGCGCCACGCGCCTCGGCGGTCTTCTGGCCGAGTTTCATGGCGCGCGGCAACGCCTGCTGCGCATGGCGGTGGCGGCACGGCGCCTCGGCATTCCCACCGCCACCCGGCAAGTCAGCGATTGTTGCCTGGAGTTCGCCCATGCGTGAGCGCCTGGGCGTCACCAGCTGCCACTCGCGTGCGGACGCCGACACCGGAGGCGGGCTTGCGCCGGTGGACCACGACGTGTGGATGAAGCGCGTGCGCCGCGTGCACTTCATCGGCATCGGCGGCGCCGGTATGGGTGGCATTGCCGAGGTGCTGCATACCCTCGGTTTTCAGGTATCGGGCTCGGACCTGGGAGCCAGCGCCATGACCAGGCGCCTCGAGAATCTTGGTGTGCGCGTCGCCATCGGCCACGATCCGCAGCTCGTGCAAGGTTGCGAGGTGGTAGTCGTCACGACCGCCATCGCGGAAGACAACGCGGAGCTCGCGAGCGCCCGCGCCCTGCACATCCCCGTCGTGCCGCGGGCACAAATGCTGGCCGAGCTGATGCGTTTTCGCCACGGTATCGCGATCGGCGGCACCCACGGCAAGACCACCACCACCAGTCTGGTGGCAAGCGTGCTGGCTGAGGGCGGACTCGATCCCACCTATGTGATCGGCGGCCGCCTCATCGGCAGCGGCGTCAACGCGCGCCTCGGCGCAAGCCGCTACCTGGTCGCAGAGGCCGACGAGAGCGATGCCTCCTTTCTGTGTCTGCAACCGATGATGGCGGTGGTCACGAACATCGACGAGGACCATCTCGAGACTTATGGTGGCGACTTTCAGCGTCTTACCCAGACCTTCCTGGATTTTCTGCATCGCCTGCCCTTTTACGGTCAGGCCGTGCTGTGTTACGAGGATCCGACCATCCGCGACCTGTTGCCCGAGATCGCGAAACCGGTGACCACCTACGGCTTCAGCGACAAAGCCGATGTGTATGCCACCCATGTGCGCCAGCGAGGCACGCGCAGTCACTTCCGTGTGCACCGCGGCCACCGCGACGATGGCGGCAAGCCTCTCGACGTGGTCCTCAACCTGCCTGGAAGGCACAACGTGCTGAACGCCCTCGCGGCGATCGCCGTGGCATGGGAACTCGATGTGGACGACGCTGCGGTGGGACGTGCGTTGGCCGGTTTTCAGGGTATTGCACGACGCTCACAGGACTACGGGCAGCGGTTGAGTCCCGCGGGCAGCATCACGTTGGTGGACGACTACGCCCACCATCCCCGGGAGATCGCCGCGACCCTGCAGGCGGCGCGGTCGAGCTGGCCGGAACGCCGCCTGGTGGTGGTGTTCCAACCGCACCGCTACACGCGCACGCGGGATTTGTTCGAGGACTTCAGTCAGGTGTTGTCGGAGGCCGACGCGCTGGTGATGCTGGATGTCTACCCGGCCGGAGAAACGCCCATCGGCGGTGCCGATGGACGCACCTTGTGTCGCGCCATTCGCGCCCGCGGTCAGGTGGATCCGGTGTTCGTCGACAGGCTCGGGGATCTCGCCGAGATGCTTCCCGGTGTGCTCGCGGACGGCGACGTGTTGCTGGTGCTCGGCGCGGGCGACATCGGCAACCTGGCGCCGGAGCTTGCAGAGCTCTGGGCCGAGGCGGCGCCTGCGAAGGAGGGCAGGGGCGCGTCATGACCGCCCCCGCAGCGACCATGGACAAACATCGCGGCGAATTGCGCATCGACGAACCGCTGTCGCGCCACACCGTGTGGGGCATCGGCGGGCCGGCGAAGCGTTTCTACCGGCCCGCGGACATACAGGATCTCGCCGAGTTCATGACCAGCCTGCCCACGGACGAGGCGATCTTCTGGTTGGGACTGGGCAGCAACGTGCTGGTGCGCGACCGGGGTATCGACGGCACGGTCATCGCCACCGACGAGCTCGATGCCATCGAAGTCGTCGAAGACACCCGCGTGTGGGTGGAAGCGGGTGTCGCCTGTCCCAAGGTGGCGAAGTTCTGTGCCACGCGGCAGATGAGCGGCGGTGAGTTTCTTGCTGGCATCCCCGGTTCGATGGGAGGCGCGCTGGCCATGAACGCCGGCGCCTTCGGCGGCGAGATCTGGGATCTCGTGGAATCGGTGCAGACAATCGCGCGTGACGGGAGACTTCGCCGACGCGCGGCGAACGAATACGCGATCGGTTACCGCAGTGTCGAGGGCCCCGGTGAAGAATGGTTCACGGCTGCGGAGCTGCGGTTGACTGCAGACGAGGGCGGAAACGCCGCGGCGCGCATCAGGGAATTGCTGCGGCGTCGCGCCGAAACTCAGCCCATGGGAACCCGCAATTGCGGCTCGGTTTTCCGCAATCCGCCTGGCGACCACGCGGCGCGCCTCATCGAAGCCAGCGGTCTCAAGGGTGAACGTGTCGGCAACGCGGTGGTATCGGAAAAGCACGCAAATTTCATAATCAATACCGGCGGCGCTTCGGCAGCCGACGTGGAGGCACTCATCCAGCGAGTGGTAAATCGCGTCCACGTGGACAGCGGGGTACGCCTGGTGCGCGAGGTGCGCATCGTCGGCCGTTCCGTGGAAGGAGGGCATGACCGATGATCCTCGGATCCCGCCCCCGACAGTTGCTTGTCGTCTCATTGCTGGTGGCATTGATCGGCGCTGCTGTGCCGATTGCGCAGCGTCTGGACGGACACAAGGTGAACTCGGTGCGCGTCGCGGGGGACTTCAGGCACGTGTCGCGCTACGCCCTCGAGACTGTGGTTGCGGATCAGATAACAAAGGGTTTTTTCGAGGTGGACGTGGAGGCCGTGCGAGCGGCTTCGCGCGCCCTTCCCTGGGTGCGTGAAGCATCCGTTCGGCGGGTCTGGCCAGACAGTCTGCATGTCGCCATCGTCGAGCGTCAGCCGATCGCACGCTGGAACGACGAGACCCTGATGGAGGCAGACGGGTCGCTGTTCGAGCCCCATGGCAGGGCTCGCGGGTTGAACCTGCCGATGCTCGCTGGTCCGGCGCAAAGCGAACGCGAGGTTCTTGCAGCCCATGGCCGATTCCGCACTGCTCTGGGACCGCTGGGTGGTGGTATCGAAAGCCTGCGATTGCTCGATCGTGGCGGCTGGCGCCTGGTGCTCGTCAACGGCACGACGCTCGTGCTTGCCGAGGGGCAGGGGGCTTCGACGCTGAAGCGATTCGCGCGTGCGGCAGCCAAGGAGATTGCCGAGCATCTGGATCAGATCGAGCAAGTCGATCTTCGTTATGCGGGCGGCTTTGCCGTGCGCTTGAAGCAGGTTCCCGAAAGAGCTAACGAGGGTTGAGTCTGGTGAAGAAGACCGACAAGAAACTGATCGTAGGCCTGGATATTGGTACATCCAAGGTGTCGGCCGTCGTCGGCGAGTTGTCGGACGATGACGTAATAGAGGTGATCGGTATCGGCATTCATCCGTCGCGCGGATTGAAGAAGGGTGTTGTCGTCAACATCGAATCCACCGTGCAGTCGATACAACGCGCCGTCGAGGAAGCGGAGCTGATGGCGGGTTGTCAGATTAATTCGGTTTATGCAGGCATCGCCGGAAATCATATTCGCAGCCTCAACTCCCACGGCATCGTCGCCATTCGGGACAAAGAGGTAACGCCCAGCGATGTCGACCGGGTAATCGACGCGGCACGCGCCGTGGCGATCCCCGCCGATCAGAAGATCATTCACATTCTGCCGCAGGAATTCATCATCGATAACCAGGAGGGCATCAAAGAGCCGGTCGGCATGTCCGGCGTGCGCCTGGAATCGAAAGTGCACATGGTCACGGGTGCGGTGAGCGCTGCACAGAACATTATTAAATGCGTGCGTCGTTGCGGACTCGAAGTCGATGACATCATCCTGCAACAGCTCGCGTCGAGTTATTCCGTGCTGCTGGACGATGAGAAGGAGCTCGGTGTGTGTCTGGTGGACATCGGTGGCGGTACCACTGATATCGCGGTGTTCACCGAGGGCGCGATCCGGCATACCGCCGTCATTCCGATCGCCGGCGATCAGGTAACGAACGACATCGCCGTGGCGCTCAGAACGCCGACCCAGAATGCGGAAGAGATAAAGATCAAGTACGCGTGTGCGCTGGCCCAGCTCGCCACTGCCGACGAAAGTATCGAGGTGCCGAGCGTCGGCGAACGGCCGCCACGCCGGCTTGCACGTCAGACGCTCGCCGAAGTCGTCGAGCCTCGCTATGAAGAGTTACTGACGCTGGTACAGGCGGAGCTCCGGCGCAGCGGCTTCGAGGACTTGATCGCGGCGGGTGTCGTGCTCACCGGCGGCAGCTCGAAGATGGAAGGCCTGATGGATCTGGCCGAGGAAATACTCCACATGCCGGTGCGCATCGGCATGCCGCAGACCGTGTCCGGCCTGTCGGACGTGGTGCGAAATCCAATCTACGCCACCGGCGTAGGGCTGCTGATGTTCGGGCACAAGAACATGCGCGAACGAGGTTCACAATCCGTCTCAGGTGGAGGATTCAAGCCCGTCTGGGAACGAATGAAGAGTTGGTTCCAGGGTAATTTTTGAAGGTGTAACTGACCTCGGTGTTGGAGGGGAAACGATGTTTGAACTAGTAGATTCATATAGTCAAAGCAGTGCCGTAATTCGAGTGATCGGCATCGGTGGCGGTGGCGGTAACGCCGTGGAGCATATGTTGACGTCGAATATAGAAGGCGTCGAATTCGTGTGTGCCAATACCGATGCCCAGGCACTCAACAAGTCCTCGGTGCGTACCGCGTTGCAGCTGGGGAACAACGTGACCAAGGGTCTGGGCGCCGGTGCAGATCCGGACGTCGGGCGCCAGGCGGCGCTGGAAGACCGTGACCGGATCGTCGATCTTCTCGAAGGCTCGGACATGATTTTCATCACTGCCGGCATGGGCGGAGGAACCGGAACAGGTGCTTCACCCATTTTCGCGCAACTTGCCAAGGAGCTCGGGGTTCTAACCGTGGCCGTGGTCACCAAGCCCTTCCCGTTCGAGCTGAAGCGGCGAATGAAGATCGCAGAAACCGGAATCGCCGAGCTGGGTCAGCACGTGGACTCGCTCATCACCGTGCCGAACGAGAAGCTGCTGAGCGTGCTGGGCGGCGGCATCTCGCTGCGGGATGCTTTCAAGGCGGCAAACGATGTGTTGCACGGAGCAGTGCAGGGTATCGCGGAGCTCATCACGCGCCCCGGCATGATCAACGTGGATTTCGCCGATGTGCGAACGGTGATGTCCGAAAAGGGCCGCGCCATGATGGGCTCGGGGCGTGCCGTGGGTGAAGACCGGGCGCGCAAGGCGGCTGAAGCGGCCATCGCCTGTCCGCTTCTCGAGGACGTCAATCTGAGCGGTGCCCGGGGGATTCTCGTGAACGTGACCGCGGGCCCGGATCTGGGCATGGATGAGTTTGCCCAGGTCGGCGAGGCCATCGGTGAATTCGCGTCCGAGAACGCCTTGGTAGTCATCGGCACGACCTTGGACGAAGAGGTCAAGGACGAGCTGCGGGTGACGGTGGTTGCCACCGGCCTGGGCCAGGAAGCGGTGCGCATGGAGCGCGATATGCGTCTGGTGGCACAGGCCGCCGGCAGCGATGTGGACTACAAGCGCTTCGATATGCCGACGGTCATGCGCAAGCAACCGGCGAGGGAAAAGGAGCCTGCCACCGATGTGGACACGGACTCCGAGTATCTGGATATACCGGCGTTCTTGCGTCGTCAGGCTGACTGAGGAGCTGCTCCAGACGGCTGTCCGCCCCCGGTTTTCTGCCCGGGGCGGGGAGCGGTCCCACGACTTGGTGTCCGAATCGGAATCCGGGAGCACCGCTTTGGCGCTAAGCCGACTATAGTTTCTGGTATGGCTCTACAACTGTCACTGCGGGCCCGGCTGGTTCGCGCGCCCGGGGATTCTGTGCTAGCATTTTCGGCGTTCCGCGGGGTTACAACGGTGGTTTGGAACCAGCCGCCGCCGGCAAGAATAGCCACATACCCACAATATGCATTTCGCGTCGGGCCGGGGGGGGCACAGCAGTAATGATCAGGCAGCGCACGCTGAAAAACGTTATTCGTGCTACCGGCGTCGGATTACATACCGGCGAGAAAGTCTACCTCACGTTAAGACCCGCCCCCGCCAACAGCGGCATCCGTTTCCGGCGTGTCGACCTCGAACCAATAGTCGAGATAAAGGCCAGCCCCGAAAATGTCGGTAGCACCTCGCTTTCTACGAGCTTGAGTGCGGGTGATGTGCACGTTTCCACCGTCGAGCATCTGCTTTCCGCAATGGCGGGGCTCGGTATCGACAACGCCTATGTGGATTTGAGTGCCGAAGAAGTGCCGATCATGGACGGCAGCGCCGGGCCCTTCGTTTTTCTCATTCAGTCCGCTGGCGTCGAAGAGCAGAATGCCGCCAAGCAGTTCATTCGAATCAAGCGCCCCATCAAGGTGGAAGAAGAGGATAAGTGGGCTCAGGTAGAGCCATTCGATGGTTTCAAGGTTTCTTTCGCCATCGAGTTCAATCATCCGGTATTCAGAGAGTGCCGCAACGAGGCGTCGGTGGATTTCTCCACCATCTCTTTCGTCAAGGAAGTGAGTCGCGCGCGTACCTTCGGATTCCGCTGCGATCTCGAGGCGTTGCATGCGAACAATCGCGCGCTCGGGGCGAGCGTCGACAATGCTATCGTGGTTGACGATTATCGGGTTCTCAACGAAGACGGGCTGCGCTACGACGACGAATTCGTAAAGCACAAGGTGCTGGACGCAATCGGAGATTTGTACCTTCTCGGGCACAGCCTTATCGGCGCCTTCAGCGGATACAAATCCGGACACGCGCTCAACAACAGGTTGCTACGCACGCTTCTCGCCGACGCGAGCGCCTGGGAAATGGTGACCTTCGGCGAAGGCGTCGACGCGCCCATCATTTTCATGCAGCCCGTATCCGCCGGCTGAGGCGCGGCGTCCGGTTTCAATCCGATTCCGCGCTCCGGACCGGATGCCGGATGCGCAGTACAAGTTTAACGACTTGGGGGTTGGTGATCGGGGGCGAACAGGCCGCGGGCGAGGCTTGCCCGAGGACAACAGCCCGCTTTTCCCCCTGGTCGGGACCGAATCGGACGATCAATCCCGCTTCTCACGGTCGGCCCGCCCGGCGAGCCGCTTGAGGACGCTGGCCAGCGCCTCGTTTTCGGAGGTCCGGGCGACGCATTCGAGCAGGGCCGCGGAGCGGTTCGAGAGCCGCGGCCGGGGCCGCGCAGGCGGATCGCTGGGTGATTTCGTGGGACGGGTCACGATTTGCACCTTGTTCAGCCCGGGGTTGTCCAGGCGGCTGCGCAGATGGTCTAGAATCTGAGGGGTCAGGTAGCGGACGCGGGCTGACCAGGCGGGTGATTCCGCCACCAGGGTCAGGGTTTCGCCGCTTGCCCGGGCCACGCTCACGCGGCCCTTGAGGGGTTCGTCCAGGAACTCGTCGAGGGCGTCGTTGGCGAGCCCCAAGCGGCGGCCGGCAGCCATCAGCCTGCCGAGTGGCGTTAGCGAGCTGCCCAGAAGCTGGCGCATCGAGACGAAGGGGATGCCACTCATATCCGAGACTCGATGAGGATAAATGTGATCGGGTTCGCTACCTGCAGGAGCGGGAGCGGAATCGCGTCGAGGCAACGGCGCTCCCGGCGAAACTTATAATCGGCCCGTATGGAAATACTATTCATATCCAGCAATCGGCGTAGCGGCCATCGAGCGCACTTCGGCAGCGCGGCCTCATTATCGCTCATGGTGGCCGTCATTGCCCTGTTCGCCGGTGCCTACTATCTGGGATATCGCTCGGCGCCCGGCGCCTTCGATCCCGGCCCGGAGCTGTACGCCGCCGCCTGGCAGGAGGAGGTGCGGCACCAGCGGGGCGAGGTGGATGGTGCCATCGGCGACGCCGAGCGAAATCTGGACGCCCTGGCGCTCAGAATGGGCGAAATTCAGTCCAGGGTGGTGCGTCTGGACGCGTTGGGCACGCGTCTGGTGGAGATGGCGGATCTGGATGCCGAGGAGTTCAACTTCGACGACGTCCCGGCCCGCGGCGGACCCGATCTGGTCACCGAGCGCGAGCCCTTCCAGGTGCCGGATTTTCTGGCCTCCCTGGAGGAGCTGGTAAGGGTGCTGGAAGATCGCGAGCCGAAGCTCGCGGTGGTGGAAGGGACGCTGATGAACCGCAAGCTGGGCGCCGAGGTCTATCCCACCGGCCGCCCGGTGAGCAAAGGCTGGATTTCGTCGGTCTTCGGCTGGCGTAACGATCCTCTCACCGGCAAGCGCGCTTTCCACGAGGGTATCGATTTCGCCGGTCGTGCCAGCAGTGAAGTGGTGGCGGCGGCAGCCGGAGTCGTCGTCTGGTCAGGCAAGCGCTGGGGATTCGGCAATGCCGTCGAGGTCAATCACGGCAACGGCTATTCGACGCTCTATGCCCACAACAAGAAGAATCTCGTCAAGGTCGGGGAAACGGTCAAGAAGGGGCAGGTGCTTGCGCTGCTCGGATCCACGGGCCGCTCGAGTGGACCGCACGTTCACTTCGAAGTGCGCCGCAACGGCAAGGCCGTCAATCCCATGAAATTCGTGCGCGCAACGCGCTAGAATTCTCCGGTCTTGAGCCACACGGGGTTGCTTTTTCGCGCGGCGGACCCCATTTCCCCCGCTTTGGAGTATCAGGATGCGGGTCAGCTCCCCAGGCGGGTTTCTTGACAAACGCATTCTGGTGCCCATCATCACCCCACGCAGTCGAAAGAGCCGGGGAGTCTGCCTCTCCTCAGCTCGAGCAAAGGCATGATCACGAACGTAATCAGAAAAATCGTCGGCAGCCGCAACGAGCGGCAGATTCGACGAATGCGCAAGACGGCCGAGAGCGTCAACGTCCTCGAGCCCGAGGTCCAGAAGGTCTCGGATGCCGAGCTCCGGGCCAGGACCGACAAATTCCGCGAGCGCCGCGCCGCCGGTGAGTCCCTGGAGCAGCTGCTGCCGGAGGCCTTCGCCACGGTGCGTGAGGCCGCCCGGCGCACCCTCGATATGCGCCACTTCGACGTTCAAATCGTCGGCGGTATCGCGCTGCACGAGGGTCATATCGCGGAGATGCGCACCGGCGAGGGCAAGACCCTGGTCGCCACGCTGCCCGCCTACCTGAACGCCCTGGACGGGCACGGCGTGCACATCGTGACCGTGAATGACTATCTGGCGCGGCGCGACGCGGAGTGGATGGGCCACATCTACGAATTTCTGGGCATGCGTACCGGTGTCGTCGTGCCGGGTATGCTCCCCCAGGAAAAGCAAGAGGCCTACTCGGCCGATATCGTCTACGGAACCAACAACGAATACGGATTCGACTACCTGCGTGACAACATGGCGTTCATGGCCGCGGAACGTACCCAGGGCCGTCTGCACTATGCAATCGTCGACGAAGTGGACTCGATTCTCATCGACGAAGCGCGTACACCGCTCATCATCTCGGGCCCGACGGATGAGAACTCCGACCTGTATGTGCGCGTCAATCGTCTCATTCCGCACTTGAAGCGACAGGAAGTGGAGGATGGTCCGGGTGATTTCAGCGTCGACGAAAAGGCGAAACAGGTATATCTCACGGAGGAGGGCCATCAGCGGGTAGAAGAGATGCTCGAAAAGGAGGGCATGCTGGAGGCCGGTCAGAGTCTCTATGACGCCAGCAATATCGTGCTCATGCACCATCTCATGTCGGCGTTGCGTGCCCATGCGCTGTTCGCCTTGAACGTCGACTACATCGTCAAGGACGGTGAGATCGTCATCGTCGACGAGTTCACCGGTCGTACCATGCACGGCCGCCGCTGGTCGGAAGGCCTGCACCAGGCGATGGAAGCAAAGGAAGGCGTGCCGATTCAGAACGAGAACCAGACGCTCGCATCGATCACCTTCCAGAATTACTTCCGGCTCTATGACAAGCTTTCCGGGATGACGGGAACGGCCGACACTGAAGCCCCCGAGTTCCTGCAGATTTACGGCCTCGAGGTCCTGGTGATACCCACCCACATGGATATGATCCGCTCGGACTTCACCGATCTCGTGTACTTGACCAAGGACGAGAAGTTCGAGGCGATTCTCGAGGATATCCGGGACTGCCGAACGCGGGGGCAGCCGGCGCTGGTAGGTACCGCGTCCATCGATACATCCGAATATCTCTCGGGGTTGCTGAAGAAAGAGGGCATTCCGCACCAGGTGCTGAATGCCAAGCAACATGCCCGGGAGGCCGAGGTTATCGTGCAGGCGGGCCGCCCCGGGACCATCACCATCGCCACCAACATGGCGGGGCGCGGTACCGACATCGTTCTGGGCGGTAATCTTCAGGCGGAGCTCGAGCAACTCGAGGGCGCTGAAGCGGCGGAAATCGAGAAGCACCGCGGGGAATGGCGGGAGCGCAATCAAGCGGTCCTGGCAGCCGGCGGATTGCACATCATCGGCACCGAGCGTCACGAGTCCAGGCGCATCGACAATCAGCTTCGGGGACGTTCGGGCCGCCAGGGAGACGTGGGGTCGAGCCGCTTCTACCTGTCGCTGGAAGACGATTTGATGCGCATATTCGCCTCCGACAGGGTGTCGGCGATCATGCAGAAGCTGGGAATGGAAAAAGGCGAAGCCATCGAGCATCCCTGGGTAACCAAGGCCATCGAGAACGCTCAGCGCAAAGTCGAGGGCCGCAACTTCGACGTGCGCAAGCAGTTGTTGGAGTACGACGATGTCGCCAGCGATCAGCGCAAGGAAGTTTACGCGCTGCGTAACGAGCTGATGAGCGAAGACGACGTTTCGGATCGCATTTCCCAGATTCGCGCTGACGTGTTGAGCGAAGTTATCGATACACACATCACGCCCCAGAGCCTGGACGAGCAGTGGGACGTGCCAGGACTGGAAGAGTCTCTGAAACGCGAGTTTGACATGGAGATGGACGTGTCAGGTTGGCTGGCCGCGGACGAGTCCCTGCACGAGGAACCCCTGCGGCAACAGATTCTGGACGAGATCACGCAAGCCTATGAGGACAAGAAACGACTTGCCGGCGAAGAGATCATCCGCAACTTCGAAAAGGCCGTCATGCTGCAAGTGCTGGACGCCGCGTGGAAAGAGCACCTGGCGGCCATGGACTATCTGCGTCAGGGAATACACTTGCGCGGCTATGCACAGAAAAATCCCAAGCAGGAGTACAAGCGTGAAGCCTTCGAGATGTTCCAAAGCCTGACCGAGCGCATAAAGTACGAGGTCATTAATCTAGTCTCGAAGGTGCGGGTACGCGAGGAGTCGGACGTGGAGGCAATGGAGGCCCAGCGTCGGCGGTCAGCTCCCGTGTCAGCTTTCCACCCCATGGCCCATGCGCTTGCCGACGGTGCTGAAGGTGCTGAAGGTGACGCGGCCGGTGATCCGGTCGCCGCGGCCGTCGCGGATGACATCGAGAAAGCCAACACGCCGTTCAAGCGTCTCGGGCGCAAGGTCGGGCGCAACGAATCCTGTCCTTGCGGTTCCGGCAAAAAATACAAACAATGTCACGGGCTCGTTAGCTGATTTTCAATGGGCGTGGGGGACTCGTATGGCGGTTGGTTTGAGCGCGGAAATCGATCCGGACTCTGTAGCCGGTGTGTGCCTTGGCAGCGCAACCCTGGGCGTGCGCAGTGACGCAAGAGACGATCTGACCGTCATCGAGCTGGCCGCCGGAAGCCGCGTGGCCGCGGTGTTCACCCGCAATGCATTCTGTGCCGCCCCAGTCGTCGTCGCCCGTGAGCACCTTGGCCGTCCGGCGCCACGCTACCTGCTGATCAACGCCGGCAATGCCAATGCCGGCACCGGATCGCAAGGACTGGCGGACGCACGCTGCTGTTGTCAGGCCGTCGCCGAACGCACCGGCTGCTCCGCAGACCAGGTGTTGCCGTTTTCCACCGGGGTCATCGGTGTGAGCCTCCCGGTGGCACGCTTTCCAGAGGCCATCGACGTTGCGCTCGCACGGCTCGTCGAGGACGGCTGGGCGGCCGCCGCGCGCGCCATCATGACCACCGACACGGTGCCGAAGGCCGTATCCCGGCAGTTCGACGTCGAAGGGCACACGGTCACCGTCACCGGCATCGTTAAAGGCGCCGGTATGATCCGGCCCGATATGGCCACCATGCTGGCATTCGTCGCCACCGACGCCACCGTCGCGCAAGCTCTGCTCGACGACTGTCTGCAGCGCGCGATGCAACAGTCATTCAATCGCATCACCGTGGATGGCGATACGTCCACCAATGACGCCTGTGTGCTGATGGCCACCGGTGTCGGCGGCGCGCCGAGTATCGACGACCCGTCCAGCGACGGTGCGCAGGCGCTGCATCGGGCGGTATCGGAAGTCTGCACCTGGCTCGCCCAGGCGATTGTTCGCGACGCCGAAGGAGCGACTAAGTTCATCACCATCGCGGTGCGCGAGGGTCGCGACGAGCAGGAGTGCCTGCAACTGGCCTACGCCGTGGCTCATTCGCCGCTGGTCATGACGGCCATGTACGCCAGCGATGCAAACTGGGGCCGCATACTCGCCGTCGTCGGGCGCGCCGGGCTCGAGGATCTGGATATCGGCACGGTACGTATCCACCTGGGTGATGTGTGCATCGTTGCCGACGGCGAACGCGCCGCCGATTACACGGAAGAACGTGGCCAGGCTGCGATGTCGGCGGACGAGATCCGCGTGGACATCGGTCTCGGCCGCGGTGATGCGCAGGCCACGGTCTGGACTTCCGATCTGTCCCGCGAGTACGTCACCATCAACGCCGAGTATCGCACCTGAAGCAGCGCACTCATGTGGCCGCCGGCGTGCTTTGCAATGCCCGCGGGGAGATCCTGGTAGCCAGGCGATTCGATCATGCTCACCAGGGCGGGCTGTGGGAATTTCCCGGCGGCAAGCTGGAACCCGGCGAAGACGCTCGGGCGGGCTTGGCCCGGGAGCTCGACGAGGAGCTGGGTATCAGCCTCGATTCTGCCAGACCGCTCATTCGTGTGCGGCACGATTACCCGGATCGCGGTGTTCTCCTGGATGTGTGGCGGGTGACCGGCTGGCGGGGCCGGGTCCAAGGCCGCGAGGGCCAGGCGCTGCGCTGGCTGGGCGCGGATGCGCTCAGCGGGCTGCCCATGCCGGCGGCGGATGTGCCGGTGGTGAAAGCGCTACGCTTGCCGGACTGCTATCTCGTTACGCCATCACCGGGAAGCGACCGGGGGGGCTTTCTGGCGGCACTTTCGGCGAGCGTCGATGCTGGTATCGAGCTGGTCACCTTGCGGGCCAAGGAGTTACCGGCAGCGTCGCTCGTGTCTCTCTGCCGCCAAGCCGCCGGCATCTGTCGCGCGCGCGGTGCGCGTCTTCTCATCAACGCCGATCCGGCGTTGCTGGATGCGAGCGGCGCCGACGGCGTTCACCTGGACAGCACACGCTTGATGGCGGCGAAGTCACGGCCGGTCCCGGCGGAGGTCTGGCTGGGCGCTTCCTGCCACGATGCGCGTCAGCTTGCCCGGGCCGTGCGTATCGAAGCGGATTTCGCCGTGCTTTCCCCGGTGGCCGCGACCCGCTCCCACGCCAAAGCGACCCCCCTCGGCTGGCAGCAATTCGAGGCGCTGGTGGAGGGAGTCAATCTGCCGGTTTTTGCTCTCGGGGGTATGGGGCGCGAGCAGCTCGAGTCTGCCTGGCAGCACGGCGGCCAGGGCATAGCCGCTATGCGTAGCCTCTGGAAGGGACCCGCGGACTAGCGCTCCAGATACTGGAGCTTGTCGGCAACGTCTTCCCACTCCGCCGCGTCCGGCGGCGCATCGATTTTCTCCGTCAGTACCGGCCACTCCTTGGAGAGCTCCGTGTTGAGTTCCAGGAAGTGCTGCTGATCTTCGCGCAAGTCGTCTTCCGAGACGATGGCGTCCACCGGACATTCGGGCTCACACAAGGTGCAGTCGATGCATTCCTCGGGGTCGATGACCAGGTAGTTGGGTCCTTCGTGGAAGCAGTCCACGGGACACACTTCGACGCAATCCGTGTACTTGCATTTGATGCAACTTTCGAGAACGACGAATGTCATTTGCAGCTTTTCCTGGCCGGCCCGGTGCAGCGAACGGCATATATTACTGATGTTTGTCCGCGCTTACGAGTCCCGCTGGGGCGCAAACGGGCGCTGCCGTCATGGGCGTTCGGCATCCAGGGACGCCGCCAGGGGCGTGAGTGCCGCCGGCAGTGGAAAGTTTGGATATCTCGTGCGGAATGCGCGCAGATTGCTTCTTGCCGCCTGCGGATTCCGCTCTTTCAGCAACGATTCGATGAAGCGAAGCCATGCCGCCGGGTCCGCCTGCACCGTGTCGGCCGGCATCGCGTGCGGTCCGGGGAGTGGTTCGGCGAGCCGCTCGGGCGAGGCTCTGGATGCCGACGGGGCGGCGGCCTCTTCGGCAATGCCGGCGCCGGTGGCAGGCCCTGGTCGGGGCTGTTGTTCGCTGCTGGGGACATTCTCGAACCGCGCCGCTTTTCTCTCGCGCTTTTCGCCGGATTTTTTCACAGGCTCATCCGGGGCGTCGGCCAGGCTGCCGGCAGCCGCAGGTGTCTCGGCGACTCCGTCGATCTCGACGCCGGGTTGGCGGGCGGGGTCCGGCGTAAGCAGCACGACGCTCACCGACAGCACCAGCACCGCGGCGAGAGAAGTTGGCACCACCCAGTGGCGCGCGAACGGACTGTGGGCCACGCGCCTCGTTCGCGCCAGGTTGCGCCTGGCCTCGGCGAGGATCGTTTTGTCCAGCTGCGCAGTCGGTTCCTCATGGGCGTCACGCCGGTAAAGGCGCGACAACTCGGAGTCGCCCTCGAGGAACTCTCGTAGCATTTCTTCGTCGCGCTCTTCCGGGTTCATGGCCTTTCCTTCAACGCCGCGCGTAGCTTTGACAGGGCGTAGCGGAGCCGGCTTTTTGCGGTTTCGCGGCCGACGCCCGACACTTCCGCGATGGCATCGAGCCCGAGGCCGGCCTCCTCGTGCAGCAGGAAGACATCACGTTGCTCCGCCGGGAGCCCGGCAAGCAGAGTCCGCAGTCGCGCCGCCTGCTGGCCCGAGGCCAGGCGACGGTCGGGCTCGTCGTTCCGGTCCGCCGCCGGCAGCACGCCGATATCCTCATTGTCGTCCAGCGACTGAAATCTGCCGGGATTATCCGAGCGGTAGCGATCGATGACGCGATTGTGGGCGATGCGGTACAACCAGGTCGCAAACTTCGCCCGCGGCTCGTAGCGCTGGCGCGCGCCGATGACGCGCATCCACACGTCCTGAAATGTCTCCTCGGCAGTGCTGCGTTCCCGGCAATGGCGAAGACAATAACGAAACAACGCGCCCTTGTGGCGCGCGTAGAGCAGGTCAAAGGCCGTCGCGTCCCCATCTCGATATTGCAGCATCAAGGCCTCGTCGCTTGTCTCTGTCCCGCCCATACCAGTTCAGACTAACCGGCAAGGCGCCAAATTCAACCCCAAATGCGGTGGGTGGCTTGCGCCGCGTCCGTATTATCTAGTAAACGTAGGGGACACCTGATTGGGTCTGGAGATTTCGGCATGATGCCGTGCTTCTCGGGCGGGGACTTGGCCGGAGTTTGAATTTTGTGGATGCCGTCGGCAATCGTACCTTGCGGGAGATTCTGGAATACCGTGCCGAAACGGATCCGGAGAAGCTGTTCGTCCTCTTCGACGACATCGATCGCGGGATCACCAGCCATTCCTACGCCGATTTCGACAGATGCGTCAATCGAACGGCACACATGCTGCAATCGCTCGGTGTCGGCAGCGGTGACAAAATCAATCTGCATCTCAGTAACTGTTTGGAGTTCCTGCTGCTGTGGTTCGCGGCCGCCAAGATTAACGCCGTCATCATGCCCACCAACGTGGCGGCCACAGCCGGCGAGCTGGAATACCTGATCGACCATTCCGAATGCCGGTTGATATTTACTCAATCGGCGTATCTGGAGATCGCGCGGGAGGTGCGGGGCCGCTGCGCGCGCGTCGAGGCCATCGTGGTCTGCGGCGCAAGCGGCGATGGGGATAGCGATGGCGATGCTCAATTCTTCGACGATCTCGAATCCTCCGGATCCGACGAGCGGCCGGACACGCATTGCGACCGGTCAGGCGAAGTCGGAATTCTTTATACCTCCGGCACCACGTCACGCCCCAAAGGCGTGCTCGTCACCAACGCCAACTACATCTACGCGGGTGAGACCGTGGCCAAGGCCGTGTGCCTCACCCGCGAAGATCGCCACTTGGTGGTGATGCCACTTTTTCACGGTAACGCCCAATATTACTCCACCATGAGCACGCTTGTGACGGGAGCCAGCATGGTGTTGTCATCGCGATTCAGCGCCAGCCGCTTTTTCGATCAGGCTATTCGACACGAGTGCACGGTCTCGAGTCTTTTCTCGGCGCCCATGCGCATGCTGTTGGCGCAGCCGCGCCGCCAGGAACTTGCCGAGAACAAGTTGCGCGCCGTGCTGTTTGCACAGTGTGTGACGCAAGAGCAACTGGACGAGTGGCAGGACCGTTTCGACGCGCCGCTGTTGCAACTGTGGGGCATGACCGAAACCATGGGTCCACCGCTCATGAATCCAATCCATTTTCGCCGCAACAACATGAGCATGGGACTACCGGTGATGGGCTACCGGGTGCGACTGGTTGACGGGCAGGGCAGCCCGGTAGCGCATGGTGAAATCGGTCAAATCGTCGTCGCCGGGGAGCCGGGTCGCACGCTCATGAAGGGATATTTCAAGAATCAGAACGCCACGGCGGACACGATACGCGACGGCTGGTTGTGGAGTGGCGACAATGCGCGTCAGGACGACGACGGCTATTTTCATTTTGTCGATCGCGCCAAGGACATGATCAAGCGTGCCGGGGAGAACGTTGCCGCCAGTGAGGTGGAGGCGGTCATCCTGACTCACCCACAGGTTTTCGATTGCGCGGTCATCGGTGTGCCGGATCCGATTCGCGACGAATCGATCGTTGCCGTGGTGGTGATCGTCGAGGGAGAATCTGTCCGGGCAGATACCATCATCGCCTGGTGCCGGGAGCGTCTTGCCGGCTTTCGAGTGCCGGAGCGTATCGAGTTTCGTCGCGCGCTGCCGCGTACTTCGGTCGGCAAGATTCAGAAGCACCTGCTGCGGGCTGAATTGGAAGTCGAAAAGTGAACGAGAACGATATCGCCTCCACTCGTGACGACTACCCGCACCTGTCCACCATCACCACGCGATGGATGGACAACGACGTCTATGGTCACGTCAACAACGTTCTCTACTACAGCTTTTTCGATACGGTAATCGCCGAGTATCTCGTGCTGGAGGGGGGCTTCGAATTTTCCACCGCCGACGTCATCGGGCTGGCGGTAGAGAGCAGTTGCCGTTTTCGGGCCTCGCTGGCATTTCCGCAGGCGGTCCAGGCGGGCCTGCGCGTCGCGCATCTGGGTAATTCCAGCGTGCGTTACGAGGTGGGGATATTCGCCGGCAGCGACCGGGAAGCGTGCGCGGATGGTTACTTCGTGCACGTGTTCGTGGATCGCGCGACGAGCAAGCCGAGTCCGATCCCGGTCCCGATTCGAGCGGCATTAAAACGACTGAAAATCCCGTAGGGTGGGCTGAGCCCAACCTACGGGATCGCGGGTCACTCCAGCAGGGCTTTGAGCTTGTAGAGCGTTTCCAGCGCTTCCCGCGGCGACATCGTATCCGGCTCCACGCCGTCGAGGAGCTCGCGCAGCCGATCGCGCGGGGGATCTTCCCGCGGGGCGCCCTCGAAAAGCGGCATCTGACGCTTATCGCTGGCCGCGGTACGTGCGTTCGACTCGGCTTCCAGGGACGCGAGCATGGCGCGCGCGTCCTTTATCACCTCCAGTGGCACGCCGGCGAGCGCTGCCACCTGCAGCCCGTAGCTGCGATTCGCTGGTCCCGGGCGCACGCGGTGCATGAAGACGATGCGATTGGCATGCTCCAGGGCGTCCAGGTGCACGTTGGCGACGCCTTCGAACTGTTCCGGCAGGGCCGTAAGCTCGAAGTAGTGGGTGGCGAACAACGTGAATGCGCGTATGGTGCCCGCCAGGTGCGAAGCCGCTGCCCAGGCCAGCGACAGGCCATCGTAGGTGCTGGTGCCACGTCCGATCTCGTCCATCAGCACCAGACTCTGGGGCGTGGCGTTGTTGAGTATGTTGGCTGTCTCCACCATCTCCACCATGAACGTGGAGCGGCCACCGGCGAGATCGTCGGCGGCACCGATGCGCGTGAACACCCGATCCACGGGGCCGATGACGGCACGTTCCGCGGGCACGTAGCTGCCCATGTGAGCAAGTAACACGATCAGCGCCGTTTGCCGCATGAGCGTGGACTTGCCACCCATATTGGGGCCGGTGATCACCAACATGCGGCATTCCTCCACCAGGCTCACATCGTTGGCGACGAAGGGTTCATCCAGCGCCCGCTCGACCACCGGATGGCGGCCGGCGGTAATTGCGATGCCCGGCGTGTCCGTGAGCTCCGGCTCCCGGTAATCGAGGGTTTCGGCGCGCTCGGCGAGCGTACTGAGCACATCGAGCCGCGCGAGGCCTGCCGCACAAGTCTGCAATGCCGGCAGTTGCTCGACTAGACGTGTGAGCATTTCGTCGTAGAGATGGTGCTCCCGGGCGAGCGCCCGGTCCCGAGCGCTCAGCACCTTGTCCTCGAAGGCTTTGAGCTCCTGGGTGATGTAGCGTTCCGTGCTCTTGAGCGTCTGTCGGCGGCGGTACTCTGTCGGGACCTTGTCCGCGTGGCTGCGCCCGAGCTCTATGTAGTAGCCGTGCACGCGGTTGTACCCGACCTTGAGCGTCGCGACACCGGTGCGCCGGCGCTCCCGCGACTCCAGCTCGCGCAAAAAGGCATCAGCGTCGCAAGACAGGCGCCGCAATTCGTCGAGCTCCCCATCGTAGCCAGGGGCAATGACGCCGCCGTCGCGCAGCCACAGGGGCGGGCTCTCGACGATCGCCTGCCGCAACCAGGCGCTGGTCTCGGGATACTCGCCGATGGCAACCAGCAGCTCCGAGAGCAGCGGGCTGTCCACGGATCCCAGGGTTGCGTGTAGATCGGGGAGCTTCGCAAGAGCGGCACCGAGCTGGGACAGATCCCTCGGCCGCGCGGAGCGCAAGCCTACCCGCGAGAGAATGCGCTCGAGATCGCCGATGTCGCGCATTTGCTGGTGAAGGCGGTCGGGAGCGCCGGCGGCCATGAGGGCACCGATGCACTGATGGCGGTGTCGGAGCTTCCCGTGATCCCGCAACGGGCGGCCCAGCCATCGGCGCAGGCAGCGGCCGCCCATGGGAGTGGCGGTGCGATCCAGCACGTCGGCGAGCGTGCGGCCCCGTTCACCGGAGAGGCTCGTCGTCAGCTCCAGATTGCGCCACGACACGGCATCCAGAACGATGGCGTCTTCGCGACGCTCGAGGCGCAGCCCCTGTACATGGGGGAGCGCCCCGCGCTGGGTGTCTTTAACGTACTGCAGCAGACAGCCGGCCGCGGCCACGGCGCGGTGGGCCGATTCGCAACCGAATCCGGCCAGGTCCCGGGTGCCGAATTGCGCCGAGAGCAGCTCCACTGCCGTGGCTTGCTCGAAGTACCAGGCTGGCAGTTTCTGTACGCTCGCATGCTCGCTCAACTCGGCGATGTCGTGCGCATCCTCGCTGACCAGCACCTCGGCCGGCGCGATGCGCTCGAGCTCGGCGGCCAGGGCCGAGCGTCCCGCGACCTCCATGCAGACGAAGCGCCCGCTGGCGAGCTCCAGGCGCGCAATGCCGAACTCTTCACCCTGTTGAAACAACGCGCAAACAAGCGTTTCGCGACGCTCATTGAGAAGGGCATCGTCGGTAACGGTGCCCGGCGTGATGATGCGCGTGACCTGACGCTCCACCGGTCCGCGGCTGGTGGCCGGGTCGCCGATTTGCTCGCAGATAGCGGCGGACAGGCCTGCGCGCAGCAGCTTCGCCAGATAGGGCTCGACGGCGTGGGCCGGCACACCGGCCATGGGGATCGGCACTCCGTCGGCCTGGCCGCGGGATGTCAGCGCGATGTCCAGCAGGCGCGACGCTTTGCGGGCGTCGTCGAAAAACAGCTCGTAGAAATCCCCCATGCGGTAGAAGAGCAGCATGTGGGCGTGATCCGCCTTGATACGCAGGTACTGCTGGATGACCGGGCTGTGGGAAGAATCGGGGGCGCGCGTCATCGGTGGCAGTGTAACCAATGGCCAAGCACCGCGCATAGCCGCCGTGAGCTCGGTCGCCGGCTCACCTTGAAATGGGAGAAAACGCCCGCATAATCTTGCCTGACCGCCTATTTCAGCCGCGTCACTTCATCCCCAGGAGCAATATCAGGCCATGAGCGTCGAGACCGCCAAAGAAACCCGCAGCTTCGAGACCGAGGCACGGCAGTTACTGGATCTCATGATCCACTCCCTGTACAGCCACAAGGATGTGTTCCTGCGCGAGCTCATTTCCAATTCCTCGGACGCCTGCGACAAGCTGCGCTTCGAAGCACTTTCCGACGAGTCCCTGTACGAAGGCGACGGAGAGCTCGATATCCACGTGGACTACGACGAGAAGGCGCGCACCATCACGGTTCGTGATAACGGCATCGGCATGAGCCGCGAAGATATCATCGCGAACCTCGGTACCATTGCAAAGTCCGGCACCCGCCAGTTTTTCGAGGCTCTGACGGGCGACCAGGCCAAGGATTCCGAGCTCATCGGCCAGTTCGGCGTCGGCTTCTACGCGAGCTTCATGGTCGCCGATCACATCACCGTCACCTCGCGCCGGGCGGGTCTCGCCAGAGATGAAGGCGTGCGTTGGGAATCCGGTGGCGAGGGTGACTTTACGGTGGAGACCGTGGATGTGGCGAAGCGCGGCACCCGGGTGGTATTGCATTTGCGTGACGGCGAGGACCAGGACGGCTTTCTCGACAGCTCGCGCCTGCGTGGGATAGTCCACCGTTACTCAGATCACATCTCCTTTCCCGTCAAGATGTTCAAGCAGGGAGAAGACGAGAAAGGCGAAGAAACCGTCAATGCGGCGACCGCCATCTGGACGCGTGCCAAGCAGGAAATCACCGACGACGAGTACAACGAGTTCTACAAGCACATTGCCCACGATTTCGACGACCCTCTGGTGCACCTGCATAGCCGCGTCGAGGGAAATCTCGAGTACACGTCGCTGCTGTACATCCCCAGGCACGCGCCCTTCGATCTCTGGGATCGCAATGTACGCCGGGGCGTTAATCTCTATGTGCGTCGCGTATTCATCATGGACGATGCCGAGCAGCTCATGCCTCCTTACCTGCGCTTCGTGCGCGGCGTGATCGACTCTGCCGATCTGCCATTGAACGTGTCCCGCGAGATGCTTCAGCAGAATCGCCAGATCGACGCCATGCGCTCGGGATCGGTGAAAAAAGTGCTCGATCTGCTTGGCAAGCTCGCCACGGATGACAAGGAGAAGTTCGCGACCTTCTGGCGCGAGTTCGGCAAAGTGTTCAAGGAAGGCCTCATCGATGATCCGAAGAACAAAGACAGCATCGCCGAGCTGCTGCGTTTCGCGAGCACCCACGCCGATACGGACGAGCATACCGTGTCGCTTGCGGATTACGCGGGCCGCATGAAAGAAGATCAGGAGTTGATCTACTACATCACGGCCGACAGCCACGCGACTGCCATGAGTAGCCCGCATCTGGAGATCTTCCGCGAAAAAGGCATCGAGGTATTGTTGCTCAGCGACGAGATCGACGAGTGGATGGTGAACCATCTTCAAGACTATCAGGACAAGCGACTGCAGTCGGTGACCAAGGGTGAGCTGGATGCGGCTGTTACCGGTAGCGACGAAGACAAAGAGGCGGATGAGCCCCGCGATCACGATGAACTCCTCAAGGCCTTCGAGGCTGCTCTTGGGCCTCGGGTCAAGTCCGTTCGCGCCACCAATCGACTGACCACGTCACCCGCCTGCCTGGTCGCCGACGACCACGACCTGGGTGGGCACCTGGAACGCCTGTTGAAGGCGGCTGGCCAGGAAGTGCCAGGGGGCAAGCCGATCATGGAAATCAACCCCGACCACGTCCTCGTAGCGCGCTTCGCCGGCGAGACCGATGAGCGGCGCCGGGAGGACTGGGCTAATATTCTCTTTGACCAGGCGCTCCTCAGCGAGGGCGGACGGCTGCCGGATCCGGCTGGATTCGTCAGACGATTGAACGAGATGTTTCTGGCGCTGGCCAGCGGAGAAAACGCGGGGAAAAGCACCCCCACCAGGCGCAAAAAGGGCGCCAAGGCGCCCAAGAAGGGTAGTGGCACCGCCAGCACGGCAAAGCGGGGATCCACGAAGAAGAAGGCCGCCTCCAGGGGCCATTCTGGCAATACCGGCGGGGCCGGTGGTGCCGATTCCGGGAGCTGAGGAATCAGGCTCCCGGGAAAAGGTCGAATTTGCCGACTACGACACGAATTGGGCACCCGGACCGCCCGTCATTGCGCAGAGTCTGTGAACCTGGTCACTATGGCTGGGAAATAGCGGCTGTTACACTGGCTCAACGCTAGATTAAGAACCGCAGCCAGATACCGCGAGAACGGTACTCGGCAATCGGCTTATGTCCAACGCAGACAGCACAGCTTTCGAGTCCATCAGAGCCCTTTCGGCTGTGGGGATCGCCCTCTCGGCGGAGAAGGATGAACGCTGCCTGTTGGAGCTCATCGTCCAGAGCGCGAAACAGCTCACCAACGCCGACGGCGGAACCTTCTATTCCCGCACCGAGGACAACGAGCTCAAGTTCGAGATCATGCACACGGATACCCTGGGCATCCACATGGGTGGCACCAGCGGCATCCCCATCGACCTTCCCAACGTCCCTCTCTACGATGAGAACGGCGACCCGAATCACAAGATGGTGGCCGCCAGGGCCGCGGTCACGGGCGAGACGGTCAATATCCGCGACGCCTACAATGCTCCCGAATTTGATTTTTCCGGTACCCGTGCCTTCGATGAGACCACCGGTTACCGATCCAAGTCTTTTCTTACCGTGCCGCTTCGCAACCACGAGGACGAAGTCATCGGTGTGCTGCAGCTCATCAACGCGGTGAGCCGGGGAGGCGGCGGACTGGTATCGTTCAGCATCGCAGACCAGGAGCTGGTGATGTCGCTGGCTTCACAGGCTGCGACGGTCTTGACGAAAGAACGGCTCATCAAGGAACACCGAACGCTGTTCGAGTCCTTCATCGAGCTGATGGCGGCGGCCATCGATGACAAGTCACCGTATACCGGTGGTCATTGCCGGCGAGTTCCCGAGCTCACGCTCATGCTCGCCGACGCGGCGGCGCAAACCCAGTACGGTCCTCTCAAGGAGTTCGGGATGACCGAGGACGACCGCTACGAGCTGAAGATCGCCGGTTGGTTGCACGACTGTGGAAAGGTGACGACCCCGGAGCACGTGGTGGATAAGTCCACCAAGCTCGAGACGATTTTCGATCGCATCCACACGGTAAACGCCCGCTTCGAAGTTCTGAAACGCGATGCCGAAATTCGCGTCCTCAAACAGAAGCTCGAAGCCAGGGAAAAGGGCAAAAAAATCAATGAAAAGAAAATGGACAAAGCGTTGGCGTCCGAGCTCGAGCAGATCGAGAGGGACCGTGAATTTCTGAATGTCTGCAATGTCGGCAGTGAATCCATGGCCGAAGAAGATCAAAAGCGCGTCGAGCGCGTCGGCGCCTACCGATGGGTTAACGGCAGCGGCGAGGAAGTGAATTTCCTCAGCGACGATGAGATTTACAACCTGAACATCAAGAAAGGTACCCTGACGCCTGAGGAGCGGGAGATCATCAATCACCACATCGTCGCCACTATCAAGATGCTCGAATCGCTGCCATACCCGAAAAATCTGCGGCGCGTACCGGAGTATGCTTGCGGTCATCATGAGAAAATGGATGGCACGGGTTATCCGCGCGGGCTGATGCGCGACGAGATGTCGGTGCAGGCGCGGGTCATGGGCATCGCGGATATTTTCGAGGCGTTGACTGCCGATGATCGGCCGTACAAGCCGGCAATGCCGATTTCCGAAGCCCTGCACGTCCTCGGCCGCATGAAAATGAACAACCACATCGACCCGGATCTCTTCGATGTGTTTATTCGCAAGAAAGTATACTTGCGCTACGCTCAGCAGTTCCTGGAACCGAGGCAGATCGATCACGTGGACCTGAGCAAGATACCCGGCTACGAGACGCTGGCGGACGAGATCCAGAGAAAAACGGCGATCATGGGGGGAGGGTAACTGCCCGACGCCGAGCGTGCTTTCCAAGCGCTGGCAGCATCCGCCGCCAGGGATCTCGACAATATCCGCGATTTCATCCGTTGGGGCGCAAGCCGATTCGCCGAGGCGGAGCTTTGCTATGGCCACGGAACGGACAATCCCGTCGACGAGGCCATGGCGCTCGTGCTCCACGCCGTCAGCCTCGAGCCCGATGTCCCGGAGGAGTTGCTGCTTGCGCGTCTCACCGCCGAGGAGAAGGAACAGATTCTGAGCCTTTTCTCGCGGCGCATCGCCCAGCGTGTGCCGGCGGCCTATCTCACCGGGCGCGCGTGGTTCGCGGGGCTCGGTTTCCGGATCGACAATCGCGTGCTCGTTCCTCGATCGCCAATCGCGGAGCTCATCGAGGGCGGATTTCAACCGTGGCTGGACCCGGATGCCATACTCCGCGTGCTCGACGTGGGCACGGGCAGTGGGTGCATCGCCATTGCCTGCGCCGTTCACCTGCCGAAAGCGCGGGTAGACGCCGTCGATATCTCCACCGACGCTCTGGAAGTAGCGCGCATCAATGTGGAAGAGCACGGCGTCCAGGATCGCGTGCACGTGTTCGAGTCGGACGGCCTGGAGTCGGTGGACGGCCCCTATGATCTGTTGGTCAGCAATCCCCCGTACGTGGACGCCCATGACATGGGGTCGCTGCCGGAGGAATTTCGCCACGAGCCGGCTCATGCACTGGCCGGCGGAGAAGACGGCCTCGACGTGGTCGCCGGATTGCTGTCCCACGCTGGAGAGTATCTAAGCGAGGGCGGCGTGCTCATAGTCGAGGTGGGTGCCAGTCGTGCGGCGCTCACGGCCCGCTACCCGCGGTTGCCCTTCGTGTGGCTGGAGTTCGCGCGCGGCGGCGATAATGTATTTCTGCTGACTGCGGACGACCTGCGGATTAAAGGGGACGCACTTATTTCTTCAGAGGGGGCAGATCTGCCCCCTCTGAAGAAATAAGTGCGTCCCCTTTAATCCCCTTTAATCCGCGCTACAATCCCCATTCATGGGTGGAAACACAATCGGCAAGCTGTTTTCGGTGACCTCATTCGGTGAGAGTCATGGCGCTGCCATCGGCTGTGTGGTCGACGGCTGTCCCCCGGGAATGGAGTTGAGCGAAAGCGACCTGCAGCCGGACATGGAGCGCCGGCGGCCGGGTAAGACCCGCCACACGACACAGCGCCGGGAAACCGACCAGGTGAAAATCGTATCCGGCGTCTTCGAGGGTCGGACCACCGGCACGCCCATCTGTCTCACTATCGAGAACGTCGACCAGCGCCCAAAGGACTACACCAAGATCAAGGACGTGTTCCGGCCGTCCCATGCGGACTACACCTATCAGCAGAAGTACGGATTCCGCGACTACCGGGGCGGTGGACGATCGTCGGCGCGTGAGACCTCAGCCAGGGTCGCGGCGGGAGGGATCGCGAAAAAGTATCTTCGCGAGCGCGAAGGCATACTCGTACGCGGTTATCTCGCTCAGCTCGGTCCCATCGCGTGCCAGGCATTCGACTGGGACGAGGTCGAACGCAATCCGTTTTTCTGTCCGGACGCGTCGAAGGTTGCCGAGATGGAAGCCTATATGGATGCGCTTCGCAAGGAGGGCGATTCCATCGGCGCGCGCATCAACGTCACGGCCACCGGGGTTCCGCCGGGGCTCGGCGAGCCGATCTTCGATCGTCTGGACGCGGACATCGCCGCCGCCTTGATGAGTATCAACGCCGTCAAGGGCGTCGAGATCGGCGACGGATTCGCCGCCGTGGAGCAGAAGGGAACCCAGCATCGAGACGAGATCACGCCGGCGGGATTCTTGAGCAATCATGCAGGCGGAACCCTTGGCGGGATCTCCTCGGGTCAGGACATCCTCGCCTCGATTGCCTTGAAGCCCACCTCGAGCCTGCGCCTGGCGGGACGCAGCATCGATGTAGCCGGCAATCCCGTTGAAGTGGCCACCCACGGCCGTCATGATCCTTGTGTGGGCATTCGCGCCACCCCCATCGCGGAAGCCATGCTCGCCATCGTGCTCATGGATCATCTGCTGCGACACCGGGCCCAGAATCTGGACGTGCGCTCACCGACTCCGGTGGTGCCGGCGGCGACAGAGGACCACGACTAGCCGCACTCCATGGCATCGCCGTACTGGACTCTCTCCGCATTCTATTTTTTGCTATTCGCAGTGACCGGCGCCCTGGTGCCGTTCTGGCCGCTGTATCTGGAATCCCTGGAATTCGGGCCCGCGCAGATCGGCACGCTGGTGGCGTTGTTCATGGTTACCAAGATCGTCGCGCCCAACGTGTGGGGCTGGCTGGCGGACCGGCGTGGCCGGCGCATGGGGCTGGTGCGCCTGGGCGTCGGCGCCGCCGCGTTGATCTTCGCCGCCGTGTCTGCGTCGTCGAGCTTCTGGTGGATAGCGGCGCTGATGATTCTCTACAGCTTTTTCTGGAGCTCGGCGCTGCCGCAGTTCGAGGCCGTGACACTGAATCATCTCGGCAGCCGCGTCGAACACTATACGCGCATTCGGCTGTGGGGCTCGGTGGGCTTCGTCGTCGCCGTTACGGGCCTCGGTGTCGTCATCGATCGCTTTGGTGCGGGAAGCGTCCCCGTTGCCGTATTGTTGCTGCTGGTTTGCGTCGCTTTCTGCAGTCTGCTGGTGGGTGAGCGGGACGCGATCCGGCCGCGCGATGACCAGGGCTCCCTTCTCGCGGTGCTGCGAAAGCCCTCGGTAATCGCCTTGCTGGGTGCGTGCCTGCTCATGCAGGCCGGCCACGGCCCCTACTACGTCTTCTACTCCATTTACCTGGAAGAGCACGGCTATTCGCCCACCGTGATCGGCGGGCTGTGGGCGCTGGGCGTCGTTGCGGAAGTGGCGGTATTCATCGTCATGCACCGGCTCGTCGCGCGTTTCGGTTTGCGCGCCCTGTTCCTGCTCGCCTTCGGCCTGACAGTCGTGCGCTGGATCATGGTCGCCTTTCTGGCGGATTCCGCCGCCGCCATGGTGTCTGCTCAGTTGCTGCACGCCGCTAGCTTCGGCCTCTATCACGGCGTCGCCATCCAGCTGGTGCATCGCCAGTTCGTCGACGGCCACCAGGGCCGCGGACAGGCGCTATACAGTAGCGTGAGCTTCGGCGCCGGTGGGGCCGCGGGCGCACTGCTGGCGGGATATGCCTGGAATGGTCTCGGAGCTACGGCCACCTGGCTGGGGGCGGCCGCCGCGAGCGCCGTGGCGCTGTTGGTCGTGTGGCGCTTCGTGCTCGTCCCGGCTCCACTGCCGGCACCCGAAAAGGCGCGGCTTCCGTTACAATAAGCCGCTTACCGACGCGTGTGAAAGACGGTGGGGCGAAAAGACGATGGCAGGCAAGACCCTCTACGATAAGCTCTGGAATGCCCACGAGGTGCGCAGAAACGACGATGGCACCTCGATCCTCTACATCGATCGCCATCTGCTCCACGAGGTGACCTCGGCCCAGGCCTTCGACGGGCTGGAGGCGTCGGATCGCAAGCCCTGGCGCATCGATGCGAACCTCGCGGTCTCCGACCATAATGTGCCGACCACCGATCGCAGCGGCGGGATCAGCGATCCGGTTTCCAAGCTCCAGGTCGATACCCTGGATGCCAACTGCGACAAGCACGGCATCGTGCAGTTCAAGATGGATGACCACCGTCAGGGCATCGTGCACGTGATCGGGCCCGAGCAGGGCGCGACCTTGCCTGGCATGACGGTGGTGTGCGGCGATTCCCATACCTCGACCCACGGCGCCTTCGCCTGCCTCGCCCACGGCATCGGCACCAGCGAGGTAGAACATGTGCTCGCTACCCAGTGCCTGATGCAGAAGAAATCGAAAAACATGCACATCGTGGTGAACGGCAGGCTGAGCCCGGGGGTCTCGCCCAAGGATCTGATCCTCGGCATCATCGGCAGGATCGGCATCGCGGGCGGTACCGGTTACGCCATCGAATACGCGGGCGAAGCCATCTCCGCGCTGTCCATGGAAGGGCGCATGACGGTTTGCAATATGTCGGTGGAAGCTGGCGCGCGCGCCGGCTTAGTCGCCGTGGACGACAAGACCATTGAATACGTCAAAGGCAGGCCTTTCGCGCCGAAGGGCGAGATGTGGGACAAAGCGGTGGCGGCGTGGCGGGATCTCGTCAGCGATCATGACGCCGTCTTCGACCACGAGGTGGTGGTCGACGCCGCGGCCGTCGTACCCCACGTGAGCTGGGGCACGTCACCGGAGATGGTCATCGGCATCGACGAGCGCATCCCGAACCCGCAAGACGAGAGCGATCCCTATCGGCGCGAGGGAATGGAGCGTGCCCTCCAGTACATGGGTCTGGAAGCGGACCTGCCCATGACCGATGTCATGGTGGACAAGATCTTCATCGGTTCCTGCACCAATGGCCGCATCGACGATTTGCGCGCTGCCGCTCGCATCGTGCGCGGCCACAAGCTGGCCGACAACATCAAGCTCGCCATGGTTGTCCCCGGCTCCGGACTGGTGAAGCGCCAGGCCGAGGAGGAGGGCATCGACAAGGACTTCGTCGCGGCCGGCTTCGAGTGGCGTGAGCCCGGCTGCTCTATGTGCCTGGCCATGAACGATGACCGGCTGGATCCGGAAGAGCGATGTGCATCGACATCGAATCGCAATTTCGAGGGCCGACAGGGACATCTCTCGCGTACCCACCTGGTGGGTCCGGAGATGGCCGCCGCCTGCGCCATCGCCGGTCATTTCGTCGACGTGCGGGATTGGCCGGAGTAAAAGGTAAAAGGGGACGCACTTATTTCTTAGGAGTAAAAGGGGACGCACTTATTTCTTGGCTTCAAAGGCACCGGTGCCTTTGAAGCCAAGAAATAAGTGCGTCCCCTTTTACTCCTAAGAAATAAGTGCGTCCCCTTTTACTTACGCCCAACCTACGTGCCGGTGCCGCCCACGGTGAGCTCGTCTACCCGCAGCGTCGGTTGACCGACCCCCACCGGTACACTCTGGCCTTCCTTGCCGCAGGTGCCGACGCCCTCGTCGAGGGCTAAATCGTCGCCCACCATGCTGACCCGGGTCAGAACGTCCGGGCCGTTGCCAATCAATGTGGCGCCCTTGACCGGTCGCGTGACTTTTCCCTTCTCGATGAGATAGGCCTCGGATGCGGAGAACACGAATTTTCCCGAGGTGATGTCCACCTGTCCACCGCCGAAGTTGACCGCGTACAAACCCCTGTCCACCGAGGCGATGATCTCCTCCGGCGTGTGGGGCCCGGGCAACATGTAGGTGTTGGTCATGCGCGGCATGGGCAGGTGGGCGTAGGACTCGCGCCGGCCGTTGCCCGTGGGCGCAACGCCCATCAGACGCGCGTTCAGCTTGTCCTGCAGATAGCCCGCCAGCACGCCGTCCTCTATGAGCACCGTGCACTGGGTCGGGACGCCTTCGTCGTCCACGTTCAGCGAGCCGCGCCGGTCCGGCAGGGTACCGTCGTCCACCACCGTGCACAGGCTGGAAGCCACGGTTTCGCCCATGCGCCCGGCGAACGCCGAGCTCCCCTTGCGATTGAAATCGCCTTCCAGACCGTGACCGATGGCCTCGTGTAGAAGCACGCCTGGCCAGCCCGGTCCGAGCACCACCGTCATGGCGCCGGCGGGCGCTTCCCCGGACTCCAGATTCACGAGCGCGCGGCGCACCGCTTCGCGGGCATAGCCGCAAGCCCTGTCCTGCTCCTGAAAGTAGCCGTAGCCGTAACGGCCGCCACCACCGGCGCCAGCCTGCTCGCGGCGTCCGTTCTGCTCCACGATAACGCTCACGTTGAGGCGCACCAGAGGCCGCACGTCCGCCGAGAAAGTACCGTCGCTGGCGACCATCATGACGCGCGTGTACTCGCCACTCAGGCTCACGTTGACTTCCTTTACCCGCGGATCCAGAGCGCGGGCGAAGGCGTCCACGGACTCCAGCAGGGAAATGCGTTGCTGCTCGGTGAGGGATGCTAGCGGATCGACGCTGGTGTACAGGTCGTGACTCTTGCGTGCGCGCCACGCCTGTATTTTTCCGCTACCACTGCCGTGGGCGATGGCGCGCGCCGCGCGCGCCGACTGCGCCAGCGCCGGCAGCACGATCTCGTCGGAGTAGGCGAAGCCGGTCTTCTCACCGCTGACCGCTCTCACGCCGACACCCTGGTCGATGTTGAAGCTGCCTTCTTTGACGATGCCGTCTTCCAGGGCCCAGGATTCGAAACGCGTCGCCTGGAAGTAAATATCCGCCAGATCCAGGTGCCGATCCATCAGTTGTCCGAGAGTGGCCTGTAGCTCGGCTTCCCCCAGGCCGCCAGGATTCAGCAGGTCCGCGGTGGCAATGTCCAGCGCGGAACTCACAGTGCGTGGAAGCCCAGGCGAATGTGATCGATGGTGGGGAAGCTCGCGCGAATGCGCTCGATGCGCTCGCTGTCGATCTCGCTCGAGATGACACCGGTGCCTTTGGCCAGTCTCTCGAGAATCGTACCCCAGGGATCCACGATCATGCTGTCACCGTGAGTGGCGCGCCCTGTGGAATGGTAGCCACCCTGGGCAGCCGCGACGACGTAGCAGAGGTTCTCCACGGCGCGTGCGCGAACCAGCGGTTCCCAATGGGCTTTGCCGGTAACCGAGGTGAATGCAGCGGGCAGCAGAATGACGTCGACGCCGGTCACCACCATGGCGCGAAAAAGCTCCGGGAAGCGCAGGTCGTAACTGGCGGCGAGACCGATGCGTCCGAAGGGCGTGGTCGTGACGACGATGTCGCCACCGGCTTCCATGATCTTGGATTCCTGATAATGCTCGGTAGTGGCGCCGATCACGGTGACGTCGAAGAGGTGAATGCGATCGTAGCGTGCGACCTGCCGGCCGTTCTTATCATAGAGAAGATAGGCCGGGCGAATCTTGTCGTCGTTGTCACAGGCAAGCGGCACCGCGCCGGCGCAAATCCACACCCTGTGCTGGCGCGCCTGACGGTACAGAAACTCCTGAATCGGGCCGCTGCCCGGTGTCTCGCGTGCCGCCAGCACCGCGGCGCTGTCATCGCTGATGAGGGCAAAGCTTTCCGGCAGCACCACCAGCTCGGCGCCACCTCTCGCAGCCTTGGCGATGAGTCGTGCCGCGCCTTCGAGATTGGCGGCGAGCATCGGCCCGGACGCCATCTGGATGGCGGCAAAGCGATGCTTAGCCATTTTCAATGAATCCGATTCGGACTTCATTTTTCATCGTCGATCAGTTGCCCGCGTCCATCACCGCGAGCTCGATGGCATCGATTCGGCTGGACTCCGGGTCTAATGCAATATCGGCAGACGGTATGCCCAGTGCGACCAGCCAGCCGCGCAATTCCTCTGCCCACAGCACGCCTTCTTCGCCGCGCGGGTGACGAATGAAAATGCGCTGCCCGCGTTGATCGTTCTGGCTGCCCTTTCGGTTGCCTTTCTGGTTGAGATAGTCACGCACGGTACGCTTCAGCGCCGGCATGCGCACGAGTGACTCGCCGCTTCGCGGCCGTGCCCAATCTTCGGCGGTGATGACCTGCACCGATTCCGCCGAACAGACGGCCATCGAAATCGACATGATGAGAAGCGGCAGCCCCCTGATCATGCGTCCGAGCATAACATACTTGTCCGCCGCGAAGCCGCGGCCCGGCTCCCGGGAGCACGTGCAAAAGGCCTCATGAGAAGCGCATTCCCCCGTATTGGATATGGCTTCGCGCCCCTCCGGCTGGCACTATCAGCATTGCATTTTCACGTACCCTTTTCACTTTCCCAGAATGGACAGACCCTGATGGAGCCAGTCAAGATCGGTTTGCTCGGGCTCGGCACCGTGGGTGGCGGCACCGTGAATGTTCTGGCCCGCAATCGCGAGGAAATCGCGCGCCGCGCAGGTCGCGCCATCGAGGTCGTGCACGCCAGCGCCCGGGATCTCCGCAAGCCGCGGATCTGCTCCCTGGACGGCATCAAGATCACCGACCAACCGATGGCGGTGGTCGACGACCCGGAAGTGAGTATCGTCGTGGAGCTTCTGGGAGGAACCGATGTCGCCCGCGAACTGACCCTGCATGCTATCGGCGAAGGAAAGCACGTCGTTACCGCCAACAAGGCGCTCATCGCGCTGCACGGCAATGAGATTTTCGATGCCGCCCGCAGCCAGGGTGTGATGGTGGCATTCGAGGCGGCGGTCGCGGGAGGTATTCCCATCATCAAGGCGATTCGCGAGGGTCTGTCCGGCAACCGCATCGAGTGGATCGCCGGTATCATCAACGGCACTGGTAATTTCATACTCTCCGAGATGCGCGACAAAGGCCGGGGCTTCGACGAGGTGCTGGCGGAGGCCCAGGGTCTGGGCTATGCGGAGGCCGATCCGAGCTTCGACGTCGAGGGCATCGATGCGGCCCACAAGCTGACGATCCTGGCCGCGATTGCATTCGGCAAGCCGTTGGCGTTCGACAAGGTCTACACCGAGGGCATCACGGAGGTGACGCAGGAAGATCTGCAGCACGCCGAGCAGCTCGGTTACCGCATCAAGCATCTCGGTATCGCGCGGCGCACCCGGGAGGGCGTCGAGCTGAGGGTGCATCCGACCTTGATCCCCGAACGGTGCCTCATCGCCAACGTCAACGGCATCATGAACGCCGTGCTGGTAAAGGCGGATGCCGTGGGATCCACCCTCTACTACGGTGCCGGCGCGGGGGCGGAGCCCACCGCGTCCGCGGTGGTGGCGGATCTCGTAGACGTGGTGCGCGCGCTGACCACGGATCCGGGCAATCGCGTACCGCACCTGGCCTTCCAGCCGGACGCAATCTCGCACCTCCCGATGCTCTCCATCGACGATGCCGAGACGGCCTACTATCTGCGCATGCTCGCCGAAGATCGTCCGGGAGTGCTCGCCGAGGTTGCCACCATACTCGGCAATGCCGGGATCAGTATCGAAGCGTTGGTGCAACCGGAGCCGCCCCACGGCGCCTCAAAGGCGCGGCTCATCATGCTCAGCCATCGGGTGCGCGAACGTCAGATGAATATCGCGCTCGAGCAGATCGAGGCTCTGGACAGCATCAGTGGTAAGGTGACGCGCATTCGCGTCGAGCAACTGGACGGAGACTAACACCCATGAACACAGCACCCGGCGCGTACCGTGGGTTGCTCGACAGATACCGGCATCGTTTGCCGATTTCTGATTCCACCCCCATCGTCAATCTCTACGAGGGCAATACGCCTCTGCTGCATCTGGAGAATATTCCCCGCCAGACCGGCATCGACGCGGATATCTGGGTCAAGTACGAAGGCCTGAACCCCACCGGATCGTTCAAGGATCGCGGCATGACCATGGCGGTCAGCCACGCGTTGGAGGAAGGCAGCCGCGCCATTATCTGCGCCTCCACCGGAAATACATCGGCTTCCGCCGCGGCCTACGCCGCGCGCGCGGGCATGCGCGCATTCGTGCTCATTCCCGACGGCAAGATCGCCTTGGGCAAGCTCGCCCAGGCCATGATGCATGGCGCCACCATCATCAAGATCGACGGTAACTTCGACGATGGCATGCGCCTGGTGCGCGAAGTCGCCGAGGAGGCGCCGGTGACCATCGTAAACTCCATCAATCCCTACCGTCTGCAAGGGCAGAAAACCGTCGCCTTCGAGATCGTCGAGTCTCTGGGGCGCGCTCCGGACTTTCACTGCCTGCCGGTGGGCAATGCCGGCAATATTTCGGCCCACTGGATCGGTTACAGCGAGTGCTGTCCCGGTGAACGCAATTGCGTGACGGCGTCGTGTAATTTCTGCGCCGGCAACTGCCCCTACACGAGCGAGCCCCTGGCGGACTCACGACCGGTGATGGTGGGCTATCAGGCCGCCGGCGCGGCGCCCTTTCTGCGCGGGCACCCGGTGCAGGCGCCCGAGACCGTGGCGACCGCCATTCGTATCGGCAATCCGCAGTCCTGGGAACTCGCGCTCGCGGCGTCCGCGGAGTCCGGCGGCTGGTTCGACGAGTTCAGCGACGACGAGATACTCGCGACCCAGAAGCTGCTCGCGGAGCGGGAGGGCATTTTCTGTGAGCCGGCTTCGGCGGTGGCCGTCAGCGGGGCCCTGAAGGACTTGAAAAGCGGCAGGATCCCGGCGGGCAGCACCGTGGTGTGCACGCTGACAGGGCACGGCCTCAAGGATCCGGATGCCGCTATCGCCCAGAGCACCGCCTCGGTGATCACCGTCAAGGCGGATCGGGACGCGGTGCGGGACGCAATCACAGGGGATCTGGCGTAGCCGGGTAGACCCGATGAGCGAAGACCGGGGCTGCCATCCGACCCTGGTGGTGCCGGGTCTGCTCGGCCCCGCCATGCCGAACGGCCCCGGCGATGTGGCGACGGCCCGCCTGTTGACCGAGGGGCTTTCGCTGCCGGCCCTGGAGCGATTCTTCTCCCGTTCCACAGCCACGGCGTCGCATTGTCCGGGGCAGGGGCTCGCGGCGCTGCTGTTCGGCTGCTTCGGCGTTGCCAGGGAGGGCCCGGACTGGCCGGTGGCGGCGGTCACCGGCCGACTGGACGGGGCGAGCGCCGGCGAGGGCTGGTGGCTGCGCGCCGACCCGGTGCACCTGAGGGTCGACATGGGAGAGCTGGTGCTTCTGGCCGACGAGGGCTTGCGCATTTCCATGGCCGAAGCGCAAGCGCTGGCGGCTGAATTGAACGAGCAGCTGGACGACCCGGATATTCGCTTCGCGGCCCTCGCGGAGAAGCGCTGGTATGTTCATCTCGACCACGGGCCGCGTCTCGTCACCGAGCCAACCTGGGAGGTGAGCGGCTCGAGGATAGGCGAGCACCTGCCCCGCGGCGACGATGCCGGCCGCTGGCGGGCGTGCATCAACGATGTCCAGATGATCCTCCACGCGAGCCCCGTCAACCGGGAGCGCGAGGGCCGTGGTGACCCGGCGATCAACAGTCTGTGGTTGTGGGGCGGCGGGCGCGCACCACAGGTAGCGGCCGGACGTTGGCAGGGTGTCTGGAGCGACCACGCCCTGGTCGCGGGGCTCGCGGGGTTGGCGCAGGCTGCCTGCGAGCCCCTTCCCGAGGATGCGCGCTCATGGCTCGCGCGCGCCGAGTCGGCGGGCAACCATCTGCTGGTCTGGGGCGCGGCTTACGTGCCGGTTCGGCTCTCTGATATCGATGCCTGGAGGCGCTTCGTGTCCGCTGTCGAGGAACGCTGGATGGCACCGCTTCTGGATGCGTTGAAGTCCGGCCGCGTGCAGAGTGTGAGCCTGCGCACCGGCGGATCACGGGACTTCCGATTGCACCGCGGCCAGCTGGGTCACTGGTGGCGGCGCGCCAGATCCTTTGCCCGGTTCATGTCCGAGAGCCGCTGATGGCGCGCGCTTTCAGCTGAAATAGTCCTGCCAACAGCCGGGGCACGCGCCGTCCAGGCCGCCCCGGGACGCCAGCTGGCGTTGCCGTTGGCGCAGTAACTTCTGATAACAGCTGGCGAGCCTGGCGTCGCTGGCGCCGTTGGTGGCCGCCAGTTGCTGGATGCGGCCCTTCAGCCAGCGGATATCGTCACGAAGTATCTGTTGCGTGTGTGCCGGCCTGGGCTTCATTCCGGGACCGCTCCTCGTGGTAGTGGCTTCAGTGGCTGCGAGCTGGATGGACATGGGGTCGCTCACGCGTTCAGGAGGGGGGCGACAACCGTCATCAGCAGTACCACCACGACTGCGGCCAATAACCATGCCGAAGCCACATGCTCCGCGTCCGCTGTCAGCTCTACGTGGCGCTCGTCAATCAACTCTGGTCCCATGACACTGCTCCATTTGGTTCGAGTACGATTGAAGTCTGGCAGGGGATCCGCAAAGGGTGTGTGTATTTTCACACCTTCCGGGGAACATAGACTGTAACTTATTGAAAGTTAATAAGTTATTTTCAGTCCGAGGGGGCCTTCACCTCGTCGATCATGCGCTCCAGGCGTTCCATGTCGCGCACGACCAGGGATTTTCCCCGGCGCTCGATGAGGCCCATGTCCGAGAGCCGGCTGAACTCCTTAGTCACGGCTTCGCGCCGCGTGCTCACGCGGCTGGCGATGTCGGCGTGGGTGGGGGGATGGGTGATCTCCACCAGCCCGCCGTTACCGGGGACCTTCTTCGCCAGCCGCAACAGCTCCGCATGGATGCGGTTGTTGACCCCCAGGGTGCTGAATTCCACCACGCGATCGGAAAGGTGCCTGACCAGCTCGGTGAGCCCGCAAAGGACCGCGAAGGCTACCTGGGAGTGGCCGTGCAGCACGTCCTGAAATACCGACGAGCGCATGTTGAGCACCGCGCTCTCTTCCAGGGTGACCACGTTGGCGGAGCGCGGCCGACCGTCGATGGCGGACAGATCGCCGAACATTTCTCCAGCGCCCATTTCACGGAAGGCGACTTCTTTTCCGCTGCGGGAGAAAATGGTGGCGCGGACCTTGCCACTGATGACGAAGTACACGTCGTCGCTCAGGTCCTGATTGCAGACGATGTCGTGCTGTGCCGGATAGCGATAGGTGTGGCACTGGCGCGCGATGGAGGCGCGCGCGCCTTTATCCAGGGATCTGAAGATGTCGACGCCGAGCAACGTGTCGGCCGTCGTTTCGACCACCCGAGTCATCCGTCGTTTCCCCCGGTCCTTAGCCCCGAAACCGGCAATCGACAGCATAGCGCGCATGGCCGCCGCTGTCCCTGGTGGGATTCCTCTGACGCTTGCCCGCGGCCCTGAAAGCCGGCAGTCTTGCCCGCCATCGCAGACTGTTCTCGGGCTGTATCCCATGACCACGCGAATTTCCCGTCGCGACGCGAAGCCAGTGCCGGCGGATCTGGCCCAGGCCGTGCATCCGGTTGTCGCGAGAGTGCTGGCAGCGCGCGACGTGCTCTCGGTGTCGGAGCTGGACTACAGTCTGGACAAGCTGCATCCGGCGACCATGCTCGCCGGCATGGACGACGCGGTCGGGTTGCTGGTGGATGCTCTCGCACACGACAAACGCATCCTCGTGGTGGCCGATTTCGACGCTGACGGCGCCACCGGCTGCGCGGTTGCGGTTCGAGGGCTGCGCCTTCTGGGCGCCGCACATGTAGATTATGTGGTGCCCAATCGCTTCGAGTTCGGTTACGGCCTGACGCCGGAGATCGTCGCGGTTGCCGCACAGCGTGAGCCGGAGCTGCTGATCACCGTGGACAACGGTATCTCCAGCGTTGACGGCGTGGCCGCCGCCGCGGCGCGCAACGTGCCTGTCATCGTCACCGATCATCATCTTCCCGGTGAGCGCTTGCCGCAAGCCGCCGCCATCGTCAATCCCAATCAGGCGGGTGACAACTTTCCCAGCAAGTGCCTGGCCGGTGTTGGCGTCGCGTTCTATTTGCTGATCGCGTTGCGCGCGGCGCTACGCGATGGGCGCTGGTTCGACGAGCGCGGATTGCAGGAACCGAATCTCGGGCAGCTTCTGGATTTGGTGGCGCTAGGCACGGTGGCCGATGTGGTGCCCCTCGATGCCAATAATCGCATCCTGGTGGCCCAGGGGATCGCGCGTATTCGCGGCGGCCGCCTTCAACCAGGCGTCGCCGCCCTGCTGGAAGTCGCCGGCCGCGACAGTAATCATCTCACGGCCTCGGATCTGGCCTTCGCCGTGGCGCCCCGACTGAACGCCGCCGGCCGCCTGACGGACATGGCACTCGGCATCGAATGCCTGCTTTGCGACGACGCTTCGCTGGCCGCCGAGATGGCCGCAACCCTGGATGGGCTCAATCGCGAACGGCGCCACATCGAGGCGCGCATGCGTGACCAGGCCATGGCCCAGGTCGAGGCGCTCAGTTTCGACAGCGACGAGACACTTCCCCATGGCTTGTGCTTGTTCGATCCGGAGTGGCATCCCGGAGTTGTCGGGATCGTTGCGTCACGCGTCAAGGAGCGTCTGCACCGCCCCGTGATTGCATTTGCACCGGACGGCGAAGATACGTTCAAGGGCTCGGCGCGCTCGGTGAGCGGTGTGCACATTCGCGATGCGCTGGAGGCGATAGCCACGCGGCATGCCGGGCTCCTCAGCAAGTTCGGCGGTCATGCCATGGCTGCCGGGCTGAGCCTGGAACGCGCGCGATTCGACGAGTTCCGCGCGGCTTTCGACGCCGAGGTGCGGCGCCATTTGAGCGCCGCGGATATGCGCGGCATCATCTCGAGCGACGGTCCGCTGGAGCCCGCCGACATCGGGCTGGCGCTGGCTCGGGAGCTGCGTCGCGCCGGCCCCTGGGGCCAGGGATTTCCAGAGCCGATATTCGACGGCGAATTCGAGGTGATGAGCAGCCGCGTCGTCGGGGATACGCATATGAAGCTCACGCTGCGCGCTGCGGATGGCGCCGAGCCCGTGGATGCGATCGCATTCAACGCGCTGGAGTATTGGCCCAAGGACGCTAAGGTCGTGCGGTTAGCCTACAAGCTCGACGTTAACAGGTTTCGTGGTCGAGAGACGGCACAGCTGGTGGTCGAGCATGCGGAATCCGGTTAGATGTGATAGGGCGAAAAATAGGGTCGAGATGAGCCAGAATATCGACACGATAGTCGTTGGAGGCGGTCAAGCTGGCCTTTCGGTCAGCTGGCATTTGAAACAGGTGGGCCGGGAACACCTGGTTTTCGATCGAGGTAAGATCGGGGACACTTGGCGTCAGCGTTGGGACTCGTTCTGTCTAGTCACCCCGAACTATTTCTGCCAGCTGCCGGGATTTCCGTACGACGGCGACGAACCCGAGGGCTTCATGCTCCGCGACGAGATCGTCGCATACATCGAGCGTTTCGCCAAAAGCTTCGATTCACCCTATCGCGGCGGTGTGGAGGTCCGGCGGGTGGGTTCGTCGAGGGACAAAGAGCGGTACATCCTGGACACATCCGAAGGCGAATTCGAGACCAACAACGTAATCATTTCCGCCGGCACCCATCAGCATCCGAATTTCCCAGCGTGGGGTGACAAGCTCGCCGACGATATCCTGCAGCTTCATACCTGCGACTATCGAAACCCTGCGCAATTACCGGATGGTGCGGCCCTGGTGGTTGGCAGTGGGCAGTCGGGTTGTCAGGTGGTGGAAGATTTGCTCGGCGCGGGTCGTGAGGTGCATCTCTGTGTGGGTAAAGCCGGGCGCATCCCGCGTCGTTACCGCGGCCGCGACATCATCCATTGGCTCGTCGATGCTGGCCGCTACGAGGTGCCCGTGGATGAACATCCGGACGGTCGTGCCATCCGCTTCAAACCCCATGAGCATCTTTCCGGCCGCAACGGAGGACGGACTATCGATCTCCGCCGCTTGGCACGGGATGGTGTCGAGCTACACGGTCGCCTGGTGGATGCGGAGGGCTACCAAGTGCGTTTCGCTGATGATCTGGCAGAGATGCTTGATACCATTGACGAGGATTGTCGTGAGACGTTGGCGCTCATCGACGACTACATTGCCAAGAGCGGCGCCGCGGCGCCAGAAGGTGTTCTGGAGGCCGTTGATTGGCAACCGATCCCGGAGCCAGCGGTCCTCGACCTGAGGCAGGCCGGCATCAGCAGTGTCATCTACGGTACAGGCTTTCACTTCGATTTTGGCTGGATCGACTTGCCTATCTTCGACGAGCGTGGTTACCCGCGCTACGAGCGTGGCGTAACCGAGTTACCAGGGGTCTACTTTGTCGGCCTACACTGGGAACATACCGCAGGCTCGGGGTTATTCTACCAAGTAGGGCGCGATGCAAAGTACGTGGTCGATCACCTCTGTCGCGTCGTCTAGTGATCCGTAGACTGTCTCTTCCCAGCTAAGAACGGCAGAGTCTATAGAGTGTACAGGTTTAAACTTGCTCGCTTTCTTACTACCGACTGCCAGTCTTAGAAGCAAAGATCCAGGGAGGTATCGGGTTCCTTCAGGAAATCGATTAAGTCACGACGCTGCCCTTCGTCTTCCAGGTTGCCGGCGGAAGTAGCCATTCCATTGCCGGGTATGAAAGCCGCTGGGTTCAATATGTAGGCGTCCAGCGTTTCTTCAGTCCAGACAACATTGGAATTTTTCATTGCATCAGAGTAACTATCGTAGTCGGGCACGCTTCCAGCGGCCCTGCCCATGATGCCGCCTAGCTTAGGTCCAGCCCGATTACACCCTATTGAATGACAGGCGACACAACTCGCTGAATAATAAAAAACATCGCGTCCCGCCTCGCGATCAGCCCAGGCTGGTAGATTATGAAGCGCCAGGATATATAGGCCGACAGCAATCCGAATTCGCATCATACCCCCCCCATTCGGGCGCACATGATTTTTTGTTTCGGTAGGATTTTATGGTAGCAAGGCTGCATACCAGTTGCGACAGCGACATCTGTTTTTGGCGATCAGCTCCTCATTGCTGCCGTTTGCTCGCCAGCCTTCGGCTTCCGCGATACTATTCCCCTGAACGCCCCAACTCGAAGAAGGACCTTCTGCATGGAAGAGCGTCAGCCGCGAAAGCTCGCCGTCATTCTGCACGCTGATGTGGTCGGTTCTACGACGCTCGTCCAGAAGAATGAGTCGCTGGCCCACGCCCGCATTCACGACGCCTTCGGCCGTTTCTCGTCAACCATCGAAGCCTATAACGGCGTGACCCATGAGTTTCGCGGAGATGCGCTGGTGGCGGAGTTTGCTCGGGCTTCGGACGCCATTGAGGCCGGGCTCGCGTTCCAGATAGAGAACACTGAGACCAACGCCCGGCTTGAAGACGACCTGCAGCCGCAACTACGCATCGGCATCAGTCTCGGCGAAGTAGTGATTGCCGACAGTACTGTCACCGGGGCGGGGGTCGTTCTTGCCCAGCGGGTTGAGCAGCTGGCCGAGCCGGGCGGTGTGTGCATTACGGGCGCTATCCACGAGGCGGTGCCACAATACTTGCCCCTCGAATACTCCGACCTCGAGAAGCGGGAGGTAAAGGGTTTCGAGGAGCCCGTGCAGGTCTACCGTGCGGGTGTGAAAGCTGGAAAGCAGGTCCCGCCCCCCGAGCCCTCAGTTTCAGTGGGAGCGCACTCCCGTAAGTCGAAGCGCCGGTGGGCTGCGGGCTCCATTGCGCTCCCCGTCCTGGTTGTTGCTGGCACACTCGCGTGGTGGCAGCCGTGGAGACCGGAGTTCGAGCCAGCATCTATGGAGCGTATGGCGTTTCCACTACCTGACAAGCCCTCCATCGCGGTGCTGCCTTTCACCAACATGAGTGGTGACCCTGAGCAGGAGTATTTCGTCGACGGTATGACCGAAGACCTGATCACGGATTTGTCCAAGCTATCAGGGTTGTTCGTCATCGCACGCAATTCCACGTTTACGTACAAAGGGACGTCAGTAAAGACTCGGCAAGTTGCCGAAGAATTGGGGGTGCGTTATGTGCTTGAAGGTAGCGTTCGACGTGACGGCGATCGGGTACGGATTAATGCACAGCTCATCGACGCCATGACCGGCGGACACCTTTGGGCGGAACGTTACGACGGTTCTCTAGCTGACGTGTTCGCCTTACAAGACAAGGTGACACAGAAGATAGTAAGCGCCCTCGCGATTAATCTGACCGAAGACGAGGAAACCCGGGCCAGGCGCCAGGAAACCAGTAGCCCAGACGCCTATGATGCCTTTCTCGAAGGCTGGGCGCGTTATCGACACTACACACGGGACGATTTCATCAAAGCCATTCCGCATTTCGAACGCGCCATCGAACTTGATCCGAATTATGGTCGAGCTCATGCGGCACTCCTCGCGTTACACGCTGAAAGTATGTGGAACTCATGGCAGGTAGTGAATGGTGGGCAACAGGAGAGCAGTCGACGGGCGAGGAAACACCTCCAGGAAGCCATGATACATCCGACACCGCTTGCCCATCGCGTTGCGTCATTCTTGCACATCGTCGAGAACCAATATGACGATGCCATGGTGGAAGCCCAGCGCGCAATCGATGTGGATCCCAATGATCCGAACGGCTATGAGGCAATGGCCTGGGTCTTGGTTCATATCGGCAGGCCGGCCGAAAGTTTGGATTTCATTAAGCGAGCCGAAAGACTCGACCCGCGGACGAACTATTTGTACCGGCTTGGTGAAGCTCAGTTTCACCTGGAGCGGTATGAGGCGGCGGCGACGACGATGCTGAAGTACTCCAAAAGCCATCCGGATAATTTTTACCCTTTCTTGTATCTGGCTGCTGCCTACGGACATCTAGGGCGGGTACGGGATGCCAAATCTGCATTCGAAACCTACAATAAAACACGCGCAAGCCTACATCTCGGCCCCGCAACCAATGCGCTGGAGCAAGTTGCTATTTATTTTTTCAAGGATGGGGGGGTCGAAGAAGATCGTCTACACGAGGGGCTGCGCAAGGCCGGCTTCGACGCACCGCCAGAGGTGGTGGAGGCATCCTCGGAAGGGATTACCTTGAAGAAGCCCGCCGACGGCACGGTCGTGCGGGTGTACGAGACGGCCAACGAGCACTGCCGACAACGAGGGAAGAAAAGCATCTTAATCAGTGTATTGTTTCCTACCTATGCGTTTAGCTGTCGGTAGCTGAAATTAACAAACGTTGACATGTCCTAAATCGAATTCCCCTGGGCGGGAACTAACCCGGTTCAAACATTCAGGTGGTTGGGGGACAAGCCTCCCGAGAGCCCCGATTGCTCTCGCTCGCCCGAGCAAGATTGTCGGAGTATGGTTCACTCCATGACTGATATGCGACAGTGGCTCGAACAGCACGGGCTCGGCAAATACGCGGAGTTACTTGCCGACAACGAGGTTGATTTCGAGGTTTTGCCGGAGCTGAAGGAGGCGGATCTCGAGAGACTCGGCATTGCGCTTGGTCCACGCAAGAAGTTATTGAAAGCGATTCGAGAACTGGATCATTCTCAAGATGCCGATCCGACCCAGGGATCCGTTCCCCATCCATCGCCATCCGGAGAAGCCGAGCGCCGCCAATTGACGGTCATGTTCGCTGACCTCGTGGGCTCGACAGAGCTCTCTCAAGAGCTGGATCCCGAGGATCTTCGGGAGATCAATCGCGCCTATCAAGATGCGGTCACCGCGGCCATCGAGAAATACAGCGGTTACGTTGCGCGGTACATGGGCGATGGCGTGCTCGCGTACTTCGGATATCCTCGAGCCCACGAAGACGACGCAGAGAGGGCGCTCCGCGCGGGGCTGGAACTGATCGACTCGGTCTCGATGCTGGAGACGGGCTTTGCGTTGGCGGTTCGTGTTGGCGTCGCAACCGGCCCGGTGGTGGTCGGCGACATCGTCGGTGAGGGCGCCGCGCAGGAGAGTGCGGTGGTCGGCGAGACGCCCAATCTGGCGGCTAGGCTTCAAGGAATTGCCGAGCCGAACACGGTGGTGCTCTCGGCCGCTACCCAGCATCTGGTCGCCGGCCGGTTCGACCTTGGTGCCTTGGGGCCGCAGACACTCAAAGGGATCGGTAAGCCCGTGCAGGCGTATCGAGCCTTGGCGGTGCGGGATGTAAGTCGATTCGATGCAGCCCGCGAACGGCGACTCACCCCAGTCGTGGGGCGAGACGAAGAGCTGGAGATATTGCTGCGGCGCTGGAGGTTGGCCGTGGAAGGCGAAGGCCAGGCCATTTTGCTTTCCGGTGAGGCCGGCGTCGGAAAATCTCGAATCGTACACGCGCTGCAAGACTCGCTTGCGGAAGTTTTGACCAACCGCATCCTCTGCTACTGCTCACCCTACCATCAGAGCAGCGCTTTCCATCCCGTAATTGAGCAGCTGGAGCGAGCGATCCGAATCAGGTCCGGGCAGACACCGTGGGAGAAACTGAACGCATTGGAGAATGTGCTGGGTGAGTTGGGGTTGGACGTCGTTGAGACGGTGCAGTTTTTCGCCGAACTTCTCTCGATTCCGTATGAGGGGATTTATCCCGCGCTCGATCTGTCCCCTGAGCAGCTGCGACTACGAACACTCGACGTTCTGGTCGAGACCGTCGAAGCGATGGCTGCGCAAGAGCCAGTGTTGTTTGTGATCGAGGATGCACACTGGGTCGATCCATCAACGCAGGATTTCCTGACACATCTGATCGAACGCGTCCGCACGAGCAGGGCCCTCGTCGTCATCACGCATCGGCCAGAGTACGAACCGCTCTGGACCGACTACTCACACGTCACCGCGCTTGCCCTGAATAACCTCGGTCGTCGGGACAGTGCCGCCATGGTGGCCGAAGTGACCAGAGGGCGGGGCCTATCGGAGTCGATGGTCGAGGAAATTGTCGATCGCACCGACGGCGTGCCGCTTTTCATCGAGGAGATCACGGCTGCGCTCATTGATACTGGCTTCATGCCGGAAGGTGACGGAGCGGATGTTCCGGCCGTCGATCGAACGGCCGCCAGTATCCCCGCTACCCTGCAAGATCTCTTGATGGAGCGATTAGATCGGTTGGGTGCCGCCAAGGAAGTTGCGCAGCATGCTGCGGTAATAGGGCGTTCGTTTACGTTCGACCTCATAAGGGCGGTCTCCAATAAGAGCGCACAGGTCTTGGAACAGGATCTTGCTCGCCTGGTTGACTCAGGACTGATTTATGGGCGCAGAGGCGTCGAGTCCAATTACGATTTCAAGCATGCTCTGGTGCGCGATGCTGCGTATCAATCGCTTTTGAGGCGCGATCGTAAAGGGTGCCATCAGCGTATCGCCACGGCCTTGATGCAGGCGGCGGGCGACAACCCTCCCTTGGAGCTCATCGCCCATCATTGCGAGGAAGGAGGTAACACCGACAAGGCGGCACGGTACTGGCGCAAAGCCGGAGAGCGCGCCCTGGGGCGATTCGCCCATATTGAGGCCATCAGTGATTTCAGGCGAGCATTGGGGGCGATTGGATCACTTCCAGCGAACAGCGAGCAGTTCCGGTTCGAGCTGGAAGCGCAGACACTGCTCGGACCATCCTTGATGTATGTCCTGGGGCAAGGCGCGCCGGAAGTCGAGCAGACTTATGCACGAGCACTCGAGCTTGGTGAGCAACTCAACGACTCAGAGGCGGCATTCACTTCAGCGTGGGGAATGTGGCGTTTGCGATTCGCGCGAGCAGACATGAAGGCCGGGCGTGAATATGCGCTGAAGTGCCAGCAGGTATCGGCTGACTCAACCAACTCCGTGGCAAATTTGGGGACAGCTTTCGCGCTCGGCGCAACCTACCTGTTCAACGGGGATAGCTCCGCAGCTGCACCTCATCTTGAGAACAGCATCGCGCTGTATCGAGGGATGGAAGACAAGAGCGCGCTCGCTGTATTCGGTCAGGACCCGGGGTTGTCGAGCCTGTGCTACCTGGCGTGGGCGCGGTGGTTACTTGGTTTTCCGGACCAGGCGGTCGCTCCGTGTGAGGAAGCGGTTCAACTGGCTCGCGACATTGGAAAGCCTGTGCTTATAGCGATAGCTACCGGGTTTGCAGGACTGACCTATTCCATGCGTAGAGACATTCCGAGGCTGACCGAATTTGCCGAGGAGTGCCTCTCGATTTGCGAGCGACATGAGTTTAGGCAGCATGCTGCCATGAGTAACGTAATGTTGGGTTACGCGTATTCCCATCGGGGCGACCATGGTCGGGCGACCGCGATGGCCGAGAGCGGTCTTAACGAGAAAGTGGCACTCCGTTCCTATATAGCTTTGCCGTGGTTCTGCTATCTGGGCGCCGAGGTGTATCTGGCAGCGGGCCAGCCAGCTAAGGCGCTCGAGGTGGCCCGAAGAGGGATCGATTTTGCCGCTCGTGGCGCTGAGAGATTTTTCGAGCCAGAGAATCACCGAATGCAAGCATTGATTCTTGCGAAAGATCCTGGCGCACGTCGGAAAGAGATTGAAGCGCAGTTTAACGATGCGTTGGAACTGGCCAGGAGTCAAAGGGCGAAATCCCTCGAGTTGCGCACTGCGGTTAGTTTTGCGCGCTTCGCTGATGAGCATGGCGGTCGAGACAGCGCTCTCGAGCTACTCTCACCAATTTACGAATCGTTCACTGAAGGCTTCGACACCCCCGACCTTAAGGAAGCGAAAGCCCTGCTCGGAGAGCTGTCCTGACGCGAGCGCCAACGGCCACCTTGGGATGGTTTCTGCTGATTCATGCGTCACGCTAAGATATACTCACAGAAGTGTCAGTCCATTACCTATTAGGTGGCTAGTTGAGCGACAAATCGCAATGGCATCCGGATGCTGCACTGATCGCTCTCCTATTCATGTCAATACTGTTTGCTATTGCAGGATTGGTAAACCTGATGGGCATCGCCAAAGTGGAGCTATGGTTTTTCGAGTATTTGGTAGGTTCTCGCCTGGGTAATGTACTGTGGATCACTGCATCGCTATTTGCCGTCTTTTTCTTTGGATACCTGCTACGCAAACGATGGATTAAAAGATAGCAAGTTTATCCGGCGCCATCGTTTAACAAGACACCGCAGCTGACGACCGACCCGCTCTGCGGGTTGTCCGCGGTTGAGTTTGGTCGTTACGTGTGCATAGGAAATTCAAAATGCTTTACGGAAGCTGTCTTTGTGGGGGGGTAGCGTTCGAGACTCAAGGGCTCTCGGGACCGATTTTTCACTGCAGTTGCCAAACTTGCCGAAAAGCTCACAGCGCAGCATTCGCGACGACCGCTCGGACGCAGAGAGCTCACTTCAATTGGACTCGGGGCAAGGAAATTCTCGGCCACTTCGAGTCTACGCCTGGGAAGATCCGGCATTTTTGCACTAAATGCGGATCCCACTTGATGGCCGAGTGGATCGATCAGCCCGAGGTGATCCTGCGTCTAGGCTGTCTAGACGCCGATCCCGAAGCGAGACCGTCTACTCATATTTGGACATCCCATCGAGTTCCGTGGCTCGCTTTCCCAGACGATCTACCATGCCTCGAGGAGGGACCGAGAAGTCCGAGGGCTGATGACAGCGGCACCTAACCAGGGGCTGCAGGGAAGCCCTCACGTTCATGGGGAAGGGCAGTCATGGCTTTCGATTTCTAAACAGATGTTGCGCCGTGTCAGGCGGGGATCGGCCACTTCCTGTCATTCGCCGAAACCACTGCATGTGCAGCCCGGTTCAGAATCGAATGACAGCTTCCGCACCTAACACCGGACAGTCAACTTTCACAGCCACGATCGGCTGAAATCGACCCGATCCGGACATTCGGGGTAGTGTCTGCTTAGAAATCGAACTCTATAAAGCAGCCGCTCCGCACGAACCACCAAGCTCAGCCGCGGACAGCCCGTGAAGCGGGTTGCCAGTCAGCTGCAGCGTCTTGTTGGGCGGCGCCGTTCTCGAACAAAACTTCTCTTGCACCCCTCAAGCTCAGTCGAGCACCACAGGGTCACCAATTCGTACTGTTCCAGGCGCTGCGACCACAGCGTAGACGCCAGCGCAGGGGAACTGGCCTAAGTCGCCGACCTGGACCCTATTGTGGCGAACGAGCGTCCGAAGAACATCGGTATCCTGGGGTAGATCCTCTTGAGCAAGGGTCGTCATCACGCATCGGGGATCGGGTAGAGCCACTTTGAGCCGTACCCCATCACCAAGCCCGAGTTCATGACCGATCCAGTCGTTCTCGATGAATCCAGGTCGCTCGGAATTGACGATCACGTTCATGCGGAACCTGCGCTGGTCGAAGCGAGCCTGGGGCCGAAGCTCGCTCAGTTGCGCGAGTGTAGAGGTCGTCAGAACCGACAGGGGAAACACATCGAAGAACGAACCGACGGGAACCGGGGACTCCATTCCAAGTTCGGCGAACAGGGCCGCTCCGAGCTTCTGCGCGACGACCGTGTTTCGATGGCCTGCAGGGTCGGCGTCCTCTACGTCGGGGTGGTATTGGTCGATGGTGAAGTCATC